>UEXM01000419.1_pt1 | contig 45584 bp, 52 predicted proteins | sample 1796661 | NCBI WGS metagenome assembly UEXM01 (sample SAMEA4772469, study PRJEB27181) | metagenome | reverse complement strand
ATTAACTTTTTTAAATATGGGATTAACTCAAAAAGACCCAATGCGAAAGGGTTAGGAGATTTGCTAAACTCGGATAGAGATTTGGAGTATGCTGACCTTAGATTTGCTGACCTTAAAAGTTTTGACCTTGAAGGTTATGACTTTTATGGGGCTGACCTTCGGGAAGCCAATTTATTTAAGGCTGATATTCGGAAGGCTAACTTTCAAGATGCCGACCTTCGGAATGCTAACCTTCAACAATCCCATGCAAAAGAGGCATCCTTTAGTGGGGCTGACCTTCGGAGGGCTAATTTGATAATATCCACCTTTAGGAAGGCTGACTTTGCGGGTGCTGACCTTCGGATGGCTGACCTTCGGAGTGCAAACCTGTTATTTACTAATTTCATTATGGCTGATTTGAGAGTTGCTGACTTGAGTAATGCTGACCTTCGGCATTCCAAACTTCGGAAAGCAAAACTTTCTAATGCTAATCTTCCTAACACTCAACTTGGGAGGGCAGACCTTCGGGATGCTAATTTGTTTGAGGCAAATCTTCAAAATGCTAACTTTGAGGGGGCTGACCTTCGGAATGCTGACCTTCGGAATGCTGACCTTCGGAATGCTAACTTTGAGGGGGCTGACCTTCGGAATGCTGACCTTCGGGGGGCAAAACTTAGAAGGGCAAAAAGTAATGAAAGAACAAAGTGGGAGGGTGCTGATTTAAGAGGTGCTATATTGGAATGGGCTATGGAACATGAGATTGTTAAAGGTGGAGGGATTGTTGGATGAGGATTAAGACGATGAACTTCTTTCAAAAGGGAATCAATTCCGCCAATCCAACGGAAAAAACGATTGAGGATTTTCTTCGTGGAGATAGGTATTTAAGGGGTGCTGATTTTAAGGGGGCTAATTTGAGGAATGCTGATTTGAGGGGGGCTGATTTGACTCACGCTAATTTGAGGTATGCTGATTTGAAGTATGCTGATTTGAGTGAGGCTAATTTGAGGGGGGCTGATTTGACTCACGCTAATTTGAGGGGGGCTAATTTGAGGGGGGATGATTTGAGTGAGGCTAATTTGAGTGAGGCTAATTTGAGTGGGGCTAATTTGAGGTATGCTAATTTGAGGGGGGCTAATTTGAGGTATGCTCCTTTGAGGGGGGCTGATTTGACTCACGCTAATTTGAGGGGGGCTGATTTGAGTGAGGCTAATTTGATTAAGGCTAATTTGAAGTATGCTGATGTGGCGGGTGCTAATTTGAGTTTTGCTAAACTTGAGGGGGCTAACCTTCGGGGTGCTAATCTAAAACAGACGAATCTTCGTTATGCTAATTTGAAGGATGCTGATGTGGCGGGTGCTAACTTTATAGGGGCAAGATATTCAAGGAGTCAAAAAGCGATAATTATTAAAGGAGGAGGGATTGTTGGATGAGGATTAAGACCATTAACTTCTTTCAAAAGGGAATCAATTCCGCCAATCCAACGGAAAAAACGATTGAGGATTTTCTTCGTGGAGATAGGTATTTAGAGGGGGCTAATTTGGTGGGTGCTGATTTATATGGTGCTGATTTGAGGTTTGCTAAGTTGAGGGAGGCTAATTTGAGGAATGCTGATTTGAGGAATGCTGATTTGAGGGGTGCTGATTTGAGGTTTGCTAAGTTGAGGGATGCTAATTTACATGGTGCTAATTTTAATGGGGCTAATTTGAGGGTTGCTGATTTGGGGTATGCTGATTTGAAGAATGCTAATTTGAGGGAGGCTAATTTATATGTTGCTAATTTTGAGGGGGCTAATTTGAGGTTTGCTGATTTGGAGGGGGCTGATTTGAGGGATGCTAATTTGAGGTATGCTAATTTGAGGTATGCTAATTTGAGGGATGCTAATTTTGATGGGGCTGATTTGAGGGATGCTGATTTGAGGAATGCTAATTTGAGTAATGCTAATTTTGAGGAGGCTTATTTAAGAGGTGTAATATATTCAAGGAGTCAAAAAGCGATAATTATTAAAGGAGGAGGGATTTTTGAATGAGGATTAAGACCATGAACTTCTTTCAAAAGGGGGTCAATCCCGCTAACCTAACTGAAAAAACGATTGGGGATTTACTTCGTGGAGATAAGGATATGAGGGGGGCTGACCTTAGCGGATTTGACCTTAGAGGGTTTAGGGATGTAGGTTTAGAGGGAGTCAATTTCAAAGATGCTGATTTGCAGGGTGTGAAACTTAGAAGAATCAACCTAAGAGGTTGTAATTTTGAGGGTGCTAACCTTGAGGGTCGTAGTTTGAATAGGATTGATGGTGAGGGGGCTAACTTTACAGGTGCTAATCTTCGGAATGCTGACATGAGGAGGGCTTCACTCAATAGTGCAAACTTTAACAAGGCTAACCTTCAATATGCAAGAATCATTAGGGCAGACCTTCGTAATGCTAAGTTTGTAGGGGCAAATGGGAGTTCCGAATTACTCTTAGGGGCTGATTTTACAGGTTCGCACTTGAAGGGGGCAAAGTTTGTTCGTGCAAACTTGAAGAATGTGGTGCTAAAGAGAGTTGATGGATTTGAGGCTGACTTTAGGATGGCTAATCTTGAGGGGGCAGTAATGAGAGATTCATCATTCATAGGTGCTGACTTTAGAAGTGCAAACCTTGAAGGGGTGAACTTTAGCAACTCCGACCTTATGAATGCTAAGTTTGAGGGTGCAAACATTAACGGGATAGTTCCTCAAAACTTAGGTGAAATTATTGAATTGTATCGGGGGGTTAATGGATAATGAGGATTAGACCACTTAATCTTTTCCTAAGAGGTTTCAATCCCTCATATCCAAATGCAAAGAATATAGAAGATTTACTTCGTGGAGATAAGGACATGAGGGGTGCTAACCTTTCGGGTGCTGACCTTTCTAAGAAAAATCTTAGAGGAATTGATTTTCGTGGTGCTAATCTTGAGAGGGCAAACCTGCGAGAAGCAAACTTAATGAATTGTAATCTTGAGGGTGCAAATCTATTTGGTGCTAATCTTGAATCGGCTAATTTTGACCACGCTAACCTCCAATTTGCTGACCTTTCCTCTTCTAAACTTATGTGGACTCGGTTTGAAGAGGCGGATTTATCCTATGCGAATCTTAGCCGAAACCGATACCCCGCTAAAGGAATTAATCTAAGGAATGCTAATCTTGAGGGAATTACTTGGATTGATGGTCGGCTTGGAGAAGATAGTTCACTTGTGCGGGCGAATATCACAAATGCAAACTTAGGGAAGTTGCGAATTGATAGGGCTTATTGTTATGGGGCTGATTTTTCTAATTCGGACTTAGTTTGGACTTCATTTGATGATACTCAATTACAGATAGCAAAGTTCAATGGGGCAAATTGTGTGAACATGGATTTTAGAGATTGCAGGGCGCAGGGGACAGATTTTGAAGAGGCTAATCTATCCAATTCAAGTTTTATGCGAATGGAGTTTGGAGAATATGATAGAGTTATGACCAATTTTGAGGGGCGTAGGGTTGAAGGTTTAAGAGTTAGAAATAATTGGTCTTTACCTCCAAATGTTATGGATGATTTAGAAAGGAGAGGGGCTACAATTACGGGGCGATAAGGGAAACATTTAACTATCGGTGTGAAAAGTGGAAGAATATGTTCGGACACAATGTTTTCTCCTATGATGCGATTCCGAGTATATACAAGTCGGAATCCGTAATTTTTAAGGCTGACAAGGTTAGCAATAGTGCAGGTTATACTGACGCTGACTATACTACTGCAACTAACGGTCAAGATTTAATTGGAAAAGGCGGAAAAACTAATCCTGTAAAGTGGGATGATTCATTAGGACTCTATACAACTGATAGAGGAGATGGATTCAAAGCAATCATTTCTAATGCTACGGATGCCGTCAAGTTCCGAAAAGGCTACATGACCCGATATTACAGGGTGCAGGGAGAAAACTTTGTTTTTGAATCATTTAGTCCGACTGAACCTAATGTAGTATTCCCTTTTATGACACAGGAAGAATATGACCAAATGTATTCCGTAAATAATTCAAATAATGATTCGGGAAGTTCAAACGGAGGCTCAAACGAAACTGCCGTTAAAGGGTGCATGGATGAAACTGCTACAAACTATGATGAAACTGCAACTGAAGATGATGGAAGTTGTGAGTATGAAGAGGGAAGTGATTCTAATTTGATTACTTTTGGAATTATGGGAATAGTAGGAATTATAGCATTTTCAGTTCTTATGCCGAATAAAGGATAAATAGGATATGGTGAAAAATATGTTCGGCAATCAAGGGTGGTCTAATTCAAGATTGGGAATTAACACCCACACCCCAAAAGTATCTCATAGGAGAGAGTTTCGGGAAGAATCCGAAGGGGAAGCGAAACTTAACACTATCCCCGAAGGACTTAGACTAACAGATTCGGGATATTTAACGAATGAGCCTATTCTTGAAATGGGTCAAGATAAGGATTATTGGGTATTCACCATTGAAAATGATGGCGACACATACTACAAAGCAATCATGGATTCGGATTTTGAAGATGAATATGGGCGAACAGGGTGTGCAGGGAATCGCTATAAGTCGGATGCAAACAAGTATAGAGCCACATCAGTTCAAGGAATTATTGAAGGTTTGGAAACAAGATATTGGAATCAGTATTGCACAACCACGAAAAATCATTATTGGATAGATAAGACCAAGAAGTATTCAATCGGTTGTGGTGATGTTGATGCTGACAACTATGATACTGATGCTGATTATAGGGATGATTCCGAATGCACTTATTCATGTGATGATGAAAATAGAGTCAAGACCACTAAAGGAAACTGCGGAGAAGGATGTTTAGAAGGCTACACCTATGATTCCGATGAAGATGAGTGTGTTGAGGTTAAATCTCAAGAGGAAACTGAATCCAATTTTGATTTAAGCCGCATTTCACCGGGAGTTTTTATCGGTGGATTAGCAGTTTTGGGCTTACTCATCTTGAGATGAACCCAAATCTTTATGTATCAAGAAGGGTGAATCCGTATTATGTTGGGTAATTCACAATGGAATCAACACCTCATTGGGATGATTTCACCCTCTAAACTCCCAAAGTATAGAGCCGAGTTTAGAAGTGAAGGCGTAGCAACTGAAGTTCCTTCGGGTTGGTCATGGGTGGAGGGCGACCATTTGACAACTGTTCCCGCTAATGTTCAAGGGGAAAAGAATGTGGATTATTGGGTTTTCAAAATTGGTCAAAGAACGGGAAAATACTACATCCAAACTCCTTCCGAGTTCATTGATGATGATGGAGATGATGTTGCCCGCAACATGAAGTGGAGTTATATGCAAAAAACAATTCGTGATGGGGCAACCATTGATGATGTTGTTGGCTACTTCCTTCCACTTTTTGATTACGATTCACACCAACCTACCTCTAAGCCAATCTATTTTGAAACTTTGGATTCTTATGATTTTGTTTGCTTAGACTCAACGGCTGACAATTATTCCGAAGATGGATTAGGCGATTATATCTCCACCGCATCATGCACATATTCCTGTTTGGATGCAAAAAGAATCACCGATAGTTTGGGAAGATGCACCAATGAGTGTGTCAAGGATTATGTCATGGATGTAAATGAAAATAAATGTGTCAAAGCATCATTTGGTGATTCTGTTGGTCAAGAGATTCAAAACCTCCCATTGATGGAGATTGGATTAGCAGTAGGAGGGCTTGTAGCACTTCAAGTTGCACTAAAATTAGGAGGTCGGAAGTAATGACAAAAGAGATTGCAGGTATCAAGATTGAAGATATGACCCTTTATGCTTTCGGTGCAGTTAGCCTTATGGCTCTCTATTACCGAATGCGATTCAAGGGTTTGAAAAAGAAACTTTCAAATCTTGGTGATTAAGATGGTTTTCGGACATGGTTCTTTTGATTATCATTTACTCAACTTCGGGGCTGAAGAACAGCCGACCCTTAAACAAATCCTTGATTCCGACCCATTGGGAATGTTAAATGCTAACTTCTCAATTGGAGGCAGTTGGAATCCCGATGGTAATGTGGTAATTCTTCAAGAAGGAGAGGGATTCTATGTGGTGGTCAATAACGATTCTCAAATCAAAGTGAGAGTCAAAGATTTACAATCGGGAGAAACCCGAACCTTAGTGGCGAATGCAAAAAATCCTGCAATTGAGGCGGAAGGGAATAATGTGGCGGTTCGGCTCTTGTCCGTAAAATCTCCAAATGGTTCATTTTCATACTAAACCTTAAATAGTTCATTGAACCAAGATAGATTGCTAAGGTGAAAATATGAGTAGTAAAAACCCGTTTGATGTATTTGATGAATTATTTGGTGGATTTTACAATAATCCATATAAGCCCTACGAAACCCCATACAATCCATTTAATTCTAAGGGGAAACTCGTTAAGGATATTATGAATCGGGCTTTTAATGGGTTGGATGAGTCCGACATGAAAGGAGGTGTTGAAGCCACCATCACACTAAGGAAGGGTGATAGATACTATGAGGTTCAAATTAAAGACATTACCGATTCCATCAAGAGAGATGATGAAATTATCTCAATCCAATTTGTTGAAAATAAGGATGATGAAGATTATGACAAATCAACAGAATGTTGAAGTTCTTTGTCCTTGTTGCACTACTAAATGGAGTCAAATGAATATGACTCTAAGGGATGGAGTATATTCATGTGGTTGCGGATTTGAAATCAAAAATCCAACATTGGAATAGATGGAAACTATTATGTGGCGGAAACACAAAGTTTCCGATATGCCGTTAATTCTCATTGATGGGGGGTATTTTGTAGGGAGATTTGAAAAGCATTGGTCAAGGCATTCCAAAAAGAAAAATATGAGATATTGGTGGAATCAAGCCCAAGAAAGGCACATTACGAAAGATGAACTCTTTGACCATTTGAAGCGAATCTTATCCTATGATATTGGTTATTTGAATATGCGAATTGAGGAGATGTTTTTTCCTCGCAAAGTTGTCATTTGTTATGATGGGATTTATGGGAGGCGACCAAGAGGCTCTCGCTATCCCGAATACAAGATGAATCGGAGAGGAGATGTTTTGGCTGACAAGCATAAAGGCATTGATGTGCGAAAAAGAATCAAACAATGTGGATATGACCCTCGCAAAATACAGGAGTTTTGGAGTTTTGAGTATGATGAGATGATGGAGGCTGATGATATTATTGGTCAAATATGCCTTGATTGTCCTCCCGATGATGAAGTGATTGTTATGACAAAGGATAAGGATTTATTTCAACTTTTGGAGTTCCCTCATGTGAAAATACATGATTTCACTAAGTTTTATACGGTGGAAGATTTCAAAAATGATTTTGGTGTTGAACCTAATCAATATCTTGATTTGAAGGCATTGGCGGGCGACCCTTCCGATAACATTCCCGGCATCAAGGGAATCGGAATCAAAAAGGGGGCTAAGTTGTTGCGAGAATATGGGACTGTTGAAATGATTCCCGAAGATATTTTGAGCCATGAACAAAAGAAAGAGGTTGAATTATGGAGGCGAATCTCAAGAGTCCCATACCACATCACTTAAATAGGTCAATGACAATTTAAGATTAGAGCCTAATTTTAGGAGGAATTGAAAATGGAATGGATTGTTGATGAGCAGGTGCTTAATGAATACATAGATTTGACGGCTTTCGGGGGAGATATGGAACATAGGGGGATGAATGCTTTCTTTAAGCAAATCGCTATGCTTGGATATTTGTTCCGAGATGAACACAAAATTACTTTGACGAATGGAGAAGTTCGTGCTGAATATGATGATGATTATGATGAATACCTTGACATGAGGGCATCGGGAACTGAAGATAGAAATTGGGAGATGATATACTCCTCAAATGATACTAAGGAGGATGTGCGTGATGGAGAGGAGTGAAACATTGGATTTTCAACCTATGCTGATTGAGATTCTTGAACCTCATTTAGATGAAATAGGTGGGATGGATGAATTAGAATTAAAAGGACTCATCATGGGTTTGTGTAATTTGAAATTAGTTGATGAGCAGGGTGATGTAGTTTGGGATTTTGATAGTGAATTACCCAACTTCCGTTATCTCTATGCTGATACTTTGACCCTCCTTGAAGTTCAAAATAAAATATGGAATCGCAATCTTTTCTTTGATTTTTGTGGAATTGAAGGTTGCCCCATTGATGGATTATTTGTCAATGGTTTCGGAAAAAAGGGTTTGACCTTAGTTGATTCCGAAGGTTTGACTGTTGAAAGTAGTGAAAGTTTAATTCAAGGCTAATCCAATGGATGTTCAACATTTTTTGAACCAAGCACCCATCTAAGAGTTTTTATTACACCCTCAAGTGCCTTAATGTTTCTAAGGCATTCAATTGATTTTTTGTTTTTAACTTTTGGAAGGCTATGCAACTTCATCAACCATTGGTTTCGCTTCTTTTCCGCCTTATCCAACATCAACTCTATCTCATCCCATGTTCTATCATAGGCAAATAGTTCGGATTCTTGATGGTCGGATAATACCTTTGACATGATTTTTCCGAGTAATCCATAGTATTTAAGTGTTCCTCCTGTTTGAACCCTAATCTTTTAAGTAGTTAAGTTGCGATTTGACTACTATGGAGATGTTCATTGACACCTATGAGCCTTCATTCTTTCAAAATAACATTCAAGGGTCTGTTGTAAAACCTTTAGGGGTTGGCGATTTTCATTTAATTTTTGAAGATGGAAGAATTATCGTCATTGAGAGAAAAACATGGGATGATGCTTATAATTCTTGGATGAGTAAAAGGTTAGAACTTCAAATATCTCAAATGATTGAGAAGTATGATGATTATGTCTTATTGATTGAAGGTAATAAGTCGGGTTCAAGACTATTTAGGACAAAAAAATACTCCCAATTAGAAGGATTACAAACCTTCTTGAATCGGATGAGCCTTGAAGTTATTCCTGTGGTTTATACCTCTTCAAAAAAGAAAACCGTTTCATACTTTGAATATCTTGGGAAGAGAGTTTCATCGGGAGATTTCAAAACAATGGTGAGGAAAACTAAGTTGGTGAAATCATCAAGAAACAAACATCACAACATTTTGAGTATGATTCCAAATATCAGTATAGATAGGTCTAAACAAATCTATGATGGATATTCAAGCCTCTATGATTTTGTTTTGAATGCTGAAAACTTAGGTGAAATTGATTCCGAAAATACAAGGTGGGTTAATTCAACCAAGAAGATTCATCAATTTATCCACGAATCATGGGGAGATACGGAAGATGAAAGAGAAGTGATTAGAGATAGGGATGAAAAAGGTTAAATACTTCAAAAGAGAATCATGAATTATGCGTGGAAACTTGAGAGTTGAAATTAGTGCTGAAATGGCGAAAGAGATTGTAAAGGGAATTGAAAATACAGATGAACAGGCTATTTTTATCTTCTATCCTAATCAAATGTTTGTTCGGGTGAGCGACCCATACAAGGCGAGAGTCGTGGAGTTGAATATCTCAAGTGAATCATTCATTAGTTATCATTTTGAACAGGATGAGGAAGATAGCACCGACCAAATTAGAGTAGGGATTGTGATTTCAAGACTAAAGGATATTACAAAGACTCTCCGAAAAGGAAACTCCCTCATTTTGGTGTTTAATCAAGGCTCTAACAAATTGGAAACAACCGCAGGTATCTTGAATAGGGATATTCGGTTGATTAGGTCGGAATTACTAACCGAAGTTCCCATTATTTCAATTGCCCCCAATTTTGAGGCTCAAATTGATTATGCAACACTTCAGCAATTTATCAAAGCCTCCAATGGAAAGGGTCATTTGTTTGATATAATTACTGAAGGAAAGTTGATTCTCGCTTCCGAAACAGATGAAGGTTCAGTTAGAATCTCAAAGGAGGTTGAAGAGTGTCATTTGAATCCTACGGATTATGTTTCTATCACCACCTATTCTGTTGAACACTTGGAAAGAGCGTTGAGTTTGGGTGATGGAGATTTAGTGATTAGGGGAAAACAAGATTCAGCCGTTGAGTTTTCTTGGACTTCTAAATCGGGAATTAACATGAAAGCGTGGGTCGCACCGAGAGTTTGATTAGCATGAGGACAAAACCTACAAACTTTGAAGCGGCAAAATCTATTATGCCGATTGGAGAGCGAATGACGGCTGACCAAATTATATGCAGGTTGCTTGATATTGGAAGGAGAGAGATTCCCACAAAAAAGGCAATAGCGGTGAAGTTTAAGACTGACCCCGATATAAGAGTATTGAAAAAGGGAAGAGAACCCACCATTTTCATCAAAGAGCGATAACCATAAACATTAAGTATCAAAGCATAATATGAGTTGATATGGCTTCTAAGTCCAATGTGAACATCATTAAACAGGTTCAAGAAGTCTTTCCGAACTATCCCGCATATTGGGATGCTAAAGGAGAGGAGATGCCTAATGATGATGAATTGGTTGAGTATTGGTATGCAAAAATTGTTGATGATTGGGAAAACTTTCCTAATCACCCACTATCACAGTATCGGAAAAATGGTTATTCAGTAAATGAGAACGGGTGTCAAAGTTGGAAACCTCAAGATTATTCGGGAGGTTCATCATCAAGAGGCGAACATTGGAAGTCCTCATTAAAGTGGGCGATAAAGGATAGGATTGCTGATTACAAATCAACAAACTCTTCAAAAAATGGATTTAAGCAATTTGATGAAATTACGGGATTTTACAGAATAGAAGTCCTTGATGAAAAAATCACCGAAGAAAGACAAAATAAGTTGAAGGAGATTGCTGAAAAATTAACTGAAACTCCTTATGGCCTTATAGACCCTCAAACAAATGAAGAGGCAATTATTGATAATGAAAATGGAGAACGGATTCAGTATTATTTTCCGAATGGTGTAAATGACCCTAATGTGGTGAGATATTCTGTTCTCCAACCTGCCGAAGATGAATTAGTCATGACTGATACCCTACTTGAATCACAATGCTATGGTTTCGTTTTGGATAAGTTTTTTGAAATGAGTTCCGAGCAACGAGAAAACTCAAAATCGGGAAGAACTATTTTCATTGAAATGATGCAAAGAGGAACTATTGACAATTTATTTCAAATGTATCGGAGTGATACAGGATTTTGGACTAAGAGAGTAAATGACATTTTCAATGAATTATCCGCATTAGATTCGGATGCGTTGGAACTCTTGAAAAATGATTTTCAAATAGAAGAACCTCAATACATCTCAAACGAAGGTTTAGAAACGAAAACTAAAACCATTACTTATGCAAAACTAATTGGTTCACCACTCATTGTTGAAGATTTGAACCTTTCTAAGTGGTTTCTAACCAACTCTCCGAAGTGTGATGGAGTCAAGGAGGGGGCGAGATACCCTAAATCAAAGGCGGGAGATTATGTGGTTCACATCACCAATAAGCCCGTTGAGGTTTTGTGTAAATCAGCAAATAGGATTTGGGATTGGCGTAGTTGCGAAAACCTAAATAGTGGGTCTTACAAGTTCGGGTGCTTTGACGATGTTCGGAGAGGTAATGCCGTAGGTATTCTTTATGATTCCGAAGATTTTTTCAAAAAAATAGATGATGATGGAAACATCACTCACGACGATGAGTTAAAACTATCGGCATTGGGAAGATTTATGATTCGGTGGGGTAAAGGATATGACTCTTCAAACAATGAAATCGGAATTAGATTTGGTGTGGAAGGAAAGGCTTATGGAAGAAACTCAAGAGATTCAAATAGTGGGAATGATGGTCCCACATGGAGAAGCACAGTAGGTCAAGGTCTTGTGAATGTTTTTACGATGCTTGGACTTTGGGATTTCAGCAAAGTTCTAACTTGCTATCAGTATCTTGGTTATGCAGATACAAACAAAGAGGGAGGTAAAATTAGATATACAACTCAAGTATTTAAGATGGGCTTTGAAACTAATGAAAATCAAGAACTGCAAATAGATTATTCCAACCCCGATGGCTTTTCATTCAATCAATTAAGGGACATTATCACCGAAACAGATAGTGATAGAGTCCTTATTGCCGTTTGTGAAAACCCTATGATTTGGATGGATAGAAGAATTATTGCTCGGTTGATGGGAAGATTTTGGGAGATTGACTCTCCCGAAGATAGGCTTCAATTTGTGAAGATGTTGTTCTCTCACAATCACGCAAACTATTCATGGGTCATGAATGAATTGGGAGTTCTTTCCGATTATTTGGTTGGAGTGGATGATGATGAACTCAAAGGGATTTATCAAAATATGATTTTGAATCCCTACAATGCAAATCAAGAAGTATTTGAGTTGGCTTTTGAAGGACTCAAAGGTTTGGAATCAGTTGATACCTTTGAATGGGCTATGTTAGGTATTCTATCCAATGAAACTTCTATGGCTATCAATGGAGATAGAGATTTTGTTCTTGGGAATATACCTCAACAATACCTAAACGAATTGATTGATTATATGTTTTCGGAATGGGATGAAGAAGTCCCATCCGTTGAATCCTCAAGTATCTATATCACATATTCATGTATGTTAATGGGTCAAAGGAATCTTGGTCAAAAGAATCTTGATAGGTTGGTTGATTTCATGATTAAGGTTTATAGGGATGCAAAGAACAACGGAATCACTCTTGGAGTCAAGGGAGTTAGGAATAATAGAACACAAACCTTGATAGAAGCGGGAGAACGCAACGATAAACTTTATCTCAACCCTCTCATTTACTCCCTTTGTTATCTCCCCCAAAACTATAATGATGTAGGTTGGCTAAACTTTTTGAAGAATCCGACAATTCTAAGGGTGAACTTAGATTTCAACATTAGGACTCCCGATAATTGTGTAAAGATTCTTGAGTTCATAAGACAGGAGGCTGATAAACCACTTACTGCTCGCAGACTATTTAACTTTTTGGTTATCACAACTGAAAATACCGAAGGGCTGAAGGTTTATTTTGATTATTTGATGAGAGTTAGAAGTTCGCCCAATGTTCGCAGAACAAAATATGCAAAGGCTTTTTTGAACCCTTCACAATCTTATCAGCGTGAAACTCCAATGTTTAATTCAATGGCTAATGCAATATCATTAAGAGAAAACAAAGTTCCCGAATCAGCCTTTGGACTTATTGCTGACATTATGGTGGAGGATGATGATATTCCTCCAAGTTCAACATTCATCTATCCTATTGATTATTCGGAGGCATTTAATGGCTACATCACTAATATCAAAGGAAAAGACATTCCCTCACTCACAAGCACAGGATTTGAAAAATATAGAGATTTTGATTTATTGCCTTCCGCATACTGTTGGGGCGTTATCTCTAAATACAACGAAGAGTGGGGAGGGAGATTTGATGAGTTTTATGAGTCGGGTGCTGACCTCAACAAATATGTTGGAAACCTAAATGGGTTCATCCAAAAGTTGCCGAATGACCCCGAATTGTTTTATGCAGTTGAATACATGGTTTTGAGTTCACAATTAGGAGGTATCTTTACTCCCGAAGGAAACAAACCATACAGGAGTCTTGAACCTCAAGAGTTTTCGGACTATGATATACAAACAAAACTTTCCTATGGACTTCCTGTGATTCAAAATATGATTATGTCCTTTACAACAAACCAATACACTCCCGATGAAATCTTAGAGAGAATTATTCAAGAACCTAAGATTGATTCGGTTGGCTACCAACGAATGATTGAGTATTTGAGTTCGGGCTTGGAAGAATCCGTAGCCAACTTTGATAGCACAATTCAAACCTACAAAAATAACATGGCTCAAAACGAAGGAATCAAAGGAAGGTTGTTGAGATGGATGTGGAATAACGGAGATTATGCTCATGAATACTTAAGAGAAAATCCAAACCTTGTGAATGCGAGGATTTTTAATGAGGTTGCGAAACAATACCCCCTCAAGATATTGAAGAATCAAGAACTCCCTCAAAGAAGTTATGACCGACACACCAAGAAAGTCATTGATGAATTGCTGAAAACTATGCCTGTTGAAGTAGGGCATAATTTTGATTCAATCGCTAACACATACCTAAACTACATGAGGAATGATAACTTCTTCAAGGCATTTTCAGTAGCCATTTCAAACTTAACGGGAGGAAGCACTAATGAAGTTCAATTCATTAGAGCAGGGAGGCTAAGGTGGAACACAGGATTGCCTACTGCACCCGATGGTGCTACTGAATACAATGCTTCAATGACAGGCAGTATTCCCGAATATCCTCAAATCTTTGAAGGAAGGCCGTTCATGATGTTTAGGTCATTATCATTTTTAGATGAGCAGGGTGATGAGGGCATCAGTTGTAGGAATTATAGGTTCAGCCCCGATAGGATTTATGAGGCATTCAAAGAAAAACTCATCCCCACAAAGACTGAAGAACAAACCGAAGAGGATTGGGTTGAAATGGCTGAAAACTTAAATAGAGGACTTAGGGTGAGTTCTAATGCAATTATCTATGAGGCAAATTATGATACCTCCTCACCTAAGTTCCGAGATGATTTACCCATACACAGGGATGCCTATATGTTGGGTATTGAAAATGTTATGAATGATGTTTCCGGTAGTTGGGAATGTTTTAGGCTTGAAAGGGATGTAATCTCTAACTCTCTTTGGAGTGGATTTAGCCGACAGGATAAAAAATCAAGATTCATCAACAATCTTAAATTGATGAGAGATGGAACAGTTATGAAGTTTAAGTTTGGAGAGGATTCAAACGGCAATTACGGTCCACAAATTGAATTGATATTTGATACAACCGCAGATGATGAAGTCATAGATGAATCCACAGGGACAAGCCTTATGGAGTGGAAGAGAACCTTCATTGATAACCTTCCTATAATTAAGGAGGGGCTTGTTAGAGGACATGACCAATTGTTCATCATTAGGAACGGAGTTCAAAATCTTGAAGAGATGTGGGGTTGGAATCCTGTTGAAAACAGAACTTTTGAAAACTTCGGATTTGAAGATAATAACCCTAATAACAAAGTTTATGATTCTAAGGGTTCAGCATCAATTTTCAACTATGATGCCGTTTATTTGGTGGCTTCAATCAATGACCAACCTTACATTGAAGAGGCGGTGGAGCAAGACCCTATTGAAGATTGGAGATTGAGCCTATCAAGTGATGATTTGAAGTTAATTTTAACCGAATATCAAAAATCCAAGAACTTTACTGTTGCCGATAAGGTGAACTTGAGTAATAAAATTGTGGAGTATATTCTTCAAGAGAATACATACCTCATCGGAGGTGCAAACTATGTTGGAAGGATTAATCAATTTAGGCAAATGGATAGCCGACTAAGAGAAAAGGTTAATCTATATGCTCGGAGTTATGATGAGGATTGGTTTCCTCATTCAAAAGACATAACAATGGAAGATTGGATGTTTAGAGTGATGTTGCTTATGTTTTATGGAAGCAATATGGGTGGAGGAAATCAAAGATTTCAAGAATTAAGAATGTATCTATTTGATACTGATGATGTAAAAAGTGAACAATTCATTGACCTTTTCTTGAAATTATCATTTGGGAGTGAATATACAAGGGAACAATGGTTCAAAGAGTTAAAGCAAATCTTCCCTCAAGCCTATAAGATGTATAAGCATATCTGCATCAACAAAATGTTAGTGAATCGGGATGCTCGCACAAAGGAACAGGCAAAGGAACGATATAATACTTATCATAATTTTGAAAACAAAAATGAGGGAGTTTATACTGTCCGTTCAAATTACTTCATGCCTATATTTATTGAAATAGTCTATTTAGGCTACATTGAGTATATCAATTCATTGAGTGAAATTGAGGCGAGTGATTTAATTCTTGGAGTTGTATTGAAAAAGATACAATTTGTTGATTGGGCTTCAAGCGGTATAAACACCACTTCATATATCGCTGAATTGGATAACATAAGGCAACAATACTTTGGATTATGGCTTGAGGCTACTGAATTGATTAGAACGGGAGATGAAGCCTAAGCGGAATGCTTAAGTATGTGAATGAGGATTGATGTATTATGAGTCGTATCAAATATGAATGTGCAACTTGTGGAAGCAGGTATGTTTCTAAGAACAAGTTGAAAAAACATCAAAGAAGTCAAATACCACGACATACGGGAATGACTCAAGTTTATTCATCAGTTCGTGATAAGAAAAAAACTACTACGGGAACTCAAAAAAAGCCCCAAACCGTAGGTAATCGGGCGAAAGGAACAAGGAAGAACACATACGCCCGACAAGATGAAACTATTGAACCAACTTATGAAAATGGTGTGATTAGAGTTCTTGAATCGGATTGGGAAAAAATCAAAGATTCCCTTCCCGAAGGTGCAAAACACCATTTGGTTGAAAGCACAAATCACCACCTCATTTTATTTACGGCTGAAGCCTATGCTGAAATTGACTTCATGATGTATGAAATGAACTTTTGTGAACAGGAGATGCACTATGAAGATTTGGTGGATGCTCTTGGCTACTACACTCAAGAGGACAAAATCAAAATCTTGGATATGTGTGAACTTCAAACTTCAATCATCACCGAGATTGACGGTCAAATTATTAAGTGTGCAGTAGGTGAAGGTGGAGAAGAAGGAATGTCGGTGGCTGATTTGACTTCAGCATTGAGTGGTCTTGATGGTTTAGCGATTGCTTATGGGAAGTTCAAGCGACCTGCGAGGGCAACAACCACAACTTATGGTTATAACAAAACATCTTGGAATAAAGGAAAATCAACAACCACCTCTAAGGTCAATAAAACTTCAACAAATAAAAATACGGGAAGCACCTCAACGAAAGTGGGAGGTTCAACGACACCGAAACCTATCCAAAAGCCTGTTTCAAAAAGTGATGGTCAAAAAACTCTAATGGACTTTTCCGAGAGGGATGATTCTTCAGCAGTTTATACTGATGATGAGTTGGATAGAGTTTATAGTGAAAAATATGTCATGAATAACCCTCCGAAGGTTGATGATAGATTTGATTTCATGGCTCAAGAGGGCTATATGGGTGGAAGAGGCTATAATTGGAGAAACACTTCAACGGCAACTGCGAGTTCAGCCCCAATCGTTGCGAAGTATCACCCAATTTACGGAATCAAAGGGAAGAAACTTCAAGTTGATAGATATGTTGATTTGACTCCACTAATTGAGGCTGATGAGGTTGAGGTCAATGAGGCTGAAACCTTTGAGGCATCACAATACCCCTCATTAAAATTGACCGAAAATCAAGAGTCAAAATTGAGATGGTTTATGTTCGCCTATGAAGCACACTCAACCAATGATAGCATATACATTGATGAAGTGTTGGGTGATATTTCACCGAAACTTTGGACTCAAGCAAAAACAGTAGGGCTTCCATTCACCATAGAAAAAATCAGTAGGAAAAGTATTATGCGGAACGCTTCTAAGGCATCCGATGATGAAAATGCAAAAAGGATGCAAAAAAGCACCTTGAGCCAACTTGTCAAAAAGGGCATATTTGAAGTAAATGAATCTTTTGAAGATAAAGAAGTGCCTTTCACCATCAATGTTAAATTGACTCCAAAAGCCAAAAAAGCGGTTATGGAGGATATAGACGAATTGAGAAGTCTTGTTGCTGAAACCTTTGAGGCATCCGAAGGTGGATTCAAACTGAATGTGGCGACAACTCCTGTGGATGAGGCTTATGCCTATGCAAATGGGGAGTTTGAAAAGCGTGGAAAGAGGATGGAAGATTATATCCCTCACTTCTATGAGAGTTATGAATCTCTTCAAGAATCCTGTAAAACTGCGATTGATGTTCCGAGAATTGAGATGCCTGTGATTGACCCCGAACAATTGAATCTATTTCAAAAGTCCCTTATGGCGGGTCATTTAGATGTGAATAGACCCTATGCTAAAGGAAGAACTGAACTATATACTCCTAAAGATTTGTTTGGTGATACCGAAAGAGCCATGCAATACCTCTATCTTGGACTTCAAGATGGAATCATTACGGATGATGTAGTGGAAGCACAAATGGTTAGAAACTCGGTTGGTCTTTTGCGACCTACTCAATCACAAATATGGCTTGAGAAGTTGATTCGCAACATCATTCAATTTGGAAACCCTCAAGGAGATAGTTTGGGGGCATACAGTCAAGATTCTATGATTGTTGATAAGACTCTCGCCATCAGTTCGGATGGATATATCCTTGACGGACACCACCGATACGGCCAAGTCGTTTTGGTGAATCCCGGTTTAAGGATGAGAACTCTTCAAATCAATCTTCCAATTAGGACTCTTTTGAAGGTGGCGACCCCTTATGGAAACGCTATTGGAAACGACCAAAGGGGCTGATTTCATGGATTACCTCACACTTGAGGAAAGATATGAGGGTATGGTTTCCGAATTAATTCGGCTCGCTGAATCTTACGCTAAAGGCTATATCGGCATGAGAAGATTATCAAGTCAAAGAGTAGGTGTTCATTTTTTTGGAAGGAGAGTTGAAGTAATTTTAGAGTTTCATCATTTTGACCCCTATATGAACTTAGACTTTATCAAAACTGAAAAGAGTGCGAGAGGGAAGGGCTATGCTTCTATGGCTATGCAAATTATCGCTGATTTGGCTGACAAGTGGGGAGTGAATATGGAGTTGGATGCTGACCCTCTTGATTCGGAAGGATTGACTGAATTGGAATTGATTCAGTTCTATCAAAAGTTCGGATTTAGAATAGTTAATGAAAACGATGATTCGGGCTATGGTTTTGAGTTTATGCGGAGAATCGCAAAGACTCTATGATGTGTTTCTATCAACGGCAACCGATTCAATTAAATAGTAGTTCGCACCGATAGAAAATCTGTGATTAACATGGATGAGATTTATGAACCAACAGGATTTGCTGAAACTATTTTCAAACAAAGATATGCAATCAATGAAAATGAAACATTCATTCAAGCCTGTCAAAGAGTTGCGAACCATGTGGCTCAAGCCGAAAATGGGAAAAGAGAACAATGGGCTGAAAGATTCACCGAAGTTATGAGTCATAACCGATTTATTCCCGGTGGGCGGATTTGGTATGGTTCGGGGAGAGCGAAAGGACAACTGCTTAATTGTTTTGTAGTCCCAACGGCTGATAGTAGGGAAGGATGGGCGAAGGCAGTTTCCGATATGTTGATTATTTCGGGAACAGGCGGTGGAGTTGGAATGAACTTTAGCCCTATCCGACCAAGAGGAACGCCAATTCAAGGAACGGGCGGTGAAGCCACAGGCGCAGTTTCACTCATGGAAGTTATCAATCAAACAGGAGAAGTTATCAAAGCAGGTGGAGGGCGAAGAACTGCACTTATGATGTGCCTTCGGTATGACCATGCCGACATTTTAGAGTTTATGAATCGGAAGTTTAACCAATTAGATTTGAATGAGGATAATGTAAAAGAATCTCTCCAAGATGCCTTCCCTAATTTGCCTTTTGATGAATTGAACAGATTAACTGAACTTTTTTCAGCCGACAATGAAACTATTTACAAAAACCTTATTAAGCATGAACTTGATATGCGGTTAAAGAATGCAAATGTTTCAGTCCTTGTTGATAACGAGTTCTTTGATATGGTGAAAGAAGATAAGAAAATTGATTTCATGTGGAGAAACAAAGAGATAGGCTCAATCCCTGCGAGAGAGATTTGGGATATGATTGTTCTTAATTCTTATACATCGGGTGAGCCGGGTGTATTAAATGAAGGATTAGCAAATGAAATGAACAACATTTGGTATCACAAGCCCCTCATCAGCACCAATCCATGTGGTGAGATTTGGCTTGAAGAATACGGATGTTGTGATTTGGGGGCTATCAATCTCTCCAATCATATTAGTGAAGATAGTTCGGATTATGATTGGGACAAATTAGCCGACACAACGCTTGTAGGTGTGAGATTCCTTGATGATGTTCTTGATGTGAATACCTATCCAACAAAAGAGATTGAGGCAAATTGTCAAGATGTGAGGAGAATCGGACTTGGAATCATGGGTCTTGGTCATAGCCTTATCCAATTGGGTTTGAAATACAATTCGGCTGAAGGGCGAAGGAAGGTTGAACAACTCTTCAACTTCTTGAAAAAGAAGTCCTATGAGGCATCAACATATCTCGCAGTTGAACGAGGAGCATTTGCTTGTTTTGATGCTGAAAAGTTCCTTCAATCGGGATTCTGTAAAACTCTCAACAAAGGAACAAGAGCGAAGATTCGGGAATATGGTATGCGGAATTGTGCAGTTTTGACGATTGCCCCCACAGGAACAACATCAATCGTGGCGGGAACTTCAAGCGGTATTGAACCTGTTTTTGCCGCAGGGTATAAGCGAAGATACTACGCCAATTCCGAAGATAGCAACGAAAGAGTATTGAAAGAGGAAGTCGTTATTGACCCACTCTTTGAGTCTTTGTATCAGCAGGGAATTGATGTTTCAGCATTTGTTTCAGCCCATGAGATTTCAGTTGAGGACCACTTGAGGATTCAAGTTTCAGTTCAAAAGCACATTGACAATGCCGTTTCAAAAACCATCAACATTCCTAACGACTATGATATTGAAAAGTATAGCGAATTGTTGTTGAAGTATGCACCTCAACTCAAAGGCACAACTGTTTATAGGTCGGGTTCAAGAGGGAATGAACCTTTAGTTCCCCTTTCCGCAAAGGAAGCAGTTGAATATATTGAAGCCAATGATTTGATTATTGGAACTGCACAAAGCGACTGTCCGAGTGGTGTTTGTGAACTTTCCGAACCTATCCAAGAATCAACTACACAATAACCTTAAATACTCTTCCTACATAGTATGGGATAAGGGAGAGATTAAGATGAGTGATTTGAATGCACATAACTTGAAGATTAAAATTGAAACAGATGAATACATATATTGGGAATATGTTGAGGCTTGATACTTTGATTCAAAAATCAAAAAAGCCCTACTTCTATTTGCGAACCGCACAAGGTTTCAAAGAGAAAGAATTGATTCGTCATTTTGTTGAGAGTATGCCTTTTGGAATGTTTAATATCAAAGATAAGGATGGAAACCTCATGTTGGTTTCGGCTCATGCACTCACAACTGCGAGGAGGAGAGTTGAGGAAACTAACTCACAACATTTTGACTTCAATGATTATCCTAATTTGCCTTATTTTGAGCAGTTGCGATTTTTAGACTTTATTGGAAAAATTGACGAAGAAAGAAACCTAAGAAAAACTAAAGAGCGACCATACTTGAATTATGGTTTAGGAACTGTTAAGTTGATTTTTGAGATTTTTGAAATTATCCAACAAAAGCGAAGTTTGATGGTTGAAAAGTATGAGTCCTTGAGTGGAAGGCAACTTTATGATTTGAAGTATGCTTCATACCTCATACAAAAGAATAGCAATCCTATTCGGTTTCAAGGAGTTAGTGAAGAAGAAGCAATCCAATTACAAAATATCAAGTTCAACATGAAAACTGAATCGGGATATTACTTCGTCTTAACATTTATTGAAAACGATTTTGACAATGTTTCTCTATTGACTGTTTATCTCAAAGATGATGATGAGCCAAAGAATACTATCAACATTGATTAGGCTAATGCCCTTAATGGAAAAACTTCATCAAGGAATCCATTCGCCCAAAACTCCCTAAATAGCGTTAGCGTTTCATTATCTTCATCGGTTCTTTCAGCACCATAGAGATAGGTTTCATATCGGGTTTCAATTTTTCCCCAAAGTTCAGCCATGAGTCCAAGTAAATCTTCTTCAAGTTGGGCTTCTTCAATGATTGACCTTTGAGGTTCTTTTGCAGTTCTCACAGTTAGTTTTCCGCATTTGTATGCTAAATCACCCAACACATCAGTTAAATCGGACATACTTCATGGTCTATCTAATCACCCTATTAAACCTTTGCATAGGAAGATTTATATGGGTCATACGCAAAACCTCTAAGTATGACTGAAATGAATGAAGTCCTATTGATTGCCTTAGCAACGCTTGTAGCCTTAGCCCTCCCCCTGTGGATGAAATACAAATCAAAAATCCTTAAGCGGGTTTCCGAAGAGTTGGATGATTTGGAAGATGCAATTGAAGAAGCGACAGGACTTGATATTGAACTTTCCGAAGCAGTTGAAGATGTTTTGGAAGATGCAGTTGAAAATGTTGAAAACTTGGCTGAAGATTTTGCTGAAGATGGGAAACTTGAAGAAGGTCGCCTTAATTCTGTAATTGAAGAAGTCAAGGAGGATGTTCAAGAGGCAACCGATGATTTGGTTGATGATATTGTTGAAGATTTGAATGAAAATCTTGAGGAAACATTAGGCAACATGACGGTATCAGCATTGAGAGATATGCTAAAGGAAAGAAACCTTCCTGTTAGTGGAAGGAAGGCTGAACTCATTCAAAGACTTTTGGAGTGATATAGGTGGGAGAACCACTATTGGATAAGTTAGGTCTTAGGCTATATTTGACAAGGATAGTTCAATTCTTTTTGGGATTTGATGGTCTTTTGCATGGTTTGGGAGTTTTAACTGCCTACTATGAAGAGGCATGGACTACATTTGCACTTAATTTATTTCACACATCAATTTTCGTTATTGCGGTTTATTTTGTAGGTCATGACCATTCTCACCACCAACTGAATGAGGGAGAGAATCATGAACATAACGATGGTGAATCCGAAAACCCAAACAGAATTAGAAACATTGTTTATGTTGTTTTGGCGGTTTTTGCTATCCTATTTTTGACTCCTATTGGCGAAATGATTCTTCCCGAATCACTTCATTTGATTGAGCATAATCATGAACATTGAAATAAAGGGAGGTGAAAAATGATGAATTGGAAAAAAATTGGACTTATTTCAAGCCTCGCATCCATTGTAGGCAGTATTGGAATCTATGCTTTGCATGATGAAAACTTAGGTATCTTTGTAGGGTTGTGGGCTTCAGCACTTTTGCTTTTGAGTGAAAGGCTCTCGGAAGAACTCAACTGAATAGAAAAGATTAAATAGTCAAAGGATTCAATTGAATCTATGGCTGACGATGAAGAGTTGCGAAACAAGGCGAAAATTATTGCCGAAGCAACAGGAAGAAGCGAAGAACAGGTTCTTGAAGATTTGTTAGATGATGGAATTGTCAATCTTTCAAATGAAGAAAAAAAGGATAAGGATTTAGTTCAGCAACTTAAGGAAGCGGCAGAACTTATCACTACTGTTCAATCCATATCTCAAGAAGTTTCGGAAAATACCGTCTTAAATGGTGGGGAGAACAAAACTGAAGTCAAGGTTGAAACAACTCTTGATGGAGATGTGGTTGATAGAGCCATTGACTCACTTCAAAGAAAAGCCGACAACATCAAGAAGTTGGCTTTGACTTTAGTTCCTATTTTTCTCTTGATTACGGGTGGCTCAATGGAGGCATTCGGTGTCATTGACATAATGGGAAGTGATGATGCTGATGATGTGGAATATGAAGCCGTTTGGGGATGCACCTTAGCCGATGCTGATAACTACAATCCCGATGCAACCGATGATGATGGCTCATGTTGGTGGGATAATGGAGGCGGAGGTGGCGGTGGTCCACCTGCAAATTGTAATTGGATGTGGGATGATACTTCACACACTAATGATGCAAACCCTAACAATCTTTATGTGAGAGTTAGTTTTTCAAGTCCCGAATGTTCTTATGAACAGGAAGGAGATTTTGAAGTTCACCTACTTCTTGACGGAGAACATTATGACATGGAAGAAGAATATAATACAAAGTTCTTTGAGAATTATGACTTGGAGTTTCAATTTGATGATTTAAGTGCAGGTGAATATGGGCTTCGGCTAAGTTTTAACTCCTATGATGGTTCGGAATATCATTGGGACTCTCCAAGAACATATCTTTTTGAAGATTCAGTTGAATGTAGTGCGTTCCTTCAAAACCAACAGGGTTATATTCTTGAGTCCGACCCTGTAAAGGTAAAATTAAGTGTGGATGTTGCTATCCCATCGGAAGTCGGAAACGCTTGTGATTCCGAACAGTTTGAATTAACATGGAGGTTATACTCCAATAATCAAGTTCAGTATGAGGAACACACATGGGAAGATGGGTGGATTTCCGATACAGATAGGGCAGACTATGTGGAGTATGTTTGGGGAATCATTGATGAAGGAACTTATGACTCAAAAATAATTTTGAAACTCAACGATGAAGTAATTGATGAAAAGTGGCTATCCGAACAAATTATTGTTGAAGGTGAAGAAGATGAATGTGAAATCAATCTTTATGATATTCGTTTCAGCACCAATGAAACTCATGCAATTGTCGCTTATGACCTTGATTGTGGCTATGGTGAAGAAACAGGAGGCTACAATGTTAGCATTCAGTTTATGGTGATAGGAAATGAAAGTTATGAGATAGGCTATCAATTTAACACTACGGTTCACTACATTACGGGATATGTGGAAGATATTCACTTCTTAACTCTAAGCAATTTTACTCACGCCAACATTACTCATTATGACTTTGCATGGTTCGCAATTTGGGGTGATGAGAACAATCCAAACTACATTGAAAGATATTGGAATAATTTACCCTTTACTCATCCCGAACCCGAACCCGAACCCGAAAATTGTGAAAACTTAACCCTCACATCCAACGGGATTACATTGGGGAATACTTCTAACAATCTAACGATGAGTTGGGATTTAACTCATGATGGTGAAGTGAGTCCATCATGTTTTGTTGAAATTGAATTGAGCATCACATTGTATCAAAATGGGACATACCTTGACATAAGCGACTTTCACAAAAATGGGAACTACAAAATCTATGCTAACGGTTCAATCTATGTGGATTCAAGCATGGTTGATATATTTTCCGAACTCCCTCAAGGAACATACGAAGTATTGGTTAAATACAGAATAGTAGGAGATTCCGAATCAAGCCAAGATTACTTCGCAAATACCGTATCAATTGAATGATTCAAAGTCCTCAATTTGAGAGAAACCATTAAATGTCGGAAAGGAAAATACTGCATTTAGAGGACATCCTAATGACTAAGAAAAAGCAATCATATAATGATTGGTTGATGAAGCGAGCAGGTTTGCTCATCGTTTATGCGTGGGTCATGCTTGCAGTAGGTTTCTTCGTCTTAACGGCTTATGACCCTACATATCTTAACTCATCGGAAGATTATGTTTCAATTCTCGCCATCATTGGAGGTCCAGCCCTCCTCATCATCACAAAAATCATTGAAACTTGGAATCAAGAGAAACAAAATCAAATTGGAGATTATGAAGCCCAAGCACAACATGAAAGGGCTATGGATGAGTTAAGGGTCAAACATGAAACAGATATGGAAAGAAACCCTCATTGTGAGCCATATATGGATAGCCCTTCAAAGGGAAGCCGAATGTCCCAAGTTGAAAGAAAACTTGAAGGGGCGTTAGAATCCCTTGAAAAATTAGAAAAAAATACTAAAAGAAAAGGTGAATGAAAATGAATAATGTAATTGTAGGAACGGCATTTGTGTTTGGACTTGGCGGTGCATACATTGTCAAAAATATGGAAAGATTTAGAGAATACCTTGATAAAACCTATGGGAAAACCATTATGGATGGAATCGGCTACTTTGGAGGTGCATTACAACTTGGGGCAGTTGTCGCAGTTTCAAGAGGATGGTTGAAAAATACTGACCCTGTTTATCACGGAATTAGTTTAGTTGGTTCAGCAGGTTTGCTCGCAACTGCCTATTATCACAATGCTCTCGCACCTGTATTGGTGAACATCATTTGGATGGGTATGAACACCGTAGGAGTTATTGAAGGAGTTTCAAACCAACAGGCCATCATAGGAATGACAACTCCAAAAAATTATGTCCCTGCTTAATCGGTGTAATCATGAAATGTTGCCCCTGTGGTGCAGGTAAAGTGATAGGCGACTACTACAACAAAGATAATGAACCAAACATAGAATGTGATTATTGTGAAGAGATTTACAAAATGAAAATCTTTCTTTGTTGGGATATGTTTAAGGGAACTTATTGGTATCAATGGAAAGCAACCCTTCGGGAATGACAAGCCTTAAGTATGTGGTCAATAAATCTTCCTCTATGGTCGCATTTGAGTCTTATGTTTGCCTTATTTGTGATGATTTGCTAACTGCTCTCCCGCACAAAATCGGAATCAAAAGTTGCGAATGTGGGGAATTAAAACTTGAACAAACAAAAAACATTCACCGAGTCTTAGGAACTTTCGGAAACTACTATTGCACGAACCCTCAAAAGAAAAAAATAGTAGGCAACAATATCAAGATTACCTCATACACACATAAAATGGATGATTGTGTTGCTGAAGTTTATCGGTGGGAAGCAATAGATATATTTGAAGATATGAAAGATTCCTCAAATCGTTAAGTGGAATGTCGGAAACTTAATAAAGGTAATACAACAAAGGAATAATCAATAAGGAGGAAAAATAATGAACATTATAAATGGAAAAACTCAAATTGAAATGCTGATTGAACACTTTGAGGTTGCTGACAACATTAGCAACATTGAGGCTCAAGCCGTCTATAAGATTCGGGCGTTGCCCCGAAGAATCGCTGACTTGAAAGAGCGAGGCTATGAGTTCCGAAGTGAATGGAAAAGAGATTTAACAGGTCAAAGGTATAAGAGATACTTCCTTATATCAACACCTAACCGAGTGGAGTGAATGAAACTTCATTAGGTTGTATCTTTACATGGGTGTGTGGTGTAATGGATAGCATTTTGGCCTTCTAAGCCGAAGATACGGGTTCAATTCCTGTCATGCCCGCCATTTTCTTTGTTGGAGTAGGTTATATTCTTGAACTACTCCACACATTAAAGGATAGATAGCATAGTTTGGTTAATGCACTCGGCTCATAACCGAGCGACCACAGGTTCAAATCCTGTTCTATCCACCACAACGAATACAAAACTTAATATATGGGTGTTGCATACCCTAAACCAAGTGGGAGTAGTTTAATCGGAAAAACGCTTGATTGCGGTTCAAGAAACTGCGGGTTCAAATCCCGCCTCCTACACCAATCTCAATTAGAAACCTTTAACATTTTGAAGGGTGATTTAACAGTATGACCGATGATGGTTATGGATGGAATAAATATCTAACATTTGAGAGGAGGAATCCTACTCAAGATGTTCCCATCTATTTATCCAAACCTTTTATTAAGGTCATGAATATCCTCTATTCATTCTTTACAAAACATCTTGAAGGGAAAATAGATATTGGAATGAACATGAACCTCCTCACTCAAGACTACATCCGCACGAAAGGAGTAAATCAATTTTTGGATAAAGTTAGTCGGAGATTTGATTTTGTTGAAGAGTATGTTGAATATCACACAGGGAATACAATCAGCATTTATAACGACTTACCCTTAGAGGTTCTTTGCCTTTCATACCGTAGGTGCTTTGTAAATAGAACATTCTTAGATGCGATTAAGCAAATAAATGGTTCAACTTCGGCATACAAGATTTTTAGAAAGGAAGAGGTTGGAGAATTATATGATAACGAAGAGTTGAGGATAAATGCAGGGGAATTGAATGGAAAAATGGGTGGAGATATGGACCTTAGAGCCTTTGAGAATATCCCCCTTTATCTTTTGCTTAAGTTTTTATCTCGCCCTGCAACTACTCCCATAGAGATTTTCTATGAGGAAAACTTTCGCTACGAGTATAATCAATTTGGAACTTATCAACGAAAGCAAACTGTTAATCGGACATATCGGATTGGTGGCGGAAGAAGATTCAATGGAAGGTCGCAATTAAATCAAATTGATTTTGATGGCGATTATTGGGGGATGAGTCCCGATATGTTTCGTGAACGGCAACCTGTTGATTATAGCACCGTGAGCGAGTCGGGATATGCGTGGAGTCGGCAAGTCCCTGTTAGGAATCTCATCCATGAATCAATTCAATTAAAAATTGGTCAAGCGGGAGAGAAAAGGTTTCCGATGAATTACTTCCTAAGAGGCATCAACTTAGAATCTTGAACCGAAAGGGGAAAACCTTAAATACAACCATCCCTTAATCTATTCATGGGCTTGTAGTTTAATCGGAAAAACGCTTGATTGCGGTTCAAGAAACTGCGGGTTCAAATCCCGCCAAGTCCACCATCCTATTCACAAAGGTTAAATAGTTCTCAACTTAACTTTATTTCATGTTGGAATCTCTATGGGAAGCCTGTGGTGTTTCCTGTGTGGGTATTTTTTTGTTCCTATGGTTCATGGGAATCTTAATTGAAAAGGGAGTCATAATGAATAGAGATTTTGATTTTAACAAATGGTGATTTAGATGTGGAGTAGTTTGGATGATTCGGAAGAGTATGAACCTAAGCGTGATTTGATTGGGAACTTTATCACAATGTTTGCATTAGGGTTCATGATTGGACTACTCATATTTTAACGACAGGCTTAAATATCAAAAAGTTGGAACATAATCTATGGACTTCCGACTGAAAGAATTAGTTTTGGGGGTAATTGGTGTCGGAGTCATATTCAAGGGGTTAGATTCATTCTTGAAAGATAAGGATATTGACCTCTTGGCTGAAGATTGGAATAAAGACATGAGAGGTGTTCCTACTGCTATTGACTTTTTCGTGGCTTCCGAGATTCTAAAGCATAATGGAAACATCAGCAATAAGGATGCTTTGAAAAATGTTCAAGCAATTATTACTGATTCGCAGTATGGATTTTTGAACTATGAAAGAAAGGAAACAGGTCAATTGAGAATGGCTATTCAAAAGAGGATTGATTACTACAAATACTACTATAACCAAGAAGGCTCTCTCGCACTTAGGAGAGAAGTGGAGAATCTTGAAATTAGATTGCTTCAAGTATCAAAAGGAGAATATAAGAAGTATTTGAAAGAGATTGCCTTTGACTCAAAACTTAGAGGTTTGATGAGGCTTCCGAATGCTGAAAGGTATGATAAGATTCGGCTAAGATTCGCCCCTAACCCAAATGGACCACTTAGTATGGGACACTCTTTCGGAATTATCACAAACAATGTTTATGCTGATGTTTATGATGCTGAATATATCTTGAGGTATGATGATACAGACCCCGATAACAAAGTTCCTCAAGCCCACCTTTATGAACAGATTAGAGATGAGTTTGAGTTCTTGACTCATAGAACTTCCGATGATTACACTCTTTATGTTGCTTCGCAAAACCGCAACAAATACATCAACTATGCGAGAAAGTTGATTGAAGAAGGAAAAGCCTATGTTTCATACATACCTCATGGGGATTTTTCAAGGCAATATCAAATGCACCTCACGCCCGAAGAAAAGGCTAAAGGAAAAACGCCCAATCAAAGTAGGATGGGAATTGCATCCCCCGATAGAAACAAATCCGTTTCAGTCAATTTGAAACAATTTGACCAAATGGTTGAGAGGGGCTATTATGTTGAAGAGGATGGAACTATATGCAAACCTACGGATGCTCACATTTATGGGGATGAAGATGAAAGCACTCAAGTTCCTACGGTTTGGTTGAAAACTCCCTTGAATCACTCAACTCGCAAATACAGGGATATGAAAATCATGAGAGCCACATACAAACCTCACCCAAGTTCGGATGCAAAAGTTTTCCCCTATTTGAACTTTCAAGGTGCAATTGACGACCACGATTTGAAAATTACTCACATGATTCGGGGTGCTGACCTTTGGGAAACTGAAATTGCCTATCCCCTTATTTGGAAGGCACTTGGATGGAATGTTGATGACCTTCCTGTTTTCATGTATTGGGCGAGATTATTCTTTGAGGATTTTTCAGTCCCATACACCGACCCCGAAACAGGACAAAGAGAAGAACTAAGGGCAATTGGAACTTCCAAGTTAGCAAAACTTGTTCAGTTGCCCGACTTTGGAGGGAATTGGTGCAACCCATACTTCCCAACGGTTTGTTCATACATAGCAAAGGGCTATCCCTCATCCTATCTAACAGATTTTTGGCTTGGTGATGTTTGGAATAAGAGGTTTGAATCCTTTAATGGCGAAAAGGAAAGAGGAAAGCCCGCATTGACTATTCCTAAAGGTGAGGCTACGGTAAAAATGTTTGTAGGTAATGCTGAATTGGGAAGATTTAAGAAAGACCAAATTAGAGTCCCATACCCATTGACGAAAGAGGGAGAACTAAGAGATACACCATCAATCACACTCGTTGATAGAGTTCTTAATGAACCTATGCCCTATTTGCGAATCATGCACTCGGAAAGTTAAAATAGTAGTGTATCATAGGATGGCTATGGTGCAGTATAATCAGCAGGTTTGGAACTTTAGGATTTTGGATGAAAGGTGTCCCGATTGTAGTGTCATGAAGTATCACTACAATTGGATGGAAGATTATTTCAAGTGTTTCTTTTGTGGATTCAAAAAGGCAGGTCAAGATTTTTTCATTCCTTCGGCTTATGGCGGAGATGATTATTGTTTAGAATGTGAAGATTTTATTCAAGAATCCAACCCCTGTGAACATGATAACTGAAATACAATAGGAAGTGAATTAAATGAAAACTCCAAAGTGGATAGATGATAATTGGTCGGAGAATATGAATGAATTAGAATACGCATTCGCAACAGGCACTTTCAAAAATGCCTATTGGAGAAAGTTAGTAGGACATAGAAGGTTAGATAGGGAAGAAGTATTTGATGAGGACACTCTTAAAAATATATACCATTCAATAAACTCAATCCGAGTTATGGAATGGCGACCAATTTATGTGAATCTTCTTGAAACACAATATGTTAATGACGCTAAAGGGGCGTGGAGGATATTTGAGAATCCTCATACTGAAGAGGCTAAACAAAATTATGTGGAGATGTTTGATTATCATACTCATAGTTGTTTTTGTTGTGAAACTGAAGGATGGGAAGTCCAAACGGATAAAAACTTCATCCGAAAAATGAGAATCTAATGTGGATTTCAAATGATACACAAGAGTATCAAATTAGAAAACCTTAAATAGAAGGAGAGTAAATAAACCTTTAGAGGGAAAAGCGGTTTCCCTATGAACTAACAAAAAAAGTGAATAATATGAATAAAGAAAACAGATTTAAGAAAACAATTTTAGCAATTTTAACTGCCGTAATGCTCGCTATGAGCGCAGGTATTGTAGTAGCCGATGGAAGCGACCCCTTAGACCCCTCCGATGGTGGGGCTGATTGGGATGGCGACGGTTTAACCAATTCCGAAGAACAAAATCAAGGCACTAACATGAACAATGCAGATTCGGATTCCGATGGATTGCCCGATGGATGGGAAGTCAATAATGGCTTAAATCCCACCAATGGCGGTGATGCTAATGGCGACCCCGATGGAGATGGATTAACCAACGCCCAAGAGTATGCAAAGGGAACAAACCCGAATAATGCTGATACAGATGGTGATGGAAAGTCCGATGCAACCGACCAATACCCAACCGACCCTAACGATGGTGAGTTCTCCGACTCCGATGGAGATGGAATCCCCGATGCTTATGACCCCGACTATACAGAATCGGGTGCAGGTTCGGGCAACGGTGGAACTGAAGGCGGTGGCGAATCCGAAGCAGGTGGCGAAGGTCAAGGTCAAGGTCAAGGTCAAGGTCAAGGTCAAGGTCAAGGACAGGGGCAGGGTCAAGGTCAAGGACAGGGGCAGGGTCAAGGTCAAGGACAAGGACAAGGACAAGGACAAGGACAAGGACAAGGACAAGGACAAGGACAAGGACAGGGGCAGGGTCAAGGTCAAGGACAGGGGCAGGGTCAAGGTCAAGGTCAAGGTCAAAGTGGTCAGCAGGGGCAACAAGGCTCTCAAGGACAACAGGGACAACAAGGCCAACAGGGACAACAGGGACAACAAGGCCAACAGGGACAACAGGGACAACAAGGCCAACAGGGACAACAGGGACAACAAGGCCAACAACAGGACAACGGACAAGGCCAACAACAACAAGGAGGCCAACAAGGAGGCCAACAGTCGGAGCAACAAGCCGAAGAACAGAACGGTCAAAATCAAAACGGACAGTCCCAACAACAACAAGGGCAGACCCAAAATGGTCAGCAGGGACAACAGGGACAACAGACTGATACCCAACAGGGACAACAGTTAGAGGGTCAAAGTGAAAATGACAACGATGGAGATGGAATCCCCGATGATTTGGATAACGATGATGACAATGATGGAATCCCCGATGTTTTGGATGATTCTCCATTAGACCATGACAATGACGGTATTGCCGATGTTGAAGATGATGATGATGATGGCGACGGAATCAACGATGATGAAGAAGTTCTTGACGGAAACGACATGACAAACATTTATGACCATGACAATGACGGCATTTCCGATGTTGTTGATTTAGATATTGACAATGACGGCATTGACAATTACAAAGACCTTTATGAAAATGGTTCTTCGGCATCAAAAGACCATGACAATGACGGAATAAATGATAGTATAGATTCCGACGATGATAATGATAACATCCTTGATGTTGATGAAGTCGGAGGTGCATGGAGTTCATTTAGATACGACCACGACAACGACGGCATTTGGGATGCTACGGACTTAGATGATGATAATGACGGACTTTCGGATTGGTTTGAGAATCAAGACGGAAACCCATTGACAGGTCAATTTGACCATGACAACGATTCTATTCCCGACCATGAAGATGCCGATGATGATAATGATGGTGTCTTGGATATTTTTGAATCGTGAAGAACATGATGAGATTCATTGATTTAATCATTGAAATCCTTATGTTCCCCTATTCATTGGTATTCCGAAGAGAATAGTCATAATCAACAATTGCCTTTCACCTTGAGGGGTGGAGGGTCTTTCAAAACCTTTAACATTCGGAATGATTCATTTTTTTCTATGACCGCAGGGTATAATATCCAATGTGATGCAGGTGGAGGACTGTATTATCAAAAATGCTATGTGATTGATTCTTCGGGTCAAAGGAATGAAATCTTAGGCTATGCCGAAAATGGAGGAATCATAACAAAAACCAAAAGCAACATACCGGGAACTGCTTGGACTCCACAACTATTCACCCTCAACAATGCAGGGAATCAGTTTCAACCCTATCGTGGAGGGAATATCCCTTATGGCTACATAGGAAACTTTACACCAAGCACAAGTGCGGATTCTCAAGACCTATACTATCTCAATGAAGTCATGCCTACTTCTCAAGCATGGAGAAAGCAACAAAGTTATGTAGGTAAATGGTGGATGAATATATTCGGATTGAAACAGGAACGCCCACCAAGTAATCTCCAATCGGAAAGTGCCGACCCATTGGAAGAATCTAATGTGGGTGATTCGGAAACGGAGAGTCAAGAACCTAACCTCAAACTTGGATTAGGATTTACCGCCATAGGTTTGCTTGGTGGGTATTTAATCGCTAAATCTATGACAGTTGATACAATCCGATAGGGTTAAATAGGAGGAAACATAATCCTCATTCATGGCGAAACTAATTATGCTCACAGGAAAGGGGGGTGTAGGAAAGTCCACAACCTCTTCAGCAATTGCCTTAAGTTATTCAAATCAAGGCTTCAAAACTTTGTTAGTTTCAAGCGACCCTGCACACTCAACCCAAGATGTTCTCGGAGTTGATGTAGGGTTTGAACCTACTCCCATTAAAGAAAATCTTTGGGCGAAAAATCTCAACACCCAAATACAAGCAAAGCATTTTTTTGACCAACTTCAAGAGGCTATGTCAAAATCATTCTCAAAGGCAGTTCCTTTTTTTGATAGTGAGATTTTCGGGGATTGGGCAAACTTTCCCGGCATGGATGAAGTTTTCGCCCTTGAAGAGATTCAATCCTTAACTCAAGGAGTTGATTATGACATTATCGTTTTTGATACTGCGCCCACAGGACACACACTAAAGGCATTGACTACTCCCGATGCTATGAATACTTTCCTCCTTAGAATCCTTAGAATGAAGGCTAAGATTGAGAGGATGAAATCTTTCCTACTCAAGCCGAGTGATACTTCTAAGGTTGTTGAGATTGTTGAAGGAATGACTCAAAGACTTGAGAATATCAAGAAAATCTTGAGGAATGAAAACTTTGTTTCAATCAACCTTATCACGATTGCTACAATGGCGGGCTATCAAGAAACCCGAAGAACTATTCAATTTTTGAAGGCTCAAGGATTCAAGGTGAACAATCTTGTCGTCAATGGTTTGATTCCTAACTTTGGGACTGAAACTTGGGAATTAGCAAAAGATAATAAAGCCGTTGCACTTTTGAAAATGGAGTATGAACTTCAACAACCTTATGTTGCTGAATATAAGGCACTCACGAAGATGGAGGGCATTAAAGTGGTCGGTGTATCTCGGTTGCCTTTTGAACCGAAGGCTGAAAGATTAGCGGAGTTTGCTAAGATTCTTGAAGGTTCTAATGGAGGGATTGACTTTACACCCACCCACTCCACCGAGATTGAAGAGGGAGATGAAACCATTAAGTTGAAATTGTGTTTCCCATACCTTAAGAGTGTTGAACTTGATGATGATTCTTATACTGTTGATGGATTCTTGAAGAAGCCCATTTTTGACAGGCATGAAGAATTGAGGGGACTTAAATTGAAGCGAAAGCAAAAGACTTCAAGTGGTGCAACCTATACTTTTGAGAGATGATTATATGAATCCTATGTTGATTCTTTTCTTGATTTGTGTTTTGGCTAATTGGATTCTTCAATTAGTTTTTGTTCTTTGGGTTCTTGGAAGGAACAAAAAATTGACGATGTTGTTAGTTGAATACTACTCAAAGAGTAGTTTAATAAAGGAGATTGAGAATAGTCAATCATGAGTTTTGAGAGTTGGGCGAAAGAGCATCAGTATTTAATGGCTACAATCCGAACATTTAACTCAATTTTGACTATGATTTTTTCGGGATTGGTCTTTATGAATGTTTTTAATCTTATGTGAGGTATTTTCATGGTTGCTAATTCGGGCTTAACATTTGATTTAGATGATATGACAATTGATGATGAAAGAGTAGTTAAACTTTTGAATTGGTTGTTGAGTGAGTTTGGCTCGGAATATGTTTGGTTTAGAACTTCAAGTTCGGGTGATGGACTCCATGTGATGATTGCGGCATTGGCCTATTCCGAATCATTAGGTATTCCCGAATTAGTTCCTATTCTTTTTCCTACTGATGTTCAAATGAAATATAGGGAGATGGTTGAAATTGAGTGTAGGGGGCGAAGAATCTCGGACTCATATAGGAAACAGGTGGGGATGAGAACTTCAAGAGTATTCAAAATGAAGAATGGAAGGGAATCGGGAGAATGGGTAAAATGGTTTCAATGACCGAATCCTTTAAGTAGGTTGTGAGGTAATTTTCAATTAAGGTGAGAATATGACCGAAGAAGTAAGATATTGGGAAAGACTTGGAGTTTATGTTAGCCGACAGTTTGCTGAAGAATATATTGAAAGAAGTCAAGATTCGGGAATTACGGGAGAATATCTTGATGGCGACCTTGAAGAGTTTCAAGGAATGACAAGCGTTAGTCCAATGACCCTGCAAAGAGAGGTTAATCAAATCTTCAGTAAGCCTTTTGAGGAGGTTGAATTGCCTCCCGAAACTAAGGCTATGATGGAACTGATTATGATGGAAAGTAAAAAGGCTAAGATTGTTAAGGCATATAAGGCGGAAGGAATGACTCTTGAAGAGGCTAAATTGAAGTATCAAGAGGATGTTGATTCTATTGTTGCTGAAGCACTCGGAATTGAATCGGAGGAGGACTCAACGGAGGCATCTTCCGATGGCGAAGAGTAATTCGGGATTCCCACTAACTGAAGCACTTGTTTTTGACATAGTGGACTATCTTCTTGGGAAAAGTGGTTATGCCTTTTCAAATGAGATTTCATATCATATCGTGGATAACAACCCCCGAAGATATACAAGCAGGGAAGTTGTCGGGATTTTAAGAAACCGACCCATGTTTCAACACCGCCAAAGTTCGGATAGAAGGGCAGGTATCAAGTGGAGATTAGATATGCTCACATTTGAAAAGTATATCTCACAAAAAGGATATGCTGATAGAGCCGAAGAAAGATGCTTCTATGATAGGATGAAACAATTGAAGGGGGAGCATATTGAGAAAACAAAGGAAGTCATTAGTGATGATAGGGAATTGGAGGCTGATGAGGTTTATGAGATGTTAGCGAACCTTTGGGTTTGATAGCAACCTTTATCTATCGGTTTGAGGAGGGAAGAGTATGGTGTATTTCATTAGAAGATTTGTTTTGGGTATCAAGGGAAGTGGGACTTCGGATATTTGGACTGATGAAGAATCAATGACTGATGATGATTTTCATAACTTTGCTCGGATTTATGGAGAAGGAAAATACCTTCTTTGTGTGAGGGGGAAAGGCATCAAAGGATTTAGAAAATTGGCTGAAACAGTTGTTGAGCCAAAGGTTAGAGTCTTTCGTGCTGAAGATACCGTTTCAGTATCGGCTGATGTAAATGTCAAGAACCTTTCAAATGAACAACTTCTTGGTGTCCTTGAGAATAATGCTGAAGGTGAAGATTTTTCAAGTATGCTTGATGAACTTCAAAATAGGTTGGATTCTATTCAAACAAACAATGCTGATGAAGTTCTCGCCTCCGCAGGTTTCCCCATTGGAAGTAAAATTGCTTCCTTTATGGTTGGTGCTTTGACGGGTGGTGTAGTAGTCTATCTCATCCACAAGAAGAAAATTGACTCCCTCAATGATGAAATTGCATTATTGAAAAGCACAGTTAAACAAGCCGAAGAAGCCATAAAGAAGGTTGAAAAGAAAACCGAAGAACTTCGTCAGCCTATGACTTTTGAACAACAATTGCTTAACTCATTCAACTCAATGAATGGAGTTCGGTTGTAATGAGGAGTTTAGGCGTTGGATTTGTTTTTGTAGGTATCGGAATCACATCTTCAGCCTATCATTTGAACCGAATTATGAGAGCAAAACCTAAGATTCACTATATCTTGGGTGCTATATTTGGAGTCCTTTGTATCAATGTTGGAAGCAACCTAATCGCTGATGGAGTTAGGGACAAATACAACCTCACCTAAGCAAAAGGGTTAAATACATGAAACAACGATGATGAATCATGTCGGGATTTGATGATGTTATTGAAAGAGGCTCTAAGCCCTCTAACGCTTCTAATTTTGAAGCCCCTAAGCAAAGTATTCCTAAAAAAGAAGTCCCCTCAATCCTTGAGATTGTTGAAAATATGAATCTCGGAGGATTGTCAAACAATCTTAACCCCGAAATGAAAGAGAAAGTGTTAGTTCCGTTAGCGAATCTTCTTGATAAATATGGAATCTCCGAATCACTTGGAGAATCAACAACTGCTCAAGCAGGGGCGGGACTATTTTCACTACTTGGTGATGTTGCACCTGTTATCAAGGGATTGGCTGAATACATATCGGGTCAAAGAAACAGTTTGAATGCTGAAGATGTGGAGTTCCTTGAGAAAATAAAGGAAAGCCAATCAAACGGAGATTTTTCGGATTTATTTGTGAGCGATTCAGCCGAAGAAGAATCAACAAATACTACTCCTACTCCTCCCCCTGTGGTTGGTCCAAATGGAGAAAATCTCGGCTCTATCAATCTTAATTTGAATGAAGTTGATTGGTGGTCAGTCATGGGCGTTGAGAGTCCCGAAGAAAAGAAGATTCGGCAAATGCCTAAAGCCCGCCAAACATATATGGCTAAGGATGCAAATAGCCGATTGCCGACATTCGGTTCAGCAGGTGAAAGACCTACGATTCAAGGGTTGCCTACTCTTGACGATTTAGCATCCGAGATTGGAATGTCGGTGGAAGATTTGAATAATCCCGATAATAATGAAAATCAAAGTCTTAACACAAATGAAGTTGTGGGTGTGGATTTAGGAAGTGTGGATTTCACAATGGAAGAATCCGAAGAATTACTTGGCGATATTGATTTGGATGAGATTTACAACATAGATTTTGAATCGGAGGATTGAACATGACGAATCCTGTATGGCGAGCATTTGTAGCAAATCAAATGGAAGTTTGGCTTGACTTCTTCAAGAACCATCACATTGAATCCTATATTGAGATGATTGAAAAGTTTATTCGGTTGAATCCATATTATGTTCTTAATCCAACGGATATTCAGTCGGATTCAGCAGGTTTGCTCTATAAACTTCTTTGGAATGATTCATTCAATGATTCCCTATCCGAGAAGGGAATGAAGGTGTGGGTCGCATCCCCATTCACCGACTTCATTGATGAATTAAAAGTATATCAATCCGACTATCGGGAGATTGCACTCTTAGTCATTTTATTCTCAAGACACACATTATGGTTTGAGAGGCTATATGCACACTTAAGAAGGATGATGATTGATAAATACAACTTATCTTGATACAAATTGGAGATGGTAATATGGAAGAAAATATGGAAACACACTTTACTTCAATTTACAATCCCAAACCTATCAATACATATACCTATCTTTCAACAGGTGGTGAAACCTTTTGTGGAAGAGGTTCAATGAGGAAACACAATGTTCAATTTTTGGACTATCTTCAAAGCATTGTAAATGATTTTAATGTCAAAACCATAGTTGATATTGGGTGTGGGGATTTGAATTACATTGGCCCATTCCTACGCAATAATACACAAATTGATTATACAGGGGTTGATATTTCAAAACCCTTAATTGAAAGGAACAAAAAACTGTTCCCTAACTTCAATTTTGAGCATCACAACATTTGTGAATCTTTCCCTACTCAAAACTTTGATTTGTGTATCATTAAGGAAGTTTTCATCCACCTCTCCCCTCACATGGTTTCAAAAACTTTAGGAAGAATCAAGGAACAGAACAATGTAAAACATTTGCTGATTACAGGTCATACCCAAGAATGTCAGTTAGATGGTGGATTAGCGGGAGATAAAGATTCCGATTACGGCAATTTTTCATATCACTTTTCAAGCCTTGATAACAACTATTTGAGTGAGATGGTTGATTGTGATGTGAGATTGAGCCGATTGTATTCAATAGATTCAATTATTCATACACTTGATGAGAACATTTAACAGTCAAAACAAAATTAGATGAATTATGGATTCCGATATGGATGGTGATTGGGGCGTTCAAAAAGGTTCTCCCGAATTAGAGGAGATTCTTGATAACAACCCAAATGCTGAAAAGAAAGAGATAAACCCAAATGAAACTATTTCATTAGGTTCAAGGATTAACTTCCCTCTTAAACTTCTTTATCAAGTGATGTTCATTAGCGGTAAAAGAGGTTCGGGGAAGTCCTATACAGGGGCAGTATTGATGGAAGAGTATGAAAGGCTCGGACTTCAGTTTGTTTGTTTTGATGCCTTAGATGCTCACGGACACCTTAACCAACTTGAAGGAGTTGAAAGAATTGAGCCGAAGGTGGGAGAAAGTGTGAATATGAGAAAACTTGTTGAAAAACTAAAGAGTTCAAGAAAATCCCTCGTTATCAATCTTTCACTCATACCTCTTGAAGCACAACAAAAAATGATTGCTGATTATTGTGAAGCCCTCCTTGAAACTGATATGGGAGGGAAAGGTCTTATGACTCTCTTTGAAGAGGTTCAAGACTTTGTTCCTCAAATTGGGCGACCCGAAAGTTATGCCTCTATTGTTAGGCTTTGTAAATTGGGGAGGGCATCGGGATATGGTGTCGCCCTTATCAGTCAAAGACCTGCGGCAGTAAATAAAGAAGCATTGAGTCAAGCATCCATTTACATTGTTCATAACATCATCAACACAAAAGACCTTGACGCACTTAAGGAACAACTTTCCTTTGGAACTGATAAAGACAACATCAAGAAGATTTTATCGGGAATCACTTATTCAAGTGCAGGTGAAGCAGTTGTTTATAGCCCGGAGTTCTTCAAAGATGAGGGATATATTGTTGTCGGAAAAATTGATACTCCAAGAAGAACCGAACACAAAGGTTCAAACATTGAAGTGAAAAGTAGGTTTTCAACAGATTCCTATGAAGTTATGCCTTCCTCAACTGAACCATTCAACAGTCGGGATTATGGATTAAGTAAAGAGATTGTTGATTTTGGCGTTGATGGACTTTATAATTCACATAAAACGAAAGGTGGAGGTTTCGGTGGAAGCGAAGTATTCCGATATGAACCCGAAAACTATACATCGGGATGGGGGGAAAGTGAGATATTGGATATAACTCCTTTTGAGTCGGCCATTCCCGAAAGAACCATGAAGAGTTCCGATACAACCAATCAAAAAAGAATGAAGATATTGACCGCAATTGGCCTAATATCGGGTGGACTTTACACAGTTCTTAGGTCGGTTGCGAGGAGAAGTTGAGCGACAGGCTTAAATATCAAAAGGTGTAAAACTGAATTAAGGTGAATCAAATGTTCAATCCCACAAGACAAATTGGAAACACAGTATTACCAAAGTTGCCTCCTCAACCGAATATGCCCTCATTCCCAACCTTGAACCTCGCTACTGAAACTTTACCTGCTCACAACTCAATGTCAAACTCCATTGTTCCGACAGGTCCAAGACCATCGGGCGACTTTATGCCGAATATGCCGAAAATTGTTGTTCCCGAATCAAGTATTGGGGCTGAAAACTTTATGCCTACTCTCGCATTTAACCGAAGCGTTCAAGAATCCTTTGGTGGCGACCCAAGATTTGAGGCTGAACAAATGGCTTACAGACCTACTAATCCAAGAACCATGACTCAAGCACCAAGCGTTAAAATTACGCCAAGTGCAAAACAAATCCCTGTGTTTGAAAAGACCATGATTCCAAAGGCTAACAGACCTAATATGCCGAACTACTCTCAAATGCTTGGTCCTTCGCAACAGGTTTTCATTGATGCGAAACCAATCACTCCCCCTGTGAGAAATGCTGATTTGGGCGGATTGCTCTCTTCAACCTCCACATTAGTTGGAAACATCGGAATGACTCAAGGAAGAAGTTTCGGGGCTGAATCCCTTCTATTGAAGTTGTAAGGGGGTCGCCCTTATGGTTTTTAACATTCAAACTCAAGAACAGATTGCTTCCGTTTGTGAGGCAGGTGTTGAGTCCTACATCAAGGCGAGAAACAAAGAGATTATTTCAAACCGAATTGATGAGGGTTTGATGGGTGCATCTTTTGTATCGGCTCTTTATGTCCTTTATGCAGGTTTGAATAAGATTGATTTGAAAATGGTCTTTGCCCCATTCGTTGCGGGTGGATTTTATGCCCTCATGGGTCGCAGACAAGCCAAAACTAATGATTCGGAGTCCCGACTCGCATTTGAAAAGGTTTGTAGCAACATGAGGGAGGATGATGAGAGTGAATCTTGACCATTGGTTTTCGGCTGAAGGTGTCAATGAAGCAGTTAGCGAGAACTTGATAGATACTCTCAAAGGTGAGGCATTTGTCCTTCACAAACTAAAGGATAAGAGGTGGGGAATCATATTTTCAAAAGGTTCTCAAGCCAAAAAGATTCATAGAAAATTACAGGATTTGTATTTAGACCCTACTCGGATGGTTGATACTGAATATGGATTAGCCTACAAGTTCAAAGACCCTATTGAGAGGGCAAAGAAAATTGATGCAATTAAGTCTAAGATTTACTATCCCTATTCACTCATGACCAAAAGATTACAGGGGTTTCTTCAAGATGGCTACGCTATTTTTGAGAAAAATGAAAACCTCAACTATCAAAACTTCAATGAAAGAACAGGGAGAGTAGGAATCATGATTAGAACCCCTCTAAAGTCGGCACTCTCCTATTCCTTGAAGAATTATTGGATTCCTTATCCTCCTACTAAATCCAAAGGAGGAAGAATCACCCCCATTTTAACTGTTGTGAAAGCATTAGGGAAGCCATTTTCCCCTACAAACACCACGCAATTTATTCAATACTCTCAAATTGAGATTGGGCTGAACTTTGAAACAGGAAAATGGAAGTCAAAAGAAACCAAAGGTTATCATCCGATTGGGGAGGATAAATTGTCCGAGTTCTTGTTGAACTTGATTAAAACAAACCTTTAGAATCACAACTCTTAAATATCGGTTTGCACCAACCTTCATTATGAAGTCTTTGTCGCTATCCAATTTGGGACTTGGAATCTTATTTTTGGGATTAGCAGGTTATGGCGTTTATAACCACAACTTAGAGAAAGAAGTCAAGAAGGCTCAATCGGGCGACTGTGGATGTAATAAGTCTAAAAAATTAGTCAAGGAAGCCCCACCTCCCGACTCTTTTGTGATTCTTGATGGAGGTTGCCGAACCTGCAAACCACAATCAGCCGTTTATAATCCTCTTTATATCAATCCAATCTTTGACCCGAATGGTTATCAAACTCAAGATTTGACAAACTTTTCTCAAGTTGAAGAACCCCTCAATTACTCACCTTATCGCACCCAAGTTCAAAAGCGAAGCATCCTTAGAAGCAATCTTGGGGGCGGTTTGTGATGCCTACTGAAACCTTTTGTGCTGATTGTAAATCCGCAGAAGGTTGCGGTTGTGGCGGAAAAAGGGCTGAAACCTTTGAAGCAAAAGGATATAAAGGAATATCGGCTTCAAAAATCCAAGTGTTAGAAAAATATATTGAGAACGGAGGTAAAGCACTTGACTATCACGAATTACCTTATCATATTCAAAGACAGTTAGAGATGGGAAGAGTTCATGAACTGTTGTATCAAGATGTGAACCGATGGCTAATGGATAATGCACCTAACCCACACCATACTATGCCGAGTTGGTTATCGGCTGAAGAAGGAAGAGTCCGAACTATGTCGGGCAAACCTCACACCCCAAGAAAACTTAGAAAAGACCAAAATATCAAGCCCGAAGAAGCCCGAATGCGAAAGAAGATGGAGGCTGAATATACCGTTGAAATTACAGGATTTACAGGTGGAGAACCAAAAAGAATTACGGGAACGGAACAAGAATTGAAAGACGAATTGTTTGATTTTCAAGACATAGATTCACGACTTGAAATGGTGGATTATTATGGATTTGACGAAGATGATTACGAAAAATCCGTCAAAATGCTTACTGAAAAATGGAATGAAAAGTCCCTCGCAACAATTTGCGACAATGATGATATGCTGACCTTGATTGAAACCAAAGAAGCCCGAATGCGAAAGAAGATGGAGGCTGAATACTATGAGCCATTTAGTGATGATTTTTATGAATTAACCGAAGCCGATGAGGAGTTTTGGGAAACAGGAGGGGCTATTGGAGGATTTTTTGATAATCCCCTCATGGTTGAAAATTGGCTTGAAATGCGTAAAAATGATAAATCGGGAAATGTGGTTAGAAGTTTGATGGAAGGGGTGGAGAAAAGTCAAAGAAAAATTAAGATTCTTGAACGAAGGTATAGAGATGAAAATATCCGAACTTTTTTGAGAAGGAATACTCTCTTAAGCAAAAATGTGATGAATCCCGAAACTGATGGAGATGAGTTCGGAGGTAAAAACTATTTCAAAACCCCCGAAGGTGGGTGGGGCGTAGCATGGCTCAATGAAGCAATCCTCGCAATTGATATGGAAAAGGAACATATCTATGATTCTCAAATGAATATGTATGGAGATATGGGTGATGGCTTTTGGGATTATCTTGGTTCGTTAGACCCAATTCGGAGAAAGTTTGTTGAAGATAGAGATAAACTCAAGAATGTGGGTGCTGAAACCTTTGAGGCTCAATCAAAAGGCAAATCAAAGTGTTCAAAGCACTATTGGGATGTAGCCATGAGAAGAAACCCGATTAGTGGTGAAAGGCAATTCTTTAATCAATGCCTCCTGTGTGGGAAGAAAGACTTCTCAAGAGGCGGTTCAGCCATGAGCGATAGAGGTTTCTATGCTGAAGAGTTTGGGGCTGAATCTCCATTCAAGTCCGATGCCTTTAACGAAGGGCGAAGTGCGGGAATCACCATGTTTGTTCCCGAAGGAGATGCCGAAGATTACTACTCCAACCTTGACACCGAATACATGATTTTCTATGGGCTTTCCCCCGAAGATTTAGCAAAGGATATTGACGGAAACTCAAAGCGATACCTTCAATTCGTTGCAGGGTGGGATGATGGTTGGAATTATGCAACTCTCCTTCATGAAGGCGTTTTGACTGATGATTCCGACAACGAAGGCGACCTTGAAGATTTAGATTATGAAATGGCGGGTGAGTGGATTTATCAAGACTTCCCCAAAGGACTTCAAGAGTATGTTCCAAGTTCAAAAGAGATGGGTGCTGAAGTTTCAGTAATTGGAGGTCTATTAGCATTAGGCTTAGGTTATTTTGCATTCAAAGATAAGATTCCATTTAAGGGAGAAACCTTTAATGCTACTGAATCATGTAGCGAAGATGAGGATTGTCCCGATGGAAAGGTTTGCGTTGATGGGAAGTGTTTGCCTATTTGCGTTGATGATGGCGATTGTGCTTCATGGAGAGAATGTAGGGATGATTTGCACCCAACCGAAAAAGTTTGTGGTGAGGATAAAACAGACTCCAACGATAATCCATTTGATTTCATAAAGAAAGAAGAAAATCAAGTTGATGAACCAACCGAACCGAGTGCAACCAAAGACGATACATATTCCACCACAACCAAAACAATTATCGGTGCGGGGATAGTGGGGGCTATCGGAGTTGGAATTAAGGTCTTAGGTGGAATGAAAGATAAAGGTGATGAATAATGACAGTATATATTAAAGAATTGAAAGAATCATTTTTTACAAAAGGCGATACACTCCCATACAGAACAAGGCAGATGGTGATGGGTTATTTTATGGATGAAGAGTCATGTCGGAGAGATAGTGAGGCGGAGAGGGATTTTTACACTTCAAAGAACCACTATTCCGACCTTTTCTCAAGAGGGAAAACAATTTACATGAATACGACCATTGATGATAGAAACCACTACACTAAAATGAAATACTCATGGAGTCCAATAAGTCTGTTAGAAGCAAATCATAGAGGTTTGAATGCGGAAGAGTTTGGGGCTGATAATTGCGAAGGAAAGAAGTTGAAAGATAGTGGCTACTGCAACCTTAATTTTGATTGGAGTTCAAGTGGATTGAGCCGCAGTTGTCAAACCTGCGGAAATGAAGAGTTTATGGATGATTATTGGGATAGCCAAAGGATTTCAATAAGTGAACCCGAAGAAGGAAAAATCCTGTGTTCTATGACCGAGTTTAATGGAGGGAGAGATGAAAACGATTTAGGCTATTGTTCTTTTGATTTCAATTATGGTTCGGGTGAGGCATTTAGTGAATGTGATGTTTGCGGAACTGAAGTTTATGCTACATTTAACAATTCTTTCTATGATGATGATGATGATGATGATGATGATGATGATGAGTTTGAGGCTGAAGATTGGAGTTATTCTAAGGAATATGATAACTACTACACCTCCATGAATGCTCGCACAGGAACAGGGTTCTATGGAGATGTAATCGTTAGGGGATATGGCTATGATGAAAAAGAAGGGCGAGAGATTGAAAAGGAGATTGTCGGTTTATCCCTCTTTTTGAGGGCAAAAATTAGAGAATGGATTCAAGACCGAACCAACAGGGCAAGCAACTTTAAATGGAGTGGGCGAAAGGGCAACCGAACCATCAGTAAAATTAGTTATGGGGCTGAAGAGTTTGATGCTGAAG
>UEXM01000218.1_pt2 | contig 45600 bp, 63 predicted proteins | sample 1796661 | NCBI WGS metagenome assembly UEXM01 (sample SAMEA4772469, study PRJEB27181) | metagenome | reverse complement strand
GTAATAGAGTAATAAATATTTGTACTATGTAATCTAATGTGGTTTAATGTAGTCATTAGTTAAATAAACCCCATAAAGGAAAATGAAATGCCCCACACTCACAAAGGAACTTGCCAGATTTGCGGTTGCGAACATGCGGTCAACAACGCCACGGGCTTGCTAGCGAAGCATGGCTACACCGTGGCTTACGGGTTCTTCGCTGGGATTTGCAAAGGCGCGACCGAAGAGCCGCTTGAAAACAGCAGGGAGTTACTGGACAGTAACGTGGACCACTGGAAAAAAGAAGCGGAGATGTTGATCAATTGGCCCACGGTTTCTAAGGTCCCTGTCCACGTCGAAGGCAAAAAGGATGCGGTTTTAATGACTGAAGCCGAGTATGTAAAAACGGACCACTACGCTTCTTTTGAAAGGGTAGCGAAAAGGGAAACCGCCAAGATCCACAACCAAGGCGAGCACTTGAAGGCCCACGCTGAAGCGATGCTTAAACATGCGGACAAAGTTTTCTCAACGCCGCTTAAAGCGGTCGCTGTAGTGTTTAAAAACAGGAAGATTTTTCCAGAGTATTCAGACGCCTATGAATTCAGCAAGAATTTAAAAGAAGAAGGGCTTACTGCTAGGGTGCGAAGGATATCTGCCTACAGTAATTACTTTGGTGTTTACTGGACCACGGCTGCCCACGACGGTAGGGGCGAAGAACTGTAGTAAAAAGTAGTTGATAGTAGTAAGCAGAAATGATCTAATAAGGGTGTTGGATTGGCCAACACCCAGAAAGGAGAATGAAATGACTAGAGAACAGAACATTGCTTATTCGATAGAGTCCATCAACTGCCGAGTGGATCAGCTATATCAGGACCTCGAGTATTACGCAGAGCCTTTAGATGGCGGTCCGGCTGATGAGCAGGCGATAGTTAGAACACAGCGTCAGATTGACGAATTCAAACAAGCGTTGAACGATCTTGAGAGAGTAGTAAAAAGTGGTTGACGGTAGTACCCAGAAATGATTTAATACAGGGGTTGGATTGGCCAACCCCTAGAAAGGAGAATGAAATGGAAAATTGGGACGAGCAACTACCTAATTGGACAGAAGTTATAGATAAAGAATTTTCTGAAAATAAGACTTGTGGTGATATTTATGAGTTTGAAGAAAAATACGCCGAGTCTTTTCCAGAGCATAAAGTCTTTGACCATAACACTGTGGCCCAGAACGAATGGAACAAGTACAGCGAAAGATTGATTTCAAAGTTAATGGGTAAATATCGTTACTCAGAGGCGTACAGGACACAAAAAGAAAAAGCAGATTCCGAGACCCGTTATTTAGCTCCGGGTATTCCATGGCCATTAGAAGAGAAAGGAGAATGAAATGAAAACAGTAAAAAACTATAACGGTGATCCCATAACAGCCTACCAGAAGCCCGACATAGACGAGCTCAGGGCCAAAGGGGTTTTAGACAAGGCGTATAGGCTATGGCTAAACAAATGGCGTGAGCAGGGATCCGTGGACCATGGGACATGCTGCGGCGGCAAGGGCATTCAGATTTGTTACCTTGGACCGCGAAAGAGGAACTACGACTACGCCAACATAGTTGATTGCAATTTTGTGCAGGGTAATCTCTCTGCGGTGGAGTCTGTTGATCCGGCCTTGGATTACCTAAAGTCTAAAGGAATCGAATGCAGTTATAACGACGGTTGGATGGATTAGGAGATAAAAATGACTTTTACTGAATTAGAAAAAAAAGTGCTGTGCAATTTAAAAGAAATATTAAAAGAAACTGAGATGGTAGCATCAATAGATCTTATCTTTAATGACGACGATCCTAAAGAAATGCGGGGTGCAATAGCTTCGCTTGTTAAAAAAAGAGTGTTGGATATAGAGACACGTCCCAGTAAAGTTAACGACCAGAAATTGTATTGGGTTTGGTGGGATGAAAAAGTAGTAAAAAGTAGTTGACGGTAGTATGTAATATAGATTACCATTTGTTTTGTCGGATTGGCCGACACCATACAGGAGAAAGACATGGGTAACAGAGCAGTGATTACAATGACCGAGCGAGACGATTCTCCCGCCATCTACCTTCATTGGAACGGCGGGAAGGACAGCATTGAGGGCTTCTTACTAGCGGCTAAAAAGTTTGCTGAAGTTCGACCTGTAGCGATGGAGGGACGCCTCGCTTGTGGTCCTTACCTAAACGAAAAAAAATTCATGGACGAGTTTGCTGAAATGATTGGGAAACATTTTTTTCGCAAGAAAGTTAACACGTTACACGTTTACCGAGAAGAATACGGCAGAGCCGATACAGACAATTGGGACAACGGCACATATATTATTAACGGTTTGATGGAGATAGTTGACAGGCGTTACGTTCCAGAGGGCTACATTGAGGAAGAGGACCAAGAAAAGACGATAGGCATTGCTTTACACATAGGTGAATCAATAGACAGACAAAACAAGATTGACTATGCCCACGCCGCAGGAGCCCTCAGGGTAGCTCAACGAAAAGCCCAAGTAAAAAGCAGGAGAACACTGTGAGATATCTACTAGCACTGGCCGCGGTAATCGCGGCCCTTAGCTTTGCCGGGAGCATGGACCTTCAGGATGCTCAGAATCACGCAGGATTATATTGTCAGTTTGTGGCCGACGGTACGTGGCCGGCGTATGATTCTCAAATTAATTGTGAGAAATAGTAGTATTCCGTAGTTAGATGTGGTCTAATGGGTGTGTTGAATAAACATACAGGAGAAAGACATGAAAACACCACAAGTTCCCCACGGCGTATTGGATCCCAAGACAGGCAAAGAGCTCACTACTCCTCTTGGCCTTCCTCGCACAGGCCTAGTTGATCAGTTTATCGAAGCCGCTCACAAAACCGTAGCCTTCGTAGATTACATAGAAGACTTCTACGGGAAAGAAAGCGGGATTTACGACCTTGGGGCAACGCGAGCAGACTGCAAAGAAGCCTGCCTGATTTACTTGGTTGCTCTAGCGACTAACGGAGAAGAGCTAGGCACTTGGGGCGATGGGGATAGCCTTGACCGAGAGCGAGTAAGGCTTGTTTTGGAAGAGGTTCTAAACTGTAAAGAGAAAGGAGAATGAAATGAAAGTTAAAATCGAATTCACTGTTGATGTCATCCCAGAAAATATTCAAGTTTATCTTGACGAGATAAACACTGGCGAAACAGTTCGAGAGTACGTGAAGTCTTACTTCGAGTGCTTGGGGCCTATGTTGGATGATTCATTGGAAGCGGCGGTCGGCCTCCCCGCCATTGTTAATGACAACTAGGAGAAAGGAGAATGAAAAAGATTGTTTACGTGGACATGGACGGGGTCCTAGCGGATTTTGTTGGAGCCGCCGAGGAGCTCGAAGGGGCAGGAAACGAAGGACCCGTAGATGAAATAGAAGGATTTTTCTTGGATTTTGATCCGTTGCCCAATGCTATTGAGGCCTATCACACGCTCACTGAGAAATACGACGTTTATATTCTCTCTACTGCCCCGTGGGGCAATCCCAGTGCTTGGCGCGACAAGTTGCATTGGGTCAATAAACATCTCCCTGAGGCCGCTAAGAAGCGCCTGATACTGTCTCACAATAAGCATTTGAATGCGGGAGACTATCTGATTGACGATAGGCTAAAGAATGGGGCGGAGAAATTTACGGGAGAGTTGATCCATTTCGGCACGGATAAATACCCGGATTGGAAAGCGGTATTAAATTACCTAATGTAGTAGTAATGAGTAGTTAATTGTGGTTTAATGGCTTTATTAAATAACATACAGGAGAAAGACATGGGTAAGCTTATTGACACGATCACCATTACTGAATTGGATAATGGTACTTTCGATGTGTACTGCAAGTGCCATGATGATAATGGGGCCGAGCACACCGTAAATTGTGCGAGTTACCCCGAAGCTTTAAAAATATTCGGACAATTTTTCTACGGCATGAAAGATTACTACAACGAAGGTCTGACCGATTATTTGGAAGAAATCAATGGCTGGGAAGAAAGACCCGATCTTTAATACAGGAGAAAGACATGAGAAAACAACCAATGAATCGAGGATATTTAATCAATAAGATTAACCGTTTGCTCCCAGAGGCCAAAGCAGTGCCTAGAGAAGACTTTGACGGCCTACCCAGAGGGATTTGGCTGCGCGGTAGCGAGAGCACGCACACTGACAAGAAGGGAGATATTCAAAGAATTTTTGATTACTGGACCTGTGATGAAGAAAGACAGTATCACCCAAAGCTAGTAAAAATATTAGACAAAGCAAATTGGTGGGCCGAGCCGCATGACGCTGGCACTCTAATGCTTTGGCCTCAATAAAAGGAGAACGATGATGAGTTTAGATGAACCAATTACAATTTCTTTAAACCAAAAAGAAATCGAACTTATTATTGCGGGACTTGATGCTGTTTGGTGGGATAACAAGCAACTAAGAACCCGTTTGAACATTGCAAAAAAAATAGAAAGTGAGGTAAAGATTACAAGAATGGAAGGACCGGAGGCCGGAAAAACTTTAACCGAAAGATGGGACTTCTATGTTAAACGCAAAGCAAGCGAAGAAGGAGAACGATGATGGCTGATTTTCATATTAGCGGCACAAGAACAACCGTGACAACAATTACAGTCGTAGAAAAATTTGACGGATGCTTCCTTGAGATAGGCAAGACAAAGGTCAGGGAATATACCGAAGCTCCTGCTTCTGAAGATGGGGACACTTCTGCTTGGTATGACTACGCGGAGGAAGCCGTGTTAGCCGGAGCACCTCATAAAATTGAGACAAAGTATGGAACAAAAGAAGTTATCTCAACAGGAAAAAAAGTTATGTATCACTGGGATAATGATTTAGAAGTACACGGTCTATAAACAAAAAGGAGAACGATGATGAATAAATTATTATTCCTAGCAGCCATGGCCCTTGGTCCGTGGTGCGCGGCCCAGACCACATTTACTACGATAGGCAATATAACTTTCGGGTCCGACGGATCGACCGCGGTGAACATTGCCGGCACGACGTTTGTGAGCGGTACGAGCTCGACAACGGCTCAGATCCTTGGCTCGACACTCCCGGCGCAGAGCTCGACAGGCTCAAGCACGGTGCAAAAGATCGGGGACATTACGTTTATCACTGACAGCAACGGGGCTATGCAAACCGTGCAAACCATAGGCGACACGACCTTTGGTTCCAACGGGTTAATGGTCCATAAGATAGGTAACAATATTTATTTTTTTAACGGAGGTAGTAATGGAAATTGAAAAGAACATACCCGTTCCTCAGTCCACAAGAGCCCGTAAGTGGCCCTTCTTGGACATGGAGATCGGAGACAGTATTTACTTTGCAGGGGAGGAAGTAAATGGCAGGGCCTACCGTGCGGCGGCCAGTACCGGCATGCGTCACGATAGAAAATACATCTCACGTCGTGAGGACAACGGTTTAAGAATTTGGAGAAAAGAATGAATATTGAAGAACAAAAAAGACTTGAAGAAGATATGAAGAAGCAACATTTGATGGAAATGAACGAAATAGCGAATCGGCATTTCGACGACATGAAACTTCTGGACAAGGCGCATATCCTTAACTTGATCGGGATGATTTTTGAAGAAGGTGAAAACCTCGAGAAGGTAGTGGATAGCTTGACTGACTATGTCCACGACGCTCGTAAGACCTCGTTTGGTTTTGCGCGGAAATGATCTGGGCTTTTTTAATGGTCGCGGCGGTTGGTGTTATTATGCTGACCCCGTGGCTTGTAAAAACTTTAGCCATCGTGATATGGCGAGAACAAGAAAAGGAAAAGAAAAATGGACGATGATGTAAAGGCTATGCTCACCATGTACGCGGGGCTCGCTATGCACGCTTTGATTATTAATCGAAACTTGGATGCGGATCCTCAGGACCTAGCGGAAAGATCCGTCGGGATCGCGCAGGATTTAGTTTCGGAATTGGAGGCTTCGTTTGAAGGGGAAAGCATGGGGGATAAATGATGTACACATACAGTTTTAAGGTGACTAAGGTAATCGATGGGGACTCTATCCGTGGGGTATGCGACTGTGGGTTTAAAATGAGCGTTAAAGTTAACGGCAGGCTCTACGGTATCGACACGGAAGAAAGCAGGACCCGAGATCCGGTAACCAAACGCTATGGACTACTAGCAAAAGAGTTTGTGAAAAAGTTTTTCTATGAAGGGAAGAGCTTTACTCTGGAGAGCAAAAGCCTCGATAAATACGGACGCACGCTAGCCGTGGTGACTAACGAGGACGGAGTTTGCTTGAATGATGAATTGATTAAAAACCATCTGGCGGTTGCCTATCATGGGCAGAATAAAAAAGAAGTAGAGGCGGAGCACCTGATTAACCGGGGAAAGCTTAATGCAATAAACGGTTGGAAAGATTCCCGTCATAATTAATTTTCATCGACCAAATTAACTCTTCAGAAGATACCCCGGATTCTTTAGCCGCGGCACACAACATGCCGGAAAGCACACACATTAACTCGGCATGCGTTACTTCTCTCTTGTCTTCAACACGCTCGACCGTGGCCTGTAGCTCGTCGTAGAGCTCGACCACGCCATTCTCAAAATCATCAATCGTTTTCAACAACCGTCTCCCGCAATATTGCGTCGTCCCAGTCATGGCATTCCGTACAATACCAACCTTTTCGGACAGGCACTAAGGTTTTTTTGGCAGGGCTCCGCTCAAAGCCAATCACCTCCACTTTCTTATGCCCACACTTGCAGGGCACATACCGCATATGTTTAGTCGTATGTTTGAAGTTCAATCGTGTACTCCCCGACAATCCCATGGTGCGCCTCGACCAGCCGCACAAAGTCTGTGGCAAACTGTGGAGCAGGCTTCATTTCTTTAGCCGCGTGCATATAAATACGCAAGAGCTCGTCATGGTTTATCGGCTTTTGTTTCAACAACTTAGCCCTAATTCTTTTTAGTAATCGCACGGTGGGGTCTCCATTTCATCAATAATTTCTTGGACAATATAGTCATCATTTTTTAATTTTTCTTGCAGCCAAGGCGCAGGGCGACCTCTACGGTCCAATACCACGTAATCTGTCTCAGTGTAGCCGTAGAACTCGATGTCACTGTGTGCTCTCTCGGCGGACATAGGCGCGTGCCGCTCATAGGTCATCACACCTATCTGGCAGGGAATCCCCTCGACTCGACTAACAAAAGTTTTTATAAAGCTCATTTTGAAACCCTCAAGTGTGCCTTCCACTTACCAAGGACTTCTTCCTGCGAATATCCAAAAAACAACAGGGTTTCTTCGCCGGTTTTTTTAAACGTCAATCTGTACCATTGCGGTTTTATCTGCTCAATCACCATCTCTTTCTCCTTTCTCAATTTCGTCCTCAAGGTCCATCACCTCGGTTTCGGTTAAAAGTTGTAAGATATCTACCTTGCGCTTTCGACCTGTCTTGCCGGCCAATGTTATGTTAACCGTGGTCAAATCAATTTGTTCAGGCAGTCCGTATTCTTCTTTGAGTTTTTCATATTCGACCTCAATCGGCAACGTCAAGGTCAATAATGTCTTTAGAATATTTTTCATGTTTTAACTCCCTCCTTAGTTGTCCGGCTTGCTCGGGGTCCACGGTCTCTAAAACCTTAACGAACTGGGTCGCAATCAACGTAGCGATAACTGCTGTCATTGGCTTTTCGTAAAACTCACCTAGCTCTCGCAGCATGGTATAGTGCTCGGCTCGCACTGAGACCGAAACCCATGGGGTCTTACGATAAGCAGGCGAGGGAGGGGCGACATAGCCCACTGGTTTTTTCTTTCGGCGTCTTAGTTTTCGCCGGACATATACGCCACGTGGCATAGTTTTCTCCTTTCTTAAAACGTCTAAATATCATATACGTTTTTAATATACGTTTCCAACTATTTCGCTGAACCCCAAGTATCACCTACCTCTACGTCGATCTTACTTGGCACTTCAAGAGACACGGCATGCTTCATTATCTCAGCAGCGGCCTCGGCTTCTTCTTTGGTTTTAACCGAAAGAGCTATCTCATCGTGCACGGACAAAAGCATGTTGTAACCTGCCTTGTGCAGTTCAATCATTGATTTTTTTGTCTGGTCCGCACTGCCTCCTTGCAAAATCTTATTCAACCCTCGATAGGTATATGCTCTGCGAATACGCGCGCCGTATTTAGCAAAAGCTTCTTCGTAGGGAAGCGCCTTGTTGATTCCCCACTGCATGGGTTCCCACAAGGGAAACCGACACTTGCGGCCTAGTAACGTCCTAATAGATCCACCTGAAGCCGGGTACTCGATACGTTTTTGCACAGCGTGTATTGTGCCTTTCAAAAAAGGAACCTTGGCATGAAAAGTCTGAATTAACTCGGCTGCTTCATCAACCGCCATGTCTAACTGAATAGCAAGCTTGGCTTTGCCCATGCCGTACATAAGGCCCAGCCCTATCGCTTTTGCCTGAGAACGGGTGACGGTATCTCCGCAAAGATCAGATACCATCTGATGAAAATCCGTGTCAGGATCGTCGTGGTAAGCCTGTGCCATCACGTCAGCCCCTTCGAGCTCTAGCAGCTTGGCATAATGAACAAGGAGCCGTGGTTCTTGTGCCGAGAAATCATTGGCAGCCCAGAACTCTCCCTCTTCAGGCAAAAACAAACTGCGAACCATCGGTCCGACGACAGGATGCCGCGCCGGCACGTTTTGTAAATTTGGCTGATTCATGGACAGTCGTCCGGTGACAGTTCCTCCAATTCCGCTTGCCGTCTCCCCACGTAACTGAGAAACATGCGAGTGTATCCGACCAGTTGCTTCACTAGCGTCTAGATAGGGTTGCAGAAAAGTATTGTGAGTCTTGTTGACCTCTCGGACCTCGACAACCATCTTAGCTAAAGGGTGTTCGCAAGCCTCAAGAAAAGACTTGGTGAAGCTCGGTGCGCCTTTCTCGGTCTTAGGGTATTCAACCCCAAGCTTATCAAAGGCTTTAGCAATCGAGGCCGCCGCCCACATGTCAACAGGAACCCCGGCTTCTTTTTTCATTGCTGCGACAAGCTTCTTCTCTTTACCCTGCAACTCTACGATTAAAGCCTGCGCCTTCTCTCTATCAAAACGGATCCCTTTAAAAGTCATCTCGGTCAGGATCGGCAGCATCTCGGTTTCAAGCTCAAAGATAGACTCGACTTCTTCCTGACGAAGCAATACCTCAAGATGATGCCAAAGCTTGAGCGTCAGCGCCGCGTCTTGCTCGCCGTAGCGCGCAACCAAGTGAGCAGGCAACTTAAAAAGTTCTGCTTTATAATTGGAGAGGCCCCAATCTGCTCCGGCTTTTTTTAACCCCTCCTCGGACTTCACTTCTTTGAGCATGTCAAAGCCCAGACTGTTAAGCGCATAGCTAAATCGGTTCTCATCCACTAAGCCGGCGGCGATCATGGTATCGATGATCTTGCCTTCAACTTTAAAACCAGAAGCCCATAGCCAACCCAAATCGTAGGCGGCGTTGTGCATGACCTTCGGACACGGTAGTAACATAATCTCCGTGATCCATGACTCGACAATTTTTTTATCGAGGTTACCGCCGCCGCCGTGAGCGATGGGGTAGTAACCGCACCAACCGTCCACGGCTACCGCATAGCCGACAATGTAGCCGTCCTTGCGAGGCCAACCGGGTCCAAAAGTCTTGAGATTCGGATCGCAAGTCTCTAGGTCAATGGCTATTTCTTTAGCTTCAGAGAGATCAGGAAAATTCTGTGGAGGTAACCATTCTTCTGTATTCAAAATCTAAATCCTTTCTGTTCGTTTTTCGGCAAGACGATGTGCAGTGACTGTCTTGTTCTGGTCACACCCACGTAAAGCAGGCGATTAATATCGTCGGCGTCCCGAGCGTAATCTTTAGCAAACTTAGGACTCAGGTCCGTGAGCAACAAAACATTATCCGCTTCCCCGCCCTTCGCTCCGTGGATTGTAGACAATTGAATAGGTGGTCTAGAACTCAGTTTCGTTCCGCGCTTTAAAACAGAAATCAGATAGTCGCGTTTATCTTCTCCGATCTTTGTCAGAGCCTGATGCCATATCGCATCCGTTAAAAGACCCTGATGTTCTTTTAAGTATTTCAAGGTAAACATTTGTTCGGGATCCGCTGTGCGTAACGATTTAAACCCACGCTTAACGGCATCGGCAGGTAGGTTTTTATAAATCTTTTGCAGGACCTCGAAGTTGACCTCGTCACCTTTTCGTAACCGTTCCCAGCCTACGACCGCGGTGACAATCGAATCAGCGATGGACCGTTGTCCGTGACGCTCGAAGAGCAAGCCCTGCGACTTGATCCAGTCGTGCATTTCATTAAGCATATAATTGGTGGAGGCCATCAGCAGCCATTGGCCTTGCGTGATGTTCACCTGCTCAAAGCGGTTATAGTATTTGATTTCGCCCTGTTCTTGCCGCGGAGCCCATGTCTTAGGCTGACGGTTTTTAATTCGATGTACGATCTTATCTGCCAATGCGTGGACCCTAGCCGGCACACGGTAAGACTGCTGCAAGATTTTCACTTCGCCTTGATGCGTTAAGAAAGTCTCGGTATCAGAACCCGCCCATCGAAAAACTGCTTGATCATCATCCCCGGCAATATGGGTTCTCTCCGCTTTGGTTTCCAATGCTTCTACGAGTTTCCACTGCAACCTAGACAAGTCTTGTGCTTCATCAATAATAAGGACCTCAAGCTTAGGCAACATCTCGCTCTGCTCGGTTAGTCGCTCTAACAGATCAGTAAAGTCCATAAGCAAATTGGCTGCCTTGAAACGTCGATAAGCACGCTCAACAAACTCAAAGTGAAACCATTCGATCTCCATCGCGCTCTCATTATAATGCGTGCGAAGATCCTTACCGCGGATGCGGGCAATGTTAATCTCGTTTAGGATGGCGTTGTCAGCGCGGACGATAAACTCATCTCCCTCATGGCTTGTCGAAACCGTGAGACCCGCTTCCTTAGCAAAGACGGCGTAGTCGCTAGCCGTCATCATGTCCTTGGTGCTCGCACCTAAGCAATAATAGGCAAGACTGTGGAGCGTTCTGAACCATGGGAAATCATTCTTCTCTTCAAGATGCGGGAACTTGATGATGGCCCTGTCGCGTGCCTCGGTCGCTGCCTTGCGAGTAAAAGCAAAGTAGCCAATGTTAAGGGACGAGGTTCCGGCGGATAATTCTTCTTCGACCACGTCAAGCAAGTGCGTAGTCTTGCCAGAACCGGGAGGTCCAAAGACCTTGGTAATCATCGAGAACGCCATACTCTGCGTTTAGTATTTTCTGGATTAGCCATTTTAGTAGTAAAACGCTTTTTAGTTCTGTGTAACATTCGCAACTGACTTCGCATGTCAATAAAATGCTCTGAGCCATATTCCATACTGTCCCCTACTTCCATTGCGTTAAGCATTAATCTTAGTTTTGATCTGTGAACAATAGTTTTATAAGGCACATTTTTTTCTATTTTAAGTTCCATAGTTTTCTCCTTTCTATTTAATTCGCCATACTCTGCGTTGAACACCACCAATAGACTGTGTCCTAAACTTTTTCTGGTTGTTAGACATAACCTGAACGTGATTAGCTATTGATCTTAATGGGTCTTTTTTCGGATAATTCGGAGAAGAAAATTCAAAGCTATCTCCTACCTCCATTTTTTCTAAAGCTTTTCTAAACGCAGTCCTATTTCTTGTACGTTTCTCAGGTATTGGGATGTTTTTATCAATTTTAATTTCCATAGTTTTCTCCTTTCTATTTAAAACGGCACGCTATTTTTATCGACAGGCGTGTCGAAGGGACTGTCCTGTACATCGAAGACAGGGACGGCCCAAACTCGCGCGGAGCGTCCCTTCAAAGAGATAACCGAGGGCATACCTCCAAGATCCCTCAGTCTCTGCGCCATCTTGGGCGCGGATAGTGCGCCGAAATTACTGCGGCGTAAGTGTGCTTCCAGATCCTTGATCCTAAAATAAACCAACCCGTTGTCCTCGTCTGTCCAGACGCGACCCATGAGAATCTCGTCCCTGTCCATTCCTTGTTGCAAGTGAGTAGTAAACTCTTCGACCAACTCCTTGAATCGACCTGTGATCGTCGTGTCTTCACTGGCCTCGGTAATTTGCTCAAGCTCGACCATCTCACTAAGCAAGTCATTAACCAGCATTTCCCAGTCGGCTTTTTTAAGCGATGGCGGCAGTACGTTTAGGCGTTCCATACAGGCGCGTTGAAAAAACATTTGGTTGAACAGGGATTCTGTTTCGAGCTCGACTCGCTTGCCATTCACATCCAAGAACCATAAGGGCGGCTCGCTTGCGTACTTGCTTAGGCTGGTCAGCTTGGGACTGCCCGGTCCGTCGCCACCAATACCATGCTCACGTTGACGACATAGCGACGGGTTACAGAAACTCTTGATAGGATCGTCTTTGCACTTGTACTTATAATCTTTTTTCTCAAGTTGTTTTTGAATGATACCCAACTCTTGAATACCTAAAGGAGGATCAAAATACTTTTGGTTGTATTCCAGAAGCTTATCTTGCCATGCTTCGGGAAACGCTTTCTTTAGATACAATCCCAAACTAAACATGCCATTGTTGCGACCACCCTCAGGAAATCCTTGCGTGCAAAGTGCTTGCAGGCACGGTGGTCCGTCGAACACGGGACCTTTTTCTTTTTTACTCGGCTTCGGTAGCTTTAATTTTGCTTGAACATTCGCCTCATAAATCTCAAAGAATTCTTCAATACTCGCAGCACTGCCGTCTTCTTTAATCGCATAGCGTAACGTCCGGTCAACATGGTGATAGGGAAGGTTTAAAAAGTTACCTGTATCGCCCCGTGACACTAGGATTTCTCGTTGCTTTGGGAATATCTCTCGACCGCTTTCACCCAACAACGCGGCGCAACCCGTCAGGTAATCCTGCATCTCTCCGGCAGGCACGGGGTCCTTGGTGAACGCAAAGCAGTGCGCGCCGCCTGATTTACTGCGACAACACACCAAAGGCAGTTTAAGCTTTTGGATTTTTTGTACTAAAGCTTCAAGGTCAAGGGGATAGGTGTCAATGTCAATACAGCCCCAGACGCATGTGTTGTCGGAGCGAATAGGGATGATGCCAAGACTAGGCTCAACACCGTCAAAATGTTTTTGCCATAGGTCCTTGGTCGGTGGCTGGCGAACCACGACCGCCTTTCCTACACTTTTGCCTTTCTCATTTTCCGTCTCAACACGGTACGTGCCGTAAGCACAATCTAAGCCGGCAAAAATACTGATGAATTTGTCGAGATTTTCCATTCTTCTTTCTCAAATGAAAGGCCGGTCTTTCGACCGGCCCAAGGTTGCTAGAAAATGTTATGTTCTTTTCCTTCTTTTGCATTTTCTTCTTGAGGTTTGGCCTTAACTTCGCCGGCTTTAATACTTGCCGCGAAACTCTTCGCCGTCTCATAAACGCCTGCATCTTCCACAGCGCCAACCTTTTCTATCTCCCAACCGTGCCACTTACCCTTGTCGTTTGACTCGCTCATAATCGTCATTCGATAAATCTGCGAGAACATCGGTGGCGTAAATAGCCCGTTGGAGCCCTGCATCTTCACTGACTGCATCATGCTATTCCATTTACGCGACTTCTTCAGTTGCGTTGACTTCATAACGATAAGCGCCGGGGACGGAATACCGTCCTTATCGAGGTACATCACATAGTAATTAGCGGTGTTTTCGATATAGTTTCCGTTGTCTAAATAGTCTTTGTTGTCGCCCGGTTCTTTGTGAGTACGACTTAGAATATCTGAAGTCGCCGGATAAATGTTGGCCGGCCCTCCACTGCCTGAACCGCGAGGGGCCCACTCGATGTATTTGCGTTCGTAAACACATGGCACAACCTGTATGCCTGCCTTTCCGTCGTGCAACTCAGATGTTACTGAATTGTAAATCATACCGGGCGATGCGCCGTCGATCTCACCAATCTCTGGACTCATGTTAGTTAAGATTCTTAGGAAGGGTAGAGCCAGATCGTCCTGCCCCATTTCGTCAAATCCGCCCACGTCCGCTTCAAAATTTACTGCTAGTGAGACTTCGGTTGTTGCTTTCTTTGCTACTTCAGTATTTTCTGCTTTAGCCATTTTTCATTTTCCTTTTGTAGTTTATGATTTAATAATTGTACGCGTACCTATATATGCACCAAATAGGTCCATCGGGAATTCATTTCCCCTTTCCACTTGCTCCTTTACCCAAGCCTTTAAGGTCATGGGCTCTATCTTCTCGGCTTGCTCGGCTGGATAGCCCTGCGTACCAAGAATTTCTAACAGACGGCTGCAAAGCTCGTCTTCGCCTCGTCCGAATCGGACAGAGACAGTATTTTTAATGATGTCGTCCATGCCATGGTCCCTGAGCCATTGAAAAGCTTCCGCTTTCCTAGCCGCAGAAATCGAAGCAGAATAGAAGTCTTTAAGTTCTACTTTGCTCCCGTCCTCCATCACAAAACCTCTCATGCCGGTTTCAGCGAGAGCTTCTGGGATTGCCTGTTCTGTTAATTTTCTAAGCTGGTCCTTTCTTTCCTTCGTGACCGCTTCTAAATCTTCGACTTCTTTTTGCAAAACTTTAGCTCTTTTCGCAAGGGCGCTTATCCCTTGAAGTTCTTCATCAGCTATCGATAAGGCATCAGCATCTTTTTCAAAGTCCATCGTCATCTCCTCTAGTGTTTGGAAAAATATCAACTTGGATCGGAAGATAACGTCTTTCTTGCTTGTCCCACTTCAGGCACTTATACCGCCCGTGATTCTTAGCGGCGGCCACGGTAGCCATAATTGCTATCGCGGTAGGGTCCCCGATAAACAGCAAATAGTCATCGTCGGAAAAACCCTCAAGCACTCGCTTAATTCGAGTGACCGTCGGACCGCTTGAAAAAACTACTTGGCTTTGATTCGGAGGTAACACAACAACTATTTCACCGTAATCTAAAGCTGGTGCGATATTGTGTTTGCCGCTTTCAGAGACAACAAAAACTTTACCCACTTCCTTTCTCCTTTCTTCAGTTTCGCTTTATGCGAACAAGCAGTGTATACTGTTTCGCAAAGGGGTCGCAAGACTCTTTTACAGAAAGGAGAAAAAAACCAATGGAAAACCTTTGGCTTGAGCGATACCCGTTCAAAAACAAACCGTTTGATCATCAAAGAAAATATCTTGAGCGGTTTTGGAAACGACCTGTAGCTGCTTTGTTTGCAGACATGGGAACTGGCAAATCTTTTATGGCGATAAATAATATTGCCATGCTGTATGACGTGGGCAAGATTAATTCAGCGTTGATCATTGCGCCGAAGGGGGTTTATCGAAATTGGATAAATCAAGAGCTCCCAAAGCATTTACCTGATCACGTCCTACATCGCACTGCGCTCTGGATCCCAAGCCCAAGGAAAGCCGAGAAGGCGTTGCTGGATTCGTTGTGGGATGTCAGCGAAGATTTAAAAATACTGGTTATGAACGTCGAGGCCCTGAGCACCAAAAAGGGATTCGATTACGCCAAACGCTTTGCGATGTTTACCAAGTGTTTTATGGCGATTGACGAGAGCACGACCATTAAGACGCCGACGGCTAAACGCGCGAAGAATGCAAACAAGGTAGGCTTTGAGGCCCGTTATCGGCGGATAATGACCGGATCGCCCGTGACACGCTCACCGTTAGACCTGTTTCAACAATGCGACTTTCTATCGGAGGAGTGCCTAGATTCGCCAAGCTTTTATGCGTTCCGCGCGCGGTATGCAATTCTGGTCGAGAAGCACATGGGCAGTCATAGTTTTAAAAAGGTTGTGGGCTATCGCAAACTTGACGAGCTAAAAGAGAAGCTTGATAGGTTTAGTTATCGGGTCACCAAAGAAGAGTGTTTAGATTTGCCGCCCAAGGTTTTTATCAAACGTGAGGTTGAGATGACCTCTGAGCAGGTCCGAGCATATGAGGACATGAAGACCATGGCCTTGGCCCTTTTTGATCAAGGCATGACAACAACCGTCAATGCCCTAACGCAACTGATGCGACTTCATCAGATAGTCTGCGGCCACACCAAGCTAGACGATGGGACGGTTATCAGTATACCCACTAAACGAATTGATGAAATGTTGTCCGTGGTCGAAGAGACTTCCGGCAAGGTCATTATCTGGGCTGGCTATCGGCACGATATTGATTCGATTAAATTGGCTTTGCAGAAAGTTTACGGCATGACCGCGGTAGGTACTTACTACGGCGACACAGAAGAAGAGGAACGTCAGCGCGTGGTCCGTGAGTTCCAAGACGAGGATAGCGAGCTCCGATTCTTTGTGGGAAACCCAAGGACCGGCGGTTACGGCCTCACGCTCACCGCGGCCAGTACGGTGGTGTATTTCAGTAACAGCTTTGACTTGGAAGTCCGCTTGCAGTCCGAGGACCGAGCTCATCGAATCGGTCAAACTAAATCGGTGACATATGTGGACCTTATGGTTCCCAAAACTGTAGATGAAAAAATTGTCAAAGCCCTACGTGGTAAAATCGATATTGCCAACGAGGTATTAGGAGAGGAACTTAAAGAATGGTTGATCTAATCCCTATCAAAAAGCTGTACCAGTACGTTTCACTGCAACGTCAGGACCTGCCCGAAGGCCGGCGGTATATCTACGGCGAGCAGAAGTTGCCGAGCGTCACGACGATTCTGTCGGCCACGAAGAAAAATAAAGGTGCTCTTGACGCTTGGGTCGCGCGCGTCGGACAGGAGGAGGCTGACCGGATCAAGAACGAAGCGAGTCGCGTGGGGACATACTTGCATGAAGTTATCGAGCGCATGGTGGCCTATCGACATTTACCAAGACCGACGAACTGGGAAATGTGCAAGGGATATGAGATGGGGTACAAGATCATTAACACGTATTTCCGCAACGTCAATGAAATCTGGGGCTCGGAGGTCTCGCTCTACTACCCTGAAAAGTACGCCGGCACGACGGACTTGGTCGGAGTTTATCGAGACAAGCCTGCCATCATTGATTTTAAGCAAAGCAACAAACCAAAAAAGCGGCAATGGATTGAAGATTACTTTTGTCAGCTTGCGGCGTATGCTTTGGCCCATGACAAGATACACGGCACGGATATTGACAACGCGGTGGTTTTGATGGCTGTGAGATCAGACGGATCGACGGCGGAGTTCTCCACCGCCGGACGCGAGTTCCAAGGATATAAAGATATGTGGATGCGCCGCGTAGAGGATTTCCACAAAACGCAAAGTTAGCTTTTTAAAAATAATTTCCCTCCTATAAACACTGGCCCGTAGGCCAGAAAACCTTCTTTTTTCGTTCGGCAAACACTGTAAAGAACAGTGTCAAGCTTTTTTTTCAAGCCACTTTTCTCTGATGGATACTGGGCTGTAGCCAGATTCAGGCTTGGGTTTTTGCTCAACTCCGATTTTTGAAAACCCCATTTGGTATAATACGCATGTAAATTAATTTTACAGTTCTTTAAAAATACAGGAGAAAGAAATGAGTAAATCAGAATGGTTTATCAAAGACCCCACCGTTCGCAAAGTTAGAAACCGAGGTTGGAGACCCGTGTGGTATCACAGCGACTTTGGAAACAGCGCAGGGTGGATTTACAAGGAGGGCAGGAAATGGTTGTACTTTTATTCGCCCAGTCTGGGCAGAAAAAGATTACCGAAGAATGCCAAACTAAAAACCATAGAAAAGAAAGGAGAAACTAAATGAGTTCTAAAATTTATCCAGCAGGAAATGGGCTTTTGTTTAAAAAGTCAAAAGGTCGGACCAAATGCGATGTGCGAATTTGTTTCGCTATTGAATGGTACGAACTAGAGGAAGACGCTGAGTTAGCTAATAAGCTAACTCGTAAAGCAGGCAATCGCTATAACGGTGGATGGTTCCATGGAATGCCTTGCGGACGAGACAAAGGGTTTGATCATACGGACGACGAAGGAACCAAGTGGTATGCCGTAACTTTCTAGACCATGTCCATGGGAAATAAGCGATCCATCATTTCCCGACTTTGACTTGGCCCTTGGGCCACGGCTTGGGGAGCGGGGGCAGACACAGGAGAAGGAGAGGCTCCTGCGTCTGCCGGCTCTGTGAGACCCGGTACGCCGCGTGTTTGCGGTGCGGCAGGAACAGTTCTGGGAACGCTTGCTTGAGGGGGAACGTCAAGTGTTTCCTCTGTTTCCTCGGTCATCACTTCTGGTGCTTCAACCGCTTGAATCGTAGCTGTCCTAATCGATCGAACAAAGTCTTCTGCGTTGACAGCCTCTGGACTTATGCCTACTTTCCTCGCAAAGTTTTGCCATCCCGCGCTTAAACCAAATCGTTTGATGCTTTCACCTGTGTATTGGTCCTTTACCATATTCATAAAAGCCGGAGATAAAAGTAAATTGTCCGCGGCTTTCATCGCCTCTTCTGTCACTTGGCGGCTAGGTGTTGTTGTTCCCATGCTGCGAATAAGCGCAGCAGCTATTGCTGCTCCCGGTAAGCCTACAACGGTGCTAGAAACAGCCTCTGCCGCGCCTAACTTGCCGACGTTCTTAGCTAAATCATAGACCCCGCTCATAACTCCTTCCGCCGTTAGCAAATCAGTAAGTTGCATGCTTGCGCCTGTGTAAACTCTTTCTTGTAATGCTTTGTTGATCGAGCTCGATACTTTGTAAATGTTGTTAAACATATCAAGGGTTTGAGGAGGTAAGTATTTTTTCAAAACACCATAGGCTTCTTTTTCTGCAAGTACACTCTCGTACCATTTGCTAAAAGTATTGAAGTTAAGCTTTCCTGTTTTGGTGGAATTACCAAACTGCATTTTTAAGCCCGTCATCAATACGTTGGCGCGATCTTCTTCAGGGATGGCGTTCATGTACTTCAAAAAAGCTTGGGCATCCCCTTTAGATAAGAGCCTCATCCCCTGATCAAGAGACCCACCTAAATACTCGCTGGCTTTTTTACCAAAAATAGAAATCTGGTCGTCAATACTCCCAAACCTAAGTTCGCTAGTTTTTCTAGCTAAATCAAAATCCGCTAAAACATCTGCGCCAAAGTTTTCTTGCACAGCTTTGCGTTCTTCGTCCAACAAGTCTCCGTAAAATTTTCGTAGAGAACCTGCTTGCTCATTCATGTACGAGCCCTTTTGACCCATGCCATCTGTTAGTTTTCTTCTAAAACTTTCGTACATATCAAGGGTGGGTAATTCAATTCTTACTACTTCTCCCTTTTTATTTGTTATTTCTTTAGGAGAAAAAATACGCAAAAAGTCTCTTTCGTGTTTTTCTAAAAGGCTTAGATTATTATTGTTCCGTGCAAGCTTAGTTTGAATAGCCGTCAACATAGTTTCGGGGGTAAATGTTACGGTGGCAACATCGCTTGCTCCGTCAATCCCCGTTGCTGTTCTAAAGTTAGTCCATAACTTATCGGCTTGGGCGCCTAAGCTATCAATTTTGTCCTGTAGCCTAGTGTAGACAGTCCTGCTCATGTCACCGGGGGTTTGAGCACCCGCTGTTTCAACCGCCTCAATTACTTCATCGCCTAGCTTTTGAAGCCCTATAAGTTCTTCTTTTCTTGCCTCACTTCCTTTCCAACTTTTTATAAGCTGCATTAATTCGATGAACTGACTATCAGTGCTGACGTGGTCCGGCTGCAAGTATTCCCCAATGCCTAGCTTTTCCGCAGCGGCAATAACGTCTAAATCTGTTTGCCCAAGTTCTGCAAGCTCTTGTTGAGCGTCTATATCCCCGTCTTTAGCTTTATTAAAAAGAACTTGTATTTCGTCATCCGTCTTATTAGCTAACGTGCCTACCTCTTCAGGAGGCCTAAACTTATTGGTAGCTTTGGACCAAGTGCTTTTTATGACAGGCATCACATTTTGTGCGGCTGTTTTTAAGCCTAAAAGCGCAGACTCAATTCCGGCAGGGGCAAATGCGTCCATTGCTATATCTAAAGCATTAAATTGTCCGCCAATGCTTTTTTGATAAAGTTGATAACCTAACGAAGAAGCGCCGTAAAGCCCAGCACCCACCGCTATGAGGGGAAGTGCCGGAGCACCTGCTACTGCTGCCGCTCCCGTAAAAACAGTTGCGGGAGCCATCAAAGCCGTTTGTCCGGCGAATCGTGTTAAATCTCCTTCGCCAAAACCCGGTTTTATGACATAGTCCTTACCGTCCTGACTAGACTTAAATATATAATTACCTTTCTCGTCTTGGCGCATTTGCACATCAGGGAACTGGGCAGTAATAATCTGGGCCATTTCATCTGGCGCACCTTGCATCAAGCCACCTGCGGTTTGTATAGCGTCTATACTGAGTATTTGTTTTAACTCAGGCATCCTAGTGTAGGAAGGTAGGGTTCTTGTGCTTTCAGTTTCACGCGCAGTTCCGGTAAAAGACTCTTGAATACTTTCAACAAAGCCCATGTCTGCCATAGGGTCGACAGGAGGAAGAAAACTAGTGCTCCACACAGGCTTATTTAACTTGGCGGCTTCTATATTGTAGGTAGCAATTACATCCTTGTAATCCTGAGTGCTTGGATCATTCCGATTTTCGTTTAAATAAGTTTCCGCTTTTTGAAATAGCGTAGGCTGTTCTGCGTTGTTAGGAGAGTCATCCATTAATCTTGCACCCCATCTTCGCCCAAAATAGCTGCGCCACGGTTTGCGTCGCCTACAATATCGGCAACGGTATAGCCGGGAAGTCCGTCAATGGCTTTTTCAAAATCAGCAATGGAAGGCATTGTCCCTGCCCACCCGGAAAGAGTGCCGTTTTCGGAGAAATAATCTGCCATTGCTTGTTTTTGAGAGGCGGCAGTAGTCATCTGCATAAGCAGTCTTCGTACACGGCCCGCGTTTTCTTCTTCTCCAAGGAGAGGATTGTAGGCCCTTGCGATTAACCTTACACCTTCCCTTTCTGTAAACTGTGCGCCTAAAATTAATCTTAAATTTCTTTGAACCACCGCTTCAACATTGTCTCTTGCGTCTATGGCTCCGGGGTTTATATAGTAATTAACCACATCAGGCAGTAGCCCCACGTCTAAACCTGTTAGGTTAGTATTTCCCTCTTCTAATTCACGGGCAACTGCGGCAAGCGAAGCCATTTGAGAACCCATGTCGGGACCTCCTCCTGACACCCATTCCAAGTAGATAGGAGCAAAAGCCTCGTCCATTTTCTTTTGGCCCGGAGTTAAGGCACTCCCATCACCAAGATTAAAAACATCGCCCTTAGGTTCTCTTCCACCTGCTAATTTTGGTACGCCCTTCCCATCTACAAACCATGTGCCTGCGTCAGCATCCAAACCCATTTCGGTAACTTCAACGTCAGTTAACATTTTAGCCGCAGGGTCTTGTTTGGCAATCTCTACAGCTAAATCGCCTTGCTGTTTAGCCAAAGCTATATCTGCTGCTTGGGCCGTGGCTATTTTTCCTTGAGCACTTTGCAACGCCAACATTTTAAGGGCGCGATCTTCTTTGCTCATTTCAGCGGCACGCGCGCCTACTCGTCCGGCTAACGGAGCTCCGATCTGACCTAGCTTGGCAGCCTGCGAGCCACCCATGGGCTTGCCATCAGGACCAACATTGGATCCGTACTGTAAAGCTGCTTGTGCGATGTCAAAAAGAATTTGAGATTGAACATCTTCTTTTGGCGTGCCCAAGCCTAAAGTTTTATAGAGCTCGGCTTCTTCTTTCATCATTGTAGGCAGGGATAATGCTGTCGCTGAAGGTTGCGCTCCAAGTAAAGTGCTAATATATTCATCTGCCGAAGCGACTGCGGCAGGGCTAAACCGTCCGCCGGAAACCACGCCTTCTTCCGGCGTGCCGATTTGATAGTGCCTAACATCAGATGGGGAAAATCTTTGCGCGGGGGTCACGCCCATCTGACCGGACCCTCGATTAAAATTTTGGACTGAGCCGCCCTTATACATCGCTGGAACAACTGTTTCATCCACTGAAATAGTTTCAATACCAGTGGGTTGAGCGGGCATCGGCGGCATTGGAGGTGCAGGCATCGGCGGTGCAGGCATGGGCATTGGCATCGCAGCCACCGCATCCTGCTGCGCCAACACGGGCTGTAGCAACGCTAAAACACCTTCTGGCGTTTCCTCGGCTTCGCGCATGCCAACCAAATCAGCAAGTTCCTCGCGTCTGGCGTCGATGGACCGCATGTCACCACGCAAATTATTCATTAGGATTTCGGGGGAATCGGGCGTGCGGTTCATCATCCGAGCCATATCCGCTTCGTCGCCTTCTTCCATGCCGTTCATCTCCTCTTCGGAAATCTCGGCCATCAGTTCTTCGATGTCATCCATAAAGCCTGACATGATGCCGACGTTTTCAATCTGATCGTCATCGACCATTTCCATCATTTCGTCTTCCATCATCATTCCCATTAAAATAGACCTGATCTTTTTGCGCCGGCGGCGGTAGCTAGAGCTCCTACGCCGAGGCCCACTGCTGATTGAAGAGGACTGGCGCTAGGCGCTGTCTGCGAAGTCAAAGCCATTGAGGTGCTAGGTGCGCCGCGGTAGATGTCTGAAACAAAACCAAGCTGTTGATAAGGAGCCATTGCATCCTGTAGTTGAGTCGCACGGATAGCATCTATCTGACTTTGCTCAACTTGCCGTTCAAGTCCGCCCAGACCCGCCAGTAACCCGGTATCCGCCGCGCCAAGCTGCTGTGTTGCCTGACCCAGAGCGCCGAACTGAGCCCCTAAACCACCCATCTGTCCACCCAAATTGGCAAACTGCGTGGCCGACTGACCCAAGGCCTGTCCGCCGGCTAACTGCCTAGCCTGCTGGCTTTCAAAGCCTGCCATCGCCGCCTGTTGAGCTTGCTGATAATTATTAGCATAGTCTTGCATAATTCTTTGGTTCTTCAGGTCCTGAACGCGACTATCGAATTCCGCTCTTTGCACGCCCTCTCGCGTGCCGCCAAAAGCTCCTGCGGAAACCGCTGTTGCGGCGTCTTGAGGACGAGTGATGGCGGCCTGACGGTCAATCTCCGCTAATGCGTCTTGGGTTACGTTTTTGTAATAAGGATTGAAATAGTCTTCCGCCATTGTCGGATCATAGCGTTGAGCGGATCCCAATATCCCGCCGATACCTTGCCCGAGGACAGGCGCGCCGCGTTGCGTGAGATCCATTCCCTGCGTGAGGCCTTGAGACGCTGCTTGCAAGTAAGGCTCAAACGACCCAACCCCTTGTTTAGCAAAATCAATAGCTTGGACTTCAGTGTCAGATAACCCTGCCGCTTCCGTAGCCGGCAGTGCTACACCTTGGTTATAGAGGTTCTGCGCCTCGTTGAGCATGCCCAGCTTATACGCTTCAATTTCCGGCGCTTCGCGTACAAACTGAGTCTGATAAGTTGTGTCAACCATTGGCTCGATTCTCCAGTTTCTTCATCATTGCGTACATGCGCTTCGCCCCTTTGCGCCGTGATCCGTCGCCCATGTTCCTCACTGCTTTGGCCGTAAAGACAAATTCCCCATCACTTAGCATAGCCGGCACGTCGTCAGATGTGCCTGTGCCGGGTCCGTTAATAGGTCCATTCATTCTGGGAAAATTATCGGGGGCAACGCCTTTAGGTCCGCTGCCCTTCGCCGCGTTGTACGTCGGCGTAGGGGGTGCATAATTTGTGTAGAGGCTACTTAGTGGTTGGATTCCTCCAAAACGTAAGCCGTACTTCTCTGGGTTTTCCTCCAAGAGCCGTTGTCCACCGCCGGCCATAAAATCCTCAAAGCCCGCGGGGGCTTCCGGTTGAGGTGTGTCAAAGCCGCCACTCAACGCCATGATCCCTGCGCCGGCTCCGGCGAGAGGTCCGTATTGACTAAGTAAACTAGGTGAAGCAGCCGCTTCCATTGCTTTTAAACCTGCTGCCTGAGCGGCTGCTGTATCTTGTGTAGCACTAAACACAGCATCGTAAGCAGGCTGATACGCTTCTCCAGAAGAAGCAATTGCTCTATTTTTAATAGCAGTCGGTGAAAACGCATCTTTAAAGCTAGTCGCTCTTTCACCAAGACCAACGCTTCGATCAGGAGTAAAAGTCTCTTTTATGCTCTCAAAAAATCCCGGCGCTTCTGCCGTTGCATTGACTATAGTTTGGCTTCCTGCTGGAGGAGCGTTCTGCACCGCGGCGTTCATGTACATTTCTTTTGTAATGCCGGGATTAGAAGGTAAAGAAGCCACTCCTCCTGCCAATGAACCCGGATCGTTTTGCATAGCTAGCTTCGTAGCTTGATCAATCGAAAATTTATCGACAGGCAACGGTGATGCGGCAACACTTTGGACCGGAGTGCTTACTAAAGCGTCCGTGGGAGGCGCAGCAATACCCGGTGAAGTAGGAGTGCCGGCTGCCGTTACATCTACAAGACTATCTGGAGAAACAGTTACATCGGTTACGTCAACCGTAGTTTTTTCAAGGGGTTTGGTAATGTCTGCGGGTCCGCCGACAGCAGTTGATATACCCTGCACGGCTCCAGCGGTAACTCCGCCAATAGCTCCCGCTTTTAACGAATCTTTTAAATTGTTGCCTGCAAGCAAAGAACTACCTGCTCCGGCAACAAAACCCGATACCGCGGCAGCACCTACTGTGCCCGCCTGTAGTCCCAATGCACCTGCGGCCATAGGCCCTAGCGTTAAAAAAAGAGCCGTAGAAATTACTATTTTTCCTATGGTGCTCTTAGCAAATTTCTTAACCGCTTTGCCTATTTTTTTGAAGATTTTGCCAAGACCTTTAAGAAAAAATTCAGGAAGCCCAGTGCGAGGATTAATAGTCCCGCTGCCTCCCATGCGTTTTAAAACATCCGCTTCTATGGGTGAAATGTGAGCAAGCATAGTGTCGCCATAACGGCCTTGTTCAGCCATGGCAGAAGCAATCGGACGTAAAGACGCCACGCCGCCCTTAGCAAAGCGCTGCGGGGCCCTAGCCTGTTCGCCAGAGGTTGCTCGGATTTCATCCAAGGCCATGTTTAACGCGCCAAAGAACTCTGGATCAAATGTCTCAGGCAGCATCTCATCAGGCATGTCTTTTGTTTTGTAATGCGCTCGAATCTCAGCATAACGGTCAGGAGATGCAAGTATCTCATCGACCATGTCGTTAAGAACGTCAAGCACTTCCACAGGGAGTTCGAGATCGCGTAGTTCGGCTTTGAATTCGGCCACCGCAATTGGGTCGGCCTCGACCGCCGTCGAAAGAAGAGTCTCATTAATTTCCGAAGCAGGGACTTCTTGCCGTATCTGTTCGACAACAGCGAAGTCTTCCATTGTGGGTTCGGGAGTTTGCATAGGTCCCGACATTGCAGCATCAGCCATATCAGCCATGATGTATCCTTATAGTTTTAGCCATTGGGCCACACAGGACCGCACGTCGGGAAGACGTGAATTTTGTAATTATGACCACTATCTTAGTCTCTGTCCACTTCCAGATAGGACAGGAAAAAACTGACATTGGCCTGCGAAGAAATAACTTTTAAAACATTGCCGGTTTCCAAGATGCACGGCACTCCTCCAAAGATGTCCGCCGTCGCATCAGCCACCAAAGATTGTTCCTTATACAAAAAAACCGCCGTGCCCGCCGCGGAGTCGTATTGTTTGATCGAAATATCAGAACTGCTTGCATCCGCGTTAGTCACACGCAAAGATTTGATAATCGCTGTATTTGCCGCGGGGACGGTATATAGCGTGGTTTCGGTCGCCGCAGAAGGGATGGCTCGTTGATGTAGATATTTATCCGCCATCTAAGTCCCCTCAAACCACGCACGGGCGTTACTGGTCTGTTGCGTGACCACCGGCGTATAACTACTGTTAAGCTGCAAAACAATCTGTTCAAGAGATCGAACCAACTGATCGAACTGTTGGGGATCGTACTCGCCTCCTCCAGCATTCGGCAAACGCACATTTGCAATTTTGCTCATCTCAAACCATCCGGCTGTATGTCAACTCTCAATGTGCCGTAGCGCCAATTATCGTCTACGGTCGAACTCGTTATTTTTAAAGCAATCTGCCTGCCCCGAGCTCTGGTATCTACTTTTTGGGTAGTCGGTGTAATTGTGTACGGATCCAAGGAACTTGGATTAGCGGTGGCCTGCGGATAAGCCCGCAGCAAAAGATTAACCACGATATCTCCCGCTTGGTCCTTAAAGTCGGGAATAAACCGCTTCATGTAAACCATCTCTTCGCCGTCGCCAAGATCAAAATAACCCGACTCTATAAAAGCCACGATAGCCGTCCCATCGGCTTGGTTGAAGCCATCCTCTTGGTTATAAACAAGACTTCTTCCTGCTGTAAGTCCGTAAATAGTCGTTAAAGTTGCCGAGGTGTTGTCTTTGAAATATTCAGTAGCCACTGGCTTGCTGAAAGAGTCCACGTCCTGCCACGACGTTCGGGCTAGTGTTCCTATAGACCAGACGTTTTCCAGATAGTTATAGGTCACGTTACGGTCTACAAAATCAGAACCTGCCGAGCAGTAAAACCACGTAATTTCGTTGTAGTCAGAATTTAAAGCCGCGTAGACCTTATCTTCCTGAATCAGATTTATATCACCAAAAACATAGTCTTGGACGGTACAAGGTAGTTTTTTTACCGTACCGTCAAAGGCGTAAAACGCTTCATGGCCAAGCCATAAAGCTAATCCATTCACGTCAACAGCAGCATGTGGACCTAGAGCCCCGCAGTTGCTGCCAAGCTGTTGGAAACCGAAAGTGTACGGAGGGCCAATGTACTGCATGCCGTGCAGTGAAGTATCCGTAAAAATAAGGACCTGACCACGCGAGCGGACCGCTGTCATAATCCGGTTGCCATCAGAAAGCTTTTGACCGCCTGCGGTGTTAGTTACTTTTTCCGTGAACTCATTAATGTTTTCTTGATCAGAAAACCTAACAAAAAGAGGGTCTTGCGTCGTGGGGTCACCAACTGTGGTCTCTGTACCAAAACAAACCAAGTGCCGGTCAGGGGATGTAATCAGAGCAAACGTGCTTTTTGTCGGAGCTCCTGAAACCACTGTAGCCCGCTGATCTGTGCCACTCGAAGGGTTCCACTGATAAATAGACCCATTCACCGCCTGCATAATTAAAATTTGCCCAAACTGGTCAAACTTCCAAATGCGAGCAAAAATAGTCGGTTGAGCCACTACAGTACGTGCGGTTCCCCACGTGCCGGCTCCCCACGTTCCCGTACCCCAACCAAAGTCGAAAAAACTGCGGTCAGCCCCCACATTAATCTGATAAGCACCAACAACCGAAGAGCCCCCATTACCTGTATCACTGCCGTTAGCGGAAACAGGTGCGGTAATCGTGTAGGTGGAGGAGTTTAAGACTTCCGTGATTTCGTATTCTGAGTTTAAAACATCCGCCGTGATAACTCCGCCCAAGGTTGCTGCGCCAGAGAAAGTGACAAAGTCCCCGGTCTCTGCGCCGTGGCCGGCGTCGGTTACCGTGAGCAAAGCTGATCCGTTGACCGCGGCAAAGGTTACGTCGCCCGCCGCCGTCGTTTCTCGCAGGGGTGTTATGTCGGACCACGCGCCGCCGACGGAAACATAAATTTTTCTATTAGTGCCTACGGCTAAATAAGGAGTGCCCGCGGTGTTGTTCCAAGAAAAAGTTTCACTCGCAAAACCAACGAGGTAATTAGGCGCGCCATTGAAGTAGGTCCATCCTCCTAATTTTTCGGGAAGCCCAAACCGAAAACGGACGTTGTCACCGTCCGTAAATCCACCTTCCGCACCATATTCGGTGTTTTGCTTATCAATCCCTGCTTTTAACGCCAGTCGAAAATAACTCATCTACTCCACCAAATACGTCCCAGTAGCGATGAGGTCACAAATCTCAAGGGCCCGTGCCCCTACTTGTTTTCGCCATCGACTGTCAAGAAACTCTGTGCTTGCTTTTTTATAGTCGCCTTGTTCCATAGCGAGAAGGGCTTTTTTAAACCCTCGTAATCTGGATCCTACCCCCAGATTAAAGCCTAATTGGATCATAGCACTTCTCCGCACAGAATCTAAACTTAAAAACCACGGATACTGTTGCGTTAGCTCCGTAGTCACGCGCTCGATATCGCGTGCTAAGAGATAATCTACCTCTTCATCTGAAAGGCCTAGCCCGTTTTGAGGATCAATGTTTCTGCCAATTCCTATTGTCCAAGTTCCCGCCGGACATTTGTAGGCTACATGCCTGCCGTTGTTGTTCTTTACTTCGCCTTCATGGCTTTTAAGCATCTGAATTAACTTTTCCATACCTATTTCCTGATGTTACTACTGGACCCGTAGAACGAGCTCGCCGCCGATGACACAAGGCCTCCGAGGTAGCCGATTACGAGGTTGGTCGTGGCAGCAGACACCTCTTCGCCCATTAACGTAACGAAGAAACAGTATATCAAAAACCCTACAAGACTGATGAGAGCAAACGCTTTGCTTGTTCGGTCCTTGCTAAAATGTTGGCGCGCGTCTTTTGCAGAGTCTGCTTCAATTTGAAAGGCCTCGAGGTCAATTTCCATTTCTCGAATTTTGTCCTCAAAAGCCCTATCTACTTCTTTAACTTCAGCTACTCGATCAGGGTTTTTTTCTAAAAACTTCTCTATTTTTGCGGGGTCTTTTTCATTAAGGCCTAAACGATCAGACAACATTTTAACGGCCATTCCCGCTACGGGATTGCTTGAAGCAATAGTCTTGGTAATCGTTGGTGCAAGGGTACGCAGTAACCCATTAAGTTTCATTTTTTAAAGCTCTTAAAGGTTTTCGCTAAATTAGCTCTTTTGCGCGTGGTAGGGTTTTTGGATTTAGATAACTTAGTAAGTTGTTTTCCCGTAATCTTTTGTCCTTTTTTAACGCCTGCTGATTTACGCAAGCTTCCGGGTTTCTTAACAGCTTTTTGAATCCAGTTTTTTTTGCTTGTAGCCATGGTCACTCCTATTTAAACATTAACCAAAGTTTAATTGCTGCCTCGAGGTTTCTAGTTACACTACTCCACGCTTTTGGTGCTTGCGTCAGCGGTTTCCTCCGCATTTTCAACAATGCTGTCTATCTCTGAGCACACGTCCACGATGGTTGCCCCAGTCGCTATTTCACTGACGGTCCTACCTACAGCACGGATTCCAACGTAGAGGTCGCTACAGTACAGGTTTCTGTTCTTTATAGCCTGTTCACTTGCCGCGCAGCTTGTTAAAAACACTATTAATATCAATAGACTATTTTTCATTTTCCACCTCGTCAGCCATTTTGTTAAGTTCTTTGATCTCATCCTCGTTTAAAATCTTGTCCTGTTCTTCCAAGAAATCTTTGAGCCGTTTTTTGTAATTATCAATATAGTGGTCGGTCGCTCGTTCTTTTATTTCACCCAGTTTCCTATCTTCTTTTTTAAATTCTTTAGAGGGATCAATGTGGTTGAGACCGTTCCCTCCAAAATACAGCACTCGCTGCGACGTAGAGGGCCCGTAGCACAGACGAGGAATCCTTGCCACAGAATCACAATGGTTTATGACGGACAGTTGGGTATCCAATTCCATAGGACGTTTAAAGCCTTTAAAAAAGACGTTCGGCTTTCCAAACGTGACGAGGTTTATGTTTTTATAAATGTCTTTATTTCCTTTATTACTTCTCTTTTTATTTTCCTGCATCAAGATGGCGGCGGATATTTCGGAGAGAGCTCCCGCGAGTGAGTGCCCTGTGATCAAGGTGCGTTTATTCGGGTCGATGTGCCTTACTATTTTTTTCCAAATAGATTTATGCGCTAGAGCAAAGCCACCGTGGCAGAGTCTGCCTGCATACCAGACGGGTATAACGCAGAGGTCGGTGAGGACATCAATCTTCTGTTGAGTTCCCCGAAAGGCAATGATATCAATGCTTTCTCTTTTAGCAATTAAGGCGGTGGTAGAGGTCCATTTGTTTTCTATTTTTATGCAATCTTCGACGTACCCTTCCCTGTAAGCTTTTTTAGACCAGCTACAGGCCATATTAAGTAGCACAGGGTCTAGTTTCATTGCTCAACTCCAAAAATAAAAAAAGCAATTCCCGCAATAACCGCAACCGCACCAAACATACAAAGAAAAACCATGCCTAATTGCCTGAGTAACAAATCATCATCTTCATTTCTTTCAGCTTTTCTCTTTGCTTTTAATTCTTTTTCTTTTTGTCTTTTTGCTGCGTTGTTTTTTATTCTTGCCCATTCCGGACTGCGCCCCTGCCTCGAATATTCTTTCCCGATAGAATCAAGCATTTTTTGATACTGATAACGATGATTTTCTATTGCTTGTTCTTCGCGGATACTACTCATTTGCGAGTCTTCACTATTTTCCGCTTTTGTTATTGCAATCTCAAGGTCTTCTTTTTTCTTAAAAAACCTGCTGATGTCATTAGACATCTCATCTAAATCTTTTTTCCGGTCAATCCCAGCCTTCACCAAGGTAAAAGCAGAATCTAGGCCTTTAAGCAAAATCGCTATTTCACCTATCATAAATAATACCTACTGTCGTCATCTATGTTTAGCGGTTGGCAAAAAGCTTTTATTTCTTCTCCTTGAGGCTGGTTGTTAATTCTTGACGCAAAAAACAGGCAGCGATTTATATCGGCAAAGCATAATGCTTCATCGCAATCTCTTGAAACAGTTTGTCCCCCAATAGTCACGATTAGAATAAATACGGCCATTCATCACACAACCCTAATTTTTAAGTTGGCAGCATTTACACTGGTTATTCGTACCTTATTCTGTGCAGGAGCGTCGAAAGTGTAATCAGTATTTAGCGCCGCACCTTGATTGATTACATTGGCATTATAATTAATCGCAGTACCAGAATAATCAGCTACACTAGTGCCACTTGCATAATACAAAATTGCTGCAAAATCTAACGAAGACCCTAATGTAATTTGATTCGCGTCAGTAATAGCGTTCATTGTTGCGCTCGTCATTTGGTTCGCCGTAACCGCCATTGATTCGCGCAGTGCAGACACTTCGGTATTGGTTGTTGCGTTTGTCCACGTTTCCGAACCGTAAGTCGCATTGCTATTATACTGATATGTCCCGCTGTTATTTTTAACAATTTTTCTAACTCCAGTGCTGTTATTTAAAACACTCCAATTTGCTTTAGAATCGTTGGATATTGCATAAAAGACATTGCCGCTATTAACTGTGTCAGTTGCAGTAAGTGAATTAATATCAGTCCAGTAAGTCGAATCAATGTTGTTGGAGATGCAGGGTTCATATCCAGTCGCTGCTATTACATTTTTTGATGCCAACTGAAAAATAGTGCCGTTATTGCTAAATGGTGAACCGCTTATATAAATTTTTGAGCCATCTGCATTGAAACATATTCCCTCTGGGTTGTTGTGGAAAGAACCTAAAGAAGGAGAAGCGCCGACATAAGTTGCAGAAGCAAGTGAATTTGCAGTTGACAGACTCCATTCGTAAATCTTGTCATTTTGTTTGCCAGAAACAAAAAGCTGTGTTCCGTCTGGAGATACAGAAATTCCATGAGGCTGCGTATCGGTAGAATTTATCCCTAGCATTATATTTGCGTATGATGCGGAAGTAATCAAAAAAGGAGTAGATAAGCTGTATTCATAAATTCGGACAAAATGTGTATCAATTATCCAAATCTTGGTGCCGTCTGTTGATATGCACATTCCTTGCCGTGTATAAGATTGGCTTGTAACAGCAAAATACTGGTTGTTATATGAAAGGGATGTAACGAGGTAAGGAGTTGTGGCGTTGTATTGGTAAATTCGACCGTATTGATTTCCAAGCATGAAAAGTCGAGTACCATCATTATTCCAAGCAATTGCGTGTGGCTGATTATCATTTGCTCCAAAAGAAAAACTTGTCGCTGTCGCTGTAGATGCCGTACTTACATCATAGGCCGTACTGCATGGATAGGCGTATACTTGGTCGGCATTACTTCCAACAATGTAAAGTGTTGAGCCATCTCCATTCCAAATAACACCGTGGGCATTTCTACTAGCATTCGGATAAAACTGAGCTTCAGGACTCCCTAAGCTACTGACTTTATAGTTTTCATCCGTAAAGCTTGTTACAAGCTTGTCAGCAGTTGAATCGTAAACGACTGCATTCATTGACCAAGAGCCACTAGCAACTTGAGAAAAAGAAGTAGGCACAGTATTTACCTGTACCGTTCCGTTAGTTGCTTTTAAAACCAAAGCGCCGTTATTCGCATCAATAGTCTTCCCAACATCTCCCGCCGCAAACGAACCAGAGCCTAGCGTTACACTTGCAACCGCAGCGTTATAATTTTCAAGCCGTCCCGCTGTAGCATTCATTAAAAGAAGATTGCTGAAATTTGACGTATAATAAATACCTGAGATACCAGCAAAAGTTTGTGAAGTTCCGGTTAATGTAAGTGTTGTGACATTCCAGTTATGACTTGATGCCGCTGGCATACTTAGCTGATAAATCTTTGTCGATGTTGCCACATAGCATTCTGTACCGTCACTGTTAAAAGATATACCTCTGACAGAATAGTTTGGTATACCGAAACCACCTAGAGCCTTTCCTTGGTTGTATGCCGCTGTTGAAATATTCCACGGTGTGTTTAGCCTAAATTTCCAAATATAAGATGAGCCGTTTCCGGGCGAAAAATACAAATAATTGTTTCCAACATTTATGTCGTTGTCAGTCGCTATAAAGAAATGATGTGGGCCACTATATCCCGAAAATGCGCCATAAGCAGTCGTATAACTTGCTGTTGTAATATCCCAAGCGGTGCTAAGTGTCCATTGAGCGATTGTTGCGCTATTGTCGCTGACATACATTTCTGTGCCGTCAGGTTTAAAAAATAAACACTGTAAATTCGTGATATTTGTACCCACATTAAAAGTTGTTGCTGCTCCTGCGGTCGAAAGGTCATAGGGCGTACTTAAATCGAACGAATACACAAAATCGTTTTGGTCACCCGCGTAATAAACTTTTGTTCCGTCACTTTTAAAGAAAGGCCCGACGGGGTCTGTATCGCTAACGCTCAAATTGTTTGCAGAGGTATAAGTTTTGGTAACGTCACCTCCAGAGGTTACGAAATTCAAAGTCGTTGCTGGTGCTGTGTTTTCTAAAGCATAAGTTGAGGCCGCAGCATCCCACTTATTATTTGTCGCTCCTGTCTGGGCAATTTCCTTTGTTACAGTAACTACAGGAGAAAGCACATTACCCGTTAAAGTAACTGTTGCAGTTTCATCAGCGGCAAAAGTTTTTGTCAGTGACCCACTAGTAACCGATATATTTCCTAGTGAGGTTGTTAATGTGTTTAACTGAGTCTGCACATTTGACGTAACACCATCCAGAAAATTAATGACGGGTGCTGAATCACCAATATTTCTAGCGTTGCTAGGTGTTGAATTTGTCGTAATCGTTCCACCCATTCCACTATGGTTGGAACAATAATAATAAAGTGTTGGCGCTCCAGCCGCTAGGACTATCCGAGTGTAAGAGTTAGCTTGTCCCGGCGTCCCGTTAGTCGTGACTCCAGTAGTATATTCGCTACCGCCACCATGCGTTCCATCTGACGTTGTTGACAGCCGTAGAGGATGAGTTGCGTTAGTTGCGTCAGCTTGGTCAAAGGTGTAGGTTGTGCCTTCAGCTAGGGTCAGAGCCTTCTGAGAAACGCCATCTACAACAAATTTCCCGCCAGCAACAGTTATAACGAAAGTAGTCATGCTTTATTCCTCTGGCTTTGTCGGCCAATCTGAATCTTTTAAATTCGGCCAGTTTGAATGTGTTGGTAAATTTCTAAGAGACTGCCTATATGTCTTCCAGTTATCAGCCATCGTTACGTCACTTCCGCTCATCCAATCAGTACCAGCCAATAGATTGTTTCTTGTTTCTCTGTTTTGAGCAGCAGCCCTATCGTCAGCTTTTGATGCCCATTCCGCTTCAGCAGCATCCCATTCCGCTTCTTCCTCCGCAGTAAAAGGAATATTTCCGTTAGCTGTAGCATGATGTCTGCTCATGATTTTGCTACTCCGTAAAGTCTAAAAATGCCTGTCATTATATTACCTGTTTCCATCTTGAATCTAAGTCCTGTCACCGCATCCGTACTAGCATTGCAAGAACCTACCGCAAAGCCGCCTCTAGGGTCATTGCCATTGTCAAACCAAGAACCTGTAGAAAATATTGATTTCAACTTACCTGAGTTTGATACGTTACTAATATTGAGTTGAAAACGGCCTTGTGCGTTCGCATGATTGCCTACATTTCCAGCTATAATTATTCCCGTGGTATACCCGCCATTGCCAAAATGAAAAGAACTTGAACCTGAGTTGACACTTGGTAATTTGTCTTGATACCCACTTGTCTGATATGACGAATTTTTTACGAGCATAAACAGGGAATTATTATTTGAAGAAGTAGTTAAATTACTTATAAAAAGAACATAATCATCGTAAGTGCTATCAAAAGTAGTTTCTATATCCACTGTTGCTGAATTAGATGCAGTAACTGTCGATAAAACTTGTAAACCGCTAGTGCCACCAGCAGCAGGAGCAGCCCACGCAATATCAGTGCCGTCTGAAGTCAAAACTTGATTGGCTGTTCCTTTTGTTAAAAGTGCTGTTTCAGCAGAAGCATTTCCGTAAATTAAAGAACCTCTAGAAACCGCATCCAATTTATTTAATTCGGCGCTGGTGCTAGTAATTCCTAAATTAGTTAAGGCAGTTGGCGCAGAAGCAACATCACTCAAGTTATTCGCAAGCTGCATGTATCTCGCATTGCTTTGAGATTGTGTGTAGACGTCAGCAACATTAAACGCGCCATACGCAATAATACTTACGTTGTCACCAACGCTGGCTCCAGCTCCAAGTACAATTTGTGAACCGTTCGTGGCTGTGAAATCTGTTGTAGGAATAAGTTTTGAGCCATTCAAGTAAACATCAACAAACCCAACATCATAAGTGGCATTAAAGCTCGTTTGTCCAGCAGTCGCCGTGTACTCCTGCCTTTCAGCAGTACCATTAACAGCCGAGCCAGCAGCAGCCCACGATGAGCCGCTATAAACAAACATAGTATTTGAGGTTGTGTTGAAATACAGTTGCCCAGCAGCGGTGCCAGAAGGCACAGTAGCACTAGCGCCTAAATACTTAGCGTTAAAGCTTGTAAGACTGCTTGCCGCAGATGTAGCACTACCCGCACTAGAAGTCGCAGAGCCAGCAGATGCCGTGGCGCTTGTAGCAGAGGCAGTAGCAGAGGTTGCAGCAGCGGTAGCACTTGTAGCTGCTTCACCAGCTTTTGTAGTAGCGGTTGTTGCCTGAGTAGTAGCTGTAGAGGCTTGAGTGGTAGCTGTGGTTGCGCTTCCAGCAGCAGCAGTAGCGGAATTAGATGCATTTGTGGCTGACGTGCTTGCCGCCGCTGCATCTGTTGCCACAGTGCTTTCTGAAGATGCGGCAGCAGTAGCACTTGTAGCTGCTGCGTTCTGAGAAACAAGAGCCGCAGCCGCACTTGTAGCACTGGCAGATGCACTATTTGCTGCATTAGTTTCAGCAGTCTCAGCATTAGTCTTTGCCGTTTCAGCCGCTGTCTGAGCAGTCTCAGCCGCTGTTTTCGCAGTCTCAGCAGCCGTTTTAGCCGTGGTAGCAGCAGTAGCCTGTGTAGTGGCTGTTGTAGCGCTAGCCGCCGCCGCAGTAGCTTGAGTGCTGGCTGTAGAGGCCGATCCAGCCGCTGCCGTTGCTGACGCCGCCGCAGCCGCACTTGTACCAACCCAATAAGCTCCAGAGCTTGCTGGCGTATTATTTAAGTTTGAATTCTGAAGAGATGTATAAAGGATTCCATCCGGTCCTACAACATTCTGATGAATCGCATAAGTTTGAGTAGATAACCAAGCAAACGCTATAGAAACCCAAAAAGAAGGTTGTGTAGCTGGATTTTGATTAAGGTTGTTATTTTGCAAAGACTGAAACTGTGTGGTTCCAACTGTAACAACATCTCCAGCACTATAAGTTATTCCTGCATTCCACTCTATTGAGTAGAGAAGCGTCCAGTATCCTGACGTAGAAGTAGGATCATTGTTCTGGTTTGCTGACACCAAGGACCGATAGTAAACACCATCACTACCAAGAACTACAGCGTCTGAATCGTATATCTTAGTTGCTACCCAAGCGTCACCAAAGGCTGAGGCAGTCTGACCAACAGGATCACGAACTAATATCTGCACATCACTGGAGTCTGCTAATATTGCCTTAGCATTACCACTAAAAAATATGTTTGGTTGTCTACCCGCCGCAGTAAGTATAACTGGGTTGGTGTTAGCAATAGTTTGATTAATATCAGAAAAGGTAGTCTTTAATGTAGTCGTTCCTGAGTCATAGAAGTAAAGCTTTCCAGAGCCTAAAGGATCACCAGAGTCATCAAAGTATTGTGCGTTTATTTCGCCAAATCTAGCCATTGTTATTCCTCTGCTTGTAAAGTATCGCCAACACTTGAGCCTAAAGACCACACCCCAGCAAAAAGATACCTTCCAAAATCTCTTGCCTCTTGTATAGACAGACTTGATCCAGACTTATATTTTCTTATTAAGTCTTTAGCTTGCCTTGCTTGAAAACCAGTAGTGTTTATTAACAAACCAGCTACTTCATCTAATATTTTACCCACTTGTTCTTGGTTAAGTCTAACATCTTGACCAAAAAGAGCCTTCCATGTTCTACTTAAAACTTGCGGAAGTCTACCATCACTAATTTCAGCAAAAACATTATCACCAATTAATTCTTTAATAGCTTCCATTCCCTCTTTTCTTCCTATTGTTTGAGAGCCTGTTCTAACAGCTACTTGTATTTTAGCAATTTCTTGTATTTTTCTAAATTGTCTTTGCGCTCTGCTTAAATCAGCGTCAGTCATAAATGTAGCCATCTTCTTTTTAGCTCCAGAAGAAGAAAGCTGAGTCATTACAGTCATAGCTTGTTTAATTTCTTCTGCACTTGCTGACGGACTTGCTAGAGTTGATCTAACCTTGTCTTGTATTTGTTGTATGTGAGTCCTAAACATTCTTTTCATGCTATCTGTTAGCTGATCTTTTGCTTCTTTCTCAACACTTCCCATCAAACCCTTAAAATCTTCTAACGGTGTAGTATTAAATTTATTAATAAATTTGATAGCAGTATCTTCTTGAATAGCATCAAGACCTAGTTGAGATGCTCTTCTATATTCTGGAGAGTACCTTTTAAGTATGTCGTTCAAGTTTCTTTGCAATCCAGTTACCAAAATACCATCATCTGAAACTACTCCAGATAAAGGATCAGTGTTTTCTCTAACTATTTTTTGCAATCCTCTTTTAATATAGTCTAATTGCATTAAGTTTGGGGTATCTGTAATTGATCCAAAATTCTTAATACCATCTACTTGTGCCATTTCATTTGCATATTGTATAGCATCGTTTTTAAATCTATCTGGAATACGGCTTAACACCTCATTAATTACTTTTCCATTTCTAGAATTATAGTCAACCGTTCTTAATCTATTCCTTGAAGGATTATTTACATCAAAATTAACGTAGTGCGTTTTGTTGTACGCATCTTCTCTTGGTTTTGCTGTTCTTTGTCTAGCCGTTCTAAGTATGTCTTTTGGACCTTCTCCTGCTGGCCCTAATATTCTATCTAAATTTGTTTCAAACCGATTAGCTCCGTCTCTTCCTAATTTCTGAACTCCTCTAGCAACCGTATCTCCAGCTCCAGACATTGGAACCAGTTTTGCTATATCAAGCAAATTAGCATACTCTGGACCCATCATTGCAACTCTGGCATCCTCTCCCATCATCCTTAATATTCTATCTACGTCTTTGTCTGTTGCTCCTGCATCAACTACGTTTGAAACAATGTTTGCCGCTTCTGGGCTAATTCCCAATCCTTCTGCTAATTTATTTATATCTCTAGTCGCTGTTTGTCTTTTAAAATTTTCAATAACTCCACCGCCAAAACCAAAAACAGATCCAAAGGCAGTACCTATCGAGCCTCTGCTTCTTGCGTTTTGTAGCCTTTCAGCGTTTAAAGTTGTTCCTTCATCATCTAAAAAAAGATCAGTGCCTTCTCTTTCAGTTCTTTCTCCTGTTTCTGGCGTAAAGTATTCGCCTTCACCAACACCATATCCAGAAACTGCGCCTTCTGCTCCACCCATAGCTGCGCCCTGACCAGTTCTAGAGATTATCGCTCCAGCACCGCCTTTTGCGGATTGCAAAACTTTTGCACCAACAAATGGAGCTGTTGTAACAATTCCTGTTCCAATCTCCCAAGCCAAACTTTCTTTTGGCCTTGTCTCGTCCATAGCTTTTCTTTGCGTTCTTATTGAGTCTGTGTACTCAGGATTAAAAGCTCCAGCTATTTCATCAATATGTTCGCCAACAAAAGGTATTCCTCTAGATGCTATAGCTGCTCTAGATGAGACAGGATTATCAGATACTACTTCATCATAATATTGTTTTTTTTCTTCTTCGGTATAAACAGGATTTCCTTCTAAATCTACGGCATTTATATCATCTACAAACGCCTGAGCCTTTTCCATAGTATCTATAGAAGGATTATCTATTGCCATCATTCTATCTATGATTTTTGATCTAACTGTAAATTCCATTATTATAGCCTTCTAACGCCTGATCCTGAGCTTTCGCTGTTATTAGCCGTAGGGTTTGCCATTCTTGTGAAAAAATCTGGAACAAGCCTTTCTATTTCCTTTCTTTCCGTAGCTGTTGTAAACATACTTTGCGATCTTAGCCGTTCATTTATTTCAATCCATTCTCCAACATCAATTTCTTTATTTCTCCATTTCCTATTTGCATCCATTACAGCTCTTTCTATGTTTGCTTTTGACTGAAAAACTGATGCTGTAAAAGCCCTTCCTTCTGGTGATCCAATTATAGAAGGCAAAGAATCCATATACATTCTTACTTCCATATCAGAGGTTGATCCACTACCTACAGGCCTCATTCTTGGAGCCATGTAACTTTTCATTGCTACAACAGCCTCTGATTCTGGGCCTAAATCTAATAATGATGCCGCTGCTAAACCAAATTTATCTAGCGCAAATTGTTCTGCTTTATTCATGTCTGCATCATTTAGCATACTCATCATCTGACCTACATCATTAGCTAGTTGAATAACTGTTGGTGCTTCTTGTCCTCTTTCACGATAGTTTTCTACATCAGCTTCTACATTTCCTCTTCGCAATTCTTCGTTAAAATTTTCATCTGATAGAAAATCCGTTGGGCCAGCAACATTAGTTGTTATTTCTGTGCCAGCTCCACCTATAGGAAATATTCTGTTAGAATTTATTTCTCTTTGATATGGTTTACTTCGGTCTAGTAAAACACCTTGCTGTTCAAGGTAATCCATATCAGTATTCGTTAAAGGAACAAATCTATCTATAGGCTTGCTTACTTCAGCAGGCGTTAAGTAACCAGCAGCAAAAGAGGAATCTATAGTAGATTTTAAATATGGCATAACACTAGCTAAACCATCTGGTCCCTGAGCATCTTGCATGATTTCTAATGTTGAACTTGCATCTAAGCCAAGCTTTCTTTCTAACTGAAGCCTGTCTTCCATCAAGTCCATAAAACCTTGATAGTCTCCATTCTCAGCCATAGCATAGGCAGTAAAGTAGTCCTTAGCTAAAGACTTATCCAGCATCTCTCTTTTTTGAAGCTCTTGCACACCAAGCCTGCTTTCCGCTTCGTTTTCTTGCATCATCTGCTGTCTAAACTGAGGAACTTGATTGCTAAACATTGCACCCAAAGCTCTTAACTTTGTAGGAAGGTCAGCACCGCCACCCATACCCATAAGCTTTTGGCCTCTTGATCTTGTAGAGCCGCCTAAAGGAGAATCTAAAGATGGAAAGCTAATAGGGTTATCAATAGGGTTATTAATAGGGTTACCAGACAGAGCATTACCCGCAGGAGCCTGCTGATCATTCAAGCCATAATATCCTGCTAGTGTATTAGAGTCTAAATCCATAATTTATTTTCCTACTGACCATACCTATTTGCTAATTCTAGAAAATCACCCCAGCCATAATTAGGGTTTGTATATGTTGGTTTTGAAGTGCCTACTGGCGCTGGCGTTCCATCACCTCCAAAAATTTCTGCTCCTAAAGCAGCAGAGTTGGCAGCATTAGCAACTCCTGCTGCATAGTTTGGAGTAACTATTGGAGCCATAGGAACGCCAGCCAACTGATTGCCCATTCCTGTTTGGATGTTTGAAAGATTAGTTCCAAAATTTTCTTGCGCCCTAGCTTCATTTATTGCTGCATTGTTTCTTGCGTTTATAATATTTGAGGATGTAGTGCCAACCAAATTACTTATGTTTGATCCCTGACTTCCAAGAATATTAGCAAGCTTAGTAGCAGCATTTCCATATTGGTCAGAAAGTTCAGAAGCCGCATTAGTTCTCCCTGTCGCAAGATTAATGCCTAGCGTGTTAAGAGACTGAGCCGCAGGAAGTCCTGTGTTTAAATTTAAATTAGCCATCTGGGTTGCTGCGTTAAATCCTCTGCCAGATAACTGATTTATGTTAGCTATTTGGTTCTGTAAATCCTGAGAGGCTAGGCCAGTGTTGTACCTTGTCAGCTCTTTTAATACATTGCCGCCACCTAATCCACCAGTTGCGGCAGAGTTTCTCAAGGCAGCTCTTTCTCCCTGCTCTCTAAGGAAAGCCATCTGAGGACTTTGTTGGTAGGCCGCATCAAAGGCAGCTTGACCATCTAATCCAGCCAAAGCTCTTTGTGTTCTTAAAGCATCTTGCCCAGCAATAGCATAAGGGTTTATATCTTGTCTTGCAGCCCTATTAACAGCATCAAACATATCTATTGACCCTGCTGTAGCACCCTTTAAAGCTTGCTCTGAACCTTTTAGGCCTATAGGTATATCGCTACCTGTAGCGTAATTTGCTGACGCAACTGAAGGCAAACTGTCTTTTGCTGCTACTGCATTGGGGTCAGTAGTATTTTGTATTCCAGAACTAGCAGTTACTCTCCCGGCTAAAGGAGCAGCAGGAGCTGTTGCTGGAGTAGCGGCTGGTGCAGCAGTTGGAGTAGGAGTAACAGGAGCAGCGGCTGGTGCGGCAATAACTTGGGTTGGGCCTGTTGCAGCTCCTGTAGCAAAATCTTGAGCATTGCCGCCAAAAGTAATGTCACTAGGAATTGTCGCACCGCCACCTGTAGGAGTGGCTGAAATAGGCGTAGGTGAAATAGGTGTAGCTGAAAGAGCTGCTTTAAGTTGTTCCGTTAAGTTTGTGTTTAAAACTTCATTTTGTCTTTGTAGCTCTTCATTTACTTGTTGTTCTGTAAATCCAAACCGTTTAGCCACATCAGCAGCACTAACATATTTATTATTTAACGCACCAACAACAAGAGCAACTTCCTGCTGAGTGTAATCTCCATCCACAGGAATATCATTTATGTTAGTTGGAACGGCTGGCGCAGGAGCTACAGGAGTGTCGGCAGCAGGAGCTGTTGCTGGAGTAGCGGCAGCAGGAGCTACAGGATCAGGAGCTACAGGATCAGGAGCTTGAGTTTGAACCCTGCTAACAGGAAGCCCAGCTTGAGCTTCAGCAATTTGAGCTGAGTTATAATTAAACCCATTAACTAATGCATCTTCTATAACAGAAGGAGCAACTTTAAAGTTTTGAGCAATATCACTAATACTTGCAACACCAGCACTTATAAGCTTTTCAACTTTATTTGCTTCTTCTTGGCTGTATTCACCGTCAACTGGAACGCCAGCCAGATTACTTATAACTACTGACCGGGGAACTTTAAAATACTGAGATACTTCTCCAACAGTTACCGCTGCTGAGTTAAGCAAACTTTTTACCCTTTCAACATCAGCATCAGCGTATGGGGGAGACTTTGGTATACCTCTTAAATTAGACAATGACATTAACTTGGCTCTCCTTCAAAAGTACCCATCATAGCGCCCATAACTTGATCTCTGCTAAAAGGTTCTGCTGAGTTTATGTTTGTTGTCTGTGCGCCTTGAGCAGCGGCTAAGGTAGGCAAAGGCTTATCAAATATCCTGCCTTCTGCCTTGCCAAAATTATCGTAATGATATTTTAAATAACCATCAAGGCTATTAAAAACATCGCTTCCGCTATCTTTAACTAATTGTTTTTTGTTTGCTTCATAGTATTCAACAAGATCAGGATAGTTTGCTGCGTATTGAGCTGTTGTACCCGCATCCCAGTTTTGTTGAGCAACCTCTCCAGAAGAAGCTCCGTAATTGGGAAGCTTCATATCAGAAAAAGTTATTCCTGTTGGGTTCGTTATGCCTGTCAAGGCAGACATATCTACAGGAACGCTTTGAGCCTGCAATGCTCCGTAATTAATAGGATCACCTAATGTTGCAGCTCTTTGACCCATTAAACCAGCAAGTATAGCTTGTTGAGCCATATATCCAGAGTCTTGTAAAAGGTCTACTCTAGGCTCAAACATATTTCCAGCTAAGGCTAAGTTTGCGTTAAGGCCTTCCTCTCTTACGTTTTGACCAGCAGTATAAGCAGGAAGAAGACTATCAACAGCCCTTCCTCCATATGTTGTTATGTCACCTTTTAAAGCCTCTATTTGTTCTTCTGCTTGTTTAGCCGCTTTTTTATTAGCCTTATAATCTAAAATGCTTCCAACTGCTGAGGCTCCTGCGCCAGCCGCCGCTGCTACCACTTCTGGTGTTGGCATAATATATTCTCCTAGACTGCTATCCAGCCTCTTTTACGATCACCACTAATCTGAGCAACCATTTTACGATATTGAATTGATCCAGCACTTCCAGAGGTATCTAAGTACAAACTAAACTGCCTAGCCTCTACATTGCCTTCTGGTGTACCTGTTCCTGTAATCGGTATGCTTAAAGCCGCATCTTGAGTGTACTGTCTAAACGCCTGAGCCATTGTGCCGTTATTCTCTACAATAGGCTGCGCTACGTTTAACTTATAAGTCATGCTGCCGCCTCTATGTCAGCCGTTAATTGAATAAACACAGGCTTTACAGGATCACTTAAAGTAAACCTAAAAAGCTCAAACCTTGAAGCTCTGCCGTTCCTTCTCCAAATGGCTCTCTTGTCGTATTCTCCAATCTTACCAACCTTCCGGTAGCGTGTACTAGCCCATATCTTACCATTCGTACTTCTAGCCATACCGATCAAAGGGTCTTCACTGTCAGTATTTCCTACACCGCTTTCTACTGTCATCTCTATAGACGGTAATACAAAAGAGTTCATATTGTTTTGGAATGGTTGAGTCACTATAGTTCTTTGTATAGCAGTCCCATATTCGTTGTAGATTTCCGGGTCTAGCCTTCCTATCCTTCCATCACCAAGATCACCGCAATAAACATTGTTGTAAGCCCTAACCAAAGACTTAACTCTATAGGCTCCTAAAGTTTCATCTATAACAGACTTTCTTTCATGCCATCTTTTACTTATAAGGTCGTAAACAAACGTAGTAGAAGGCAGCGCAAATCCAACAAAGTAAGCTCCCTTCTGAGCATAGGACCAAGAGTAAATAGCATTTATTTGATCTGTAGTTAACTTGCCTAGCTCATTATCTAAAGCAGTTGTTGATATTTTTACAACATCATTACCACTTAATGCCCATATAGCAGGAGACTCTCTATACCCAGAGCCGATAAATATAAAAGTATCTTGCAAAGACTGAATGCTAAACGGACTAACTATACCCTTACTTAAAAACAATCCTGTCCTTTGGAAAGGAAAGTCAGCACCGCCAATGTTTTGAAATGCTTCTATAGTCTGCGAACCGCCTATAAAAAGCTGATTCTTAAAAACTACCGGAGCAACAATGTCATCTGGGTCTGACTCTGAAGTGCCAAAGTCTAAAGCGTTGTAGCTAAGTCCATCGTTTATTGAACTAACTATGAACTTCTTTGAGTCTGTTGTTAGGCAAAAATAACCATCAATATAGACTACCTGTTGAGGATTACCGTTAGCAGTAAAGTCACCATCAGTAATCTGAGTAAGCGTTGTAGAGGCGTGAGTATAAATATAGCCATTGCCGCCCGGAATCAGAATTAACATCTGCGCTCCGTTATCAGCCATAGATACTAATCCACTACCCGCTATGGTCCCTCTGGTAGTCAAAACATTACTAGAGTCCATGCTGTAAAGAGTATTGCCTACAACAAAGTAAGGCACACCATTCATTTCATGTGCGCCCCTACTTACTTCTAGCTGGCTAGTCATTGCTACTTGCTCAAGGCCCGGAGTACCAAACAATGTCTCTTGATTTAAGGCTTGAGTCTGAACTATGTTTGGATAAAAGTTAGTACACTCCTGAGCCGATATAGGCAAAGAGTCACTCTCATAATAACCATTAGCAATTGGCAATACAGTCTTTGGCATTAAGATGTCCTAAGAACAGCCCTAGAAACTATTAAATTATCTGTGCTTGTATCGTTAGCTACAAACACTTCAAAGTAATCATTTTGAGCCGCAGTCTCTATCCAACTAACAGAAATATTTTTTTCCATTGTGTTATCTGTTTCCGCATTTATTCTTGAGGCAGCTATTATTGTGCCGTTCTTTGCTAAGTAAACAGATACGTTTTGAGCTGAAGCTGAGGCTGTCTTTATAGACAAACTTGCGTCTAACACTAACTCTTGGTTAGCGGAGCCTGTATAAGTTATTCTTCCTGACGTTGTAGCTGATCCTACACCACTCTTTTGAACAACCCATGTTCCCGCTACAATTACGGCTGTTCCAGCTACTGATATAGTAGTAGCCGTTGAGTTAGCCTGTAAGCTTACAAGCCCATCTAATATAGTGTTTGCTGTTTCTGATATTGTAAGGTAGTTGTTTGTCCTTGCTATAGAAATTCCAGCTCCTGCAACCAAAGAAACTATGTCTGGAGTATCATCCGTTATGTTTCGCAGTATAGGTTCGCCAGTGCTATCGGCTGTAAAGTTTTGCTGAAGCTTTACGCCGCCATTAGCTGAAACGCTAGATATAACACCCGGACCATTCTCTAAGTTCCTGATTTTATTGATAGTTCCGTCTACATTTAATACAGCAGTTCCAGATGCAGCTCCTTCTGTAACTATCGTTCCAGTAACTCCAAGTCCACCAAGAAAGTCAGTGTATAAAATTTTATAGTTTGTTCCGTTAACAAAATAGTCCATGTATGCGCCAGCATCTACGGATGTCTTTGCAACAAAGCCTGATTTTTTTCTACCTTGCGATCTATCCATTTGTGTTTTGCTCCAAAGCTATCGCGCCAGTTGTTTCTGCCAAAATATCCGCTTCTGAGTCTGGGTAGAAATGTCCAGAGATGCCTGACATATCACCTTCATTGCCTGAGCCTAACGGTAAAGTGCTAGGCATTTTGGTTTCTCCTATACTTTGTCCTAAAAGGCGCATTGTATTCATGCCTTCTTTTGCAGCTTTTACAAGACCCGGAGAAACTATACCGTTATAGTCTGGAGATACCTCTATAGCTAAGTTAGCAATAACGCCTCTTAGAGCGCCTGTTGGAATGGTAACTTCATCGCCTAAACCAGAAACAGTAGTAAAACCTAGCTTAACGCCTTGAGCATCAAGTTCTCCCATGTAATTGTTCATGGCAAAAATGAAGTCAGCATATTCATCAGGTTGCAAAGGAGCTTCACTAGCCTGTACTAATATTCGTTGTAATGATGCCTTAGCAACTTGCGCTACAGTAGCCATTATTCGTATGTTGCTCC
>UEXM01000417.1_pt1 | contig 45622 bp, 54 predicted proteins | sample 1796661 | NCBI WGS metagenome assembly UEXM01 (sample SAMEA4772469, study PRJEB27181) | metagenome | reverse complement strand
GCAAGTTGAACATCACCTATTGCCGATAAAACGGGAGCGGGCGTATCCGAGATGTGTGAAACCAAAGCCCAGTAAATACCCAAACAAAAAACGCCAGTCAGCTGTTAACTGACTGGCATTAAGCAACCGCTTCCTTTTTTGTACTTAGTAATTGACGGTACAACTTGTCGCGTTATCTTGCGTACAGTAGTGATAATCTAAATAGTAATGTGATTTATCAGGTTTTTCATTAGCCGTAATAAACTTATACAGTAGCTCTGCGCTTAGTCGTCCCATTTCGAATGGCATTTGACCTAAATTAGCGACTGAAACCCCCGCTTGCAATGCTGCAATTTGTGTTTGCTCGGTATCAGCTGACACAATCACTATTTCACCATTTGTTATGCGCTCTTTGAAAGGCTGCATTCGCGTAATATAATCAGTACTAAATTGTGCAAAACCCGCAACAGCTAAAAATATTGGTGGTTTTTCTCTGTCGATAATAAATAATAACTGATTTAAAGCAGATGCTCTTTTTCCTAGACTGTACAGCGGACATCGTGCTGACTCAAACCAACCATTTTTTCCTGATAGTCGTTCTGTGCTTTGTTCGGAAAGCGCATAACGAACCCCCGCTATTCGCTCATTTAAATTTGGTGCTGAAGAGTGACCTGACTGTAAGCAAAGGTAGTTATCGTCTTGCTTGGCGAATTTTTTAATATAAGTGCCAAGTGCTTTACCAAAATTAAAGTTATCAGTACCAACATAAGCCAATCTAAATTTTTGGTGTTCAGGTAGTAAATCTGAGTCAAAAGTAATAACCGGAATGTTATTTTCTTTTAAGGTTTGTAATGAGTCTTTCGCTAAAAATTCAGAATCGGTAATTGATATTAATAAACCATCAATTCCTTTTTTTAGTAAATCATTAACAATAATATTTTGTGAGCGGATATCTTGGTAATTATTTGCGCCATCATAAATACAGCGCATGTTTTTATGGCTTTCAGCAAACGTTAAACAGCCTTTAAATGACTGTAAGTAAAAGTTATCGTTTTTAGTTTTACCTACCATACCAATAACAATGTCAGCAAAGGTATGGCAAGAGATTATAGATAAAAAAGTAATGAATAAGAGTGGATATTGCTGCTTGGGATGCAAGTATCTAGGTATGATGCTCGATAGCAATAAATACTCCTTATAAAGATTGAACAGGTAATGTTAAAGCCAGTATAGTCAAACAATAAATTTATGCTGTATCAATATGCTATTACTGATGAAAAAATTATGATGAATACAGCTGATTACCTGCTAACAACTGTTATTTGCTTTCATCATTATTGGCAAAATATTAGCCAGACACTCGAATACACAGTTGCCTTACAAGTTTCCACTAGCTAGCTAAACTTACCCGATTAAAGTTACAAAAAAAAGCAGCGCTGAGGCTGCTTTATTGAATCATAAGTTTGACACTTTTTACGTGATTAGTTTAGTGATGACATATATTGCGATAAAGCAGTAATCTCTTCATCAGTTAAATTGGCAGTCACACCTTGCATCATGCCATTTAGGTCATTGTTGCGTGCACCACTGCGAAACTTCTCTAACTGACTTTTTAAGTACTCTGCATTTTGGCTAGCAAGGGCAGGGAAGCCAGCGCTAGGCATGCCTTTACCGTTGATACCATGACAAGCAACACATGCGGTAACTTCCATTTCGGCATTTCCGCCTAAATACAGCTTTTTACCTTCAGCATTCGCAACACCATTGCCAGCAGTGCTTTTTTGGCTAGCATAAAAGGCTGAAACATCAGCTATATCTTGCTCACTAAGTGCCATTGCCATTCCACCCATTACTGGGTCGACACGGCCTGATTTACCTGCAGATGTCATGCCCAGCTTAAATTCAGTAAGCTGTTTAACTAAGTAGCTAGCGCTTTGCCCCGCTAATTTAGGGTACATAGGAACTAAACTATTGCCGTCAGGGCCATGACAAGCAGCACACATAGCTGTTTTGCCTTTGCCTGCTTCGGCATCGCCTTGTGCGGCATTGGCAGTAACTACTGCACTTAATCCTAGTAAAACAGTCATGATAATTTTTTTCATTAGCTTAGTCTCTGCTGGTCATTAATATAAGAATATAGGTTAAATCTTTTACTATTAAAATAGTTAACTATATAACTTTGGCATTCTACACGAATTTAATGAGAGTGAAATAATGCGGTTAAAAAAATCAACTAAATGTTGAGCATCCTGTAAATAGATCAACAGTTGTTGTATTTATAGTTATAAAAAAGCAGCGATAAACGCTGCTTCAAATTTGTTAAGCTTTCTAGCAAAGCTTACTTTATTGATGCCATGTATTTTGCTAATTCATCAATGTCGCTTGCTGAAAGTTTAGAAGCAACACTTTGCATCATAGTGTTGTAATCGTTATTACGCTCACCTGATTTAAACTTCATTAATTGTGCTTTTAGGTAAGCTTCATTTTGACCGGCAATAGTTGGGAAACCAGCTTTATTCATGCCTTTACCGTTAACACCATGACAGGCAACACAAGCGGTGATTTTACGTTTTACGTTACCACCAAAATAAAGTTTTTTACCTGTCTCTGAACCCGGTAAGTCAGCTACAGCAATTTTTTGTGCAGCAAAGTAACTAGCAACTTCTACCATGTCTTGCTTGCTTAACGCCGCAGCCATTGGCGCCATAACTGGGTCTTTACGTGTACCGGCTTTAAATTCTTGTAATTGTTTAACAATGTAGTCAGCACTTTGGCCAGCAAGTTTCGGGTAAATGGCTACAGGGCTGTTACCGTCAGCGCCATGACATGCGGCACAAGTAGCGGCCTTCGCTTTACCAGCAATAACTTCAGCTGTAACAGGTGCTGCCGGCATTACCTTGCGTGAAACTACATTGGCTACAGCGGCTGGGTCAGCAAAGTAGGCTTGCATGTCAGCAATATCATCTTCGGTCATTGCACCAGCAAATTGGTTCATTGCGTAGTTAACACGATCTTTCTTTTTAAAGTTCATTAATTGCTTAGCAATATATTCTGGGTGTTGGTTAGCCAGGTTAGGGTAAATTAATACCTCACTGTTACCTTCACTACCGTGACAACCAATACATGCGCCAATGTTTCGTGAAGCATCGCCTAACTCATATAAACTTTTACCCGCCGCTGGGTTAGGAACATAAGCAACCGGCGCTGCGCTTACTGCACTACCTGCATCTGCAGAGCCAGTATCTTGGCTACCACCGTCACGCGGTAAAGCAGAAAAATAAGCCGCAACGTCAGCCATATCTTGTTCAGATAATGGTGCAGCCATTGGACTCATAAGAGGGTCTTTACGATCGCCAGCTTTAAAAGCTTTTAATTGCTTAACGATGTAGTCAGCATGTTGGCCAGCCAAATTTGGGTAGCTATCACTAGCACCAATACCGTTTGAACCATGACATGCAGCACAAGTGGCTGCCTTAGTTTTACCTGCATCAGCATCGCCAGATGCAGCCACAGCAATATTAATACTTGATAGTGTTAAAATTAATGAAATTAGAATATGTTTCATAACAAAACTCTCAACATGCTTTAGTGTTTTTATTGAATGTTATCAATAAGCCGAAAAATTGGCGACATGATACACTATTAACGTCGTTTATAGGGGCTTTTAACGAAAAAATTTGCCTAAAGTCTAATACAATTGCATCTTTAGTGTGAAAAAACGATATAATGTGGTTTTAATTTATATTGTTGGAACTAAATCTTGTCTTCTACAGCCATTCATCTTAGCAAAGCGACTTTTACCATTAGCGCACCCGATATCCGTCGTTTACCCGCAGATAGTGGTATTGAAGTAGCATTTGCGGGTCGCTCTAACGCAGGCAAATCAAGTGCGTTAAACACCTTAACTAATCAAAGAAGCCTTGCGCGTACCAGTAAAACACCGGGGCGAACGCAATTAATTAATATTTTTGAGATAGCCGAAAACAAGCGTTTAGTAGACTTGCCAGGTTATGGCTTTGCTAAAGTGCCAATGGAAATGAAGAAAAAATGGCAAAAAGCATTAGGCGAATACTTAGAAAAACGTGAGTGTTTGAAGGGACTTGTTATCTTAATGGATATCAGACATCCATTGAAAGATCTTGATATGGACCTTATTCAATGGGCAGCTGAAGGTGAATTACCTGTTTTAGCTTTGTTAACAAAAAGCGATAAACTGTCACAAGGTAAAGTTAGTGCTCAGGTACTTGCAGTTAAAAAACAATTAGCACCACTCAATGCGGACATTAAAGTGCAAGCTTTCTCATCATTAAAGCGTACCGGTTCAGCACAAGCTGATGCTGTAATTTGCGAATGGTTCCAAGATGAAAATATTCAACCACTTAATGAATTAGACGAAGAACCGTTAACAGAAGAATAGTAGTTACATCACCTTAAGAGTGGGTTAATTAAATTCATAAAAAACGCCTCAAATATCGAGGCGTTTTTTATGCTACTACTGCTCAGGTAATACCCAATCTGGCCTTGGAAAGTGACAAGTGTAACCGTGTGGCACTCGCTGCAAATAATCTTGATGTTCTACTTCGGCTTGCCAAAAATCACCAACAGGCTCGACTTCTGTTACGACAGCATTGGGCCATAAACCAGAAGCATTAACATCGCCAATGGTTTTTTCAGCCATCGCTTTTTGTTCAGCACTTGTGTAATAAATGGCCGAGCGGTATTCTCGGCCTTGGTCATTACCTTGTCTATTTTCTGTAGTAGGATCATGTATTTGAAAAAAGAATTCGAGAATTTTTCGATACCCGATCACAGTATTTTCGAAGTATATTTCAATAGCTTCTGCGTGATCGCCATGATTACGGTAAGTCGCATTTTCAACATCTCCACCGGTATACCCAGCAGAGGTTTCAGTTACACCGGGTAGCCTACGCACTAAATCCTGCATACCCCAAAAGCATCCACCAGCTAATACTGCACGTTCAATTGTCATATTTTATCCTTCTACTTGTGCTAAATACGCTTCATACCCTTGAGCAATCATATCATCGCGATGAATAAATCTCAGTGAAGCAGAGTTAATACAATAACGTAAACCTCCTTGTGCCACAGGTCCATCAGGAAATACATGGCCTAGGTGGCTATCACCATGTGCTGAACGAACTTCTGTACGTACCATGCCATGCGTGTCATCGGTAAGTTCGCTGACATAGATCGCTTCAATAGGTTTACTAAAACTTGGCCAACCGCAACCGGAATCAAATTTATCAGCTGAAGCAAACAAAGGCTCTCCAGAAACTACATCAACATAAATACCAGGGGCGGTATTTTCGAGTAATTCACCAGTCCAAGGGCGCTCGGTACCATTTTCTTGCGTTATACGATACTGCTCGGGAGTTAAGGCAGCAATAGCGTCGCTCGATTTTGTATATTTTGACATAAGATCTCCTTAGTAACTTGTGTTATGTAGTGAAAACTTGATGATTCAATTCAATCATGCAATCAAACACTATCCTTTTAAGTCATCGCCTAAGAGTAGACCGGAAAGTTAAAAAATAATTCGCATTAGTATCGATGTGAAGTCAATTTAAGCACACTATAAATTTTTACAGCTTAAATAGTCAGCTCATAAAACTAAAGAAAATGAAGACACTGCGAATATTTATGTTGTAAGGGCTACTGTTGATAAGTTTTGCAGACTAAGGCAAATATGCAAACACCAATGTATTTTACTTGTGTTTCTTAATAGTTAACCTGAACGCTGGATAAGCAGCACTAGCTCAATCTTCCCTTTTAACGCAGATAATGGCATAAAATGAAGCATTGATGGTGTCTATTAGTGATGTTCACCTTGCCACCTAAGCTTTTGATTCACCTGAATATCAAGCACTCATTATTTAGAGTTCAGGTTAGTTATAGCGATAACAAAAAATAAATTAGCAATATAACTGATTGTAAATTATGGCTTTATATGGAGATTATTAGGTGAGTATTATATTGTAATAAATATATTTGCCGGCATTAAATGAGATAAATAGACAAAATTTAGGCAGAAAAAAACCGATGACAAAAATGGTCATCGGTATAATTAGCTTGGGGAAGCTAGAATTCAAAATTAATACAACAGGTGTTCTAAAGAGAACAATGCAATTATAGAGCAACCACTCTATAAAAGTAAAGCCTTTACTCTAAATTATTTGTTTTATATCAAAGAATCGACTTTTGGTAAACTTGTGGATCATCATAAATAATGAGAAACGCGTCACGCGATGAGAAAATTTAACTGGACTTCCCAGATTTCACTAGACAGTTTGTAGTTCAGAAAAATACGCTTCCTCAAATTTAGCAGGTGAAACACCGCCTGTATGTGAGTGACGTTTTTTAGGATTGTAAAACATTTCTATAAAATTGAATATCTCAGCTTTCGCATCATTACGTGTTGAGTATATCTTCCGTTTAATTATCCGCTTTTTAATTGTTGCAAAAAAGCTTTCAGCTACGGCATTATCATGACAATTTCCTGCTCGGCTCATTGACGGAACAAGGTTGTGCTCTTTCATAAACGCTAAGTAATCAGCACTGCCATATTGACTACCTTGATCACTGTGTACCACCACCTCAGCTTTGGGTTGACGCTGATAAACTGCCATGAGCAATGCCCTGATCACTAAATGCTTATCCATATTTTTATCCATCGACCAACCCACAATTCGCCTAGAAAACAAATCCATAACAGTTGCTACATACAAAAAGCCTTCATAGGTTCTAATATAAGTAATGTCGCTCACCCACGTTTGATTTGGCGCTGGAGGATTAAATTGACGAGCTAACAGGTTACCGGCTATGCGCGATGTTTTACCGCCTTTAATATGGCGACGTTTATAGCCTATTTGCGCTTTGAGTTTATGTTGGCGCATGATCTTAGCTACGCGATTAACACTACATTGCTCACCAGCTTCACGTAAATCTTCGTGTATCCAAGGGCTACCGTAAGTGCCACCACTGGCAACGTAAAACTCTTTAATAAGCTTAAGCAAACGATTATCTTCGATTGCTCTGTCACTCAATGGCTTCTTTAACCACGCATAAAAGCCACTGCGGTGTAGCTTAAATAGTTTACACATCGCAACAATAGAAAACTCATTTTGATGCTCACGAATAAAAGCGTACTTTACTCGGGGTTGCTGGCAAAGTACCTTGCGGCCTTTTTTAGAATGTCGCGTTCCTCCGTGACACGTTTTAGCTCGGCCTCAAGCTTGGCGATCCTTAGCTGTTCATCTGATGATTTGGTTTGTTTGGGTTTCTCTGATAACTGGCTTCGCCAGTGATATAACGTTTTGGTACAAATATCTAATCGTTCTGATACTTCAGCAACTGAATAACCACGTTCAGTGATTTGTTTAACTGCTTCTATTTTAAATTCTTGGGTATACCGTTTGCCTTTGCTCATAAAACACCTCTTTTTAGAAGTTACAATGTAACTCATTAGGTGTCTAGCAAACTATGGGAAGTCCAAACATTACCACTAGCAATGTAAAGAAAGTTGAAGACAGTCTCTATTTAGAGTTACCAAATAACGTAATTAACGAGTTAAGCATTTGCGAGTCAGATACTTTCATTGTCACTGTTTCAAAAGGGAAGGTGCAGTTAATTAAGCACTCAAATACAGATATTCCAGAGGTACTTTACAATGAACTAACAAGCTTATTTAAGGGCGATGAAGAAGTTATTGCTCAATGGCTTCAAACACCAAAAGCCTTATTAGAAAACAAAGCACCGATTGAATTTTTGAATTCAGAACGTGGCATAGAGACTATTTTAGATCTCATTAACAGAATGAAAACCGGTGATTTATCTTGAGTACATACTTTTAGTTTCATGGACTATTTAGTTCGTTCAGAGGCTATACACCAATCTTTATTCTGAAAGGCAACTTAGCCACCATAGGGGGCACTCATCATATAATAACTAATGCTCACTTTATTCACTGGCCGTCGGCTACTCTGTGCTAATGGCCATGATGGGTTGGCTTATAATATTTTCTAAAAGATAAACGTTAAATATTTAGATGATAATTCACAGGAACATTTATAAATTAATTCAAATATACTAAGAACAGTTTATTTTTTATTTTTTCATGCTTAATTCTATTATCAAATTTCTCTATTTCTTCACAAATATCTGATAGGTTTCTTTTGCCTAATATTAATTTATGTTTTTTCTGTAATTCGGCAACTGCAATACGACCATCTTTTTCGATATCAAATATTATATATCGTAAATCATTACTCTCTAAGGGAGTACTCGCTATCTTTTTCTTAGGTTTAACTTCAGGTTTAACTTCAGGTTTAAAAGATAAGGTTTTGCCACAAGAAATGTTACCTTTTCTCCAATTCCCACAGGCCCAGAAAGGATGTCCCGTATTTTTATTCACCCTTTTAGTCATAGGGGTATTACAGTCCTCACATATTGGAATAGCTCCATCTACCTGTGGCTCTTCTGGTGAAAAAGAATTTTTTTGAATAAGTGGACTATCTTCAAGTTTCCTCTCTCCAAATATTGGGTCGTAAATTGTTTTTGGTATATTACAGTATCCAAAAAACATCCCCCAAATCAAAAAAGATACTCCATGTACTTCAATACTCTGACTTTCAAGCTCTCTATCCATTTTATCTAGATCTCGCCCAAACAAAAATACAAAAATTAATGATTTCAATACGGTAGAGTTAGTTTTATTGACATCAAATTTCGTATATTCAGTTAAGTTCTGCCCAAAAGAGTTAATATATTCCCTCTCAGGAGAGTTAGCCCAGTCAGGAGTTATTGTCGAGATTTCTTTTCCAATATCCATTAACAATTGTATTCTTTGTGCTTTAAAATGGTCATTATTAAATACGACATCAATTTCAGATATTCTCCGAATAATCATATAAAATAATTTATTGTCAGGCTCAACTAATTTTGATGTTGACTTAAATAACCTAGAAGCCTCAATCCTTCCTCCCTCAGTACTTTTAAGTACTTCACGAGAGTTTAATAACTGTTTAATATACCCATATTTTTTAGGTAATTCAGGAGAGAACCAACAAACATATTTATACTTACTAGCGAGTGATAATGTATAGCAAAAATTAGCACCTTTAATTTTTTCGTTGAGTCTTTCAATGCGTAACAACTTATCTTCGTTTATCAACTTAGTTGAGTCGTCTATTTTATATGAGTGATCATTAACAGAAATAGATTTTTGATCTGAAGACGTTAATTTAAGTATATCTTTAATATAATGAAAACCTTTTATCTCAAGCGCTTTCTCTGCATTGACTTCACATCTTTTCCTCGCATCCTCAGAAAAGAATCCAACACCACATTCTAGTAAATCTTTTAACTCTATAGTGTTACGTACCCTATGCACAGTTGTACTTTCAATTTGCTTAGAATCAGAAATACAAGTCTCTATATATGACTGAGGAATAATAATTAGAATAGGGTCTTCTTCATAATCAGTATTAATAATACTGAACTCTAGCTTATCTGAATAACAGTATGTGACGTGTTCGTTATCATTTAAATCAACAAGGTGGAATCGAGGCACCCCAAAACCTTTTTTAGGATAGAAATGCGCAGGAGAAATTGAACGAGATATCAAAATATTATTTAAATTTCTCGTTGTTGTTGGTATATAAAGGTATTTTCCCATAATTATAACTCGAACTTTGCTGCGGTAGAGATAGTTGTGTCATATAAGGTCGTTGGAATATCATCGAAAAATGGCGATAAATCGCCAGAATGTAAGATATACAAACCTTCATAGGTACGTGTCATTGCAACATAAAGTGCAGATTTGTCATCTTCTTCTTGAACGTTACAACTTGGCAGGAATACGTTCTGAAACTGAGTCCCTTTACTACTGTGGTATGTTAACAACTTAGGTTTAGATGAATTAAAATCAATATCCATATCTCTCTTTGTTTTCATATCAACATCCATACCTCGTGTTTTAAAATAATTTGATGCATAAACTATTTCATCGTTCATCCTAAAAAGAATGCCTACATCATCCATTCTCGCATTTTTAATTAGTTCAATTATTTTATCTAATTGATCATTTAAATGTTTGAACTCTAAAATTTTTGGTTGAATGCTGCCTTCATTTTTACATCGCCCCTCTAAATCATCATTAGAAGAGTTAAGACATTGCGCTAATCTTGCTATTTTTTTAGGTAATCGATGATTAAATACTAACTGTTCACTTGGAAATTTGGTTAGATACTCAATATCTTCAATTGATATCGGTGGAGGATTTTTGAACTTATATAGTTGCTGAGCACTATCTCCGTAAAGAAGTAATGCTTTTTTAGCATGTTTTGCAAATTCTTTAATCTCATCTTCGTTAAAATCTTGTGCTTCATCGACTACAATATAATCAACGACTTTTTTATTGTTTTTCCAGTTATGATGATAATCTATATTTGATGGTTCCAAGCCTATACTTGAAATTCCATCTTCCATATACTTCCTTAACGCTTTGGTAAAAACTATAAAAGTATAGCTGCCTAGCTTACGTTCTTGAATTTGCTTTATTTTCCATAAGGCTAATATGGATTTGCCACTCCCTGCACATCCTTTCACAATAAACGAATTATCTGTTCTTCTTTCAATGACTTTGGTTTGAAAATCATCTAATTCTGATTCTCTGATATAAAAATCTCTTCTACTCATTTCTTAATCCCTTTCATTTCTTAATCCCTTTCATTGAACCAACCAGATAATTGGAGGTAACATCGTTTATCAACAGAGTTATCTTTTGCCCACCATCTAGCTAAAGATAGTCTGACTAAGGATCCTGTGGTTATTGTCTCGATTTCATCTTGAAAACCAACATGCTTAATTTTTATTGTCTTATCTTTATTTTGGTAATAACAATCACTATTTAAGGTCAACTTGTAAAGTGGCTCATTACTTATCCAAAAGCAGGTACTATAATTAGTAACCTCACGTTTGCCACTTAAATAGCCTGCGCCCGATCGACTCCAAGTTATATTCGACTCAAAAACATCAAGTAGGTCACCAGAATGAGTTATAACTTTATTATGCTTTAATAAGGATTTTAAATCATGATATATATCAACACTTGACCCTTGAAAATAATGATCATTTATCACTATATCTTCAACATGTGGGAGTATAAGGTGACTTTTTTTTTCGTAATCAATTAAGTAATATTCACCAATAGATATATTCGTTTCTATAGGCTGATTTATCTTATTTGAAGAAAGCAGTCTGACTGGTACGCCATTTTCAAGGATCCCCCCGACGCATACGTGATTTTTCATTTTAGTTTTTGTTACAATGAATACCTTCTTCAAAATGCGACTAGATCTTAAGTGAGAAAAAACATCATTCATAAGATAACCTTAGTACCTTTTCTTAGAAGTTAACTCAACAGGACCAAAGAGATCGTTAAGTCCATAGCCCTTTGTCATTTCATAATATAATTCTTCTTGGGTAACTATATTATCTATTGCTTTTATATGGGTTACAGGAATATTTAGTTTGGCTAACTCATCGCCTATAAGTTTACTTCGATGACATTGCTCGGGATCTGTTTCACTGCACATCATAACAATGTTCAATTTTTTATTTGAGGCAGTAACAATTCTTTGGATACCTTCTTTGAAAGGTTCACTAGTACTTACCTTAGAGTAAATAACCTTACCGTTATCATAAAGCTCCCTATCTTTAGGTAGACCTCCTAACTGATTCCCCATATTTACATACTTAATATTAATTGTATTTAAACACTTGGATAAACTATCTTTATTGAAGTGAGGTGACCACTTAGAAAATGGTTTAGAACGGACATCGATTAAATATTTAATGTCATATGCTTTTAACTCATCTAAGAAAGTCTCAATAATTTTGTTTCCATGTCCTATTGTATAGATCATGATGACTCCTAAGTTAAATATAAAATCACGTTGTATTTTTATCAAATAAGACTTATGAATGAAAGAAACGAATTGAAAAAACTATAAAATAGTATTAGTCATCGTTTAATCTACTAGTCAGACTGGGTTGATTTAGATACAGAATGCGAGAATAGAGGCATTTATCTATCAATCTGTAGGGTCAGTTCAATATAAATTGTCTAAACAATGCAAAGTTAAATCTGGTAAGTGGATATTACCATTCAATCCCTACTAAAACAGCTCAAAAAAGTTATTGATATTTATGTTTGGTAAGTTGTCATATTTCAAAATTCTTATACCCGCTTCCTCATCTGAGTGAGCGTTTAAAACAGTAATATTTTCACTTCACGATGTATTTTAAATGAAGATGGCACGCGTTATTATATGAAACATCATAGTAGACTTTGAGCTTAAAACTGCCCTACAAGCGAGCAGTCTTCTAGCATTATTGGTTATATTAAAATTCAACTTGTAGATATTAGCTTGCACTAATAATTTGTTTGGATATGATGAAAGGATAAGCATTTAGGTGCTTTAAAATTTCTTGCTTTTTGTGAAGTTTTTTATAGTTTTCTCACGACTTTTGACGTGAAAATTTCAGTTGATTTACCCCAATCTAGTTACAGCCCAGAAAAACCTGAACAAGAATTCTCATCATTTATGAAGATCCACAAACTTTACGTTGGTACTCAAGCAAGATGGGTCACTGCGTTGTACGCAGTTTCGTTAATTTTAAACTCAGTTAAGTGTTCAGCGCTTGTGATGCTTAATGGCAGTAATTACCTTTTATATACTAGGGAAATCTAATTGTGCTTTTAGCTTACTTGCCTGACGGCGTGATATTTCTACGTTGCTGTTGTTATTAAGTTGCGCGGTAAAACTATAATTAATCTTCTGTTCGAGCTTTTCAGTTGCGTTAATTCGTAGAATATCAACTCGATTAGCGCGGAAGTAATTATGAGTGTTTAAGCGTGCTTTGATTTTGTTTAACGAGCTGTGTAAATAAGCTTTGCCCTGTGTGGGATATATAGCAGCATGGTTACCTATACTTTCGAAGCGAATTATTTTTAGCTAGTCAGATAATTTAACCATGAATTTAAAGTCGCTTTCTCCAGTTAAACCAAGGGTTAATACTAAAAATAGTAGCTCTGAACTTGTGCTGTTTATAACTTAGAAGTCCTAAGATTTCATAGGGGGAAATATGCATATAAAAGTTAATTGGTTAATAGAGCTAGTCGTACTTAAGGCGCTAATTATCGGTTTAGGGCTACTTTAGTTTTAATAGTAGTGAATACTGAAGTGTCATGTTTCTGCCAACAGTTTATGACAAAACATAGTACTCTGGGGCTTGTGCTTGCAGTACTAAGCTTTCATGCGGCATAGAACATATCTTCAAGAATATAGAAACCTGAAACTACAGAGCTAAATTAGCTGTAGGTCTATAGTTAAATTGCAGGCAATATATAATGAGTTCAGATAAATTTAAGTATCTATCATAATAATTAGATAAAGAACCTTAGGAAATAAATGTTTCATATTGCACATATTGATAAATTCATATTAATACCTTTAATTTTCTGTTCTTTGTTTACCAATACAGCTTTTTCTTATGAAAAAATTAATATTGCCACATTAGATTGGGAACCATTTATTAGTCCCAAGTTACCAAATAATGGTTATACGTCAGAAGTCATACAAGAAGCGTTCGCAAGCGTTAATTATGAAGTTGAGTTTGACTTTGTTACTTTTGCAAGAGGGCGGAAACTTTTAGAAAAAGGTGCGACTGATGGCTATATTACCCCGTACGGCCATTTAAAAGAAACCAAGCACTATATGCTGTCGATGCCTTTTCACGGAGACAGTATTGTTTTATTGAAACTTAAATCGGCAGACTTATCTGTTACTAACGCCTCTGCTTTTACGCTTGATGACTATGTGTCGCAGTTATCAAGTTATAAATTTGGCATCGTAAAAGGTAGCCTAACCACAAAACAATACGCATCTCTAACGGCGAATAACATTAAGTATGCTACTAATAATATTAAGAATATTGATAATTTATCACGAGGCATTGTTGACTTTATTATTATTGGTAAATATTCAGCAGCAGAAATTATTACCAATAAACGACCGCATTTAATTGGGCGCTTTGACGTTATTCAACCTAAGGGTACTAATAATAATTTTTATATCGCTTTTACGAAGAAAAATCGCAAGCACCAAACAATTAAAAATAATTTTGATAAAGGCTTAAGGATAATACAGCAGAATGGAACCCTTAAGAAAATCAACCAAAAATATGGTATTGAACCACCACCAAAGCAAAGTAATAAAACGGTTGTCACAATAGGTACGGTAAATAATAAAGATATGCTGCAATTAAGAGATTTATCTGAAGCTTTTGAAAAAGAGCATACCGATATATCTATAGATTGGCGTATTTACGACGAGAATACCTTGAGAAGTCGCACTTTGAGTGACTTAGCCATTTCAGATGGAAAATTCGATATAGTAACAATAGGGTTACAAGAAATACCTGTATGGTCAAAAAATAATTGGCTATCGCCAATAAAGAACCTGTCAAAATCATATGATGTTTCGGATATATTCGAGCGCCTTGTAGCTGCAAATTCTTATAAAGGTGAGTTAAATGCTTTACCTTTTTATGCTGAAAGCTCAGTTACCTATTACCGTAAAGATCTATTTCACAATGCTAAAATAAAAATGAGTGCACAGCCTACTTATGAAGACATTATTAGGTATGCTAAAGCCATTCATGCGCCAGAAGAAGGCATTTTCGGTTTATGTTTGAGGGGAAAAGCAGGCTGGGGAGAAAATATGGCGCTGTTTACCACTATAGTAAATACGTACGGAGGTAAATGGTTTGATCGGGATTGGCGCCCGCAAATTACTTCTCAAGCGTGGCAGCAGGCTTTAAACACGTACCTTTTGTTACTCACTAAATATGCACCGCCTAAAGCTGAGTTAAATGGATACAACGAAAACTTGCAGTTATTCTTAAAAGGCAAGTGTGGCATATGGATTGATTCTACTATTGCCTCTAGCTCAATATTTGATATTGACCAGTCGCTTGTTAGTAATCAAGTAGCGATGACAAAAGCACCTATAGCGATAACCGAAAATGGCTCGAATTGGTTATGGACCTGGTCATTTGCCATACCGAGCTCTTCGCAAAATAAAGTTGCAGCACAAAAGTTTATAACTTGGGCAACGTCGAAAGACTATATCAAATTAGTGGCAAAAGCTAAGGGTTATAAAGCCATTCCACAAGGAACTCGGCTTTCGACCTACACAAATGATGCCTATCAAGCTGTTATGCCTTATTCTGATATTATTTTGCAAGCAATGAGCGAGGCGAGTAAAACAAGTAATAAAGATCAAAATAAGCCATATAAAGGTATTCAATTCGTTGAAATAGCAGAGTTTCCTGCAATAGCTAATTATGTAGGAATTCTAATTTCTGAGGTAATTCAAGGGAAAATGTCACCGGATACTGCCCTGAGAAAAGCACAAAACTTTACCGTGTTACAAATGAAATTATCCGGTTATTATGAAAAAACTAAAGCTGAATTTTAATAAAGAGCATGGTGACGTTCAAATAGCGTTAACAGCTGCGTTAAGTGATTATAAAATAACCACGAATGAGTTGAACGGTATTAAGAAAGAGCTAGCAGAGCAAATAGAAGCAATGACAACATTAAGGTTTGCTTTAGATAATGTTTGTGGCAAGCAGCTAGTATAAAATTTAGCTGCTTTGTTGATGTTTAGTTTAATCAAATAACTTGCTTATCCCCCAACCGACTAGCCCTACTAAGGCTATCGGTGCTGCAGTGGTTATTATAGCTCCTGTTGCCATACCGCCACCCAAAGCTCCACCGATTGCTGCCATACCTGATGAAATTGCAGCACCGCCAGCTGTGCCAGCAGCTCCAGCAGTACTTGCTAATGCAGCTCCCGTTGTTCCTGCTGTTGCTGACATTATTGTTGCTGCAGAGGCTCCACTAACTGCAGACGCTGTGGTAGCAGCTTGGGCAGCTGTAGCAGCTGCTGATAAACCGGCAACTTTATTCGATGTATTGTTTGACATAACGTACTCCTGAAGTTTACTTCGATGTTGAAGTCACTTAAGGTTACGCTTCTTAAACTTTATGATCATCGAGAAAAGCAACGCTGTTTTCTCATTGCACACGCGTCTGTTTAGCTAATGATATTCGTTGCTTCTCAGTGTTGTTGATATACAAGGAAAGTTGATGGCATTATTTTATATTTTAATGGGTTTATGTTTACTCGGCATTAGTGGCTTGCTGTATGTATTCATGTTCTACTTTTCTGGCCAGGATAGTTTTGGCTTTGTTTTTTTTGCTTTATTTCCAATGGCAATATTAGCTTTATTGTTAATAGTGCCAGCGAGTTTTGTACAAACCTACTTTGTTTTTTGGCGGAAAATTCATCAAAGTTATAAAGAAAAAGTTATTTGGTTGTTAGGCTTGTTTTTGAGTTTGTTAGTGATGGGATTATTGCTAATCTAATTAACTCCCCTGGATTTTAATGATTATGTCTATCACGCTTTAATTGCTGGTACAAATCTAATGTTGATTGGTTCACTTTGGCTGGGTTCACTTCTTTTAACAGTAACTTTGCTTGTAAATATTGACCATTTTCTTTTAGTGTTTCAATTAACCGGAGTTGGGTATAGTTTCTTGCTTCGATGGTATAATTACCAAGCTCTACAGCAGTGTTCATCCATTTAAGTGCTTTTTTAAATTCAGCTATCGCTTGGCTATATTGTTTTTTACTTTGTAACGCTCTTGCTATGTTGTGGTGAGTTTCAGCTGTTTCTAGCAAATGTTTCGTTGCAATAAAGCCGGTTAAGGCATCGCGATAATGTTGTAGTGCAGCATCATAATTGACAATACGAAGATAAGTATGAGCTATGGCTGTTTGCAGTTTGGGAAAATAATGTGTAGGTCCCATTCGGCTTATTCGTTGATTAATCCAAGTGATAAACTCTATAGCGTTGTCATACTGGTTGAGTCGATTATATAAAAGAATAATTTCTGCATATCTATCAGCGTCAAAGCTGACTTCGTTGACCTCTTTGATAAGTTCAACTGATTTATTGGCGTATAAAGCTCCTTGTTCTAGATCGCCATCACTCAATAGCAGCTTTGCCCACAAGGTATATACCGTTGTTAGAAAAACCGGTGGGGCATGATGTAAATCTACATATTTGTGAATTTCTTCTTTCAATGCCTTAATGTCTCTTATTTCCCAAGTAGCGAGTAATTTAAGGTTAATTAAGCGATACCATTGGCGACTATTATTTTTTGTTTTTCCAATATTTTCATCTATTTGATCAAGGCAGGCGCGAGGAGAGAAAAGACAAGAGTTTTTATTTTCTAGTAAGGGGCTTGTACCATCATAAACAAATGCCTTTGATTGGTTTGTGAATAAAAGCAAGACGCTGTATAAAAATATACCGGTGTGCGATAAGTTTTTCATAACATTTTGTCCCAAGTTTGCATGAAATTGGCTTTCCGTTCAGGTAAAAAATTATTTGGTATACGCAAGGTTATTCAGCCACGGAGTTGCTTGTCTTTTGTGCATTTTGACTTAACTGTCAATATTGAGCAAATGTTTATGACGTTTAGGCTAAGTTTGAATAATTGCTATTTTTTGGAGCTAGGGTGCAAGCGTAATGATAATTGTGATGACACTAAGCTTGTGATATCGATTTTTTAATTTCATGAATAATAGGCAACGTCAATGATACCAGCTCAGTGCTTTTACTATTATTGACATTGCCTTGTAGGTTTATAATGCACCTTACTATTATAAGGCGTGACCATTTACGATGAGTTTAACATCTATATTGCCGCGCACTGCATTTGAGTATGGGCATACTTGGTGAGCAGTATTAACCAAAGTAATGGCTTCGTTTTGCGCTAATTCGATATCGACAGACAAAGTAACGGTTAACGCGAAGCCATTATTGTCATTTGGACCAATGCCTACCGTTGCTGTCGTTGGAGCTGTGGTAATTACTGTTTTTGTCTCACGTGCAACATGCAAAATAGCATTTGAAAAACAAGCCGCATAGCCTGCAGCAAATAATTGCTCAGGGTTAGTGGCTTCACCCGTTCCGCCCATTTCTTTTGGGTAGCTTAGGGCTAAATTCAACTTATTATCGTCAGTACTTACTTGGCCATTACGCCCGGCCTTTGCCGTTGCTGATGTGGTGTATAACGTGGTCATGATTTGTTCCTCTTCGCTTTGATTTATGAACTTTAGATCAGTAAAGTGAATTGCGTGCACTTAAATTGTGCGCAATCAATGTGTGTATGCTAATTGAGTTTTTAGGTGAAAGCAAGTATATTGCGCACAATCTATTTTATGTGTGATATTTCATGACAAGACCTGACTCATCTTCGAACCTTACGTTGGATAAGCAAATTTGTTTTTCTTTGTATAGTGCGTCAAATGCAATGGCGCGCTCTTATCAGCCGTTATTGAAAAAACTCGATCTCACTTACCTACAATACATTGTGATGATGGTGCTATGGCAAGACTCAACAATGAATGTGAAAGAACTTGGCGCTAAAGTACATTTAGATTCAGGTACGTTAACACCTTTATTGAAACGTTTAGAAGCTAAGGGCTTAGTTATTCGTTCGCGGAGTCAAAGTGATGAACGGGTAAGGCTTATCAGCTTATCGGATGCTGGAAAAAAATTGCGCCAAGCCGCAGAGCAAGTGCCTGATATGATGATGTGTAAATCGAAAATGACTTCTGAAGAGTTAAGTAGTTTGAAGCAAGCATGTGATTTGTTGTTGAAGAACTTAACGGCAGCTGACTAAAGCCATTTTTGACTTGTTTATTCAATCGCGTTCAGCTCGTTATGTCGCGTTATATAAATATTTTATGATTTTAATTGAGGCAATTTGTAGTAATGCTAGCAAACTTAAAACAACTAAGTAGTCATTATGATGAACAAGGCTATTTTGTTATGAGAAACTATTTTAGTGCTGACGAAATAGCGGCATTAAGAACAGTGATATTAAAATTTCATGAATTATGGAAGCAAGATAATAGTGAGTTTTATCAACAAGAGGCCTTCAACTCTTCATTAATTACTGGCAGTCAGTATTTAGCCCCTGATGACCGGGTGCAGCTGTTTAACTTTATCAGTTCAAAAAAATTAATGAGTATTGTTGAGGCGGTGATTGCGACTAAGCCTGCATTTATGAACACTCAATTATTTTTTAATCCTGTTAATCGTCAGCAAAAAGATTTCTGGCATCGCGATTGTCAGTATGATTACGACGTTGAAGGGCAGAAGAAAGTTATCAATGAGTCGCAAGTGTTACACCTTCGAGTGCCTTTATTTGATGAGCTTGGTATGGAGTTAGTGCCAGGTACGCATAAACGTTGGGACAACGAAGAAGAGTACAATGTACGTCAAGAAGAACAAGGGCGAGTGAGTAGTGAAAATCTCTCAACAGGTAAAAAAGTTAGTTTAGCAGCAGGCGATTTATTGGTGTTTTCGGCTGATATGATCCATCGTGGTTTATATGGCTTAGATAGGTTAGCTTTGGATATTTTAGTTTTTGATTCATCAGCAGATTATGTCGACTATGTTGATGATGATTGTTTACCTGATACGGCAATGTTGGCAAAAATTATCGACCCAAGATTGTTTCTTAATACCATGGCATTAAAATTACAAAATTAGTGTCTGGCATAGTTAAAAAATGTCTGAGGATACTACCTTAAGCTAGACAAGTACTATTGTGGCTTATTATTTACGTCGAACATTATTTTTAGCCATCTCAAATTCTCCGGACCCAGCTTAGCTTGCTCGTGCAGATCCTTGTTTTCATAAGCTTCCTTGTAAACATGGCAGATGGCGACTTCTGTGAGTTCTCGCCATCTTTCGTTTGCTAACTCATTAATACTACTTGCTGCAAAATCAGGGCCTGTTAAAGGATCGTATTGCGACTCTGTTGTTCTCAGTGTTAGTTCTAGTTGTTGTAAAATAGGGTTAATTACTTGTAGGGTGTTGGATTGCTCAAATTCTTTTGTTATGTGTGCTTCAGCGGCTTTTATTGATTTATCAAGTTGGTATTGATTTAGCTTTTCACCTGTCGGTCTTAGACCATATTTATTTAATAAGCCACCCACACTGGGCAGTAAAGCTTTAGCGGCAATACCAGCTCCTAGTAAAGGGTTTACAATCGCAGCCAGGCCACCAACCAACAACATACCGTATGTTAGTTTTTTATCTAACGCGTCTATTTGGTTTGCTAATGATTCAAGACTATTTTGTTTGCCATGGTTGTTATCTCTCACCATTTCCTCTGCAGATTGGCGCATATAATCTTTAAGCATAAATTCTGAGTGTTCATTGGGGAAATGAAAAATGCGTCTTTTGGGTAGGTGATTAATTTCAGGTACGGCATTGGGTAAGCAACGCATAGTGTGTAGAGCAAATTTATACTCTGACAACTCATAAGGTATGACAAAATAGTGTTTTTCGTCATATTGAATATCTTGATATTTATCTGATTTTTCAGCTGAAACAAAGATTGGCAAACCATGCCATTTTTCTTTAACTAGTGTATAGCTCGAGCTTAATTCTGCCGTTGCTTTGTCGCTTGCAGAACGTACTATGTTCATACTCTTTTTAAAAAAGTTTTGCATGGGCTTGCGCCTATTTAATTAGCAATCAGTGGTAACATAACTAATGCTAGGTAATTCACCTGCACTTGTTGCCGGATCATAAAGAATGTAACAGTTAGTATTACGTATGGGAACTTGATTGATTTTTTGGCCTGAAGTAGCAGCAAGTGATGCTGTTGTTAGCCAAACACGGGTATCACCATACGTTGTCGACCAAGCCCACTCATTGACGAAGTTACTGCCCATGAGCTTTGAAATACCATTGCCACGACTCGCGCTTGGGTAACCATAGGCAATTTCTACATCATTAACACCATCGTTATCTAGGTCGATTTCGGTTTTATCTTGGTCTTGCAACCCTTTTACCAAAGACTTTGCATGCACCATTTGAGCACTTGATAAAATAGCGCCGCCCATAGCTTCAAGCACAGCTTTGTTGGCATCGGAGCTTAAATTCAAAAATTTAGGGGCAGCAGTAGCCGCTAAAATACCTAATATGACAATAACGACAACTAATTCTATTAATGTGAAACCAGAGTGTCTTGTGTTTAATGTTCTGTTATTTAACATGATGGTTTTATTTTTTAGTTGTTCATTTTGTTCAAGAATATCATAAACGCCATGCTATTTTTATATTTATCACTTGAATTTTATATCTAAAATTCATTGGTTTACCTTTAATATGCAGCAAGTGAATCTAACATCTGTAATAAATGCTCACCATTTGCAGAGGTAAGCCACACTAGCGTGACACAGTTGATGATGACGGTGACCCAAAATATTATCCTAAAACTGCGTTTTTTTGATTTATGCCGAAGTAGTTGCTGCGCAATGGCTCCGCCAGGCCAACCACCAATTAGCGCTAAAAAGTGCAGACTAGCTTCAGATATGCGCCAAGCACCACGTTTAGCTTTCGATTTATCAAGCGCATATATTAAATAAGTGAATACACTCAGAGCTAGGTATTCCAGTGCTAAAGCTTGTGGTATATAGTTCAATAGCAATGCCACCATCAAGAATCCAAGGAAGGCTACTGACAAGTAAATTGAGAATTTATTTATGCGTTTAGTTTGTCGTTTGATCAGCTTTTCACCCAGGTAAGTTGCGTTAGTAGCACAATAACGTCCTTGTTTGTCTTTAGTTATTGAAAACGTAATAACATCGTTAGCCTTAGGTGTGCGTTGGCGGTTCTCGAAGGCAGCTTTATGAATGAAAACATCGTCACCACCACTGTTAGGGGCAATAAAACCAAATGCTTTGTCATTATTCCACTTTAGTAAGGTTCCTTTTAAGCGCATAACTTAATCCTTTAATCGCTTTTTTAATCATGGCTACTTTACCCTGATACGTTGTACTTTGCAGTGATAAACTAACTTAAAATTTATTTTTATCAAGTTTTGCTTAATGTAGGTTAGCTGATATTGATATTTCCATCTCTTGATAATTGACTTACACTCTAACTATCTGACTATACTTGATATTATGTTTATGACTGCTGGCCGATTTATTCCTTATCGAAAACAAGACATTGTTGAAATGTGCTTGCGAGAGTTTGATTTTGATGATTCTTCGTCACTGTTTCGACAGTTTTGTGATTTATTATCGAACAGTCTACATGTTGAATACCATAAAACTGTCGAGCAGTTAAAAAATGATTATGCACCGTTTGATCCAAATGCAGACACTAAACCGTTAACGCCTTTTACTGCTGAGCATAAAGCGCAATGCCAAGCTCGTTTTGCTAATACATTTGCTCGGGTGTTAAATGCTGCTAATTTTGAAAGAATTACCGAACAAGATCTTCAAGATGCGTTAACAGAGGAGTCATTGTTTAAAGTTAGGCTTGAAGTAGAGTTTGATGACTTTGAACAACTGGTATTTTACCGTCGAGGTGAGTCGCAATTAACTGAAACGATTACTTCTGTGTTTGGTTTGCGTAAACAAACGATTAATTTTACAAATTATGATCGGGTTGCCGTATTTATTACTTTTAAAGATAAAGCACATTTCGAGAGTAAAAAGAAATCACTGATAGGCTTTGAGCCAGGCTCTACCATAGTGAAACTATTTCAAAATGTACCCAAAGCGGATCTAGAAATGTTATTTCCTAATAGTGAAGTACGGATGCGGCCAATCGATAAGGCGGTTATTGGGGCATCTGCGGTAGTCGGTGGTGCGGTAGTGTTAGTAACTAAGCTTGGCGCTTCATTGGTATTGTTAGCAACGCTATTAGCTTTTTGGTTTGGCTGGCGTGCCGAGTCAGTTGAGATGACACAGCAGCATTTTATTTCTCTGGCGATAGGTTTGGGCGTTTTTGGTGGTTTTATTTTTAAAGAGTGGAGTAAATTTAAGAATAGAAAAATTAAATTTATGAAGGCACTATCAGACAATCTGTATTTTAAAAATCTCGATAATAACGCTGGGGTTTTTCACACTCTGATTGATGCAGCAGAAGATGAAGATTTTAAAGAGGCGGTATTAGCTTATAGTTTTTTGCTCAATTGCCCTGAAGGTTGTCGTTCAGCAACTATTGACCAGCAGATAGAGCACTGGTTTAAAAGTCATTATCAATGTCAGCTAGATTTTGAAATATCAGACGCATTAAGTAAGCTTGAGCGAATGCAGTTAGTTACGGTAAAAGACGGTATTTACCATGCTGTATCATTGGAAAAAGCGAAACAGCAGTTAGTTAGAGGCTGTTAAACTTTCATTTTATAGCACTGTTGACTTGAAAAATTGCTACTTGAGGCGCTTCTAGAAATGGCTTTAAAAATACTCGAGTCACCATCATTTAAAATAACTTAAAATCATTTTAAGTTATTGTTTTTTATGTTTTATTGGTTTTTATTGTTGTGGTAATAGTGCCAACTAACATGATAATTGGCACTATTATCATGTTAGTTGCTCGTGATGATTTACATTAACTCCCATATTTCCCAGCTTTCAAAATGATATTTTTTTGCTAGCTCTAATGCTATTGCTTGATGCTTTGCTGCCAGTTCAGCTTTTTTAATGCCAGCATAGTAAACACTCATTTGCTTATGCCAACCGGGAAAGCTTTTACCCTGTTCTTTAACTTGTTGAAGTAACTGTAAAGCTTTAGGAAAGTTTTTCTTTTTGTTAAAGCCGTTGGCAATATGAATAGTTACTAAGGTTAAAGACTCTGGAAACTCGGCAGCAAGCTCGGCAAGAATGTCATCAACCTGGTCTATTTGTTTTGACCAAAATAAATATTTGTTAAACTGATAGCCATGTAGTCATTCAAATTGAAAACCAGCCCATTGTTTTCTTTGTGCCTTAAAGTGTGCAAATACTTGTTTATAATCGCCTAGCGCAAGCATGTCGGAACCGTCAATTGCATAATTGGGCGCTAAAAATTGTAAACCGTCATAAATAGCGGGTAACGCAGTGGTAAAGTGATTTTCATTCGGGTAGTGCTTATATTGCCAGTTTAATGACTTTGCGGCTGATGTTTTAAAAGCTTCAATAACGCTATCGACCCCCATATCCTCTTCATTGGCGAGTGAAATAAATACCGGAGCAGTGAGCTTATTTTGTGTTAATAATGGTGTTAACTTGCCGGGTAAGCTGTTTTCGTCAAACCAAGCGCTAGGGCTCATGGCGAGAAAGGCATTAAATGGCGTGCCTTCTTGCATCATGCTATAGAGGGTAAATAAACCGCCAAGTGAATAACCGGCAAGCGCTTTTTGGCTATTGGTACGGTATTGCTGGTCAATCAAGGGCAGTAATTCTTGGCTTAAGTAAGCTTGTAATTTGCTGGCATGGCCGAAAGCATCATCTTTATTATCTGGCCATGTTGTTGTTTTGAGGTAATCATCGCCACCTTGGTTAGCAATACCTACAACTATCATCGGGGGGATTTTACCCATTCGTGCTAAGTTTTTTACGACCGCTGAAACATGTTGAAATTGAAAGTCTGCGTCAATCACAAAAAGGCTCGGGTAGGATCTTTTATTCATGGAATAACGTTCGGGAAGCGAGACCATATAACGTCTTTTTTCAGCAAATATGGTTGAGGAATGTTGTAATTCATAAGCGCTGATAATTGGCCTACCTGATTGCTGTATATTTGTTTCTGTTGCGAAACTTAGGGTATTGAAACCCGTTATAGCGGTAAGTAGCCATATTATTTTTTTTAGTATCATAATGATATCCTTATGTTTAATCTGTATTTAATGCTGACGAAAGTGTTAACAAAACAGTATCAGTTTGGTGAAGTATTGTCTGTTATTTGTGATGGTTTAGCTTTTACTTTAATCACTAAAGCCACTCAATGTACACCCGAATTTTACTCGTGTAGGGATTTTTATATCGTTATGCTATAAAAAATGAAGCCATTAACAGTAACCTTGCGATTTATCAAAGTAAGTTGGTTAGATATATTTACAATACCAGCCTTGATGGTTTAAATCTGTCGTATATATTTTTTAGTAAATAATGGAGAAAAAAATGAAAAATTACCTGCTAGTTTTATCAACATTGTTGTTACTAATCATGGGCTGCAGTAAATCGATTGATGTGCAACTCGATCCAGAATTGACAGTGTTTGTGAGTGCGGGCAGTGACAAAACAATACAGTTAACTAAGCAAGATGCAGCATATAAAATGTTGAGTGAATGGTTAAGAGAAAATAAAGCTGGCTGGTTACCAACATCAGGCCGTTATGCGGGCGGTATTTACTTAACTTCAGGTAGTTACGGTATTCAAGTGATCGATACTAAGGTTGTGTTGTATTCAAGCATTACCGATAATCCCAGCGCAATTTATGCGCAAGAAATTGAACGTAGTGATCTGAGAGCATTAAAAGATCTAGCTAAATAACCTCTGGACGGTTGAGCGGACTGTTTATTCAGTTAACCGATAATGCTGATAATCACTATCTACCCGTAGGTTACTTAAGTGCCTCGCTTGATAAGATGCCTTTATCGTGCAATTGTCGCAAAATTTCTTGGCACTTTTCGCGAAAAGTATCACGCAACAACCGTACTGCTGGGGTAATTGATTGTCGACTTGGGCAAATGATCCATAACTCAGTATCGGTGGTTTTATATTCAGGTATTACATTTACTAAGTTACCCGTTAGTAGATCAGAGGCTACATCTAAAGCTGATTTGGTGGCTAAACCTTTGCCAGCAACACACCAACGTCTCACTAAGTCGCCATCGTTAGCGGCACGATTGCCATTCATTTTAATTTTAAATTTTTCGCCCTGATGCGAAAATAGCCAAACATTGTGAATTATGTCGCTAAGTTGATAGAACAATCCGTTATGTGTGACTAAATCGTTAGGGTGCGTTGGTGTACCATGTTGATCTAAATAGTGCGGGCTCGCACAAAGCAAGCGTGGAACATTACAAACCTTAAAACCATACATATTTGAATCGGTAGGAGAGCCATAACGCAGGGCAATATCGACCCCATCTCGATAAAAGTCGATATTACTGTCACTTAGGCTTACCTTTAAGGTGATAGCTTTATGGGTTTGCATAAATTCATCTAACCAAGGCGTAATAAGGTTACGACCAAGATCTGATGAAATAGCAATACGTAGCTCTCCATCAACTACTGCTAAATCGTCTTTTACGTTTTTCTTGGCTTGCTCAAGCATCTCTAATGCTTGCTGGCAATGCGGAATATAACGTTCTCCTGGCCCACTTAAACGTAAACTACGGGTTGTTCGAATAAATAACTCAACACCTAGCGCTCGCTCGATACGCTTAATGGCAGCACTTGCCGTAGCCATTTGCATATCTAAGCTGGCTGCAGCGGCAGTTATACTACGAAATTCTGCTACTTTTAATACGACATGTAAGTCTTCTATCTGCATATTGTCAAAAAATTATTGATAATGATTCAATTATTATGCTGTTTAATGATAATTAATCAAGCGCTATTATAAAGCCAAGTTAAAACGTAACCATGACACAAACAAGTGAGAAAGATGATGAAAGCTATTGGATATACCCAGTCGTTACCTATAAGCAACGTAGATTCTTTAATGGATATTGAATTACCACAACCGGTTGCTACTGGACGTGATTTATTAGTCAGAGTTGCTGCGATAGCTGTAAACCCTGTTGATTATAAAGTACGCCTTAAAGCCGCACCTAGCGAAGGCGAATTTAAAGTTTTAGGCTGGGATGCGGTTGGTGAGGTAGTGGCTGTTGGTGAAGATGTTAGTGAATTTTCATTAGGAGATCACGTCTATTATGCTGGTGATATTACTCGCCAAGGTAGCAATGCAGAATATCAGTTGGTTGATGAACGCATTGTTGGCAAAAAGCCAAAAAGTTTATCTCACGCGGAAGCGGCTGCATTGCCACTAACAGCAATTACGGCATGGGAAATGTTATTCGAACACTTAGCCATTAAACAACAGCCACCAACGAGCAAAGATAAATCAGCAGAGGTTATTTTGGTGGTAGGCGCTGCCGGCGGTGTGGGATCAATTTTCTTACAATTAGCAAAAGCGATCACAGGTGCAACCATCATTGCAACGGCTTCTCGTGAAAGCTCGCAACAATGGGTGAAAAAATTAGGGGCAGATTATGTTGTTGATCACAGTAAAGCCTTGAAGCCACAAATTGATGCGTTAATTGCCAACGAAGGGGTAGGTCAAGTTACTCATGTCGCAAGTTTAAACAGTACAGCGTCATACTTTGACACGTATATAGATTTGCTAGTGCCATTTGGCAAAATAGCTATGATTGATGATCCTGAAACACCACTCGATATTATGAAACTTAAAATGAAAAGTTTGTCATTTCATATTGAGTTTATGTTTGCACGTTCAATGTTTAATGCTGCTGATATGCAAGAGCAAAGTCACTTATTGAATCGTGTAGCTGAGCTTATTGATCTGGGGTATATCCAAACTACCGTTGGTAAGAACTTAGGGGTAATAAATGCAGAAAATCTTAAAGCTGCGCACCAAGAATTAGAGTCAGGCACGTCGATAGGCAAGCTAGTTTTACAAGGCTTTTAATAGCAGACAGTAAAAATTAACCAAAGATACTGAATAGTAAGGAAATTATCATGACACAATTGACTATAGTTGCCAATATTACCGCACACCCTGAGCAAATTGATTTTGTTAAGGCTGAGTTAGTAAAACTGATTGAAGTAACGCGGGCAGAGGCGGACTGTATTAATTATGACCTGCACCAGGATATTAATAATCCAGCACACTTTATGTTTTATGAAAATTGGCAAACACGAGAATTATGGCAAGCACATATGGCTAATCAACCCTTACAAGATTACGTTAATGCAACACAAGGAGCGGTTGCAGAGTTTACCTTGAGTGAAATGCAGCATATTAAATAACCTTGTTAAGAGTGGCTTATATAACCGAACTTAGGCGATATAAGCCACTTACTTAAGGGGGTTCTTAGTTTGCAGCAGCATCGACATTTACCTCTACAACAACGCACTCTACCTCGCTAATACAACTTTCTTGGATAATATTACACGCAAGATTTTGTCGCCAACTGCAGATAGATTAACTTATTTCACTACTATGGTAATGATCTTTATAATCTCTTCAATCAATGTTGGCTGCTGTGGTGGTTCTTTTTTACCACCAGTAGCAAATGCAGTTGAACTAATGGTAAGAGTGGCGATGATTAAAGCTAATTTTAATGTTTTCATAGTTATTCCTTAATAATAAAAAGTTAGGTGGATTTAAATCCACACCCCATTATTAAGGAAAAATGCTTAGAGTTATATCATAGACACTATATTTGATTGCTTTTTAAACAGTTGATTGGCCATTCATTGCTTGAACCCTTAGTTTTAAGCGGTGAATTTATAATTAGATTTGATGATAAAATTGACGATAAAAAATAATGTTGCAGCAGATAAAATATGTACAGTTTCAGAATAGAAGTTATAAATAAATAAAGGCTTTAATGGTGTTAAGTGGCGTAGTAAATATTCTGCAATCATAGTAATAACGACGACAATATTTACCATCGCGAGTGAATATAACTGCATATCTACAGAGGTGTGTTTGAGTGGCTGGGTGACGGTGCTTTTAATAAATGCCAAGCGCTGAAACTTTCTAAATATCGGGATACGAAGAAAGATGAGGTGTCGCGTGGCCATATTTAGCATCAACATAGCAATATAAGAGTGTATTCTTGGGGCTTTATAGTCAGTTAAGCACCAATATATTTCGCTTATTATACAAATTACGACAGTAGGTAAAATAACCCGTCGGATCAATTTATCGTACCAAAATAACTTAATTAACCAGAGTGATAATAAATAGATTAATGGTTTGATAAAGAGGTAACTACTAGAGAAAAAAACAATTTCTTCAAGCGAGCGTTCAAACAAAAAAATTAAAGCAATACTGATAATATTGGCATTATGAATATTAAAGCAAATTAGACCGAATAAAAAAATAATGAATAAACGATCATAATATTGTGCATAGCCAAAGGAAAGTAATGCAATCGTTAAAAATAGAACGGCTAAAAGGCTAGTAATACCAGTACCAATAAATTGGCGTAATATCATGAATTACATGCCAAAAAACTTCATTACCTGCACTTTAAATGACAACTGACTTGATTCAGATACTGACTTACGGCACGCAAGCCACCAAGCATTAACCACTTCGAGGCTCAGCGAGTCAATGGTTTTAGGGTGTTCATTCTCAATGGCAACAACAGTTTCTCGGCTGATCCCTATTTTACTGGCAAGTACTTTTTGTGTAAAACCAGCCTCTTTTCTTAAGCTTTTTAATTCTAATCCGGAAAAATGTGCCATGTGTATTTATCAAATTTGAGACGATTATTTACATTTTAAGAATTTATTATCAACAGGGCAATCAATTAAGGCATTTTTTGTACAATTAATTAGCAAAACTATATTAATCCCCGCGTAAAGGTCGAAACCAAGCATAAAGTTATTGCTGACATTATGGTATGCTATTTTCTGAAAATTTATGATTTGTTGATACGGAATAACAGCGTGACCTTACTTTTTATTTATTTAACCATTGCTATAGGTGTTTCATTTCTCTGTTCAGTATTAGAAGCGGTTTTATTGTCAATAACTCCGAGTTATGTGGAGCAAATGAAAACCAATAAACCCAAATCTGCCGCGGTTTTGGTGAAAGTTAAAACACGTTTAGAAGAGTCTTTGTCGAGTATTTTAATTCTTAATACCTTTGCTCATACTATGGGGGCTGCAGGTGTTGGGGCACAGGCACTTGGCATATTCGGAGAAAAATGGGAAACCGCAATTGCAATTTTACTAACTTTAGTTATTTTGTATTTTTCAGAAATTATTCCTAAAACTTTGGGGGCAACATTTTGGCGTAGTTTGGCCATACCTTCTGCCCATGTTATTGCTTGGCTAGTTCGTATCGTTTACCCGCTAGTGTGGTTAGCAACTCGACTTACGCGTTTATTTAAAAAAGATAAAACCAGTGAAATTACCCGAGAAGAAATTATTGCCTTAGCGTCGCTGGGTCATAAAGATGGTAGTTTGTTTTCTCAAGAAAACGAATACTTATCTAATATGTTGAATTTACGTGAATTGCGTACCGGTGATGTTTTTACTCCGCGTACCGTTGTTCATATGCTACATCAAGATATCACGGTGACAGCGGCCTTAAACCATGAACAAACTCGTCAATTCACTCGTATTCCTGTTTATGGTAATACGATTGATGACATTACCGGCAAAGTGATTAAAGGTGATCTATATGAAGCCGAGCGTAATGGCCATGGTGAGGAGCCTATTAGTAATTTTGTTACACCGCTTACGGCTGTATCTGAAAAACTACCTGTTCAACAATTATTAGACATTTTCATTAAAAATCATATGCATATATACGCGGTTGAAGATGAGTATGGACAAACATCTGGCGTTGTTACTTTGGAAGATGCCATTGAAACCTTACTCGGTCGAGAAATTGTTGATGAAAGTGATGCGGTAACTGATATGCAAGCTTTAGCACGTGATAAATACCGAGATAGGTTAAGAGGCCTTAAGCAGCCAAATGATGAGCAAGCTGAATAACTATAATAACCATAAAGGGTAAGCGCTAACTAGTTGAACTTGAGCATTTAATTTTATCTTATTTTTGCTTCATACGTGTGTTGCTTCATACGTGTGTTGCTTAATAACCTGTAAACCTTGTTGGCGGAGTAAGTGAACTAAAACAAAGACTATTACGTAATAATGGTTATACATTCATCTTTTATTGAGACAATTAAAATGAAAATAATCACATTAACGCTTGCCCTGTTATTGCTTAGCGGTTGCAGCACGGTATATCCAAATAAAGATATCACGGGTCAGGTGTTTCCACAGGTAGTTGGGCAGTCCTTAGAAAAAAATACTGTCACTATTCCTAATGACTTTACTGGTGAAGTTACTTTATTGCTTATTGGATATGTGCAAAATTCACAGTTTGATATTGATCGTTGGTTAATCGCGTTAGATATGACTGAAACCCAAGTTAATGCCTATGAAATACCGACTATTCAAGGCTTATTTCCACAAATGTTTAGCACCGTTATTGATAATGGTATGCGAGCAGGCATCCCTAAAACCTTATGGAAAGGTGTCGTTACCGTTTATGATGATGGTGAGAAAGTTCAAGCACTTACAGGTAATGAAAATGCCTCTAATGCACGTGTAGTGTTATTAGATGAACAAGGTAAAATTTTGTATTTTTATGATCAAGGTTTTGCTGTCGCAGCATTAAATGAGGTAAGAGCTATTCTAGCGGTGCAATAGCAAGGCAGAGTGATTGTGATTTATAATAAATAAAGCGAGTATTGAAACATTCATACTCGCTTTTTTTATTTATGCTGACGGTGATTAACGCGTTATTTTACCGCTAGTTCTAAAATTTCACGACTTTGCGTTAATGTTATCGCTTGGTTCTCACCGAGTTTTAACATGTTATGCGCCTCAAGCTGTGCAATAATTTTATCAATTGCTGCAGTTTTATCATCACCATGTTCGGTTAATTGTGTTGCAACATTTAGGCTATGGTAAAATGCTTCAATTGCTTCAATAGTACGTTCTGCTAGGTCATCACTTGCTGCTAAAGCAAAAACATTTTTGCCTAATTGTTCTAATTTATCTTTTTTAACTGTCAGTTGATTACGTAACAATGATGGTTGAATAATCGCGAGTGAACGCGCATGATCAACACCATAAAGGGCAGTTAACTCGTGACCAATCATGTGTGTAGCCCAGTCATGCGGCACACCAGCACCAATTAAACCATTCAGAGCTTGGTTTGCCGTCCACATTAAGTTTTCACGCCAATGTAATGTTTCGCGCTGGTCGTATTGTTCAGCAAGTACTAGTAAGTTTTTCAGGAGTGCTTCAGCGTAGCCATCTTGTACCATTGCACCTGTGGGTAATGTTAAGTATTGCTCACAAATATGTACCCAAGCATCCACTAAACCATTGATTAACTGGCGTTCAGGCAATGTTTTCATGGCGTCTGCGTCAAGTACGGCAAATTTCGGTTGTACGGCTGGCGCAAAGAACGGGAGTTTATCTTGGGTTGCTGCGCGAGTGATCACCGAACCTGCGTTTGACTCTGAGCCTGTCGCAGGTAAAGTCAGTACTGCACCAATGGCGATAGCTTCAGTAACAGAATGTTTACCTAGTAAAATATCCCACCCAGCACCATCATAACAGGCCGCTGCAGCAACATATTTAGCACCATCAATAACTGAACCACCACCAACAGCAAGTATGTAATCAATTTTTTCAGCTTTAGCGATCACCACGGCTTTATCTAACGTTTCCATGGTTGGGTTTGGCTCGACACCTGAAAACTCTAGCCAAGTGTGATTAGCGAGTGCACTTTGTACTTGTTGATAAACACCATTTTTTTTAATAGAGCCGCCACCATAAATAACTAATACTTTGCTAGCACTCGGAATAGCGTCGCTAACACTGGCAATTTTACCTTGACCAAAATGAATTTGAGTTGGATTAACGTATGAAAATTCCATGGAACACCTTATTTAATATTTAGCTAATGAAAAAGTACAGTGACTTTTGATATGTTGCATATTAATGTAGTTTTCATTACTTAAATAGCCAGATTTATCGATAATCATTGCCTATTTGTGTAAAATGTTATTTTAAATAGCAAGCACAAGGAAAATTATGCAAGCGTTAGCACCATTAATGCAATCCTTCAGTCAATTTAAGTCATTACAAGGCTTGAATGGCATGTATAAAACGGTTATCCCTGGCGTAAAATTTTATCGTGCTGACACCAGTAGTGCTCGTGAGCCTTTGCTTTATCAGTCTGGCATAATTATTTTGGGCCAGGGAAGAAAAAATATCTACATTGCGGATAGTTGTGTGCAATATGGCTCAGGTGATTATTTAGTGTTGGGTGTGCCTATGGCGCTAGAGTGTGAAGCTTTTGCTGAGGAATCTTTGCCTATTATGGGCTTGGCAATTGATGTAGATTCTCATACTTTGCATAAGCTTGTTGGTCAAATTGATGAGCAGGGGAAAACCATTTGTGGCACTAGCCAACATGATAAAAATGCTCTCGACTTTGGTGTTAAATCAAACAGTGTTTGTGAAGACTTTAATAATACAGTGATACGTTTGTTGAAGGTTTTACATAACGATATGGAAGCGGCAATTTTAGGTCCTGCTATCGTGGAAGAAATTGTTTATCGTACGCTTGTCGGAGAAAATGGCCATATTTTGTTTGATTTAGCGCGTCATGATGGTCATTACGCAAGAATTGCCCGTATTCTTGATACTTTGCACAAAGAATATGCAGAGGTAATATCTGTTGAGCATCTAGCAAATAAAGCCCATATGAGTGTTTCTGGCTTCCACCGAGCATTTCGGCAGGTTACGAATGAAACCCCATTACAGTATTTAAAAAAAATTCGCTTAAATAAAGCGAAAGATCTGATTGTCACCGATGGCAAGCAAGCCACGGAAGCAGCTGCTTTAGTTGGGTATACCAGTCCATCGCAATTTAGCCGAGAATTTAAACGCCACTTTAATGCTACTCCTAAACGAATAAATATGGATGCATAAACACTTTGTTGAGGTAGGTCAGGTTTATTTGTGAAATATCGTTAATATGACTTTAGTTGCTTGCTCGACCTGAACACTCAATGGTAAAACTGTGCATAGATTTTATAGGGTGGCGTTAGCAAGCTCAGCTTAAGGTGGTAGTAGTGATAAAATTATTGAAATTGAGTAGCCTTTTACTCGCAACATTATTGCTGCAAGCACCAGTAAAAGCGCAAGAGCAAATAACTGAAAAGCCAAGTAGAAGTGTAACCGTTCAGGTTGATATTAAGCAAAGCTTAATGCCAGATGATGCTGAGCAATGGGTGTTATATGTTTACGCGTCAAAGCCCGGTGAGCGTATGCCATTAGCAAACTTTAAAGGCAAGTTGTCGCAATTACCGAGTGAAATCGTACTCCATCAAAGTATGTATTTGTTACCCCATTTAACCCTGCAGCAAGCTGAAAACGTTGTTATTGTGGCAAAAGCTACTAAGAGTAAAAATCCACATCAAAAAAGTGCTGACGATGTTATCGGCTACTCAGTGCCAGTAAGCTTTACTAGTGGCCCGCATCAATTTATAAGCATGAGTATCGATCAGCATGACAAAACAGTGAAAAAATAATTACTTATAGGTTAATGTTACTCGATCCATTTTGGCAACAAAGCCTTGCTGTGAAGGTATAAAGGTCACTCTTTGTGTTTTAGCTACAGCATTATTAAGAATAATTTCAACGTCACCTTCCATGACAGTTTTCCCTTTTTGGAAGGAGGCATGAGTAGATTTTGTCGATAAGTTACCGTTACTAAAAGCTATTCTGACATCGCCAGTGTAAGTATGGCGTTTACTGTCTTGTGATATTACTTGAGACTGGGCGGTGATTTCCATTTCATTTGCTGAAGTAGTGCTTGATAGAGCACTAGAAACTACTATGGCTGATAGCGCTAATTGTTTAGATAATTTCATCTTGATTCTCCCATCTAGATTCATTAAATATTGCTTATGCTCACTGACACTTTACTAAATATAGCACTGAATGCCAGTGTTAATTCTAATCATCATAATAACTTCATAATTGCTATCAGTTTATTTTTTTCAATAGCGTGTTTTTATTCTAGCCTTAAGCACTAGATGTTTCGCTAGTTCATCATGCCAGCATTAATGATTAAACTTTCCTTGTTCTAGATAGCAAATAACTTGCGCTATAACTGCTTCATTTCGCATCATGAAGACATGAGTGGTTGGCATTTCAATGTGATCGTTCATCCCTTCTATTTTTGTGCTTTCGACCGAAACTTTGCCATCATCCGTGTCAGGAATAAGTGATGACAATAGTAGGTTAATGCTTTGGGTACCCGCGATAATACCGACATCAAAATTTGCTTTGCCAAGTTGGTTAGGCACACTTAACTCGCTAGTGCCTAATTGCATTCCAGCAGCGCCATTAACGAAACTAAAGCCAGGTAAGTGACTGAGCTTATCAACTATTTCAGTCCCCTTGTTCGGCGGGCCAAGCATCACAACTTTATTTAAGTTTTTGATGCTATGTTTACTCAGAAATTGCCTGACTAATATCCCTCCCATAGAATGGGTAACAAAACTAACCGGCATATCGTGGCATTGTTTTAATGCGTCACTGATAGTTTGTTCAGCTAACTGCTCAATAGGTAGAGCACGTGAAGGGTAATCGATATTTAACACTTTGTAGCCATGTTCAGTTAATCGCTGAGCCATTTTATCCATCGAATGTGCCGAACGTGCTAAACCATGCAATAAAATTACACATTCTTTTGCTGTGTTGTTTGTAGTCATTGTTAATTCCTGCGTATTTACAGAATGCTTTTTGGGACAATACGACGTAATTTAACTTTTAGTCTTTTCATTAAGTCAACTTCACCGTCAGGGTTCCAATCTAGGCTAATGGACCAAGCATTTTCCGGTTGCATTTCCTCTAGCATGCCTTGTTTAATTTCTTTGGCTATTTTTTTTGAAGGAATAATCACAAAATTCTCAGTATTTAGGTTGGCACTACGTGGATCAAAGTTATAGGTGCCAACGACAGCCGTATGATCATCTATTATCATAGACTTGGCGTGTAAGCCGAAAATAGGGACTTGAGTTAATTGTTTCTGCATCACTTCAGACATTACTTTTTGACGAATTTTTGCATCAGGTTTGAATTCAAAAATTTTGACGCCTGTTTTAAGTAGCGCCCTACGGTCGCGTTGATAACCACTGAAAGCTTCTAAATTGTCATTAGAGGCGAGACTGTTGGTCAATATGCTGATATTTATACCTCTGTCTACAAGTGCTTTCAGGATTTTTCGCGTTGCTTTAGTCGTGATTAAATAAGGAGTTTGTATGACAACTGAATGCTCGGCACTTTGTAATAAAGCGATCAATTTCTCAGTTGATAAACCACCACCAGCGAGAAATTTATTAGCATTATTTTTGCCCGGTATATCAGATATATATTCAACATTCTCTAGCCATTGCAGTTTATTCTGCTGTTGTATCGCGTTGATAGCTTTAGGGATATCTCTAATTTTATTTCTTACCGAGGCGACAAAGTTTGAAGGATTGCAGGCATATTGATGTAAAACTTCAAAATTAGGAATGTAATCTTCGTCGGTTTTTTCTGCAACTAAATCTTGTACATCGACACTAAGCTCACTTTGCCAAAATTGCTCAAAGGAAGCTTGTACTTTTTTGGTGGTACCACCAATTAACAAAACATCGCGATCGCGAAAGTTATATTGATGATCATAGCCAAAATATTCATCCGCAACATTACGGCCACCAGTGATGGAAACTTTAGCATCAACAGTAAATGTTTTGTTGTGCATACGTTGATTTAATTGGTGGAAGTTCGTTGTTAGGCTGACCACTTTATCGAATAAATTCTTTCCTATATTAGCGACAGGGTTATAAATTTTGATTGAGATATTTTTATGTGCGGCTAAGGTGATTAGTTCATTTCCGCTAGCTTCAACCATGATGTCATCGACTAAAATGCGGACTCGTACACCGCGTTCTGCGGCTTTAACTAAGTAATCAATAGCGATTAAGCCTATATTATCAGTAGAAAAAATGAAATATTGTACATCTATTGTCTGTTCCGCATGTTCGGTCAACCAAGCTCGCGATAACATGGCTTCTATACCTTGCTCAAGTACATAGACCCCAGTTTTATCGTACATATTATGTTCAACAGGTGTAAGGTATTCAGAGAGCAACTTATTATCAGTTTGTGGTATGTCTTTGCAATAGTCGGTAGTTGATACTACAAGTCTGTCACTTTGTGTACTACAAGAAAATAGTCCAAAGCAGAAGATTAACGAAAGTAAAAGGTGACTGGGAAATGGTGCTTTCCACGGTAAATATGACAATGATAAATTCCTTATAAACATTATAATGATTAGAGAGAATAGTTCGACGTGTCTTTTATCGCTAAACTCTCCTTAGCTTTTGAAAATGCGGCAATTCCCATGGGCGCATCGCTAATAATAACCCGATATGCTGACGATTTTCTAACGGTAAAGTCGCATCTTCCTGGTTTAATTGTGCGACTTCTTTTTTAAGTTGGTTTAGTTTACGTTTGATAATGTCGATTGAAGTTTGGCTGTATGTACCTCGAATATAAAAACGAAAACTATTGTCTTCTGTAAATGGTGTTGAAATAAATGTTGCGATGCCATCTTTAGTCATAAATTGTTCTAATGGTCCGTGAGGTATCCATTGAAAATCTTGCGCGATAAGAACTTTATATTGATTGTTAGGCAATAGTTCGATCATTTTCAAGCGATCTAATTTGGCCAGTAACTGAATGCAGGCAAATTCATCTATTTGATAGTGTGTAATAATTTCGTCAAAAGACCAGCCATCTCGCACACAAGCTGCAACTAAAATAAGCTTCACGTCACTTACTAATTCAAGTTCTTGTTCGGGCGTAAGTTGGCTGATTTTCTTTTTTTGTTTTTCAACTAAAAGGAATAAGTCCGATAAAGAAATATTTAGTACCGTACATATTTGTTCTAACCGCGCTAAAGTAAATTGATTTAGTGAAAACATACGCTTTATGTTGGCTTCACTCATCTTTAATTGTTCAGCTAAGGCTTTATAGGTGATGTGTTGTTGCTTTAATAATGCTTTTAATGACTCACATACGTCTGTTAACTGACTCAAAGTATTAAATTCCTATACCAATGGTATCGATATCTAATACATTAACTATTCTGGTTTATTTATACAATCCTTCGGTCATACTCGATATTGTTTTTAATACTTATTAAGGAAGCAAGATGAAAACATGTAACATAGTTTTAAGCTTGGTAATAACAGTATCTAGTATGCAATCTTTTGCTAATAGTGGCGCATCAGAAAATAGCAGTGCGGCAAGTAAACATTCAGTATTAGCAGCTTCTCATGGTACTGCAGCAAGTGTAAAAGTTGGCAGCGCAGTGCTAGCAACACCACTTATTGTAACAGGATCAGTTGGGCAAGTGTCGCTAAAACTTGGCACTAAATTAATGGCAGACGCTGTTGCTGAGCCACTAGAAATAACTGATAAAACCATCACAGTCGCTCCATCGCCAAAGCAAATGATGAAAGCGGTTATTACTGAGGAGTTATAACATGACTAAAATGACTTACTTCATGTTGGTGGTTAACTTGTTTTTTATGCCGTTAACGTATGCCGGTAGTGCGCAGTCGCGTGACAGTCAGTTACCGGTTGAACAGGTTGAAGTGTTTGCTAAGCAAGTTGAGCAATATGCAGCAGAGCAAGGAGCTCGTGCATTTATCATTGCGCGCGTTGGTCGGCCAGAGAGTGAATTGCCTGACGGCATTAAGTTCACTCATACTGCAATCGCGCTATATTCTGAAATCAGCTTATCTTCAGGTGAAAAAGTTAAAGGCTATGCTGTACATAATCTTTATCAAAAAGCAGGGCAGCGTGATAAAAGTGAGTTAGTTGTTGATTATCCAGTCGATTTTTTTTGGGGTGTTAGTAGTCTTAAGGCGGGTATTATTATTCCGACTGTTGATGTACAACAACGTATTATTGAGGTTATTGCCAGCGGTAAAGATAAGAAAATTCATAATGTAAATTATTCGGTTATCGCAAACCCTTTTAATAACGAATTTCAGAACTGTACTGAGCACACATTAAATATTATTAATGCCGGGATTTATCAAACCACAGATATTGCAGTGTTAAAAAGTAATGCTAAACAACACTTTCAATCACAAAGAGTGAAAATTAGTCCGTTAAAATTAATGCTAGGTAACCTTTTTGTAGATGACGTTTCAACGAAAGATCATCGTGGAAAAGTCAGCACGGCAACTTTCACTACAATTAGTCAGTATCTGCAAAAAAATGATTTACTGGAAAAATCAGTGGTGATAACTGGTTCAGGTGATGTTATTACGTTGTGAACAGTTTCTAAATAGTAAGAATTTAAGCCCAGATTTACTTAGTGAATGCTGGGCTTAATAAACTAAGCTATAGTGCTAACTCTATTGAAATAGGGCAATGATCACTTAGTGTTTGACTGAGTTCTTTAGTGTACTTTGGTTCAAAAACCAATTGATCGAACGAATTGACGACATACCGAGCTTTAGCTTTCGGATCAAGAACAATGTGGTCAATATAATCTTTGTAATAGCCACCCCAACATTTTGATTCAGCTTTTATGGTTGGTGCCCATAATGCTTCAGCACCTTCATCGTCAATTGCTTGCCATAAACCTTGTATTTCGGTGTGGTTTAATGAAATATCTTTGACAAAACGACGGTTAAAGTCCCCTAATAAAAGAAAAGGTACACCTTCGGCAGCGCGGGCATCAACCCAAGCTTCTAGTGGTATTGCTTGCTTTGCAAGTTCAGCACAGGCTGCTTTAGCATAAGCTTCTTTTTCATTCGTATTAGGCATGTTAGCAATGCTTCCTTGATCAAGCGCTTTATCAAAGCAACCTGATTTCATGTGTACAGCTAATAAGCGTACACTCTTACCATCTTTGGTTAAGGTTACATCCATACCTCGGCGAGCTAAACCTTGATCAAGCTCGCGGTATTCAATAGCGTTGGCTTTATAACCACTACTTTTTCTGACTGCAACACCAACACGCTGAACCCAGTCTTTAGTTGTGAAGAAATAGTCATATTCATCACCGAAAACTTTTTTTGCCCATTTTTCACTTTCAACTTCTTGTAAAGCGATAACATCAGCGTCTAGCTCTCTAGCATAACGTGCTAATTTTTGATAATCAGCAGCTTTACGTTGATTGTATTCATGCGAACCAAGCCAAGCGATGTTCCAAGAAGCTACTTTTAATGTTTCAGCAAAAATTGGCGCGCTTAATAGTGTTGATATGATAGCGAGAAGGCTAATTAATTTTGTCATTGGGTAATTCTAGATTATACATTGGGCAGCTATAGTAACTGTTGGTATAGCAAATTCAAGTAAACTATTTCCATGATGTGATAATTATTTTCATTAATATGTAAATTAATGTTATTTCATTTAACCCCTTTTATTCTTCTGCATCGTTTTATTAATAATACCAATTGAAGAACAAGTTTTATTTGGTGTTAGCCAGATATTGGCCGCTGGCTTAACGTGTGATCACACCTCTTTAACTTAATTAACTTTTAGTCGATAACTATTGAGGAATGAAGATGAAAAAGACAATAACAATAGCAATACTTGCATGTGCAACAACCTTTGGTTTGTTTGCTTTTATGGCATATTTAGTTAATAACGAGCAAGTACTGCCAGCACAGGCTTTACCTAATGTGACGGTTGAAGTGGCGCAATTGCCGGATGAACGAGCACCAGAAGTTAAACCACCGTTTAGAAATAACCCTCCGCCAGCGCCCAAACCTTTGCCGAGGACATTTGAAGCGCCGGTAGAAACTATTGTCGAAGGTGGTTATCATTATGAAAACCCGCCCATTAAGTTAGCTGGCGGTAATGGTCAATTAACTTTTGGCAATAAGAAAGGCGATAGTGATGCCCGACCAATAGTACGTATTAACCCTAAGTATCCTATTGGGGCAGCTCGTGATGGTATTGAAGGGTGGGTTAAGTTACGTTTTGATATCAATGCAGTCGGAGCGGTGAGCAATATCGAAGTTATTGCTGCTGAGCCAAAGCGCATATTTAACCATGCGGCAAGACAAGCGTTAAAAAAATGGAAATATCGTGCAAAATCAGAAGGTGGAGAAACGGTTGCACAACAAGGATTAACCGTACAACTCGACTTTAATATGGACCAACAAGGCTAGGATAAAAATTTGCATTTACCGTCAATGATTAAAGGTTGGTATAACCCAGCAGCCAACCCAGAAAAATTACTGACAAACTATAGGGCAACCGGTAAAAACAAATATTTGTCTTTATTGGTTGCGCAATTTAACTTGTCGCTTTATCACTATTTGTTGAGCCAATCTAACAAAGAGTTAGCTGAGGATGTGTTACAAACTACGTGGTTAAAAGTGATGAAGACGCAAAATCAACAGATGGCGCAAAGTCATGTTAAAAGCTGGTTGTTTACTATTGCTCGCAACACCTTGATTGATGAATATCGTCGGCAGCATAAATGGCAACAGCAATTACTCGATGAAGACAAAATGCTGACAGAAAGCTTAGAGCAGTCAATTCAAGCATCAGATCGGTTGACACAGTTTAATGCTGCACTGGCACAATTACCTTTTTTGCAAAAGGAAGCGTTTATCTTTCAGCAAGAAGGCTTTTCAGTTGTCGAAATTGCGGCACTGACCCATGAGAGTTTCGAAACCACTAAAAGTCGCTTACGTTACGCTCGTAAGAATTTAAATCATTTGTTAGGAACATTATCATGAGTGCAGATAAATTTGATAAAGAACTCGCTAGCCTTTATCAACAAAGAAAGCAGCAAACAAATGCACCAAAAGTTACTCTAACAAGCGAAGTTAAGCCAATAAAATCAGCTCGCTCACCATGGCATATATTAGCATTACTATTAACGGGAGGAGTGGCTTCATTTGGTATCATGGCGCTGATAAGTCATCTTGGAAAAACACCTATTCATGGTGAATCTGAGCAGTACAAGCAACACACCGTTCGGATCATTGAAGTCGTTGCCGTCAAGCCTGAAGCACTACCTTTACCATCGGTACCACCTTTACCTCCTAAGCCGGAAAGTTCAGTGCCCGAACACGCTGAAAATAGCCGAGTGAGCCAAGAAAACTTAATGGTTAACACTGATGCTCTATCACTAAATAAAGTGTTGAATCATAGTGTTAAACCACCAGAAATAAAGCAACTTTCAATGGATATTTTGCCTATTTATCGTGTGATGCCTGAATACCCTAAATCAGCGCTTTATGCCCGTAAGTCAGGCACTGTAAAATTGCAGTACCGAATTTCTAATGATGGTAAAGTTGTTGATATTGTTGGACTAAATGAAAATGGTATTCGATCACTAGAACGTTCAGCAAAGCAAGCCTTAATGAAGTGGCGTTATCCGGCTAAAAGCGGTAGTGATAAGAAACTGGAGATTGAATTTGAGTTTGACCTTACTCAGTAGAATATTTGTATTTATTGGCTTAGCTAGCTTTGATTTGAAAAAAGGTATGCTGTATTGTTGGCGAAAGGGGCATTATAAGTTTCATGTTTTAGGGGTGTTAACTTTGTTATACAGCCATTTTACAATATCTCGCCAGGTTAATAGCCCTACGGGCTTATTCTTACTGTTGATCACGGGAAGGCAGGAGACACCAGTATCGTGAAATATCTTGATGGCGGCAGAAAAGTTACTGAATTGCTCTATTGCGACTAGCTTTCTTGTGACTATCTGATGCACGCGTTTGTTGAGCATTGCCAAGTCTTTCTTGCTTGCTGTAGGTAGCTCTTGGTTAGAGTTGGTGGCTTTTAAGTAGTCTCGCTCGGAAATAACAGCGACAAGTTCATTGCTGTTATTTACCACGAGTAAATGATGAAATTTATGTTTGATAAATAACTCTCTGACCACAGCAAGCCGTTCATCCATATTAATACAGGTGACATCGTTAGTCATAATATCTTCAACTTTCATCTTAATACCTTTAATGCTCGATCTGCTATTTATTATCGAGTATAACTTCTCTGTTGATGTTGTGCGCTCAATTATACAGTAATGGAGATATCGTTTGCTCAAATAAATTATCGACTGAGCCGATACCGACCATTTTTCAGCATATATATTGTCCATACCAAACCTGACAGGGTTAACCATAAGGTGATAAAAGCAAAAACTATGATTTGAATGTTGTTAAAGCTACCTTCATCACCATAGTCCATAAAATGCAGCATAAAGAAGAAATTCGCAAAACGTTTATCACTATTGCTATGGCCAACTAACCTACCTGAGCCTTGTTCAACATACACGCGGGTTTGGAGTTTATCCGAGAAGTTTACTTGCCAACTTGGATTTTTTTGTTTGGTAAAATCAGCAATATTACCCGTGAGTAAGGTGGTTGATGTGATGTCGCCTGGGCCGTTGTAACTTGCTTTAGCAATGTCTGTGGCCAGTTGTTTATCAACTATGGTTAGTTCACCTGATATTGCGTTCACAAGTTGGTAGCTGTTGGCAAAATGCTGATACAGAGCTTGTTCTTTTGTTAGTAGATAATAGGGCTTCGATAATAAGGTGGTTTGCGTTAATTCTATGGTGTCAGGGTAAGCTGCTAATATTGACTCAACAGGTAGTAAGTCTTTTTCAGTGATTATGTTTTGTTTGGCGCTAATCGCTTGACGATAAGTATTTCCTCGGGCTTTATTGTGATCAATCACATTAAATATTAGACCACTTAAGACCCAAATAAATACTTGTAAACCGATCAATAATGACACCCACTTATGAATTTTTTTGACCCATTGCATCATGATTTATCATCCATTGATAAGGTATTGTTTGCACCTATGTATTTAGAACTTTTTGTCGCTTTTTTACGTTGCTTTATTATTGGTTTTATCGCTTTATAATAGCTGAGTACTAAGCCACTGCAGGTCGCGAAAATAGCCAATAAGGCAAAAATAAACAACAACCAATTACTGACATTTTCTCCGTCATCATAATCCATGACATGCAACCGAAACATCCAATCAAATAAACGCCAGAATTCATGACGCTTAGTCACTATTTTTCCGCTATTAGCTGATATATACAGTGCGGGAGAGCCGAAATCATCAAAATTAATACGCCATGCAGGTAAATGTCGTGCACTTAATTCAAAAGGTGGATCTGCAGTAATTAATTCAGCACTTATCACTTCGCCACCGCCAGAATAAGCATGCTTTGCTAGCGCTAATGCCTTGCTTTCATTTAGTGGTGACAGCAAATTACCGTTCGTGGCATCGACGATAAATTGTCGATTTTCGACATTGAAACGATACACTTCACGGTTAATTAATATGCCAACACTTAGGTGTTCTGCTTGCGGATATTGTTTAAATAGTGCCTTTGAAGAATAAGTTAAGTGGGCAGGTTGTATTTTATGTTGGTGGTTAATGACTAGGCTGTCACCATGTATATAGTCGATATCAAAAAAGACCATATAAGCACCGGTAATAGACCAAATAATGAATTGTGCCCCGATAAGCAATACCAACCATTTATGAATTTTATGACTAATACTAAGCAGCTTTATCGGCTTTCTGTTGATTTTTTTAACGTGTGTAGTGTTAATTGTGCTGTGCTCCACAATAAATTAACTATTGCCAGTATGGTTAGCAGAGCTTACCGCTGTCACTCTATCGCGTTAGCTCATTGATGATTCTTAGCATACATCATCGTGTCATAGTATCGCTAAAAATTTAATAATAACAGTGTCATAATATGCATAAAGCCACGGTATATAAATGTTCAATATTATAACCTTACTACCAAAACATATTAATTTAACCTGAACTCTGGATAAGCAGCACTTGCTCAATCCTCCCTTTTAAGCCATTATCTGCGTTAAAACGTCGATAAATAGCGCGCTATTGATAAACGTTTTTCCTTGGAAATGGCATAAAATGAAGCATTGATGATATCTATTAGTGATGTTCGCCTTGCTATAGCATTTACTTTGCCACCTAAGCATCTTATTCACTTGAATATCAAGCACTCATTATCCAGAGTTCAGGTTAATTTAAGAGCATGCTTTTGGGTTTGATAAAGCGCAAAGATATGGTGGATAAGTCTTTAATATTCAATCTTTGCTTATTAACCTGTTAGTTTATTTTTATCGTGGTCAGTGCTTGCAAAAAAATAATGTTTATTGTGGCACTGGGCTTATTTGTTAATAGATAAGGCTTTTGCAAGCCGTTAAAATTAAGGCATACTAATAAAATATCAGGTTAATAAGTAAGTATTAACCAGATAAAGTGTTGCTCCCAAGCTTAGGTTATTTATGAATATTATGACTGAACAACTGCCTATATCTATTCGAGTTAGCGATGATTTAATTGCTGAAATAAGTAATATAGTGGCGATCAGTAATAAACTTGAAGCCCAATTGAATTTTCACACGATGACCGCTAACTGGTATGGCGATGAAGAAAATATTCTAGAGATAAATTTTTATTTGCTTTGTATGGCAGAATTCAAAGATAGCGAAGTTTCACAATCTCACGTGGTTAAAAAAGAATGTTTAGCTGACGATGTTTTGATGGTGCCCTTATCAAATAAACACGTAGATTGTTACGTAGCCATAACAGCATCAGAGCAAGGGTTACTGCTACAGACGCCAAAGCTGCTTTCCGGTTACTTAGGGAAAAAGCTGACCAAAGTACTTAACTTGATTGCAGAGCGTTACCAGTTTGAACATATTTAAGTTAATAAATACAAGGTAGTAAAATTTATTTAAATTAATTTTTAATAAAATTGAACTATTACCTACGAAGACACTCTT
>UEXM01000416.1_pt1 | contig 45637 bp, 56 predicted proteins | sample 1796661 | NCBI WGS metagenome assembly UEXM01 (sample SAMEA4772469, study PRJEB27181) | metagenome | reverse complement strand
CCCTATTCCTCGTCCCCCCACTGACGGTGGCGGTCGAGAGAACGTTCCACCCGCAACTCCTCGTCCCCCTATTCCTCGTCCCCCTACTGACGGTGGCGGTCGAGAGAACGTTCCGCCCGCAACTCCTCGTCCCCCCACTGACGGTGGCGGTCGAGAGAACGTTCCACCCGCAACTCCTCGTCCCCCTACTGACGGTGGCGGTCGAGAGAACGTTCCGCCCGCTCCTCCTACTAACGGTACTCCTGGCGGTGTTAGACCTGGTCCGAGGCCTGATATTCCGGTTGATTCGGATCCTGACACTGGTGGCACTGACACTGGTGGCACTGACACTGATGGCACTCCTACCAACCCAACGGATCCAGATCCTACTAAACCCGCCTATGAGTATGGTTTTGATTACAACAATGACGGTAATATTAGTTATGCCGAGCGGTTACGGGACATGATGGACGGCGGCGGTGCTGGTAAGTCGGGCATGTTGGGCGGCACGGGAATAATAGGTGCGGGACTTGGTCTGGCGTCGGGTATCGGTGCTGATATAGGCATGGGTTATCAAACTTTTGGTGTAGGTTTTGATGACATGGAGCAGAAGCTTGTGGACGCGGGCTATAGCCGTGAGGACGCAGCTTCTTATGTTCAGCGGACCAAAGATACGATGGAGAGGAATCGAATCGCCGCTGCTACTGGAGCCCGCGATGACGATGACGATTCAAGGTTTGTTGCTGCACCAGCGGATCCGTGTCCGAATGGATATATTATGGATCCAGAGTCGCAGGTTTGTGTAATTGATCCGGTTGCTACGCCTGAAAAACCTAAGATTCCTGCACCACCTCCACCACCTCCACCACCTCCGCTTTCTGAGTATATAGATTACACTCCTCCGGGGGGTGGTGGCGGAGGATTTTTGCAACCGGGTTCTGAGGACATTAGTTTTATGCGCAGGTCTGGACAGTTTGCGGCGGGCGGACAGGTTGGAGTGGGCAGTTTACCTGCTTATTCAGATTTCTTTCGGTATAAATGAGTTTACAGGCCTTACCGGAAGAGGCTTTAAAGGAGATCTTAGCCTTAACCGAGGCTAAGAAGACGCTTGATTTGCGCGAGCAGGCGCAAGAAAAGTTCATGCCGTTTGTTCATCATGTGTATGACAACTTCATCGAGGGTCGTCATCACCGGATTATTGCGGAAAAGCTTGAACGTGTTGCACGAGGGGAGCTCAAGCGGCTTATAATTAACATGCCCCCTCGACATTCGAAGTCTGAGTTTGCAAGTTACTTGATGCCTGCTTGGTTTCTAGGTAGAAATCCGAAATTAAAAATCATTCAGGCTACGCACAATACTGAGTTGGCGGTACGTTTTGGTAGGAAGGTAAGGGATTTAATTGATGATCCAGAGTATAAATCGATTTTTCCGGAGACTAATCTCAAAGAGGACAACAAGGGGGCTGGTAAGTGGGGCACTGACAAGGGTGCGGAGTATTTTGCAGCGGGTGTTGGCGCGGCCATCACGGGCCGTGGTGCGGATTTACTTATTATTGACGACCCTCATTCGGAACAGGATGCGTTAAGCGATAGTGCGTTTGACAACGCGTATGAGTGGTACACATCTGGTCCTCGGCAGCGTTTACAGCCGGGTGGTGCGATTATTTTGGTTATGACCCGGTGGGGTAAGAAGGATTTGACTGGTCGATTGCTTGCTGCGCAGGGCAGTGATGTGATGTCGGATCAGTGGGAAGTTGTGGAATTTCCTGCGATTATGCCTAGTGATAATCCTTTATGGCCTGAATTTTGGGAAAAGGACGCGTTATTATCGATTAAGGCGTCTTTGCCTGTTGGCAAGTGGAATGCGCAGTGGCAGCAGCAGCCTACGGCATCTGAGTCCGCGATTATTAAGCGGGAATGGTGGCAAATGTGGGAGAAGGAGGAGATTCCTCCGGTTCAGTATATAATTCAGTCGTATGACACGGCGTTTTCGAAGAAGCAGACTGCGGATTACAGTGCGATTACGACCTGGGGGATATTTACTCCGGAAGAGGGTGGTTCGGACAACATTGTATTATTGGACGCTCGTCGTGGGCGTTGGAATTTTCCAGAGCTCAAGGAGATTGCGTATGAAGAACACGAATACTGGGAGCCAGACATGGTGTTGGTCGAAGCGAAAGCGACGGGAATGCCACTTATTGACGAGTTGCGGCTTCGCGGTATTCCGGCCTTGGGCTTTTCGCCGGGTAAAGGGAGTGATAAGGTAACTAGGATGCACATGGTTGCGCCATTATTTGAAGCTGGTATGGTATGGGCACCCGAGGACAAAAAGTTTACGGATGAGGTGATTGAGGAAGTAGTTTCATTTCCTAATGGTGATCATGATGACTTTTGTGATAGTATGACGTTAGCACTGATGCGATTCCGACAAGGAGGCTTTGTTTCTTTGAAGGGCGAAGAAGAAGACGAACTTGAATGGAGGCCCCGTAAAAGGGAGTATTACTGATGGCATTACCACCAAGCATGGTTGCACCGGGGTTGGACCTCGATGATACGGCGGGACTTCCTGATTTAGAGATTCCGATTGATGTTCCTATGGAGTTTCCTAACGGGGCGGAGATTATGGACGATGGCGTGGGCGGCGCGATTGTGCAGGCTCTTGGTTTGGCTCCGGAAATGTTGGGCCCAGAGCCGATGTATGATCACACGATGAATTTAGCGGAGGCGTTGTCGGATTCCGAACTTGGTGAATTATCCACGGATTTGCGGGGATTATACGACGAGGATTTAGATTCTCGATCTGAGTGGGAAGAGGCGTATACCAAGGGTTTGGACTTATTGGGTCTTAAATACGAGGAGCGCACTGTACCGTTTGAGGGGGCTAGTGGGATAACCAATCCGATGATTTCGGAGAGTGTTACGCAGTTTCAGGCTCAGGCGTATAAGGAGATGTTGCCCTCTGGTGGCCCTGTAAAGACCAAGGTTGTTGGTTTACGGGATTTGGGCACTGATGAGCAGGCGGCTCGTGTTAAGGACTTTATGAACTACCAGATCACTGAGGTGATGGAGGAGTTTGATCCGGACACTGATCAGATGTTGTTTTATTTACCCTTAAGCGGTTCGACGTTTAAGAAGGTTTATTACGACGAGACTAAGCAGCGGGCGGTATCTAAGTTTGTACCTGCGCAAGATTTGGTTGTTCCGTATTCTGCGTCTGATTTGGCGACGGCTACTCGTGTTACGCATGTGTTGCGTATGGATGAGAACGAGCTTCGTAAGTTGCAGCTTATGGGTTTTTACCGTGATGTTGAGTTAAAAGGTTCTGAGGATCTTGAGGAAGATCCGGTTCGCCAGAAGGTCAATGAGTTAGAGGGTATATCCAAGAATTACAGCGATGATGTGCATACTGTTTTGGAGATGCACGTTGATTTGGATTTAGAGGGTTTTGAGGACGTTTCGGAGACTGGAGAGCCTACGGGTTTGAAGCTTCCGTATGTTGTGACTATAGATCACGACTCGGGAGAGGTTCTTTCGATACGTCGCAATTATGCTGAAGACGATCCGACGAGTCGCAAGCGTCAGTATTTTGTGCATTACAAGTTTATGCCGGGTCTGGGGTTTTACGGCTTTGGTTTGATTCACATGATCGGGGGCCTTGGTCGTGCGGCAACGAGTATCCTTCGACAGTTGATCGATGCTGGTACACTTGCCAATCTCCCAGCAGGATTCAAGGCGCGAGGGGTGCGGGTTCGTAATGACGACGAGCCGTTGCAGCCTGGGGAATGGCGGGACATTGATGCGCCAGGAGGCAGCATACGGGAAGCGATTATACCGCTGCCGTACAAAGAGCCTTCTGCAACGCTGGGTCAGTTGCTGGGAGCGATACAGGATCAGGGTCGCAGGTTTATTTCGACTGCGGATCAGTTGTCCGAGCAGGGCAGTCAGGAGATGCCTGTTGGCACTACCATGGCTCTTATGGAGCGTGGAACGAAGGTTATGTCCGCGATTCATAAGCGGCTGCATTATGCGCAGAAAACGGAGTTTCGTTTGTTGGCGCGTATTTTTTCGGAGAACTTGCCTCCGGAGTATCCGTATGATGTTTCGGGTGCGTCTCGTCAGATTAAAGCGGAGGACTTTGACGACAGGGTAGATGTTATACCTGTATCGGATCCAAACATTTTCTCGATGGCGCAACGTGTATCGTTAGCTCAGTCTCAATTGCAGTTAGCGCAGGCTAATCCTGAGATTCACAACATTTATCAGGCGTATCGTAGAATGTATCAGGCTCTGGAAATCCAGAACATTGATGAGATTTTACCTCCGCCACCGGAGCCTCAACCTACGGATCCTGTGTTGGAGAATGCTCAGTTGCTTGGCGGTCAGTTGCCGCAATCTTTCCCTGATCAGAATCATGAGGCTCATATTCAGGTTCACGTTACGTTTTTGCAGATGCCTATTGCTCAAGGCAACCCGCAGGTATCGGCTACACTTGTGGGGCATATATTTGAGCATGTGGGTATGCAGGCCAGACAAATGGTGCAGGCGCAGGTTGAGCAGCAGATGCAGGAGCAGATGCAGCAATTAGAGTTGGCGGTTCAAACGGGAGCTATTTCTCCTCAGATGGCGCAGCAGCAAATAATGCAGATTCAGCAAATGGCTCCTCCTCCTGAGCAGATAGAGGCTCAAATAGCTCAAATGGAAACTCAGTTGATGCAGCAGGTTATGATGATGATTCAGCCTCCGATGCCTCCGATGCCTGATCCGCTTGTTCAGATCCGTCAGCAAGAGTTGGCGATTAAACAGCAACAAGTAGCGAGTGACGCGCAGTTGGATCAGATGAAGTTGCAGCTAGAGCAGGCGAAGATGGCTCAACAGGCCACTGCGGATTCGGCTCGGTTAGAGTTACAAGAGCAGATTGCGGATGATCGTAACGAGGTTAACCGTGATCGTATTAACGTCCAACGAGAGGCGATGATACGGAGGACTCAGTAATGCCTCTAAAAGAAGGCAAATCTAAAGGTGTTATCAGCCAGAACATCAAGACAGAAATGGCTGCTGGGAAACCGCAAGATCAAGCGGTTGCTATTGCGTTAAGCAAAGCGGGTAAAAGTAAATATTCTTCTGGCGGTATGGTGAACAGGCGGTTTAGTCCGATAGCCCGACCTCAGAGGTTTGTTGGAGAGTTCTAGTGTTGTGCGCTCTCACCGCAGTGTTGGTGGGTATGCATGGCGGCGACATGTACAAGGCGTGTGTGTATCGCTGTCCTAGAGACGTTTCTTATTTTTACTATCATTACCCGCGGATTATACGGATACCGTATGATTATCGGTGTCCTCCTGTAGCCAAGGTGGGTGACCGTGTATGATAGATCCATTTACAGCACTGGCAGCAGTTAAGTCTGCTGTTTCTGCGGGCAAGGAACTCGTTAATGTTACCAAGCAGATTGGTGAGTTTTTTGACGGGGTGGATGATTTACGCGCTGCGCATGAGCGTAAGAAGAACAGTTTGTTCTCTGGTTCCGATGAAAATGCCATGGAGACATTTGTTAACTTGCAACGGGCTAAAGATGCCGAGGAGGAACTTCGGCAGATTGTAATAGCCACGCGAGGGTTCTCTGCTTGGGGGGAGCTCCAAGCAATACGAGTTCAAGCTAGGAAAGACCGCAAAGCCAAAGTTTTGGCGGAAAAGAAACGCAAGCAAAAAATGATGGAGAGGTTTATTATTTACGGCGGGTCTGTAGCGATTGTCGCTATATTGATGGGAATGACTGTTGTGATAATTTTAGCAAAGCAGGGGCGCATTTGATGGCGGACGGGGTTTCAGGAGTAGGCTCTGCTCCTTTTAATGTAGGAAGCGACATACACGCCCAAACGCGGGCCCGTGAGCGCATAGAAACGCATCTTGTGGAGCAGAGGGTAGAAAAAGAACACAGGGCTAATCACAGCCATTTAGAGGCTCTTATAAAGCAACGATTGGACTTACAGGAAAGTTATGATAGGTTTGGGCGCAAGACTAATGCGGATCGACCGCAGGGAACGAAGTTAAACATAGAGGTGTAACATGGCAAATACCTTTGAAAAGATTTTGCAATACCGCTTGATGCCCCGTATTATGATGTTCGTCATGATGGTGATGTACATTCGCGTAATTAATTGGGGAATGACGCTTGATGATTTATCAACCCAACAATCAGCGATGATTTCGGTAGTCAGCGGAGCAATGACTGGAACAATAGCCGTTTGGTTGAGTTCTGAGAAATGAGTATTTTTACTGCTGCATTAGGGCCGATAGCTAATCTTGCTGGATCATGGCTCCAAGGGAAGGCTGATAAGAATGCTGCGGCTGCGGAGCTAAAACTTACTGAGGCCAAGGCGAAGGCGCAGATACTTTTGTCTGAAAAGACCAGCGTTGCCGACTGGGAGCGCATTATGGCGGAGGGCGCAAAATCAAGTTGGAAGGACGAATGGTTCGTTGTAATCCTGTCTATCCCTTTGATTTTATGTTGGATTCCGGGCGCAGAAGGTTGGGTTGATCGTGGGTTTGCGCAGCTTTCAAAAGCTCCGGACTGGTATTTTTACAGCCTTGGAATTGCAATTTCGGCAAGTTTTGGTGTGCGCGGAGTGCAGGCATTCTTTAAGAGGAAATGATATGAGCGAGTTTAAGTTAAGCAGACGTAGCCTTGATCGTCTTGAAGGTATTGATGACGGGTTACAGGCTGTGATCAAGATGGCTATTACTTTGACCAAGACCGACTTCGGGGTGGTTCAGGGGATGAGAACCATTGAGCAGCAGAAGGAGCTTGTTGCTAAGGGGGCTAGTCAGACGATGAAGTCTAAGCACCTTGAGGGCAAGGCTTTCGACATTATGGCGTTCATAAATGGGAGGGCGAGTTGGGAACTCTCGGTTTATGATGATCTTGCCGATGCGATTAAAGAGGCAGCAACACACTTAAACGTCCCCATTTGTTGGGGTGCAGCGTGGGGCACACCTGAGATGCCGTATCCAATGGACATTCGCAAATGGGAAGGTACAATGGAAGAAGCAATGAATGCGTATATAGACTTGCGCAGATCACAGGGTCGTCGTCCGTTTATTGATGGTCCCCATTTTGAACTGATAGATTAGGAGCTTGTTATGGCGAGTTTTACAGAAGAACAACTAAAACGGTTTTTAAAGGGTGCCACAGGGGACGAAGCGATGGGCGGTTCGAAGAGCCGCAACGCGGGAGGACAGACTGCGGTAGCGCAAGAGGTGGAGAAACTTCTTCGCAAAAACCCTGAGATATTCGAAGAAATGTTGGATAAGAAGCCCAAGAAGTTTTCTAGTGGTGGTAGAGCTCAGACAAGTGGCTTTGGTGGCGGAGAGACGTACTGATGACCACGATAGTCATAAAAATTCTTCCGGAGGGAATGCCTGTAGACAAGATGGAGGCAGATGAGAGCGGTGATTCATGCCCTCTCCCCACCCAAGATATTAAGTTGAACATTGAAAATCGGCAAGAAGCTATAGACGAATATCAGTATGGCCCATTGAATCCTGAGTTGGATGAAACTGGAGAAAACAACGATTTTTGGGAAAAGATAGCAAAGACGTTCAAAACAAGTGTGGACGCGGCTATTGAAAGTCGTTGCGGAAATTGCGCCGCGTTTAATCAAACTCCGGAGATACTCGATTGTATCGCAAAAGGAATTGGTGAAAGCGATGTTGCGGATCCTTACGACAGTATAGACGCGGGTGATTTAGGCTATTGTCAATTTTTAAAATTTAAATGTGCGTCGAATAGAGTGTGTGATGCGTGGGTATCCGGTGGACCTATTACATCAAGCACAGAACACAGTAGCAGAGATATTCTTTAATGGACGCTGTTGCTTTTGCTACATATATGTATAAGTTGCTTAATCAGCGCGAACAAGAAATTGCAAGTGCGCTGGGAATGGATGCTGCTAAAGACTGGGAGCATTATAAACTCATGGTAGGGGAAATACGGGGCATCTCCTACGCTCGTGAGGAAATCAAAGCCCTGCTGGAGAACCACGCTGACGATGTCGAAGACCTTATATCTTCCTGAACATGTCGCGCAGAAAATGAACAAAACGAAGACAGACAAAGCGTCTGCGTCTTCTGCTGTTGGTAGCGCATATGTTGATACCACCGAGAAGGTTTTAGATCCTTCTCTTTTAGAAAAACCCTTGCTTGAAAGACTTCCGCAGCCCACAGGCTGGCGTGTGTTGGTTATGCCTTATCAGGGTGCGACTAAGACTCAAGGCGGTTTGCACATCCCAGATGAGATTAGGGACCGTGAAGCTGTTGCCACAGTTGTTGCGTATGTCTTAAAGATTGGTCCTTTAGCGTATAAAGATCCAGACAAGTTTGGCCCTGATGCATCACCTTGGTGCGCCGAGGGACAGTGGGTCTGTATCGGTAGATACTCGGGATCACGATTTAAAATTGACGGCGGCGAAGTTCGTATAATCAATGACGATGAGGTTATTGCTACGATCTTAGAGCCCGACGACATTAAGCAGGTTTAGGAGACACTAATGGCTGAAGAACAAGATCTCGTAGAGGACGAGGGTGTAGAAGTAGAAGTGGATAAGCCTGAGATTTCAGAATCTCAGGAGGTAGAAAAAGAGCAGGGCCCTGCCAAGGTAGAGGCTTCGGAACCTGTTCAAGAAGACGAGTTGGATAACTACAGTAACAAGGTCCAATCTCGAATTAAAAAACTTACGGAGAAATACCGTAAAGAAGAGCGTGACCGCGAAGAGGCGGTTCGAATGGCTCAACAGTTGTTGCAGGAGAACCAACAGCTAAAAGGCCAGATGCAGAATTTGGACAAGGGCTATCTTGTTGAGTATGGAAATCGCTTAGAGTCTCAAGAGGCGGCGGTAAAACAAGCTTATCGCCAAGCCCATGAGACGGGCGATACGGACGCTATGTTCCAGGCTCAAGAGGCTATGTCCAGAATTGCAGTTGAGAAAGACAAGTATAACTTGGCTAAAGCTCGTGCTGAAAGGCAGCAGGTGCAGCAACAACAGCAGCCTCAACAGAGGCAAAAGGTGCAGCAACAACAGCAGCCTCCGCAACAACAGGCCCCGGCCCCGGCTCCGGATCCCAAAGCTCAGTCTTGGGCAGAAAAAAATGATTGGTTTGGCGCAGACGAAGTTATGACGTATGCGGCATTTGGTATTCATCGTAAGCTCGTAGAAGAGGAAGGGTTTGACCCGGAGACGGAAGAGTATTACACTGAAGTGGATCGTCGCATACGAACTGAGTTTCCTCATAAGTTTGAGACGAAGAAGAAATCGGGTGGAGCACAGGTCGCATCTGCTGCTGCTTCAGCATCCCGCAGTAACAAATCAGGGCGCAGGTCGGTTAAACTATCACCGTCACAAATAGCGATGGCGAAACGTCTTAATGTACCGCTTGAAGAATATGCAAAGTTTGTGAAGGATTAATATTATGGCTGACAGAAAACCTCGCGCAAGCGAAACACGCGAATCAGAAACGCGCAGAAAACCCTGGGCTCCGCCCAGTCACCTTGCTGCACCTACTGCCCCAGATGGCTTTGTGCATCGTTGGATACGAGTTGCAATGCGTGGCGAAGAGGACAAAATGAATGTCAACTCTAAGCTACGAGAAGGATGGGAACCTGTCCGGAAAGATGAGTATCCAAACTACGAAGCGCCTACTATTGACGAGGGTCGATATGAGGGTGTGATCGGACAAGGCGGACTGATGCTGTGCCGTATACCTGTTGAAACAGTGGACGAAAGAACTGCATATTACGGGGGCAGAACCCGCGAACAAATGACAGCGGTAGATCAGGACCTTATGAAGGAGCAACATCCTTCAATGCCGATAACGAACAGTCGGCAAAGTCGTGTATCGTTCGGAGGTTCTCGTAGAGACTCCGATTAATTTTAATTGCTGTAAATAGGAGCTTATTATGGCAAATTCTAATGGTTCCTTCGGTCTTCGACCGATTGGAAAGATTGGTCAATCGACCAATTCCACTGGAATGACGGAATACCGCATTGCTTCTGACAACTCTAATCCAATATTCCAAGGCATGGCGGTTATCCCGTTAGCTGGGGGTGTTATTGACGACCTACAAGCTGCGGCTGGTGGGACTGTCTCTATTGTAGGAGTTTTCGGAGGTTGTGAGTATGTTTCGTCAACAACCGGTGAAAAAATCTTTTCGAACTTTTGGCCCGGTTCTGGCGCGGATTCTAACTTCCCTGTCAAAGCCTTTTTGTACGATGATCCAAATCAGTTGTTCACAATTGCTACGTCCAACGTAGTTGCTGCGGCAAACACTGAAGCAGAGATTCGTGCAGCTGTGTTCGCAAACGTTGCGTTTGCAACAGGGAACAGTGGTTCGACTACTACGGGGTTATCTTCTGCGACAGCGGATTTAAACACCATTGCAACCACCAACACGTTGGCTTTAAGAATTATGGGCGTTCAAGATGACCCCGATAATTCTGATTTCACTGCTGCTGGTATTCCATTAATCGTTCGTATAAACAACCACTTCAATGCGCCGACTGGCTCCATTGCTGCGGGCACTGTTTCTACGACGGGCGTATAAGGAGGTCTAACGAATGGCTATTTCTCGCGCACAACTAGCGAAAGAGCTAGAACCGGGCCTCAACGCGCTGTTTGGTATGGAGTACGACAGGTACGAAAACCAACACGCGGAGATCTACACAACAGAATCTTCTGATCGAGCATTCGAAGAGGAAGTTATGTTGAGTGGGTTCGGAGCGGCACCAACCAAATCGGAAGGTTCTGCTGTAAACTTTGACGACGCTAACGAGGCTTACACTGCTCGTTACAACCACGAAACTATCGCACTAGCGTTCTCTATTACTGAGGAAGCTATCGAAGACAATCTGTATGATCGTCTTGGTTCGCGTTACACTCGTGCGTTGGCTCGTTCTATGGCACACACAAAGCAAGTTAAGGCCGCTGCGGTTCTTAACAACGCATTTACTGCTGGCGCGACTGCTGGCGGTGATGGTGTTGCGCTTTGTGCGACGGACCACCCGTTAACCAACGGTGGAACATTTGCTAACGAACCATCAACTGCTGCGGATTTGAACGAGACATCTCTTGAAGATGCCCTTATCAATATCGCAGGTTTTGTTGACGAGCGTGGTTTGAAGGTTGCCCTTCGTGGCATGAAACTGATGATTCCGCGTCAACTGCAATTCGTTGCAGAGCGTTTGATGGTTTCAAACCTTCGTGTTGGCACTGCTGATAATGATACAAACGCTATCCGGTCTATGGGGATGTTACCTGACGGTTACGCCGTCAATGATTTCCTGACAGATCCTGACGCGTTTTTCATTAAAACAGATGCGCCTCGTGGCTTTGTTCACTTCGAACGGACTCCATTGTCTACAAACATGGAAGCCGATTTCGACACTGGCAACATGCGCTTTAAAGCTCGTGAACGCTACAGCTTTGGCTTCAGCGACCCACGCGCAGTATTCGGTTCACCCGGAGCGTAAAACGTGCTATAGTTTGGGTGGGGTTTCATACCTCTCCTCCCAAACTGGGGGCTACTTCGGTAGCCCCTTTCTTTTTGCCTGAATGTCATGTATTCTTTTGGTATCCCTGACAGCCGCACGGTGCGGCTGACATTTGCCAAGACAGGAGATCTTCATGGCTAATACAACTTTCTCAGGACCAGTGCGTTCTGAAAACGGTTTTGAAACTGTATCTAAAAATGCGACTACTGGTGAAATTACGATTACCAGCGGATCGAAAATGGCGACTGAAGCTGCTGGCGGTGCTGGCATCGAAGGAACTGCGGCTGTATACGTTACACAAGTAGAGCGGTTCAAAAGCGATACTTCAACAAACGTCAATATCGTAAAAACCACTCTTTTGATTGACCTTACTGGTTTGCGCTCGACTGCGGCTGGGGACATCATTGGTAAAGACGGTTCGGGTGTTGCTTACATTGGTCGCGTTACAACGGCAAACCAAGGTACGGTATTCGGCGTTACTATGATGTGCCTTGAGACTCCAGCGGGGGGTGATCCAGATATTAATTTGCATTCTGCTACTGAAGCTACAGGTGTTGAGGATACTCCTATTTCTGATTTAACTGAGACTTTGATTATCAACTCAGGTGATTTAGCAGCGGGTAGTCTAGTTGCTGGTGGCGATATTGTGGCGGATCAGTATCTTTACTTAACCGCCGGAGCAACAACCGATGCTACTTATACAGCGGGTAGATTAGTTATTACAATCACTGGCTATGACGTAGCTTCTTAAACTAACATGAGGAGTAGCTAACATGGCTGACGCCGTAACGACCCAAACAATTTATGATGGGCGAAAAACAGCGGCCTTTAAGTTCACCAACGTGTCTGATGGCACGGGTGAATCTGCTGTTACTAAAGTTGACGTAAGCGCGTTGGAAACTGATACTGATGGCAATCCCTGCACAGGGGTTGCCATTGAACGTATCTGGTGGCAGTGCATCGGCATGAAAGTGCAGATTCTGTGGGATGCAACTACGGATGCTTTTTGTATTGAGCTTGGTGAAAATCAAAGTGGTGATCATAACTATACGGTTTTTGGAGGTTTAACCAACAATTCTGGAAGCGGCAAAACTGGGGACCTTAACTTTACCACAGTGGGCCACACTTCTGCGGATACTTATACTGTAATTTTATATCTTCGTAAAACCTATGGCTAAGATCGACAAGGCTAAGATGAAGTGCAACAAGCCCAAACGTCAAGTTTCTGGCGGGAAGAAGTTTGTTGTAAAGGCTTGTGACAAAGGCACCGAGAAGATTATTCGTTTCGGGGACGCCAACATGACCATTAAGAAATCAAACCCGAAGCGCAGGAAATCGTTTCGGGCTAGGCATGGTTGTGATACAAAAAAGTTGGACAAACTTACGGCCCGTTATTGGTCGTGCAAGATGTGGTAACGTGATGAAGTTGAGTTTTTCGGATATAACATCGGTTATCGTGGTTGGACTCTTGGGCTGGGGCTCAACTCAACTTTATGCGATGAAATCGGATCTGGCTGTTGTGTCTTATCGGGTCGAGGAAAACTACAAAATGATTAAGCCTATGTGGCAAGATTTTTTAGTAAGGCAGGCAAACTATGATAAGTCGTGGACAAATGCCGTTCCAAATATCCACACCACCAGAGGTACGGAATAATGGCAAAAAAGAAAAAGAAGCTCGACGCTTGCGCAAAAAAGGTCAAGGCTCGGTACAAGGTTTGGCCCTCGGCTTACGCAAGCGGAGCGGTAGCAAAGTGCCGAAAGGTGGGAGCCGCAAATTGGGGAAACTCTACTAAGAAAGCGGCGATGGGCGGCTTAATGACGGCGGTGGATAACCCTAAGCGAAAAGCCGTTCAGCGTTATGCCCCTGGTGGAATGGTTGCGTCCGGTTGTGGAATGGTGGAAGAAAACCGCAGGAAACGCACGAGGAGTTTCTAATGGCAAAGAAAAACTCTTTACGGGAATGGTTTTCTAAGAACAAAGGGAAGGGCTGGGTCGATTGTAAAACCGGGAAGCCCTGTGGTCGCAAGAAAGGCGAAAAGCGCAAGAGTTATCCTGCTTGTCGCCCGACTATGTCGGAATGTACATCCGCGATGAATAAAAAGAAATCGTCAAAACGAATTAAGTGGAAGGCCAGCACTGGCGGACAAGCGAGGGTGTTTTGATTAGAGAGTGGGCTACAGATTTATCAAAGCCATCTACGTTTAACAACAATGTTCCACGTTGTCCGTATGCTTTGCAGGCGTTGAATGACGGAGAAGTAAAAACGGTTGTTACTGAGGAACTGTGGATAGATGTTGTGGAGGAGTGCTCAAGATTTTGCAATCGAGGGTACAAGGTTTCGATGTTTTTTGACTACGGCTATGACAAAAGCTATCAATCATTAGAAGACGGCTGCATGGCGTTGAATAATTTCTTCACATTAGCTGGCATAGACATTTGGCTTTTATCGTTTTTGCGAGAAACTGAAGCGGTAGTGTTTGTGCAGAGGTGGAGCGAATTAGAGAATGCTGCTGCAAAGTTAGAAAAACTAGGGTACTATACGAACTATGAGCCCGATGACTATGAGCGTCACATTTTGGCGCGGAAAAACAGGAGACAGTAAAATGCCAGGTAAATTAAACATGGTTAAGAACAAGCAGGGGAAAATGGTCCCTGATTACGCTGCTGACGGAGTTGGCAAAATGATGCGCGGTGGTCAAGTTAAGATGATGCGCGGCGGTAAAGTCCCCGGCATGATGCGCGGTGGTGAAGTTAAGATGATGCGCGGTGGTGAAGTCCCTGAGATGCAGGGTGGCGGTTCTATTCAAAATGCCATGCCTGAAATCCGTCAAGGTGTTGAAGCTGTGAAACAAATGGTTTCTAAACCTCGTGCCCAAGTGGATGGAATGAGTGCTGATCAAATGAATTCGGCTATGGGAATGCGTGATGTTCCTATGACCAGTGGCGGAATGCGCAAGATGCGTGATGGCGGTCGAGTGTTCTAATGGCATTATCGGGTACAAGAGATTTTGAGCTTGATGTCGGGGAACTGATTGAGGAAGCGTTTGAGCGTTGTGGCTTGGAGGTTCGTACAGGATACGACGCCAAGACTGCTCGTCGATCTCTTAACCTAATGTTTGCTGAGTGGGCTAATCGAGGCCTGAACCTTTGGACAGTGAAGCAGGCAACTACGACATTGACACAGGGTCAGGCGCAAGAAACGTTGCTAGCAGATGTTGTGGACGTTCTTGAGGTGGTTCTTCGTCGAGACAATACCGACTACGAGATTGATCGCATAAGTCGGGCGGAATATTTAACGCTGCCCAACAAAACAACGACGGGTCGTACCAGTCAGTTTTACTTTGATCGACAAATAACGCCTGTGATTAACTTGTGGCCTGTTCCAGAGAATTCAACGGATCAATTGGTGTACTATTACGTTCGCAGGATTGATGATGCTGATACTTTGGTTAATACAACAGATATGCCGTTTAGGTTCTATCCGTGTATGGTTGCGGGACTGTCTTACTATATAGCAATGAAACGTGCGCCTGAGAGGTTGCAAATGTTAAAGTCTATATACGAAGAAGAGTTCCAAAGAGCTTCAGACGAGGATGAAGATCGGGTTCCTTTAAAACTGCAACCTAGCATGAGTTATCTGAGGGTTTAAATGGCATACGCTTCTGGTAAAAAAGCTTGGGGTATTTCAGATCGATCTGGTCGGCGCTATCGTCTTCGTGAGATGAAGGTTGAGTGGACTGGTGCGAAAGTTGGTCCCGATGAGTTTGAACCGAAGCATCCGCAGCTTTTTCCCATTAGGGTTGGTCCAGATCCACAAGCGTTGCGAAACCCTAGACCGGAGTCAAATTTAACTTCTGAACGGTCAATTCAACATGGGTTTGATCCAGTTGGATTTTTTGATATTCCCGGTGTAACACCACCAAATAACTTAGTTGCAACTGGTTCTGCTGGATCAGTTACTGTGACTACGTCGTAGGAGCAAGGTATGGCGTTTACATATGACGAGCTAAAGCAGGCTCTTCAAGACTACTCTGAGAATGACGAGACAAGTTTTGTAAACAATCTTCCATTGTTTATTCGACTTACGGAAGAACGCATTCTCAAGAGTGTGCAGTTGACCTTGTTTCGGAAAAACGTAGCTGGAGTAATGACCAGTGGAAATCAATACTTGTCCTCTCCTACAGATTTCTTAGCGCCTTTTTCTTTATCGTATACGGACGGAAACAGCGATGCAAATTTCATCGTGTTCAAAGACGTAGACTTTGTACAGACGTACACTCCGAATCCCGCTACTACTGGCGAGCCGAAGTATTATGCGTCATTTGACGTAGATAATTTTATTATAGGTCCAACTCCCAATTCTAATTATGTTGTGGATCTTCATTATTTTTATCGCCCAGTCAGCATAACAGCGGGCGCAGGATCAGGAACCACTTGGTTAAGTGAGAATGCGGAAATTGCTCTTTTGTATGGTTCGCTTATAGAGTGTGGTACTTATATGAAGGGCGAGCAGGATACGATGGGGATGTATCAGTCTCGATTCCAAGAAGCGATGGGTCGATTGAAAAACATGGGCGAGGCGCAAGAGGTTACTGATCAGTACAGAACTGGGCAAATTGTTAGGATAAAATCGTGATACCAAAGATAGAACTAGCTTCAGATTTTGGTGTTGTTGTTCACACAAGTAACGACCGAGGTTTTACTCCAGAAGAAATATCGAAGAGATGCTCGGATAAAGTTGTAGCGGTGTCGGATTCGGCTCCCCCTGCAATAAGAGCACAGGCACATGCGTTCAAAGGTCGGGTTGAAAAAATTGTAGAGTTTTATTTGCATGAGGCTATAAAAAATGATCGAACTACAGTATGTAATGCCCTCAAAGACGCTGGGCATCCCGAACTTGCAGAACTTATAAGGAGACTATGACATGGCTTTTAGTGGAAATTTCATGTGTACCAGTTTTAAGAAAGAGCTTCTTGAAGGTGTGCATAACTTTAAAAACAGCGGGGGTAATACCTTTAATATTGCACTGTATACAAACAGCGCATCGTTTACCGCTGCGACTACAGCGTATACCACTAGCAACGAAATAACCAATACGTCGGGCTCTGCGTATTCGGCCAAAGGGAACTCTTTGACTAGAGTTGATCCCGCTACTTCTGGCACTACGGCCTTTACAGATTTCGCTGACTCATCTTGGTCTTCCGCATCTTTTACTGCGCGTGGAGCTTTGATCTTTAATGACTCTGCTTCGGGGGACCCTTCCGTAGTAGTGTTGGATTTTGGCGCGGACAAAACGGCATCAAATGGAACTTTTTCTGTTGTGTTTCCAGCGGCGGATGCAAGTAATGCGGTTATTAGGATAGCCTAGTGACTGATGTTGTCGTCCCTCTAGGTGGCTGGGGCCGCTTTGGCTGGGGCGAGATGCCTTGGGGTCAAACGGACCTACCTAAAGCCACGGGCGGTGTTGGCTCTGCAACTGTAGTTGCAACGGCAGACGTACCCGTCACGGGTTTAGAAGCCACGGGCGGTGTTGGCTCTGCGGTGGTTACTGTGGACGCAAACACATCTGTCACGGGTTTAGCAGCTACTGGCGGTGTTGGTTCCGTTTCTGTAACAGGGACCGCCAGCGTTGCGGTCACGGGTTTAGCGGCTACTGGCGGTGTTGGTTCTGCGGTGGTTACTGCGGACGCAAACACATCTGTCACGGGTTTAGCGGCTACGGCGAGTGTTGGTTCTGTATCTGTGACAGGGACCGCCAGCGTTGCGGTCACGGGTTTAGCGGCTACGGCTAGTGTTGGTTCTGTATCTGTTGAATTAGGTCAATCTATAGATGTCACGGGTTTAGCGGCTACTGGCGGTGTTGGCTCTGTATCTGTAACAGGGACGGCTCTTGTTAACATTGAGGGGGTTTCTGCAACAGGAGCCACTAGCACACCGTTGGTCTGGGGTCGTATTGTTCCGGATCAAGATCCGAGTTACAGCGTCGTACAACCAAGTCAGTCGTCCGGGTTTGCTCGTATTGTGCCAAATCAAAATCCGAGTTATACTCAGACGCAACCTACACAATCGCCTGAGTGGAGCGATGTGTCTACAACTTCCCCAGATCCAAACTGGGAAAACGCAGCATAGGACGGGATCATGCCTAGTACATATACTACGAATAACGGTATCGAAAAAATCGCAACGGGCGAACAATCTGGAACCTGGGGCGATACGACGAATACTAACTTTGATTTGTTAGATACGTCTCTTGATGGTCAGATTTCTGTGGCGCTAGGTTCTACAGGTAGTACGGGAAGTCCAAACACGTTGCCTGTAACTGACGGTTCTACTTCAAACGGTCGTAATCGTTTTGTAGAGTTTACGGGAACTCCTGGTGGTGATACCTATGTGCAGTTGACTCCTGCGGATTCTGAGAAAGTAATTCACATCCAGAACAGCACCAATCAAACGTTGTTTTTGTTTCAAGGTACATACGACGCTGGCAGAGACTATCAGTTGCCTGCTGGTCGCAACGCGGTTATTCGGTTTACCGGAGCGGGCGCATCTGCTTCGTATGCGTATAATGCCTTAGAGGATTTGGAAGCAGGGAGTTTTAACTCTGGTGTTTTACAAGCCAGGCATAGCGGATCAAACGCCATTATTTCTAACGAAACAGGGGATCTAAAGCTTCAAAATAACGAAGCTGATAAGGATGTTCTAATACAGACAGATGATGGTTCTGGGGGTCTAGCTACTTATATTATGGCAGACGGTTCAACCGGAGCAACAAAACTGTCTTTTGCGACTGGTGGAAGCAGTTCCACAAAATTAGCAACTACTAATATAGGTGTAGACATTACAGGTGGTTTTGCGGCTACCGATGGATCTACTATTACTGTAGATGATAACTCTGTTGCTTTAGACCTTATTTGTACAGACACAGATGCTTCTCAAGGCCCAATACTTAGACTATCTAGAGATGTTACTGGTGCAGCAAGTGACACTATTGGTTCGATCCAGTTTAATGGAGAGGATGCTGGGGATAATGATACTCAGTATGTTGAACTTCAAGCACAAATAGACGATGCAACTGAGGGTTCTGAAGATGGTCTATTTGAGATTAGAGCTTTTAGGGCTGGAACTGCTAAGACGATTATGTTAGCTAATGCTACAGAAACTGTATTTAACGATGGGTCAATAGACTTAGACTTTCGGGTTGAAAGTGACAACGATGCCAATGCATTTGTTGTAGAAGGATCCAGTGGTCACATAGGTTTGGGAACTAACAATCCCGGTTGCCCACTTCATATAATAAATGATACCCTTACAGATTTTGTTAGATTTGAGAGCAGTGAGCAGGGAACTCCCGGTGATCATGCACCTGAACTTTCGTTGTACCGCAACCTTAGCAGCCCCGCAGATGGTGATGCTGGTGGTTCTGTTGAGTTTAACTTTAATGATAGTGCTGGAACCAACACAACTTTTGCACGGATTAAGTCTGTTGCAAATGATGTAACTAACGGCACTGAAGATGGCGCAATTTTCGTTGAAGTTCGTACTGCTGGTAGTCTCAACGAAAAAATGCGTATTGACCAAGGCGGTGTTGGCATTGGTGGTGTTACGGCAGAAAGTGGCATTGACTTGCAGGTTCAAGGCACCACTAAGATGTCTAAAACCAACAATGCCGAGGCTCTTATTCTTGAAAGCACAGATGGTGATGCTGATGACGGCCCGATTCTTTTGTCTGATCGTGTTTCTGGCTCACCCGCAGATAATGATAACTTAGGAAAAACGATCTACAGAGGTCGGAACGATGCTGGTCAAGAAACTGATTATGTAACAATTCGTGCTGAAGCTCGTACAGTTGCTGATGGCGGTGAAGACGGTCGGTTTCAAATTTCTATGAAGATAGATGGTACTTCCTCTAACGTCTTTGACATTGATTTAGACGGTGCTTCTAACGAAATTGTCTTTAACGAAGCAGGGTTGGACATCGACTTCCGTGTGGAGGGTGCGGGTTCTGGTAGCTTGATTAGAACTCGTGCAAGCACTGATACAGTAATGTTGGAAGCCAGTTCCACGATTACCGCAGGTCCAACACTTGCGTGTCACCAAGGTGCGTCTAACATTACCGCAGAGTTTTTCCGTGGTTCTTCCAACGGAACAGCAACAATCGTTAATATGTATTCTGACAATGGTGGGTCCAACACACTACAACACCACTTTGAAGCTAATGGCGATTTGGAAATTCAAGGTACTCTTACTGAGAGTTCTGATCAACGCATCAAGCAAGACATTGTAGACAGTGGTTCGCAATGGGATGACATCAAGGCTGTTCAAGTTCGTAAATACCGCAAGATTTGGGATGTTTCAGAATATGGTGACGATGCGGATGTTTATTTGGGTGTTGTTGCTCAAGAACTTGAATCCTCTGGCATGGGCGGTCTTGTTAAAACACGTGTTAATGAAGAAAACCCTGATGATGATTTGAAATCAGTAAGGTATTCTGTGCTTTATATGAAGGCTGTCAAAGCATTGCAAGAGGCTATGGTTAGAATTGAAACTCTGGAAACTAAAGTAGCTGCACTGGAAGCTGGATAACTCTCGATCTAAGTCGAATATAACACAAGGAGAGTTTAAAATGCCGCTAACAAAATTACAGTTTCGACCAGGAATTAACAAAGAAACCACCTCATATTCCAACGAGGGTGGCTGGTACGAGTGTGATAAAGTTAGGTTCCGGTTTGGGGTCCCAGAAAAAATCGGAGGTTGGGAGCATACCTTTGACGCTAATTTTCTTGGAACGTGTAGATCTTTAATTGGGTGGACGGCTCTTGACGGAAACAATTTTATAGGTTTGGGGACTCACCTAAAATACTACATAAGCGAAGGCGGCGCATATTACGATATTACTCCAATTCGCAGCACAACAGCAGCGGGAGAAGTAACTTTTGACGCGAGTGCTAACACTTTGGCGTCAGACGTAAGTGCTGGTGATACTTCGATAACACTCACCAGTGCGTCCGGGTTTCCTTCTGTTGGAATTATTCAAATCGAAAGTGAAACCATTTCGTATAACGGAATTAGTAGCAACGATCTGACGAACTGTGTGCGTGGGTTGGATGGAACAACTGATGCGGCCCACAGTTCTGGAGCAGCGGTGAACTGTTCTACTATTAAAGTCGCTGATACGGGTCACGGTTGTAACCCTAATGATTTTGTAACGTTTAGCGGGGCGGCTACGCTAGGGGGCCAAGCCACTGCGAACAGGTTAAATCAAGAGTACCAAATCTTTACTCTTGTGGACGAAAACAACTACACGATAACTTTACGAGATGTTGCGACGGTAGACTCGATTACTTCAACGACTGGTTATGCGCCTACAATTATCTTTGCTAATTCTTCTGACACGGGCAACGGAGGTTCAAGCGTTGTGGGTGCGTATCAAGTGCCAACTGGGCAGGACACGGTTGTTTTTGGCACAGGTTGGGGAGCGGGAACTTGGGGCCGGGGAACTTGGGGTTCTGCGGCGAGTATTGGCGCAGCAGATCGAAGTCTTCGCACTTGGTCCCATGATAACTTCGGAGAGGATTTAGTAATTAATCCCAGAGATGCTGGTATTTATTATTGGGACAGAACAAACGGAGTAACCACTCGTGCGGTGGACATTTCTTCTGCGGCTTTCGGAACTACGTTCTCGCCACCCGTGGTAGCCAAACAGGTTTTGGTTTCGGACAGGGACAAGCATGTGATTGCTTTTGGTACAAACCCTGAATCGGACACTACTCAGGATCCTTTGCTGATCAGGTTTTGTGATCAGGGAAACATTCGAGACTGGGAAACCACAGTTACGAACACTGCTGGGGATTTACTAATCGGGACGGGTTCTGAGATCGTAACTGCGGTGGAAACACGCCAGCAGATTCTTGTGTTTACTGACGTTTCTGTTCATTCGATGCAGTATTTAGGGCCCCCGTTTACTTTTGGCATTAATCTTATTTCCGACAACATTACAATTCGTGGGAATCAGACAGCTATAAACGTCGAGGATTCCGTTTATTGGATGGGTCAAAACGAGTTTTATATGTTTAACGGCGCAGTAAACAGGTTGGCCTGTACCGTTAGAGATTATGTGTTTAGTGATTTTAACGACGATCAGGCGGGAAAGGTCATTGCGGGGTCCAACGCAGCGTTCGGAGAAGTTTGGTGGTTTTATCCCTCGGCGAACAGTGCGGACAATGATCGGTACGTTGTATATAATTATCAGCAGAATATCTGGTACTATGGAAATCTTGGGCGTTCCGCTTGGATGGACCGCGGTACGGAGCGGAATCCGATTGCAGCATCTACGGACCACTATCTGTACTTTCATGAGTTTGGAGATAACGACGGATCTGAAAACCCTCCGGTTGCTATAAACTCGTACATTGAATCAAGTCAGGTTTCGATTGGCGAAGGCGATAACTTTGTATTTGTTCGCAGGTTAATCCCCGACGTTACGTTCAGGTCTTCGACCGGAACCCCAGACCTGTCTATGACTATAAAAGCAAGACGGTTCCCTGGGTCGAACTATGACACTTCCAACACGGCAACCGTTTCTCAGACGGCAACAGTTCCTATTGAGGAGTTTACTGATCAAGCCCACATACGAGTTAGGGGTAGGTCGTTTGCGGTGCGCGTGGAGTCTAATCAAACGGATGTAACTTGGCGTTTAGGAACACCAAGGGTGGATGTACGCCCTGACGGGAGACGTTAATGTCTCGCAATACAAACCTGCCGTTTTTTCCGCTGCCCCCCAAAGAGTACAGCACGGAATACTTGTCGCGTTTGATCCAAGACTTCACTGTTTACTTGACTCGGATGCAAAATGCTGGGGAGGGTCGGCACACAGAACTGGTGCTCACGAGTCTTCAAACGGACGATAGTGGTTTGGAACTTGGAGGATTGTTTCAGCAGGCGGGTTTTGTTAAGGTGACGCTAATTAACACGCCACATGTGCGGGGGTCCTCGGCCACCGGATCGGTCGGCACAACAACGGTGACGATAACATGACTGTAATTACAATGCCAAACGGATCTCTCTGGAAACCATCCACGAGTTCTGATACAGTGCACTGTATTAATTGTGGGAATGCGGTTGATACGCCTGAAGAAGTTTTAAGTTACCCGAACGGAACATGTCCGGATTGTGGACAGGCTTGGACAGGCGCTGAGAACCGCAGCACTTCGATAACGGTTACTTCGCCCGAGCCTATTCAAGGAGAAGCATAATGAGCTTATCAGTAATTGGAGGCCTTATTGGCAGCGTGTTTGGCCCCGCTGGGGGTGCCATCGGAGCGGGGATTGGATCTCTTTTCGGAGGAGGTTCGCCTCAAGATGCGATAAAAGCGGCGGCGCTTGGTGGAATTAGCGGTGCTTTGGGAAAAGGGGTCACATCGTTGTTGGGAGCAGGCACAGGACAGATAGCGGCCCAAGGAGCGGCCCAAGGAGCGGCCCAAACAGCGGCAAGCAAAGGTCTTCCTGGCATATTTAAATCTGCTTTTACAGGGGATAAGGCTTACGGAAATATCCTTCAAGCTCTTGGGCTTGGTATGACTGCGTATGGCGTGGCGAATCCGCCAGACCCATTGGCAGAAGCAAAAAAATTAGATGATTATCTTTCGGACCAGTGGGACAGCATCGAAGTTGAAACCCCTGATTACGGAGCTTATTACGATGATTTAAATCGTCAATACGCAGCGGCGGGTGGTTTAATTCAAGGTCCAGGCACTGGAACCTCTGACGACATACCTGCGATGATATATCAGAACGGGCAACCTGTTCGGGAGGCTGCGTTATCTAACGGCGAGGTTGTTTTTTCGTTAAAAGATTTGGAACAGCTAGGCGGCGGCAATGCTGAGTTAGCGGGACAAATTATTGGAAATGCCCCTAATGGATCTCGGGGTCAAGCGGCGGCGATGTTGTATCGAAGTCTTAGAGCATAGGTGATATTATGGCGGCACAAACAAGCGGCATCCCTTCTTATTTAAAGAAGTACCAGAAAGAAATTCTGCAAAGCGCCAGTGATTTGTTTAAGCGGGGCAAGGGCCGAATGCCCCAGTATCAAATTGCTGGAATGTCCCCTTATCAACAACAAGCCATGAAAATGGCTGCTCAAGGCGTTGGATCTTACATGCCAATGTTGCAGGCAGGCGCTGATACTCTTGGTTCCGCAGCGGGGGCTTATAAATCTGGGCTAGGAACTCTTGCTGATGCGGGAGGGTACTTTGATCAAGGCGCAAAACAAGCGAGACAAGGGTCACAATATTTTAGACAAGGCGCAGAACAAGCGGGAGCAGGGCAACAATATCTTAGAGAAGGTTCGAATTTAAGCGGAGAAGGGGCTCAAGCTCTACGCAAATCTCAAGACCGTTTTAAAGGTCAAGGTTATAAGAAGTTCATGGATCCGTACCTTGAAGAGGTTGTACAAGCTGGGCAAAGAGACATCCAAGAACAAGGCGCACAGGCTGGAAATTTACAGCGGGGCCGTGGTTTGGGTGCAGCGGCGCTAGGAGGATCAAGTCGTGCGAATCTGGAGACGCGCCGGGTTGGTCAAGAGACAGCAAGAGATGCCAGTGAGTTTGGTGCCCAGCTAAGATCGCAAGGGTTTCAACAAGCTATGGACCGTGCGGGCAGTGCGTTTGAGTCTCAGAAAGGCCGTCAGCAGACAGCGGGACAGGCATTTGGAAACCTTGCTACTGGAATGGGCCAGTTTGCAGGGCAGCAGGCTAACATTGGTCGCACAACCATGGGCGCTGGTACAGGTATGGCTAACATTGGTCGCACAACCATGGGCGCGGGCACAGGTATGGCTAACATTGGCACAGGCATTGGTTCACTGGCTGGAGGCTTAGGCAACGTAGGAACGGCGCAAGCTAAATTAGGTGGCTTGGGGCAGCAGATGGGGCAAAGCGACATCAACATGCTCTACGGCATGGGTCAGAACCAGCAAGACCAACGTCAGCGGGAGCTTGAAGCGCTGCGTCAGAATCGGTACCAAGAATACATGCGGCCATACCAAGAGCTTGGTTTCTACTCGGATATTTTTGCGGGGACTCCGTCTTCCTCGATGTCCTTTACGATGCCTTCAATGCCTAATCCGTACACTCAAATTGGCGGAGCTTTTGGCGCAGCGGGCTCTGGTTACAACTACTTTAACTGATCTTAGAGGTTTCTTATGAACGTTCAGAATCGCAAGTTGTTTAGGAACAAAGATGCTCGGCGGCAGCTTGCGGCGATGGGTGGGATTATGCGGTCTTCTCCGGAGTTAGCGGGCGAGGCTGCTCGGTTTGCCGAGGGCGGCACTGCTCGTGAGCGAGCTATTTCTGGACAGGGTGCGTTGGATGAGTTTGCATCTTCAAGACGAACTCCTATTGATCTTAGGGCCATTGATCAAGCTTTGGGATCAAGGGTGCAGGATGTGGATCGCCGGGTTCAAACGGCTATCGTTAGTTTTTTGGGCAACGTGTTTCAGGTGGTTGGGGATAGAATTTTTCACTCTGACACAGGGGTTGAGATAGAAGAGCCCTCTTTGAAGCGGGAGATTCTCACGCAGGGTGATCGAATTGCCGCGGAAGACATGGCGATGGCACAGGATGTTCCGCAAGGACAACCTCGTGTGTTTGCACAGCCCGAGGCGGAGCCTGAAATAATGTTCCCTGGAGAGTTGTCCAGAGCGTTCGTTCCAGAACAAGAGGTTCCACTTTCTCTTCGGCAGAGAATTGCCGCGGAAGACATGGCGATGGCGCAGGATGTTCCGCAAGGACAACCTCGTGTGTTTGCACAGCCCGAAGGAGATGTAACTCCTTCGGAAGAACTTATGCCCATGGTCGCGGGGGACCCTCGTTTAAACATGGGCGAATTTATGAGAGGGCGTGGTCTGCCCGCATCCCCCGAAGTAATGCTTCCTGAACCGGAGACAATGGCTCCAGCGGCACCTACGATGGAAGATATAATTGCTGCTCGTTCTATTGCTGAAAACCAAGGCGGGCCCATGGGAGAAGCCGCGGCGGCGTTGGCCGGGATGACTCCTCAAAACCAAAGCGCGGAGCCCGAAGGACGAGCAAATCCGTATGTTCAAGCAATGATAGACGCTGGTTTAAGCGAGGATCCCGTTGCGTTTGATCCCAAAATAGACGACAGAAGTGGCTTAGAAAGATTAGAAGCGGAGTTGGAAGCGGATCCTGAGAACATCAAGGCTAAAGTGGCTCGGTTAGGTCAAGCAGGAAAGCGGGCGGCAGAAATTGCAGACATATTAAAGCGCCCCATACGAGAAATATTAGATATTGGTTTGGGGCTTGCCTCTGAGGGGACGGTTGAACTAGGAGCGTTGACGGCGGATCTTATTGCCGCGCATAGTGCATTCGTAAACAACCCTGAGTCAGCAGAGTTTTACTATGACGTTGCTCAAAACCTAAGAAAGTTTGGGGACGAGTCTTACTATGGCGAGGGAGATATACTACCTCGTATTTCAAACACTGATTTACTTCAAGGAGATCCTGAGCTTTCAGAAGCAGAACAATTAGCGCAACAACGCGAGCAGATTAAATCCGATTCTCTTCGTGCAACCTCCGACGCTATGCTGGCTAACGATCAGTCGTTGTTTGCAGATGGAACGCCTGTTGAGTTTTTACCTGAAGATCAGACATATAGTTTTCCAAGAAAAACTTCCGTCACAGGAATAGAAGGTTTGTTGACAGCGCCAGAAATGGCACAGAGTAATTTGCCAGAAATTAATGTAACACCTTCCTCCATTAAAACAATGTCGGGCTCTGGTTTAACTCTACCTGCCCCTCCACAAGGAAGAGTTGGGGATATGCCCATTGAAGAATTGATAGATTTTTCAACCCCGAGCGAGGCGTTGGCTTCTGAAACTCTTTTAAGGAATCGAGCAGAATCCGCGGCAATCGAAAATGAAATGGACGACGCTCTTGATCCGATTGTTCCATTTAACACCGAAGGTGGTAGGGCTACCGCTTTAGGTGAAGAGACAGCCGCTACAAAAGAAGCTCTGGACGCAGAGGTAGCGGTAAGTCCATTGCAAGAAGCGGCTCGCGAGGCATTATACCCTCAACGCGCCAGAGAGTTTCGCGAACAAGAAGCGAACCGTACTAATTTACCTTTAATTGGTGGATCTGACCCGGAAATAATAAAAGCAATCGAAGAAAAGGCCGCGTTGGAGGCAGCAGAAGCCGTTCCTCCCCTAAGCACTCTTGGAAGGAAAGAAGGGGACTTTGTGCTAACGGTTGAGCCTACAACCGAAGAGGAAACCGTCCGCCCAAAACCTCGGCCCAAGGAACTTGAGAACGCATATGCTGCTGCCTTAGCAGCAGCAGAAGCTTCTACTAATCCGGACGCAAGTCTCCCGGATACGATCGGCGCGAACCTTGGCGAGAAGAGTTCGTCTTCCATTGAGGAAGCTACTAAGGCGCAGTATAAGTTCTTAAAAGATTTCTTGGGCGTTGGGGAACGAGACAAGCAGAAAGAATTTAACCTGATGGCAATGCAGTTCTTTACTGCGTTAGCCGCGGGCCAAAGTCCGAACGCCTTGGCTAATCTAAACGCCGCTGCCTCTACGGCAATCGCGGGTCTAGCTGCGGGGGACAAAGAGCGCACAGACTTTGATCGTGAACTTAAACTGGCTGCGTATGAACAGGGGCAAGCTCAAATAGCGGCTTCTGTAAAACGGCGAGACGCGATGGCCCGAGCATATCTCAGCGCGGGCCTTATGCCCGAGATCGACGAAGCCACAGGGCAGATCACGGGGTATAAAGTTCTTCCTAGCAAAACGACTTCGACGTACACTCCGGAACGTTTAAGACAAACTCTCTTAGAGCAGATAATAAAGCCTGAAAACGCGGAAGATTTTGGCCTTTTTACAGACGGTAATCTTGATATTGCTAAGGCAAACAAACTTGTAGAACAAATGATGCAACTCGGGTTAAGGCCTGTTGATGAGGTTTCTACGACTGATGATTTTAGTGAAATGAAAAAGCTTGAAGACGCCGCACGGGAAAGAGGAGAATCAACCTTTTTAGATCCTGATGGCATAAAACGCGCAGTTAGACCTTTACAGTAGGAGTTACTATGGCTGAAGAGTACACACCTCCTCCTATTGTAGGAGCGTATGTGCCTCCCCCTATTGTGGAGGAGGAGTCCGAGGACAAACAGTTCTACGACGATACTTTTCTTGGGGAATTGGGCGAGGGCGTTGCTTCTGGCGTCACTAAGTTAGTTGAAGGCGTTTCGGGTCTAGCTGCTATACCCGTGGACGCTGCAACTGGATCCAACTACGGAGATCAAATCACTCAGGCGGGTGAGGATTTAAGAGATTCACTTGGGCTAGACCCTGAAGGGTTTGTGGGCAAGGGATCGGAAATCGTAACTCAGTTTGTATATCTGCCCGCTAGACTTGCTGGTTTGGCAGGGCGCGGATACCAAGCACTTAGATCGGCTCGGTTAGGAAAAACAAAAGCCGCAACAACACCCTTAACCAGAGGGGAACGTTTCGGTCTTGCTGCCTCACAAATAGGGGCCGCAGGATTGGGTGAGATAGCCGTCACTACAGATGGCACAACCACCATTGGCGACTGGGTCGAAATGGGACCGACCCAGACCGAAGATCTAATCGGATTGAGGGGCCAAGAAAAAGCGATGGCTCGCTTACGAAACAGACTAAGGAGCACCGCGGAAGCGACTGGTCTTGGTGCGGGCGTTGCTGGTGCTCTTGGCGCATTAGGCCGAACCTCGGCGGGTCAAGGCGTTGCAAAAGCGGTAAGCGCAAAGCTCGACAAAGTGGGTCAAAACATAGACGACCTATTATACCAGCGCATGACCGCTCGCCCTGGGACCAGTGAAGAACTCGGGTTTTTTAAAAGCAAACTAGCTGATGCTATAGCATTCTCTCGCTATCGGGGGTTCTTGCCTGATGAGGTTGCTACAAAAAGATTGTTGATCGAGGGAGAGGTTTCCGCAGAAATAAAGAAAGCGGAAAGAACATTAAAGCAGTTAGATAAACAAATCGACGTTTCCTTAAAAAAGATGAAACCAAACTCTCAGTTGGATCGAGTAGGGATTATGTCCAAGGTTGAAGAGTTTCTTACTGAAACGGATTTAAAAACAAAAGCTGGTATCTTGGGTCAAATTCCCGCGGACCTTAGACCTAACGTTCAAGCCATGCGCGACCATGTTGATTCTCTAAGTGAAAGATTAAAAGGAGGATCTTTTTTATCCAGTGATCCTGTTACTCCGGATGGCAACAGCATTAAAGACATCATAGACGATGGCATCGGGTCATACCTACGTCGGCGCTACCGTGTGTTTGAAGATGCAAAGTATACGCCCACCCGAGAATCAATCGATGCCGCTCGTTCTTTTTTCCAAGGAAACAAAACAGCGACAGAAAAAGAACTGACCAGACTGTCCAAAGCAGATCCTTTTAACTCTGCTTTGGATGAAGACTTTATGCTGAAGAATGGTTTGTCGAAGACTCCGGATGGGGAAATTAAAGTGGGGGCTCAAGTCACTCCCGCTGCTGCGCAAAAAGCACAAGAGGCGTTCTTATCCAAGTACGCTGTTAAAGGAAGAGCCGCTTTGGGTGGAGGTCGAGTGGCCCGTGATCGTTTGGACACGAACATGTTTATAGACCGTGAAAATGTACCCAAAGCATTGCGCCAGTTGATGGGTGAGATTGACGACCCCAAACAGGCTTACTTGGGAACGGTCGCGGATCTTGCTCAGTTTAATGCAGTAGACGATTACTTTGGAACTGTTGCTAAATTAGCAGAGCAAAACCAAGGTGTCGGTAAACTCTTTGTAGATGCGTCAAAACTAAGTCCAGAACAACAAGCTGGGTTGGTTGAACAAGGGTACGTCCGTTTGGGATCTAAAGAAGCACCGACTATGGTTGGGGCTTCGGGTCGAGAAATGACGGAAGTAGAAGAGTTAGTTAACACTCAAGGTTGGGGTTCTTTGTCTGGGTACATGGTTCCTCAGTCCATATACAAAGACCTAACTAATGCCGTTTTAGCAGAAGACAGCTTTGGGGCTTTGATCACCCGGGGAGTGATTGGCACATTCTTAAAGGGCAAAGGTATTTCTCAGTACAGCAAGACTGTTCTTTCTCCTATTACGCAGATTCGTAACTTCACAACCGCAGTTAGCTTTGGTCTTGCTAACGGCAACGTCCCAATAATCGGACGGGGAGGAAGTCTTAGCGACTCGGCTAAGTTGGTCTTCTCAAACATAACAAGCAAGGGATCCGATGAAGTGTTTGCGGATCTGGCGGACGCTCAAAACCGTGGAGTATTAGGGACGAACGCTGAGTTAAGAGAGATTCAAGACACGTTAAGCAAGGGTGTTGATGTTACGGCCCGTGGTCCTCGGAACTTCTCAGAGGCAGTGCTTGGGGAAAAGTTGGGTGGGGCTCTTAGAAAAGGAACGAAGCCGCTTGAAGATATTTATCAAGGGTCTGATGATTTTTGGAAGTATTTCAGTTACAACGCGGAGCAGGCAAAGATACGAAATGCTCTAGCTAAAGCTACGGATGAGCAGAAGATTGCGTATCTGACCAAGGGTCGGGGTGTAACCACTAAACAAAAAGCGCAAGACAATTTGATCGAGGAGTTGATTAAAGATCGCGCTGCGCAAATTGTAAGGGACACTGTTCCTAACTACAGCAAAGCGGGATCAGAATTGGTTCGCTTTGGGAGAAAGCTTCCGGTTGGTAGTTTCATCACTTTCCCTGCGGAAATGTATCGGACAAGCTTTAACATCGTAAGGCAAGCCATTGATGACATGGCGTCGGACATCCCTGCTATACAAGCTCGGGGTCGGCAGCGGTTGATTGGGTTTACAACAGTGGCGGGCGTTGCGCCACTGGCAGCGGTTGATTTAGGATCTGCGATAAGCGGCGTTCCAAAAGAGATTATGGAGGCGTATAAGCGGTCGTTTGGTGCTTCATGGGAAAAGGGCGCTATCCTTATTCCCATTGAACAAGACGAAGACGGCAACGTTAAATACTTTAACTACAGTACGTCCAACCCCTATGACACGTTATTTCGTTTTGCTAACCGAGCATTTACGGAAGCAGATGCAGCTATTTCTTCAGGGCAGTCTGTTGATAAGGTGTTTACAGATACAATGATTGCTACTCTGGGGGAAGCGTTTGCTCCGTTTATGGATGAGGCAATGCTTACAGAGTCCTTATTAGATATTAGCGTTCGTGGTGGTAAAACTTCTACTGGAGCCGAAGTGTATAACCCCGAAGATTCGTCCGGAACCAAGGGTCAGAAGATGTTCAACCATGTTCTGGACACACTAATGCCAGGTTTGATTCCACTTAATGTATCAAGCGGGGAGTTTGAACCTAGTAGGTTTGCGCGAGGGGTTATTGGTTCTCAATTCCCAGATCTAATTGATCCAAAAGATAAGTTCCAAAGAGAACGAAATCTAACAGAAGAGGTGTTTAGGCAGTTCTCAGGTGTGACTCCTCTGGAATTTAACCCCAAGAAAAACTTAGGGTTTGCGGCGGGCCGATTAAACCGTGCTCAAGGTAACGCCAAGCGGATCTTCAACAGGCACACCGATGACGGTAACGCAACAGGCGATTCTTTGTTCGAAGCTTATGTTGCTGCGAATGAGGCAAAGTTGCGAGTTGATCGTGAGTATTATCGAATGGTTAAAGATCTTGAGATTATGGGACTGACAACTTCAGAGATCCGACGAGAGCTTAAAAAACAAGGTATCAGCGGAGCAAGAGATATCCTTCGCAACGAGTTTGAGCCTTTTCCACTCTCCGACCGAAACAAAAAAGATATGCGCGAAACTGGAAAGTATGCAGAGTTTCCTCGCCAGAAATATCTAGAGTACCGCAGGGCAATGAAGAATGTGCCGTTGGACGTACCGTTAGACGTAGAGTTGCCATCTTCTTCAGTTGAGTCCGGGTACACACCCCCGCCTGTGGTTTCGGATTACGCGCCTCCACCCGTTGTTTCAGCCCCTGCTCCTGCCCCTGTGGCTCCTGCCCCTGTGGCTCAACCGCAGCAACAACAGGCTCCGAATAGATCGTTTGAGTTCTTGGGATCTAATCCAATAGATGCGCTGAGAAACTTTGAGATCCTACAACGCATCACTGGTGGTCAGTAGCTTTCAACGGTTACCTTTACTCCGTTACCTCCGAGCAATCGGATAAGTTCATCAGCGGAAGACTCTACTTCTCTCAGAACATCTTCATCGTTTGTCAGAGCAGCTAGGTTCAAAGCTTCTCCCACGAAATCCATCAATGCGTGGACCTGCATTGGATGCATATCCTTAATCCCTAAAGTCGGCATGTCATCATCAATCATTCGATTTCTCCCCAGTTATCTTTAATATCTACGTCAATCTTAGATGGAACCTTGAGCGTAATACCCGTCTCCATAATCTCTTTAATCCTAGCCGATTGCTCCGGGCTCTCTGTGTTAAAGCATAGCTCATCGTGAACCGTGAGCATAGGAGTAAGTCCCTCGTTGTAGCAATCAAGCATCGCTTGTTTTGTTTGGTCGGCTGCTGATCCCTGGATCAAACGGTTGAGCGCCTTGTAAGTAAACGCTCGTTTGATGTCTGGGCCATACTCCTTCAGAGCTTCCTCGTGAGGACAAGCTTTTCCTGCTCCGAACTTGATTGGCTCCCACAAGGGGAACCTGCACTTACGGCCTAGCAGAGTGCGTATATGACCGTTCTGGTCAGCCCTCTTGGTTGCCATGTCCGCAAGCTGCTTAACAAACGGAACCTTACTGCGGTGCCGCTTGATTAAATCCTTTGCCTCATCCGAAGCAATGCCCAACTGATCCGCTAGTTTGGCTACGCCCATGCCGTACATAATCCCCAGGTTCACGGTCTTGGCTTGCTTCCGCGTGATCCCCGCAAGGTCTGCCACCATCTGGTGCAGATCAACATCGCCGTTGTTAAATTCATCTACCACTTCGTCCACAATGTGGCTACGAAGAGAGCTTGGTACGCTCGCTGCGAAGTGAACCAACAACCTCGGCTCTTGGCTTGAGTAGTCAAACGATCCCCACTTCATACCCTCTTCTGGAATAAACAGACCTCTAATCATACGTTTGATGTCCGGGTCCCGAGCAGGGATCTGCTGAAGGTTGGGGTTAGATGACGAAAACCTACCCGTAACCGTCCCGCCATCATCCCTACGGGTAGAGTGTAGCTCCGTATGGATACGTCCGTTATGCTCGTGACGCAAAATGCTATCGATAAACGTAGCGTCTGCTTTGTCAAACTCCCGCAGCTTAACCAGTGCTCGGCATATCTTGTGGTCTTGGTTCGACAGCCAAGATTTTGTAAACGAGGGCGCTCCTCCCGTTTTTTTACCCGTCTCTTTGTTTTCTTTGCTTTCGGTTCTTGGATAAGCCAAGCCGAGCTTGTCAAACATCTTAGCAATCGAGGCAGAGGCCCATATGTCTACGCCCATCCCCGCTTCTTTTTCTATATACTTTCTTAGGTGGTCCGACTGCTCTTTAATCAAAGCCTTGTTCTGCTCTGCTTTATCCAGATCAACGCGCACACCGTTGGTACGCATGTCTAACAAGCAGGGTATCAACCCGTTCTCAATATCCCAGATATGCCAGAGTTCTTCTTCCTCCAACCGTACCTTTAATGCCTCCCACAGTTTAAGCGTAGCAACCGCATCCTGCTCGGCATAGGCCCCCACATATTTGGGCGGAAGCTTGTACATCCCTGACTTAGGATCAACGCCCCATTCCTTGGCCGCTGCTTGCAGAAGCCTTTCGTTCTTACGCATGGACACAAAGTCCCGAGCCATAGAATCAAGACCGAAGGACCAACGGTTCTCGTCCACAAGTGCCCCTGAAATCATCGTGTCGATAATCCTACCCTTGATTTCTATGCCCTCGGCTCTCAGCCAACCTGCATCGTAGGTAGCGTTGTGCATAATCACGTTCATGTCAGGCACAGACATCTGTTTCTTGAGCCACCGCATGGTAAACTTGGGATCTAGGTTGTGCGAGTTCTCGTGCCGAATAGGAAAGTACCCTTTGTATTCCCCTGCGGCCACCGCAATACCTATGATGTGACCGTCTTTACGGGCCCACCCTGGGCCAAGAGTCTTGATGTTGGGATCGTAGGTTTCCAAATCCACGGCCACATTCTTATACCCTGTTAAGTCAGGATAGTCCGGAGGAATGTTCCAGTCCTGATCTATCAGATCCAACTCGTTCTTAATCTGGTGGTGCAGCGCACTGCCAAAGAGATTATCTTGCATTCTTTTCACGCATCCTTTGGATGATTTCTTTGTGCCGAGGTAATAAAAGAGACGGTACGTCTTTCTTATCCCGGTCTATGTGCTCCGAACCCAGGGCACTATACCCAACCTTATCCACCCAAGAATCCTCGTGGTCGATGTTCTCAACCAAACGGGCAGTCTTTACCCAGTCCATCATCAACGCTACATGCGCAGCGGTTACATGGCCGTGGCTCTTTAACGCGCCACTGATAATAATGTTCCACCCTTCCGCAATCCTGCCATGGTTGTGGTATGCATCACCGTAATCCTTGGCCCTCTGACCATTGATCAATTCTTTGGCCTTATCTAAAACTTCATCTCGTTTCATAGCGTGTACCTATATTTGTTGTTGCTCTGTAGAATATACAGCGTGTGCCGTGCTCTCGTTATACCGACATAGAATGCTCGATGTTCATCGTCAGGATGATCACTGTTCACACAAGCCTTTGTTGACGCCGTGTAAACAACGCAGTTATCATCTTCCCCGCCCTTCATAGCATGGAATGTGGATAGTTTGATACGAGGAGGGGACAATAAATCGTCTCCTCTCCTGTGCAGCGCATCAATGTATTCTTGTTCCGCAGTTCCAACCCGAAGAACCTTATAGGCGCTCTGTTCTGCCCCCGCTAAAAGCCCAAAGTCTTCCTGCAATGCAGTCATCGTTAGCTCCGAATCCTCTGCCAAGGAATCCAACATTTGTGTGCTACCTCTCTTGACCACGGCGTTCTCCCCTTGTTTGGGAACCGCGGCGTACAAAGCCCTAACCCGTTGCAAATCGACAGCCTTGTCCTGACACAAATCATCCCAAGTCATTATGTTTTCCACCAGTTCTGTGGAAATGCTAGGCTTTCCCTTGATCGAGTATTTAAATCCCGCGTTCTTTATATGCACGGCTAAGTCGCTAACGTATGTATTCGTCCGTGCCATAATGGTCCACGACCCTTCCTGAAAAGGGATGTCCTCTATGTGGTAGACATACTCAACCTTTCCCTCTTCGTCCCTGGATTCGAACTCCTTATCGTGTCTAACGGATATACGCTTGGATATACTGTTTGCCAAACGATGCACCGACTTGGGAATCCGGTAAGATCTTTCCAAAACCTTTACCTTGTTTGAACTCTCGTTAAACAACTTAACATCAACACCCGTCCACCTGTGTATAGCTTGATCATCATCTCCTGCGATAAACACCTGATCAGCATTGTCAGCTATCTTTTCCGCCATCTGCCACTGCAACGGGGTGAAGTCTTGAGCTTCATCGATAAACAAGAAGTCTAAACTCGGCGGCTTTCCCAACGGGATGTACTTCTCAATCATATCCACAAAGTCATACTTGTTAGCGGCCTTCTTGTACTCATCCAACATCTTGGAAAGCTGCTCTAACTTTGGGTAAAACAAATCCCAATCCGCAAAATCATTGTACTCTTTTTTAAAGTCCACCATTCGCAGCCGAGCCCGGTTGTTTAACTGAAGGTACGTTGCCCCGGATCCTCCAATCGTAGGCAGGTTGATTCCGTCATCCAAGGTCACCGAATCTCGTCCCTCAAACGTCAGACCAATCTCACGGCCTATGTTGTCGTAGTCTTCTTTGTTCATAATGTCTTGGGGCTGCAACCCCAACCCGTGAAACCCGAACGCATGGCTCGTCTTCATGTACGGAAAGTCCTTAGCCTCTAGCTTAAACTCAGCACAGGCCCGAGCAACCATCTCCTCGATGGCTTTCCGCGTAAACGAGATCACGCCTATCCTTGACGGGTGCGTTCCTTTTTCCAACGCAGCTTTGATCTGCTGTATCAGGTAGTAGGTCTTGCCTGTCCCTGGAGGACCAAGCACCAGTTCCGCTTTAGGTATCATACTCTTTTCCTCTTGGTCTTGAGTTTACCCAATCTTCAACCTCGGACAGAACCCAACGGCTAGAAGACCGTTTGTTTGTTTCGTCCCCCAGAACAATGGGTTTCGGAAAGTTGTCTGTAGTCTGCGCTAACTTGTAGACGTAGGATCGCGACACACCCAATAGGTCCGCAACTTCCCCCACTCGGAGCAAGCGATTAGAATGGGATGTCATTTGATATCTCCTTCACAGGCAATTCGGTTTCATCTTCTTCAAAAGCAGGGACGTACCAACATCGGATGTTTGTCCGCTTCCCTTTGGCTTTTACTATATTCTGCACTCCATTGTCGCCGCCCATGTCCCGTATCATCTGAATGATGTGCGCTCGGGTCTGACCAACAAACCTTCGATGGTGCAGATACTCCAACAGGCCTTCCAACTTAAACTTCGTTACACCACCATCGGTCCACGGTTTATTCATCTCGATCTCCTCTGGAGCCATGGCTCGAATGTGACTGGTGCAGTAGGCAAACAAGTGCTCCTTAAACTGACCCGCAATCGTCTCCTCATACGGCACATCGATGTACGTTGCTTGGCTCATCAAACTGTTGACCATCTGCTGCCACTTCTGCGGCTTAGTAGTCGGCGGCATAAAGTTACATTGCTCCATGCAAGCTCGCTGCCACAGCGTTTGATTCTGCAACTGCTCTGAGCCCAACTGAATCCGCAACCCGTTTACATCCATGAAGTATAACCGAGGCTCAGACAACATGATCGTTAGCCCACCAACCTGCGGTGCATCAGGCGCATCATCGCTGATCCCGTGCTTTGCCAAGACGCACAGAGATGGATCGCAGTAGGACTTGAACGGTTCGTCCTTACAGGTGTACCCCCAGTCTTTCTTCTCGTGCTGTTTGATTACGGTCAGCACCTCTGAGGATGGAAGGGGTGGAGAGAATAACGTTCGGTTGTATTCCTCCAGGGAGGCTTGCCAACTATCCGGAAACTTCTTCTTGCAGTACACGCCCATGAAAAACAAAAGCTTGTTCCTCGGCTCGCTCTGTGGCCCGTCCGAAAAGATGTTGCGTATGCAGGGAGGACCATCGTCGAAGTGCTTTCGAACCTTGGTCGTGCTGCGCAAAGCTTCCAAGTCGGCCAACTCAACCCGGTTCTTTTCCACCGCATCCAAGAACTCATCCAATTCCATGGCCTCGGAGTTTGAGTTGTAGCAATACCGTTGCGGAGTTTCCGCATTAAAGTACGGCATGTTTATAAAATTGCCAACATCACCGCGCTCGGCAATGATCGTGTCCTGCTTTGGAAAGATCTCAACGCCACTGTGCCCAAGCAGGATCGACATCTCGGTCAGGTATTCTCGGACCACGGCTGCTTGCTCCCACTCTTTGAGAAACAAATAGAGGTGAGCCCCTCCGGACTTAGATCTGCAATGCAGCAGCGGAAGCTTGAGCTTCTGGATCTTTTCCTGCATTTCTTTCTGGTTCAGATCATAGACATCCACATCAATAGCGCCGAACCGACATTGATTGTCTTCGTTGATCGGGATAGCCCCAACCCCCTGCTCACCCTTGATGTGCGCTTTGACCAGCGCATCTGTCAACGGCTCGCGTATAATCTTACTCTTAGAATCTGCCTTACCGTTCCGACCTATCCGACCTACGGATGTCGTGCCGTGAGCATTCTTGGCCCCGGCAAATGCGGCAAGCAGCTTTTTTGATTGTGACATTTACTGCTCCCAAGTGAAGGTGGGAGGCGGATACCCGTCCGCCTCCCGAGGCTGCTAGAAGGGGATTTCATCGTCCTTCAATGGAGGAGTAGGGGTGGAGGCCCCCTCTTCCGGAGCAGCTTTCACTTCGCCCGCAGCGACACTGTCGCGAAAGGCTTTGGCTTCAAGTATTAGATCACGGCTCTCAACCAACCCGACCTTTTCGATCTGGTAGTTGAACCATGTACCCTGGTCGTTGCTTTCTTCAACCGTTCTAAACTTCCACATTGTGGCGAACAGAGGAGGCAGAACCATCTGACCAGTCTTCGGATGCTTAATCTTCTGCATCGCAATCTGAGTCTTCCAACGACGGCTAACCTTCAACTGGCTAGACTTCATGTCTACCACAACAGGTTGCGTGATCCCGTCTTCGCCAATCAACAAGCAGAAGTGCTGATCAGATTTGACTAACTCATTGCCGTTGGGCAGGATTTCTTTGGCCCCAGATCGTTTGGTCTGTCGTAACACAGGATCCGTTGTAGCAATCTCTCCTTGGAAACCACCACCTTGCTCCCGGGGAACGAACTCCAGATACTTCACAGTCTGAAAGCACGGGATAATTGTTACCCCATCTTCGCCCTTAAACAGATCCATGGTCACGTTATTAAACATGTCCCCCTGTTCCGAGCCCTCAATGTAGGAAGCCTCACGCTTCTTGAGTTGAGGGGACATCGCTTGCAAGATCCGAACAAACGGGATCTGCATTTCAGAACTGTCGAAGGACGCGCCCTCTCCAGCAAACTCTAGGATGTCATCCATAACATCTGTGCTTAACTCTGCACTTTTTTTCTTAGCAACAGCGCCCATTACTTTTCCTCCTTATTATACTTCTTTTGCAAACCTTCGATAACTTCAATCAACTCTTCGTTGATGAATTCCGATTTTTTGGGATTGCCATCCTCGTCGTACTCTTCACGACTGATACGATCCATCTCTTCTATCTGCATTTGTTTCGACACGCCCATCACGTTTTCCTCCGGATCTGTGCTGTATTGGAAATGAAAGCCCCGAACAGATCGAGGTCAATCGGTTTGCCATCCGTCACACGTTCCTTCACAAACGCTTTCAGTGTGGATGGGTGAACGTGGGTCTTGGTCTTCGGATCAAAGCCCCGCTCTTGCAGCAGTCCGACAACGTCCCCCGCTACATTATCCTCGCCCTTACCAAAGGACACGGTGATGTCATTCTTGATGATGTCATCCAAGCCATTGGACCGAAGCCAATCAAACGCGGCCTCTTTGTTTGCCGCAGGTATCGACGCAGCAACAATCATCTTACGCTCAACTATAGAGCCGTCCACATCAAGACGCTCGACGCCCATCTCATCCATCAAGGCTGGGATGTTCTCGACCGAAAGCTTGTGCTTCTCCTGCTTCATAGCTTTTATGTGGTCCTCCGCATCGCTGATCTCTTGCTCAACGTCACGCAGCTTGCGAACCAGTTGACTTAACTGTTTTCCGGTTCCAGTATCGACAGACGAAAGCGCATCCGATTCGTCGTATAAGTCTTCAAATATGTCAGTCATAAGTTTTTCCTCTTCAGGGTTGATTTATCCGGTAGCACCGTGCTATCCGTTAGTGGACATTAGTGGAGATATATAATGGTTGTCAACTACAAATATAAATTACCGCCGTTTAATCACCAGGCAGAAGCCTTGGATGACGGGTGGGATCGAATCGAGTTTGGTCTGTTCATGGAAATGGGAACGGGTAAATCCAAAGTCCTGATCGATAACATGGGCATGTTGTACCAATCTGGCCTGATTAACTTCGCCCTGGTGATCGCACCCAAGGGCGTTTATCGCAACTGGGTAGCTAAAGAAATCCCCGAACACATGTCCGATGATATACCCCATCGCGTCATACGTTGGGTGTCTGGACCAAACAAAAAACAAGCGGAAGAAATGCGCTCGGTCAAAGATAAATTCAACGGCCTGACCATCTTCGTCATGAACGTCGAATCATTCTCATCTCTCAAAGGTAAGAACGCAGGGGAATGGATGGCTCGTGCGCTGGGCTCAAACGGTATGATCGCAATCGACGAATCAACCACCATCAAAAACCATAAGGCCAAGCGCACCAAAGCTCTAATGAAAATCGCTGCGGGCTTCAAGTATAGAAGACTCTTGACAGGCTCCCCCGTCACAAAAAGTCCGATGGATATCTATTCGCAGTGCGAGTTCCTCCGCCCCGGGCTCTTGGGATACGATTCATACTACGCGTTCCAAGGACGCTACGCCGTGGTGCAACGTAAAACCATGGGTCAAGCAGCCTTCCAACAGATCGTTGGGTTTAAGAATCTTGACGAGCTCACCAACAAGATCGACATGTTCTCCTTCCGCGTATTAAAGAAGGACTGCCTTGATCTCCCCGATAAAATCTACACCGCCAGGTATGTCGGCATGACTCCTGATCAAATGAAAATGTACGAGGATGTGCGACGCCACGCCATGGTTCTGCTCGATGACGGTGAGTTGGTCACCGCTCCCGCCGTAATCACACAGATGCTACGTCTGCAACAGATCATGTCCGGACATCTAAAGACCGACGACGGTGAGATGCTGTACTTCCCATCCAAACGCATGGATGCCCTGACCGAAATCATGAACGAGCACGACGGCAAAGCTATCATCTGGTCACGTTTCCGATACGACATCCAACAGATTACGCAAATGCTGAACGATAAGTTCGGAGAAGGATCCGCTGCGGCGTACTTCGGAGATACAACCGACGACGACCGAAACAATATCGTTAAGAATTTTCAGAACCCAGACCATCCCCTCAAGTTCTTTGTCGGGAACCCCGCTACCGCAGGGTATGGACTGACTTTGACCGAGGCAAACCTCGTGGTATACTACGCCAACGATTTCAATCTGGAAACCCGGATCCAATCAGAGGATCGAGCACACCGGATCGGACAAAAGAACAACGTGACATACATCGATCTGATCTGTGAAGGCAGCATCGATGAACGCATAGTCAAGGCCCTTCGAAACAAAATCGATATCGGCGCTAAAGTATTAGGAGAGGAGTCCAGAGAATGGCTAAGTCTAAAACCCACGATGAAATAATCGAAACCATGGTGGACTATAAGAAAGGACTTCGGACCCTCGACACAGGGGCCAAGGTCCTTGCCGAACAAACAGGCCTAGAGGATGACGTAGCAAAAGCCCTGCTCAAAGGTATGAATAAATCATACACCAACGTCACACAAATCCGCGGGTACTCCAAAGAAAAGGACTACCAAATCGCAGGGAAAAAAGGCAAATCTAATGAGGCAAAAAAATAACCCCAACCGTTGCAGTGCGAATCCTAGCCGGGTCGGGGTTAGTTATGAGGGCAGATAAGGCCACAGGCGTGGGCCTATCGAGCAGTAATAAAACTATATCAAGCCGCCTCTAATTCAGCAATAGCTTTTCTAATCAATACAGATAATTGCCGCGCCATGGACCGCTGCTCTGCGTCCGCTAACTTGCGAAGCAGGTCGTGGTCCTCTTTGATCAAGCCAACATTCTGAAACTGTTGCTTGTCTTTCTCTTTCATCTTCTTACGAGCCATAGGTTGTCCTCCAGTTGTGCGTAACTCCTACACTACTGGAGGAAAACATGCAACCTAATCGTTCTTGCCAGTAATCTTTATACAGCGCCAAGGAATCTCGTCCCGCTTGTCCACATAATTAGGAATGCAATGCGCCGTAACCTCGTCTCCAGGTTCAAGATCCATCTTCTCAACAATCCTGGTGCCAAAGAACACCCCGTCACCATCTTCATTCACTCCAAACGCACTGTCGGAATGCGTTATGTCCTCTATCAAAACAACCATCTCTTCCGACTGAAACTTCGTCTTCGTTTCATAAGTCATTAAATCTACTCCTCCGCAAATGCTGAAAGGTTCTTGGCATACAAAAGAAACGTAGCTTTCTTCGTATAGTTCGGAGCCCAAACAGAAGCCTTGCATATAGCGCCCACCGTATGCAGCCCCTCGCAAGCATACAAAACCTCGTTGTGACCAATGTCCAACTCCAAACAACTCATGATCTCGTTGACCGTATAATATTCCTCGGGTTCTTCTTCCAACAACGAAAGCACTCGGTCCTGCAAAGGCACCTCCGGTTCTGCGGGCTCCTCCTCTACCTCCGAATCCAACTCAAACAAACTAATCGCCTCTAAACGACAAGCCTTGCCCGCTGTACTAGGCACAACCACCGCGCCTATGTAATCCCCCTTATCTAAACCAACCGATATCTCAGTCATCATGCGATTGGGTATGTAAACATCTTGGTTCTTAACAAGACATCTTCCAAACGCAGCCCCCGGAATTGTGTTCGTAATCACCAACTCCCGCTCATCCCTTCTAGAATTTCGGCTCATAAATAATTCCCTTCTCTTCTTGGATCTTTAAATAATTGAGTTCTTCTACCAACTGCTCGATCCTCGGATCTGCGGTGTCTTCCCACAGTATATCGTCGATCTCTTGGTTCAGTTCTTTAATCCGCGTCGGAATGTACGTCAGAAAACTTTTCATCCTCGCTCCTCGGTAAATTGTAACGCGATTTAATCTGGCGCAGCGACTTGACCGTTGTGCCCATAATATCCGCAGCATCGTTCAAACTAATCTCCCGATGCAACAAATTGTTTAATACCGAAGCAACTTTGGATAACTCCAACTTCGGACGCCCGCCCTTGTTCACAGACGTATGCTTCGTGAATCCGTTCAACGCACTGTTGCTTATCCCACCGTTCCAACGCGGATTGTCCGCCTTGTCTTTGATGTTCTGAGCCAACCACGCCTGACGATAAATATCCTCGTACTTATCACGCTTGTATGTGTTCATATCTGCTTACCAATCTCCCGAAGGTTCGTAACATATGTATCCAACTCCTCACGAGCCGCAAACAATTCACGTTGCACATTGGGCCTTGCGTCTGAACGGTAACGCTCCTCCTGCAACGCATCGACTTGACGTTTCAGCCAACGCAACTGCGCCGCCTGAAACTTAGTTAGCTCCTGATCACCCATCACGCAACTTCCTCCTTAACACCCCGCAACGTCTGAGCAATGTCCTCCAAAGGACCCATGTCCAAACCGATGTTCTCAGCACACCCACGATATCTTGATAACCAAGATGCCATAGCCGTCGCCGCCTGTCTGCGTAATTCTTGTTGAGCATCACTGCTCTCAGGATCAAACCGCTCATACCCTCCACCACTCTTGCGTAAACTCACAGGACTGATGAACGTAGGGTACTCACGAACCGATAAACTAACCACCTGATCATTGGTCGTCGTGTCTTGAACCACGATCCTTAGACCACTCGCCATCTGACGAGCCAACTGGATCCGATGTTGACGCGCAGCTTCCGCATCATTCATACCATAGAACCAATCATATGCCTCATGCTCAGGCTGTCCACCCAACCAATCCACAAACTCATGCGGAACAAACATGTTGTTCCCAGATGCCGCTAGATATTCGTCAATAATTCTTTGACGTTCTTTCTTTGGAAAACCAGCCATTTCTTTTCTCCTTATATAGCTGTTTAATTGACCGCCGTACCGTAACCGCAACCCGACTGACCGCAACGTAACTCGTCATACCGCGCCTCGACCGCCTTAACAAACCTTGACCCAACGCAACCCGACACACACCGCCGTACCCAACCTAGACCGCCTTACCTTACCTGAACTACCACGCCCAACCCGAACTAAACCACCGTGACCGCCTGAACCAACCACTCCAAGCCCAACCGCACCGCGTCAGCCCTCATCGCACCAGACCTCGACCGCCTGAACATACCGCAACAAACCGAAACATATCTAACCGGATCTCGCCCCGACCGCCTGACCCAACCGGACCGTACCCCGCCCTAACCGAACGTGCTCGACCGCACCTCACCCAGACCGTGTAACCTTGACCAAATGGATGGGGGCTCGCGGCCCCCGATCCTTCTTACGCAACTAAAGTAATATCACGGCGGGATCTCTCCTCCGCCATGAACTGCATCAACTCCTCAGTCTGCTCATCCGCAAACACAGGGTTGTCCATCGCATCCTGCTGAACCGCTCGATCCTCCAACATCAACTCATCCCACTCACTCTGAAATGAACCCATGCTGTCCTCAGTCAGAACTTGGAACGTGCCAAACGATCCTCGGCCCTTCTCCTGTCGGAAGTCTCCAATCCCAACAATCGATCCCGCATTCGTCAACAACGACACAATCGAATACGCACTCAACGTCGGCTGAACATACGCAATGTCAACCTCCGCACACCAACGAGGCAAGTAAGCCCGCGTCCGCATGTCTGGCGTCTTGTTCATGTCCGCAGAGCGAACCATGTCAATCTTCAACTGAGGCTTGCCCCATATCTGAACATGCGTCTGAGGTAAAAAAATCAACCGCTGCACACTCGTCTTCGTAATACCATCAGTCTCCAACGCAGCCGTAGCCATCGCGCCCTTGACCCCTGGAGCAGGGAAACATAACAACGTATCCCCAAAAGACTTCTTGTAAACCGAATCACGAAACTCCTGCTCAGGATTGTGCTTGATCTCTTTCTTCTGCGCCGCAGTCTTGCGACCCCCACCAATCAACAAATCACGCATAGCCTTGCTGCTCATGCTGTTGAAATACAACGGGGTAGTGCCCATCATCCGAAGTTTAACGCGACCCTGCTTCAATGGTTGAATTTCCAATGCAGACTCTTGTGGTGCTTTCTTCGTTGCCATGTGTTTTCTCCTTACTTGGCTTCTAGTTGATAGTAACTTGTTTGTGACATGCGCTCTGCGCGTTAGTCAAGAACTTTTTTTCACAATCCTAAACTTTTTAGGATCCTCGCCGTTTATAATATCATCTAAACGATCAGCGACGTAAAACATGCAAACCCTATTATCCATCCTACCAGTCCTTTCCAAAAACTTTTCTAAAGATTTCATCCAACATTTCTTCCAACTCACTACTCGTCATTACGCACACTCCTCCTCTACCTGTGGATCCCACGAACGATCCTCGCCGTGATGATACTCACCCTCAAACATCCCACCCTCGTCATGATAATCCGCTTGAACCTCGATGCCCATCGCATGCAACCTATCCCACACCGGAATAGGCGCACCCCATGCCGTCCAACAGCGGAACGAGAACCACGCAACGGGGCCGTTAGGGTATGTATCGTCCGAATACTCAAGACCCTCTTCGTCAATCTCAACCTCGCAGACATCCCACTTCGTACCCCAGTTCTCAACACGCCACTCGTACCAGTCAGGCATGAGTTGATCAGGACGCCTCTCCTCGTGGGCCCACACCTCAAACGGCATCGGACAAACCAACTGACAGAATTGTGGGTTTAAGGCGCGGCCCTCATTATGGGGGTTGTAACCGTTCTGGGTCAGGCCATCGTAAAGCATCGACACCAAATGGGTCGGGCCGTGAAGGAACACACTCTGATAACAATGATTAGGCATCTGCTGTCTCCATATAACTTTCAATTAATCCTTGCGCGACTTGCGCCGTGATCGCGTTGCCATAGGCGCGCAATCGTCCCACGCGGGAGGTAGCCCCATTAACCAACGGGAATGTGCCGGATCTAACTGGCCTCCACTTTCCATCCCTGCATCCAAGCCAGTCAACATCTCCCCAGAAGCCGTTAGTCTTATCGGCCCCGCCATCTTCGACATCTGAGTCAAACTGCTTCCCGACATCTTGGCCGTGATCCCACTGCCGCCCCGCGTCCCGTCCGAGGCTGATGGTGTGGTCCACCCCGTGGTCAGAGACGCTATCGCCCCCAACCCGTTCTGAAAATCCTCCCGATACCGATTGCAGTCCTTCGTCGCGTTGTTCGCCGTGGGCGTCGGCCACCCCGCCAACCTCGCCGCATCCGCTGGATTTAACCCCGCGTTCATCCCGCGCTTGATCTTCGCGTCCGGATCCTCGCCCCGACCGTTGTTCGTCGCATTCGGCGTCGGCCATCCCACCAACTGAGCCGCCACATCCAACGTGTCCGTGCTGAGTTTGCCGTTGCGTATCCGACCCCCTATGTAACCGCCCTTGTGATCCCGCGTCGTCGGTGTCGGCCACGAACCAAAGCCGTTGCCTGATGTGCGGGGCGCCGAAGCCCGCAGAGCACAAATCAAAAGCCCCGAAGGCGTAGTCCTCTCCTTCCATGTCAGCTTGTACAAGGTCGAGCCAACCAAGC
>UEXM01000415.1_pt1 | contig 45761 bp, 26 predicted proteins | sample 1796661 | NCBI WGS metagenome assembly UEXM01 (sample SAMEA4772469, study PRJEB27181) | metagenome | reverse complement strand
TTGTCACGGTCATCAATCAGAAGTCCTTGTTTTCCGTTCCAAACTCCGTAGGGCTTCTTGCTGTCAGAAAGATTGACTTTTTCCATCGGGACACCTAGATTCGTCTCAACCCACATCCGCTTGCCGATCTTTGAACCTTCTGCCATAGGGGCGGATAGAATCTCTAGACCTGGAATGTTTTTGATGTAATCCCAAAGTTCTTTGCCACCACGTTCCCACTCAAGGTTTGCCCACAGATCTACATCATCTTCCACAAGCCGATACATAAAGTCTCGAACTCGATAGTTGCGGGGCAGACTCTTCTCTTGGTCAGATCGGGCAATATGCCATTTGTTGATCTCGACGTCCCAGCCGCCCAGTTCTTTGGCAGCCGAAGCAGCCAGTTTGTAATCTGGATGATCTGGCTGATCCTTCAGTTCCTGAAAACGTCTGTTCATGTATTTTAGAACGCCACCCTCAAAGTTGACGAGGACGCCATCCATATCGCTAAAGACTTGGTACTTCATAGGAGCACCTCCCTTCAACACTATAATAGCATATGACCAGAGTAGGTCAAGTGTTTTTACTTTTTCTTTTTAGAAATCTGTTCTAGTCTACTAAAACGATCTTCTCTGTAAGGAATCCTTCGTTATCCTTGTTTTTGAGAAGGAACTCGCCGGCCCTTGCAATAACAATGGCGTCGGCTCTGTCGTCAGTACCTTTTTTATAGTTCTTCCCGCCACGTGCCATCTCATAACTGAAAGCTGTCTTCTCTCTGTCTATCACAGCTTCAATAACCATCTTCTTTCTTTTTGGTCCCTTAGTTCCTCGTGGGAAAGATAGACCATAAAGTGTTCGGGCGCTGTTGACATTAATATAAGTTGGTTGGATCTCAAAACTCTCATAACACATCCACGACACAATGCCATTGAACTTTGCCAGCTTCATAATCGTATCGGCTCTGGAACGTCCTGGTATAAACTTCTTCAGTGCCGTCTCAATGAAAACACTTTCAATGTTATAATCATTTCTTATTTGCCAGAGTTCAGCGCCGATTGCCTCTGCCTTAGAAAACAAAGTGTCAGCTTTAGAGATATCCCAGTGAGTACTGAGAACTAACTTGCCGTCATCAATAACAGCTACGCCGACAACAGCGGTCGATATATCAAGTCCTAAGATCATAGGTCAGTATATCAGAGATCTAGTTTTAGTTTAAATGTGTATTCGTCTATTTCTTTTTTCATAACAGGGTTTGCTAGTTTAGCAACCCCAATAAGATTCTTATCATCGTCAAAGATTCCTATTTCGGTTATGAATGTTTGTTTAGAGAAGTCCTCTTCAAAATCACAGTATTGACTTTGGATTGTATTCTTGATAACCAATTGTCGAGGTTCTGTATACCCAGCGGTACCAGTGAGCGTCAAGTCTCTCCAATTGCCGTTTGATGAACTGAGCCAGGTTGGATTTAGGGAGTTATTAAGTTCTCCCGGCTGTGCGGTAGCGAACATTGTCATTGTTGGGATCTTTTGTGTTCCCTTGAATGTTATAGTACCAACACTAGCAGTAGCGAAGCCGCCGCTGCCCGTGGCTTGGTATGCGCCGAAATAAGTCCAACGGGAGGTCACTTCAGTGCCCGATCCCTCATAATCGTCATAGTTGTTGGCGATTGTTGCTGAGGAGGTCAGAAGGATAAAACCCTCATTATAGAGAACGACTCCGACCGTTTTGCCAGCAGTTGCTCCCATTGTGGAAACAAGCTCTCCATTGTGCCTAAGGTCTTTTGCTTCATCCATTAAGGAGCCAGTGTAATAGAACTTTAAACTTACTGATCCTTTTTCTATCCCTGAATCGAAGAACACTGATGGGATTTCAAACATATTGACTGCGTCTTTGTCATAGATACCGTCATACTTATAACTATCACTAATATAGCGGTAATAGTTCATTGTGTTTTTAAGAGCTACTAGTTTTTTTCTATTTGTAATATATGTATCTTTTGCCGCATCTGAGCCAGCAGGAAATGGATTGGTTGTCGCACCGAAGTACTGACGGTAGATAGAAGCAGTTAGAGGATAGGACCCGACTATAGTATCTCCATAATCAAGATTTTCATAGGCGGTATCAGTTACACCTGGAAAAGCCAGCCAGTAACCGTCCTTTGTTATAAAAGGATATATTAACTCTTGTGCTGTTCCGTCTCTATCAACATTTATTTCATATAGACTTATGGATCCGGTAGGGATATTCTCCCCCATATGCCTGTCATTATTGACATAGGCAGATCCGCTATACATTAGAAATTCATACTCAGGATGGGCAACCATCCTATTTATAAAAATATCATCTCTGCCAAACTTATGGAGGTATGACATGCAGCCTCCCTTTAGTAGTCTAGTCTGACCCTAAGAGTGTACTCGTCAGCAGGAGTCTTCTTTAGAGGCTCGCTTAGCTTACCAACAGCAAGTAGCTCATTATTAGCGCCGTACAACCCAACTGTTGTAATATATGAAGTTGGGTCGTCAGTGCTTACTTCTTTTACACGAATCTGACTTGAGTTTAAGTAAGTTGGGTTACTACTGTAGTTGAACTCGTTAGACCCTGCTCGGCAGAAGTAAATAGTAGAGTTTAGTTCTGTTGTATTATTGAAGTCAATATCATTAATACGGTGTCGGATACCATCGGCTGTGGCACTGATTGCACCAGAGACCATCAACTGAATGGCTGTTTGAGTGCCACTGTCTAGTTCTGAATCTGTTGCTTCGGATGTTACAGCAGAATCAAAGATAGATGCAGTCAAAACAGCAATACCAGCCTGATAAAATACTAAACCTAAAGCCTTGTCTGTTGCAGCAGAAGGAGTGCCAGATGTACTACCGTACAAGACATTGTACTCCCCCACTGGAGAAGAAGTAAGAGCGTTTGTTGCATTGACGTCCTGGAGCGTTAGTCTGGCAGCGGTTGTCTGTGGTACATCATAAGTTGCATCAACGTTCAAACTCATTATGAATCCGCCGCCGGCGACCTTTTGCATTTCATCTTTTGTCAATAATCTAGCAAAGTTGACGAAATATACCTGCCCCATTTTGTTACTTGGAGTAACAGCGAATGAACCACTTGCATCAAACTTTTGGATGTTACCGTTGGTATCATACCCACAGAGCATTTGAGCCATCTCGTTATAGATGTCTTGTTTCTGGTTTTGCTGAGTTACACCATCAAGACTAGCAGCAGCCATATTAGCTGAATCCATTCCTAAAGTCAAGTCTAGGATATGGTTTGCAGAAGAACTTAGATAAGGATAATCATAAACAGATTGGAACATACCATGTGAGTAGTTCTTTACGTTAGTAGGATCTGGGGGGACGCTTGCGTCGTTATATGTTCCTGATAATATAGTACCAGTTAGAGGAATAGCCTCATGAAGCTTGGTCATGTTCTGTAGAACATTCTCGCTTAGTAGTGTTTTAAAGCTCGTTGCCATTGTTTATTCCTTCTATGATTCTAACTTAATTAGTTGTAGTGGTACGTCTGTTCTGTACCCAGTAGTAAATCCAGTGACTCTGACCACTGTATCTAGAATACTGAAACTTCCTGCTAGGTCGGGTAACAGCGACTGACCCGTCTTACCTAATTGAGTAAAGAGACTTGTGCTGACCTGGAGGTCTAGAGTTGATCTTAGACCGAAGAAGAACCTTGGTCCAAGACGACCAGTTGTGTCTGTTGGTCCAATAACCTTCGTTCCTATTCCGACATCTGGGTTTACGTTTTCTAAATTATAATTTGCAAAATAATCTGGATTTGAGTTCATCGAAAAGTAATAACTTGCTACGCTGTCATCATCTATAAATGTTGGAGTAGCAAGTGACCCGTCGCCAGTAGTTAGTTGTAATAGTCTATTATCAACCTCTACAATATATTGGGTTTCCATCAAATTTCTTTGTGTAGTTGAAAGGCTGGCAAGCGATAGGTCGGCGGAATCGAGACCTTGATCAAATGAGATTCTTGATACCCCTGGACCTGCATCTTGTGCAGCGTTACGGTAACCAGCAGTACCAAATCCATCATTAAGAAAGGTATTAGTTATTAGGGTTGAGGTAGTTGTGTCCACCGAGGCTCGGTACCCTCCGTTACTGAGAGTTTGATGACCAGTATCGCCAGTCTTATTATTGAGCTTGATAACGGGCAAATATAACAAAGAGTTGTCAGCGTATGTCAATAGTTTGTTCTTGAGAACGCTTGTGTTGTTTGTAAAAGCTTCAAATACAGGAAGTTGCAAGATTCTCAAATCTTCTTGTCCGCTTGTAGCGCCGGTGTTATAGAGAGAATAATCAATCTCATCATCACCGAGAGCGAATTTGGCGATCCTAAAGCTTCCATCACCTGCGGCTAGTCTCTTTCTGCCTGCATCGGTTAGGACAGCATCTAAAATAATGTCGCCACTGTTGTCTATAAATGCCATATCTTTTCCTCTTTATACTACTGTGGTAGTTCTTATTAAGTAGTATCGTTTTATCAAAATTGGTTTTTCTTATTCACAATCAAAAATATTTCCGTCTTCCGGAGTTATTGTTTTTTCTTCTACGTTTATTTTCAAATCAAACTTTCTGCCTGTATCTCGTGAGGTAAATCTAAATATGAAGGAGTTGTCTGCTACTGACTTTCCTTGTTCGGATGCTAGATTCTTTATCCCCTTCAAAACATCGTTTTCATCTCTTTCCGTGAACGGGAAAGACTGAATCTCAGAGGCTGCCAACTGTATAAACCTTGCAAACTTCTTGGTAGGAGTCTTGTTTGACATTGGTTTATAGTTGAATAACTCAATCTCCGGAACATAAAGACCCTTTTCGTAGACTAATCTTACACGATAAATAGGAGATGGTAAAGAGGGATTACCATGAACATCCTCAACATAACAAGAATAGTAATAATAAGTGTTGATTTGTAGGTCGTCTAGGATATCATAAGATACAACTGTTTCCTCACCAGCATCAGGATCTGTAGATAGAGTCCTTATTTCACCCGTCTCGCTCGTAAAGAAAGATACATACAAGTCGTTGTACTCTGGGACCGTAAGATCTAGATCTCGTGTTCTAAGTAAGCGGACTTTATGTATTTCATTTGCACCCTCATTTTTATATTCCAAATAGCCAGGTCTTAGATTGAAGTTTTCAAACTGTTTCTGATAGTTGAACAAAGACTGGATACGATCTTCGCTCCCAGGTAAAGTGATTAATGGAAGAGCATAATCTCCAGTGTAGTCACCTGTATTTGGATGAACCACTAGTTTGACTTGGCGGTAGTTGTCTAATAGAGGAAGTACCTGAAGATCTGGAGCCGCAGGTGGGTGGTCCATAACTTTTGCCTGTGGATAACTTATACCATACTCAAGTCCTACAAACTGCCCTGCGTAGAAGGATCCATAAACAGGAACTTCTATAACCTCTATAACGGGTCTTTCGATTGTATCTATATCATAAAATACATTAGCAGGGGCAAGAGTATCTGGTTTTTCTGAGTCTGATTGTCTAGCAAACTGTTCTGGCTCTTGACCAAATACAACCATTTGGTATTCTGTACTGACTGATAATCTAAACTCACTCAGTTCGTACCTGTACTCTTTATCATATTTGACTTGTGTGTCAACATATTTTATTTCTCTAGTTTCTAGATTGTTTCCAAATATTACTTCTTGTACCTTTTGTCCGTCGGTGTCAAACTTGCTAAGCCTGTATCCAAGTGCTTCGGAGTGACTCTGGGTTCTCAAGTCTGACAAGAAATCAGCGTAACTTCTCATTTCTTGCTGCACTGTTGATCTTACATTTACAGAAGCTCTGTCAAGATTAGACTTTTGTTGGTTCGAAAGCTCGACTCCAGTTAGGGGTTCTAAACCATTCTCCGTTATTGTGAGAGCTTGCACCATCTCATCATTTGTACCGTACTCAAGTGCTTTATATATATCCATTACCTTAAGTGGTTGATTGCCGACGTTCACTAATGAGGTTATATAACTACCTTCAGCATCATCTTCAGGGTCAGAGAACAATCTTCCAACAAAGTAATCAGATTTGATATTATATTGTCTATTTTGACCTTCATCTGAACTGAGAAAGTCTAAGACCGTAGAACTTACAGTATTACTTTGTATAATAGAACCAACAGGACCAAGAGCGTCTGATGCAAATGAAGTCTCGATGTACATTGGGAAAAAGTTCTTTTTCTCATTAATCTTTTCCAAGATACCTAAATCAGTTGCAGGAACAATAGTTCTCTGCAAAAGATGATTGATATTAGATCTCTGTTCTTCAGTGAGGTTACACTCTAATTCTTTCGAATACACCCTAAGGTAATCAGATAGGCTTGTATCATTCAAAAGTCCTTGATTCTGTTCTATGTTGCCGTCTAAAGTAACAGATGTTCCATATTTTAGCTGCATTGTGTTAGATAAAGAGGGGTCACCTTGCCATGAGCCATCGACTCTTCTACCCTCTTCATCTATTCCTGCGGATGTATATAGATCATAGAGGTACAGATTTGGTTGAGTTGTCTCCAAAACAGTTGAGCCACTTACTGCTTGTTCATATTTTTCGTTGTATAAAACATATTCAGGCTCGATTTGGGCGACGCCTTCATCATTCCTCAAACCAGCGTTTAGAGACAAGAATGGCTGTATTTCCGACCTTGTTATAAAGGGCGTGTCCTCTGTTATCTGAGTTATTTGATATGTTGTTCTTTGAGACCTGGGTGTAGAACTAATAATTCTTTTAAGTTCTTCTGTTCCAAGTTGTTGTCTGACTGCCTTAAATACGGCGAGCTTGTCTTGGATTGATTCTGTTCCTACTCCAGCGTACAAATACAAAGTTGCAAATTCAAAGATAGCGCCAAGATTCAGGAAACGTGGTCTAAGATTTCGATCTCTGTCAAATATTTGTCTGATTGTCGTATACAAAGGACTATCAGGATTTACTGATGTTAATATTGTTCCAAGGAAAATGCCCGATTCAGGAATAAAGTTTCCTTCTTCATTATATATTTGGATACTGTCGAGTTCTCGTTTTACAGTCTCATATTGCCCTCTCATTATCTTATCTACAGTATTGATTCGAAGCTGCTGCAATACTTTTGGCAGACTTATGACTTCTTCATCGGGACCTCTTGTAAGGTATTGGTTTTCCGTTGTTTCTGTCTCGCTCTGGAGAGTGGACTTATGAGCGGCTGCCCAGTCATCCATTTGCTTTTGAGTTGGTGTCTTGATTGCATCGGGGTTATTCTCAGTATAGCCACCAAGTGACCACTTCACTTTACTGCCAGAATCAGTTTCGGAAGCTAAGAGCGAGGAGTCTTCCCTAACTGGCTTCATGAACCCAGCACGAGAATAATACCTCCGAAGAGGATCGTATTGTTGGGAGGTATCTGGTACTGTTATCTGTAGTTTTCTTTTATATGTCATTTTATTCTTCCCCTGCGTATCCTGCCCCAACTAAACCAGCAAGTGAGCCAACAACTGGATCAGTCACTACCTGTTCTTCTGTTACTAAAACTGCTGGATATTTAGGGTCAGGTTCTGATGGAGGATCCTGCGTTTCTTCCTGGACAGCGTTTATATCGAGGAGGAAATACTTATTGTATATTGGCATCTCTAGAGATTCTTTACGTTCAAAATACTTTTTCAATTTGTTTAGGGATTGTTCATCATATTTTTCCGGAGAGGCTAGATCTATATATTCTTCGGGAGACATCATTCTAACTCGACACAAAAGATTGCCTTCAGTTTTTCTAATAATTTCTGGACTTAATATTCTCCATTGTGACAACTTGGTTTTATCAATTGTAGACTCATCTGTTCGAATACCTAGTTGAGCTAGGTCTGGATAGAAATCTCGTGGAGCACTTAGGTCCCCGAAACTGTCTAGATACTCAATTTTAGCTATTTGTTTATAGTTCATCCAAAAGGTTAAGAATTTAGCGTATATTTTCATAGGGTCATAGGTCTTAAGATAAGGAACCTGCACCTCTCCATCACCAGCAAAACTAATTAGTCTTCTTTCTTCACCGGAATCTTGATCTATCAGAATCGGACGGCGGGCATCAAATGTAATGCCCCGAAAACCAAAGTCTATTCTGTCATTGGTCGTTGAAATGATTATAGCACTCTTTATTTGATTAGGTAGAGTAGAATAAAACGTATCTTGTAAAGCACCTCTTAGATTAGCACTGTTAAAATTTCTAATATTTGTAAACTCCCTAAGAGAGTTGAACTCTTTGTCTTCGTAATCTGTCGAGAAATCAAGAGTTTTGTCTACAGTTAGTTCACCCAAGATAGCAAAGGGAAGCTTGATCGGTCTTTCCTGTTGTTCCCTTTTGGTGATTTCTCTGTCTAAGGTACCCTTTGATCGATCTGGGTCTGTTTGAGACAAGGTCTCTTCAATACTGTCTATAAAGCTGATAACGCTCGGATTTGTATTATTTTCTCCTCCGATTAATGTTGGGATAGCAAGCGGACCATTTCGAAAAATTGATATATAAGATCTTGAGAAGTTGTCCCCGACAGTGGGGAGAGTCTCGCCAGTCATAATTGAGGGTACTCGGTATTGCGGCTTAATATTATAGTTTATTTCTACCCCATGCTGCTCTTCGAGTGCCTCAATAACAGAATCATATAGTGCGTTGTTTCTGGTCTGCCTTTGACTATAAAACCCAATTGTAGAAGGATTTGTTTGGCGGTTTTCTATAAAATATTTAAGATTTGCAATATCAGCAAAAATCTGAGCGTATTCATTTAATTTATACTCAACAACTGGGGTTCCTGGCGTGGGTCTGGACAATACTTGAGTTTGCAACTCATCACGGCCAGGGGTCCTTATAATGTTGGGTGTCATATAACCATATGCCGGAGCCTCATAACTACCCACCGGAGTTACTGATAGTCCTGGAGTATACGATGAGAAATATTTCTCAAACTCATTGTTTACTCTTTCGATGTATTCTTCAATAGATATTCTTGTTAGCCCGTCGAAATCATTAGAATCTGACTCTGTTCTGAAGATGAAGTCGGAACCAAAACCAAAGGTTTTACCTTCTGGCTTAGTTGTATCGAAATAATATTCTCCATGAACCAAGGGTACCTTTCTCTGGCAGAAGCCCCTTCTTTCAAGATTTGATTGTATACTAACATCTAATCCTCGACCCATAGGATCATTAGGGAAGAACTCTGTGAGCTTACGATATATAAGCTGGATACCTATATCCATAAGCTTTTCTACGTCTTTTATTACTAACGGATCAATAAGCCCATCGTTCTTCTGAAATTCATTTTGATAAAAAGCTCTGATATCAATCCCGCCAGACTCAAATTCAAATGGAACTAGATCATCTAACATCCGCTGGTATTCTAATATAGCGTCTAAAAGTGCTGTTTCAAATATTTGAACTCTTCCGTCAAGTGTTCCTGCTATATTCGACAATGGTACATTTAGAGCTAGAGCTACAGGGTTATATAAGTCTCTACCGTCTTTAACTATACCACCTTGGTATCCTTCATTAGTCGGAACAGAGTTCACGATAGTGTCAAAAACTTCTGTTACCAACGATTTTCTGTTAGTAAGAAACTTTATCATATTTCTCATGAAGATGGGCGCAGCGTCGTAAACCACGTACTCGACCCCATAAACAACATCGGTATTTATTACTTCATATTTACCTGAGTCTTCTTTGGTGGGACCTGTTAGAGAGTCTCTCCCTTCATAGAAAATAGTTTTGTTTTTTACGCTGCGAGTATTATCTGGGTTTAGGTAAATATTCTCGACTGGAGTTGCCTCTCCGATAGTCTTCTCTCTAAAAGTTCTGCTTGGACCAAGCGGTTTTCTGCCGCCCATTGTCCCTAGATCATTGATCGCTATGTCTGAATCCTCGTCTACCATTCTCCTGGTAACATTCATCATCAATACCCTAGAGGGATCTGAGCCTGGATCGCTCATCAAACCTGTGCTATTGATCAACTGATTTGATATATTGGGACTGCGATATAGAAATGGAAAATAACTATTTGCTATCAGGCTTGATTCTAAATCAAATGCAAACATAAACCTGTTGTTTTCATCACTATCTTTTGTTATCCACAGATCGCTGAAGAAGTTATCCTTCTTTATTACTTTCTTGATTTCTGGCTTGGAATCTAATATAGATCTGGCTAGTCTGCCGTAGACCCTATCGAACATACTATTCACACGCTCGATGATAACGCCTTGAGGATTTAGATCAATTCTCTGGAATATTGTTGCCTCTGGTGCATTTACTATAACGGTGTCTTGATAATTTCCGTCGGGAAGAAGTTTTCCGATTGTTGGATAAGGCTTTTCTGGTGCCATTCTAGGCCAAACTGTACGGTCACCTATGACATTAGCTGTTCGAGAAAAGCTCATACCGGTTACAAGTGATATCTCGGGTAAGTTAAAATCTTGCCCAGGTTCAGCAAATTCAGAGTCATACACAAACATATAAAATGTTAGTTGTTCTAGGTCACTGTCTGTAAGACCAGAGAAGTCAAACTGAACGGGCTCTAAATAAACTCTCTGGGTAGTCTGGGTACTTGCACGAGAAACAAGCTGAATGAATATTTCTCCCCAATTGGTGTTTGGGTTCGCTAGCTGCTCTTCTGGTAAACCTGATATAACAGCAGGATCGGTTCCTGTTATTTGTCTTCTTATAATTTGACCATCCTGGTCTCGTGGGAGCGTATAGACCAATGGAATATCATAATATATTGTCCCAGGAAGCACATCCTCTGTAGAAAATGCATCCCTAAACATATTAGGTATAGCTGATCTCTCTGTAGAGTAGGGAGAAAATGGCTGTGATTCGCTGAGAACACTAGCAGAATTCCCCAAGTCTTGCCTTAGGAAACTGATATATTCATTAGCTGGAGGATCAAGCCTGAACAATGGGTTTTGTTTTTCTAAGAAAAGGTACTCATTACTTCTTTGTGTGGCATAATCAATTAGTTGTGATGATTTTTTATCATAAGATGCGACGATTCTTATTCTAAGATTTTCAAGTTCTTTGTCCATATCTTCGACTTTGGATACAGCCTGTGTGAAGGAAGCGTTTACTATTCCTAATCTTCTTATATTATTGTTGTCTTCCTCCGAACGACTCACTTCTAATGTGATCGATCCAAAGTCTAGACTCTTTATTGACCTTAATAACATCTTTTATCCTAAACTATCGGGAAATGATCTGAGGTTGATTGTACAACTTTGCAAATATTTCCTGGGTTTCTGTTTACATTTCTCTTATAAATCGAAGAGTTGGATGGCATTTCAACGCCGGCAACCTCTTGATCTAAAAGAACTTCAAAATAATACTCAACATATGTATCATCCAATACAGGGAAATTGTTTAGTATTTGCTGATTAGACCCCTGTATAGTATTAGATAAAACCGTTGGATCTATTTGATCACGAAGGTCCTGTGCATTGGAAGAATGGTCACTTATAAAACTTAGTGCTTGCATTTCACCCTTTTGATCTATTTTGAAGACCTCAAGGTCAAAGTTTCCGTTGACACTGAATACTGTGTTGAGTTCTAACATATCAAGTATAATATTTTGGTTTTCATCAAGCGTATAGGAAGTTGCCTCATCCACTTGATGAAGTTCGTATGTAAGGTTTAAAGAGGCACTAGCCTCTGGGAGAGTATTGTTTGCTTTGTATACAACAGCATCTCCCAAGGTAGCATCACTATTATTTGTTACAGATATATCCCAAGATGGAGCAAAGTCTGAAAAAATGTTATTCTTGCCCAGGAACCTGTTATAGTTTGCACAATATTCTTCTTGTTGAGAGAAATAGTTTTTATAGTTCGCACTTGAGAGGGAAATCATTGACCCCCTTGATGTGCTAAATTTTGTTATAGGTCGAGAACGAGGAGTGTTATCTTTTATCCTGTCTACGATCTGATTTTGTGTTTCTATCAAACCACCATGAGAGCCGTCATATAAAATCCCAGTATCATAAAAAGCATAATACGATGGGCTAAAATTGCCCTCAGAGAAGACTTGTTTACCATAAGGAGTTAACTCTATCTGAATGACTTCCTGCTTTTGATCGAAAAACTTAACCATAATCTAAATATCACCTACAAAGGTTTTAAAATCCATTCCCGGAACCAACGCCTGGTAAACCGTTTCTACCAACACCGTCTGGTAATGGACTTTCTACAGCATCTTCGATTCTTTGAGCCACGGCTGCGGCTTCGGTATTTTCTCGGTCTAGTTCTGGGCGGAATCCTACTTTGGTGTTGATCTTACCTAGCTCTATCAGAGAGCAATAATCATAAGGCCAGTTAAATGTTGGGTCGTCTAAACGGTGCTTATAAATGTACATATTCTTTGAGAAGTCATCTCGACTCCTCAACAGGGTAGATGCTTGATCTTCTGATGCTCCTCCATTGAGAAGAGTTTGGCGTACACTGTCATATGTAAACGCAGTTTCCCCTTCTACTTCCTCGATAACCATTTGGGTATAATCAGCAATGCCTCTTTCTTTTACCTTGAAGACAAGCCATTTTATATCAGGAAATAAACCAAGCTTATCAGGAGATCTAACAACATCTAGCAAATCATAACGGGGGTGACCGCTTCTTCGAGCGCCTATGTTTAGTTGTTCCCTCAATATCTCTGGGAATCTTGTCGTTTCTTCCTCTACATTATCGCCAGGCATATAATGATCTACTGCGGCTAGGCTAGTTGAAAATCCTGTAGATAGATCGGGCATAATACCTTGCCAGATATCTGCAAGATCTTGTCTTGTAAGATTTACTTTGTGCTCCATCAAGTACACAACGGGGGTTTCCGCCATTGATTCACCAGATAATATGGAGTCATAATCATCACCACCAAATGGATTTATTAGGTCAGGTATGTTTGGATAGCCACTAGGCACCATACCCAACAGTTTAGAAGAGAGAGAAGGTGGTAGAGAAAACTTGGTAAACTGTTTTCTGAACTGTTTGATTTTTGGCCCTAGTTTATCTGCTGGAGCTTGTAAGGTTATTAGTCTTGTATTTTGTTCTTTATCGATATAGAATGGAAGAGCTAAGATTGCCTCAGAAATAGATTTTTCATTAGACTCCGCAAGTTCGCCCAGCCTCTTTGCTTTAGCTGGGTCGAATCCTTTTCGAATGATTTCATCAGGATCAAATCCAACAAGGTCTGCTAAAGATCTGACTGTTCTATTTGCGTTCGTTACAAATGATGGGATCTTGCAGGCATATTTGTATGCAATCTCTGTGTTTGCCACTGGAGCCGTTCCAATAGCAACATAATCATATTCTTCATCATCACCAGTTGGGACATCCTTAATATAAAGATAAGAACCCTGGTTGTTGTTTGGCATTACGCCATACTGGTGCCACATGCCCTGCGTTTGCTGGACATATTCCCCAGGAGTAACTGATGATGAGAACTCATATACATCAGATACATCTCTATTTGGGAAATCCAAAGTTGGGCATTCCCATTTTGGCATAATGACCCATTTATTAGGATCAAGAGATTTATATTTTCCTCCGCCGTCAATTGGGAACTCATTTCCAATGCTAATAGAAGCATCAATATCCATACGATTCTGCCAAGCACGGTTCCAGCCATAGTCTGGACTAGCAGTAGTGATGGCGGGATTACCATCTCTATCCACGAAGGAGCCGGAAGTAATATCATAGTAGCTTCCACTTTCATTGAGGAAACTCACGAAAACTTCACCACGATCATTGTTTAAGATCTCTTCTAGTGTATATTCTTCCTTGTCCCCGATAGGCATGAAGGTAACACGAGCTAATGAGGGTCCGTAATAATGTGGAGGAGTGTATGGAGCAAACTCTCCTCGACGTCTAGGCCAGTCTGAACCTGAGGGGGTTTGGTTTGTTGCTAGTGATTCCCAAGCAACTGAACCTGTTGCAGTTGGAATACCGAAAGCATATGGGTTACTGTAGAAACTGAAGTCTTCTGTCTTTAGAAGTCCAATTTCCATCATATAAGCAGAATCTCTCTCGACATTCACAGTTCTTACTCGGTTGGCTGTTTCCCCGCCAAATATTGCAGGTGCGCCGAACTGAGAGACAAACTTTGTAAGATTTCCATTTGAGCCAAACTTGTTTTCTTTCTTCTTGAGAAAGAACTTCGGTACGTTGGCTAAAAAGTTAGAAACAGCTTTCTTATAAAGAGAGTCATCAAGACTCTTGTTGCTTATAGAGCCGCTTGCGTCGAGAGACATCAAACTATTAATATCAGACAATACAGTCGGTCTCTCGAAACCTGTTCTCAGAGCTTCCGCTGGGTCAAGTATTGTTTCAAAAGGAAGCCGGTCTGCCCAATAGAATTTGTTTGCATCTGTTGCAGCCGAGGACCATTCAGCATTTGTAAGATTTCTTCTTCTTTGACCCGGAATACTTCCCTCGGGAGTCAAGGCGGTTAAAGTGCCACTAAGACAACCTTTAAGTGGATCTGCGTTACTTACAGAAACATCTTCGAATTGTGTATCATTTCTGCCAGATCTTCTTATTGGATAATCAACAGCAAGCCCAGATTTGATTGCATTGTACATAATACCTGGAGAATAAAAGGGTCTCAAGATTGAGCGCCATGAAGCTTTGTTAGCGGCAGAGGTACCAGTTATAACAGCGTTTGGACCATAAGACGAACTAAACAATGTAGCTAAGTCTAAAGTCCTATCCACTGGATAGAAACCATCATATGGTAAAAGCTTAACGATAGCCTCTGAGTTTATCTCGAAGTGTCTTGGGTACTTATTGAAGATGTAGTTTCTATCACCTTCGTTTGTTGGCATAAAGTCCTCTAAAAACTCAATGTCATCAGTTTGAGAGAATCTCTCATAAAAGAGTGGATTCGCACCATTGAAGTTATTATTGTTTGATCCCGTAATTTCAAGGGAATCAGATATAATAGAGAAAAGAGATCCTTGTTGTTCATATTGAGAAACATGTTCACTAACTCTAAACTCTGGTACGATCGTGTGATCTTTAGCCACAAGTCTAATATCTTTTGCAAACTCTTCGTAAGTGTTATAGAAGGGATATTGTGCTTGTGCTAAAGTTCCCTTGTTCCCACCGTCAACATAACGGCGCTCGATACCAGCAGTCCAAGCGGGTCTTGTATAGGCAGAACCAGGAGATCGTGGCTCAGGTCTTTCGCCGCCGTTTCTTACACCAGCGTCAACACCACCTGCATAAGGTATTTGAGTAGCCACAGTACCAATGCCTGTGCCACCAACCGCAGTTGTGTTTATTGCAGCGCCGGGATTATCAGCTACGACTGTCACCAAGCCGGTTGTTGGTGATACGGCTGTTACTAAAAGTTCTGCATTGGTTTTAGCCAAGGCAATGGCATTATATAACCCAAGGGCAACGACATCAACGCCGGAAGGAGTTGATCCAATACCTGCCTGATAGTTATTGGCATCAAGACGATTAGGTGAAAGGGGTGGTTTAGATTGGTCAAACCAGAAAGTAACAAAATTGCCCGAGTTATCATAGATTTTAATACCCTTGGGGGGTGTTCCAGAGGTGGGATCACCAGCGGCTGATGGGTCTAAAAGAGTTGCATTATTACTGGTTATTGTAACAGAACATTGTGCTGCGGCTGCTGCTACAGCAAGTTGTGCGAAAGTTGTAACAGGAACATTATATACATATTGTGCCGAGTTTACACTGGATGTCTGATAAGACGCTGTACCATTGGCTAAAAGAGTATTTGTTACACCGTCATCGACTGTTCCATAGTGTGTCATCATCAACTCACCACAAGGCATTGTAGCGGCATCGCCCAGCAAAACAGGGGCAGATGCAGTTAAAATAGTCGATAATGAGGTTGTGGAGTCAGAATACATGAATGAATCAAGTGACCAGATTGATGCTTTGCCGGCACCAGTTGCTATTGGGAAAGATGCGTCCAAAGTATTGAAAGGAGTATTTTCTTTTGCTTTGACAGCATATCCCTGAGATGTAGTGAAAGGGGTTCGAACTCTTGGTAACTGTCGGACAAAGGTTGTTTGATTTGCCGGAGTTAGTAAATCACTGTACTTAACAAACGCCCCAACATTATAACTTGTAACAATTGAGTCATCTTTCCAGAAATCATTAGCGAATGACAACCTTGCCCTAGACCCTGACAAGTAAGTATACACTTCTTTTGGATATATTGTTTCAGAGTATGAGAATACTTTTATTAAGTCTGTTCCACTAATTGAGCGTGGTGCTGCTGGAACAAACTGTTCTCTCAAGATTTCATATGGTCTCTTGATTGTCCCATAAGAGAACTTGGTCTTTCCTTGAATAAGTCTGTTTAGTTCTCTGTTGGCAAATCCCATCAAATCATTACCATAGCTATATTTCAAACTTACGGTAACGGCTTCATCGGATGTTGATGCAGGAGTACCTAAAGGAGTTCTGATCTGGTGGATCAACGGCTTGTATCTGGATGTTACCGGAGCTTCCCTAAGTGACAACGAGTAATAATAGTTTGATAGATTACCTTTACGGTCACTGACTTGACGGACACTTGTAGGTATTGTACCTCTTGAACCATCAGCAAAAGATCTTACAGGCAGACCAGTACCAACCTGACTACTCTCGACTATTTGAGGAGCTAGCTCATACGTGTTGTTCTTTGTGTAGAACTTAGCGTATGGATTCTCAGAGTTACTAATCTGCTTCCAAGGTACAAAGTTACGGTTATTAGACCACTTGAACTGACTTTGTAAGGATAAGTTGTTTTCTGTAGCAGAGTTAAATGAAGCTTCAGTTACAGGATCCTGGGAAGCAAAAGAAATATTCTCAGGATATCTTGAACGCAAGGAAATATATTGATCATACATAGAAGAGTTATCAGCGCCCACTAGATAAGATGTCCATTGGGATCTATCAGCAGCAGGCACGGGGCGAGTTACAAAAGCATTATCATAAATACTGGCAGTTATAACGGTTGATGCTGGATAGGTCACGCCTGTTCTTAGCTGTTGTACCCCATTCCTTTGTACTTTATGAACTGAAGGTTTGTCAGTTCCGCCAGTAAATGCTAGAGTACCGTTACCTACGGCAGGATTATTGCCAGCAGGATTGCAAATCACTTCTCCACCACCACCAGTTATCAAAGTTCCGCTTACTGATTTATTACCTACTGTTCCCCTAACTTCTGAGGTCAAGATAATCATTCTTGGGTTGGGCGTGGCGTCGTTTAGAACGTCAGATACGGTAGATTTTAGTGTCCCCGCAGCGAAGGCTAGGTCCATAGATGCCTTGATGGCATCTGCAAAGTTATCAGCATTACTGGAAGCAAGACGAGAAATCTGAGTTGCCGAAGTAGTAGCTGGTGTCATAGTAAGTGTAACAATACTACCATCGTGGTTTGTGATAATGATTGTCTTACCATCATCGGCAGCGATTGGAGCGGAATCTGTAATCAAATTTACTGTAGCTGAGTTAACACCAACAAGTCCACCAAAGAGAGAATGATCTTTTAGATCATTATTGTGAGGCTGCCTTACCGCCATATTTCTGAATGGTAATGCATTGTTTGGAGAATATTGGTCTGAGTTTACATCTCTAAACTGCTGTTTTGAGTCTTGTTTCGAACCTGGGGATGAGAATCTGTCTACAAATATTGTTTCATTTGAACGAGCAGCATCTTCGCCGCCAGTGAATGCTAAAGCACCATTACCGCTTCCGGGTATGTTACCTGCTGGATTGCATACAACTTCTCCGCCGCCGCCAGTGATTAGTGTTCCCTTGACAGTTTTATTTCCTATAAGACCAGCAACACCAGAAGTTATTGTTACTTTTCTTGGGTTTCCGTTGCCATCGTTTTCTACAGCCGACACTGTACCTTTCAAAGTTCCTGCCGTAACAGCAAGGTCCATAGATGCTTTTATAGCGTCAGCAAAGTCATCGGCGTTACCAGATGCAGCACGAGAGATCTGAGTTGCAGAAGTCGTGGCTGGTGTTATCGTAAAGGTAACAGAACTTCCGTCGTGATTTGCAATAATGATTGTCTTGCCATCATCGGCGGCGATGGGCGCACTATCCGTGATCAAGACAACAGTTGCGGCGACGTCAGGGCGCTGACGAGGAGCAGGGTAATCCGCTGAACCTGTCAATCCTGCTGTTCGTCGGGCAGGAGTTGTTAGGAAAGCCGAAGGCATAGTGAATGAATATTTACTAGCATTGAATGCAAGATCCATATTCGTTTGGGATCTATCGTTACCCTGTACAACTTCATAATATTTTGAGTAGTTGCCGACTTCTCTTACACCCTGATCAACAGTGTGTCCCGATACAACAGTTTTAATGTTTTGAATGTTTACCGGCGATTTCGAAGCCAAGCCTCTTAGGTATTGACCTTTAGGAGTATTTTCGACAGTAAGTGTTGTTATCGAGCCAGCGCCAGAGGCTATTGTTAAACTATATTCCTCTGCTCTATCTGTTACTCTAAATGGGGCAACGTGCCTTGCTTGGATGCCACCTACCCAGCGCTCAGTGAATGGACCCTGCATTGGTACACTTTGGCGATAAGGGTGAACTGAATCTTCATGAATGTTGGTTAGTGAGATTCCAGTGAGTCCGCTAGAAATCAAAGAGGCATTGTAACCCGTCGTAACACTTGAACTCAATGCTGTGAATGGAGTTACAAGATTACCCTTGTACTCTACACCGCCCTTGGTTGCTCGGAATGCAATCTTTTTCTTTTGATTTGGTTCAAATTCGTCGCTACAGTCTTCTAACTCTTCAAATCTATCAAAAGTTAGGTCTCGTAGTCTTCTCTTTTTACTAAGATCTTGGTTGATACCACCATAATAAGGAGGAAGTATTTTTGCGGACAAACAGACAACAGAGTTTGCGCCGGTTTGTTTATTAGTTGGAGTTGGTAAATCAGCACGATCTAAAATAGGATCGATTTCTCTAGATAATGCATTCAATACAGCATTACGAGTGACCAACACGCCGCCAGTAGCTACCAAAGGAGATACATCTCTCTCTGCTCGGGTTCTCCACCAGGTGCAGTTCTCGTCTTCTCGACCAGAAATGGGGTGGTGGTTTTTACCCCAGCCTGGAATATCCAGACATACTGTGCCCCTCGGAGAGCCTTCTATCCCGCCTGGTCCGCCTGGGTGCTTATCTCTAAGAATAGAAATCTTATGTCTGATCTTTGGTCGTTCAAGTACGTGATTTTCCACAACTTTACGAACATCACTAGCGTGACGGGCAGATTCTGGGAAGAACTCTTCAATGACTTGATTCATTGAGGTGTCTAGCCATTTGTAATAATCAACGTATTTCTCTAAATCAGGAATGTCATTCTTTACTTTTCTAAAGAATATTTCTCTTATTTTTTCCATTCGCTTGTAGTTCAAGCGATACTTGTTTACTGGTTCACCGATTAGATTGTTAAAATCTTCGATACTAGCAAACAGTTCCAGCATCCTGTTAGAGATGCTTCGATACATGCTTCTTTCTATAGCAAAGTAGAATGTTTCTGGTCGAGTGTAGATACCGAAAGTTTGTTCATCAGAGTTGAGAGATTTGACCATCTCATCGCCACCGATATACTCAGGTATCTGGAGTTTGTCAACATAAATATATTCTTTTCTTACGGGGGTAAAGCTAGCTCCGAAGAAATCTCCTCGACCAGTATGCTGGCGGAGGTTGAACTTACTAAAGACTGATCCTTGATATTCTGCTGGGTAATCTGCTGCTGCTGAACCTGAAGAAATGTCAGAAACAGTAAAGCGGCCCGATGCATCACTTCCTGTGATGTTGGCAAAATCCCAGTTTAGTGCAAGTGTTTGTATTTCTGGTATATATACCCCTGGATTGTTTGCCTGAAAGGAATAAGCATTCTTCTGTGGTCTTATGCGACCATGCCCATCTGCCTCTTTCGCTTGTAGGTCTAGAGTCCCAGTAGGTAAATAATCAGACCAGAATCGTACACTAGAAGCTCTAACGTCAGTGTTATTTAAAACACTTCCAGTAAAGTTTGTTCTATGGGCACCGGTATATACACGCTTGTTCGATTCTATAATTTTCGAACCATCATTATAAGATACAGCTTTGGACGCTAAGAAACTATTTCTCTTGATTCCAGTATCATAATTAACACCATATAGTTCTAAAGTATAACCATCTGCTGAGACAGCGGCTCCGTTGATACCATCATTGAATGGGTATTTCTTAGGACGCAAAGAAAGCGTCAAATTCCATTTTTGGTTATCATATACATCATTGAATATAGAGCTTGTTAGAAGTGTTGTTCCCGCACGATCTTTTACTAAGAAATACCCGTCACGAACAAGAAAGTCTGGTTGATATACTTTTGCATATTGACCTGGTGATCTGACAAGATATATTTGCAGACCATAATCATTACCTGCTGTTTCCCAGGTTAGGTCTGTAGAAGTCTGATTTGTGTCTGCTGGGGTGTGAAATCCCATGATAGAAGAAGTCAGAACCCTTGGCATATCATATGATAAAAGCTCAGGGTTGTCCTTATTTGGAAATACTACTTCGCTTTGTAAAGAGAAAGCGAACTCTTCAATAGCTGATGAACCTGTTATAAACCCCTTAGAATTGGCATTGCCAACTTCTGGATACTGATAAACTGTTGCTTCATCATCAGCCTGTTTTAATAAGCCTGTAAAATCAGCGAACTTCTTCGTACTAGTTGTCGAAACATAGTTACTCTTTATCTCGAAGTCTGAATTATCTGCATATGTGTTTAGAGCTATAATCTCTTCACTGACACCCAGACATCTTATAAAGTTTCTTATTGATTTTTCTGTACCCTTTGATTTAAGGATAAAGGCAAGATTATTATAAATGTTCTTGTAAATAGAGTTCTTTACTTCGACAAGCTTGTTGTCAAAGTTTATTTGTTCATCTCTCTGTAAGAACTGTTGGAGCGTACCAGCATTCTGAAAGAACTCTGGCATTTCAAGACCCATTGATTCAACAAGGCGATCGTTATAGGGATACTCATTGATGGAAGATTCCATACTTCCACTAATATATTTTATATGTTTCAACTCTTTGAGAGAAGTTAGTTGATTATAAAGTGTATCAAAGTAACTTGAAATGATTTGTGTTACATTTACAAGCTCATTTGCACCCTCTTCTTCTTCCTCGATAATCCAGTTCGGGAAATGGTTCAACAATCTTGCGTTGTTATTGTAATCGTAATTACTCCCAGATAGAATATATTTAGCCCGAGTGGATGAGTAAGTTGCGTTATCAGTTCTAACGATTGGGTCGCCGACCTCAACCACTGACTCTAGGTTCAATGAGTTGATGGCGGAACCTGTGTCCCTGCTTCGAGAAGCGTCATAACCAACGAATAGACCGTTTGAAAGGCGACCAGAATAATCCAAACACACCTGGTCAACATTTGCAGTCTGAGTTATGCCTTCATTAAACTTAAGATAGACACCCAGTGAAACGTTAGCATCATAAGCGTCTGTACCGCCGCCGACATTATCAAACCAGTATCTTCCAATCTGTTCATCGTTTCGATTGGCTTTCCAAAATCTAAATTCGTCTATAGAGGCAGATAACTTTCCGTATCCTTGTGCAGCGCCTGGTAAGCCAGATATATCTGTTCTCAGTGCGCCAATGTTACCGATCATAGAACCAGTTACCAGTGCTATATCACCAACTGCACCGCCGATACCTGTTTGTACACATGTACCATTGACAAAGAAATCAATTGTAGGTGATGATCCAGAAGTATTGAAGACAAAAGAAAAGTTTCTAAATGTCCCGTCAGAGATTGTCTGAGCGCCCGCCGATGGTACCTGGACATTTGTAAAGCCATTTGAGCCAGACTTCATTGTTACAAAGAAGCGGTCTTCTGAACCTGATACGAGTTCAATCCTCAATCGACCATAATCTGCGGCTGTTGTGGCAGACCCGTTCCACAAATCGAATATTACTTGTTTTTCAGATTCAGTGGATGATTTAATTAAAGTGTTCTTTTTCAAGAAGAACTCTACAGTTGTACCACTTGTTCCACCAAACTCTAAGTTAGATGTTCTGTTTTTTGTTTCATTGTATATGGAGCCAGAATGTGGACCGCCTTTAATTTGGACATATTCATCTGTTGGTGTGGAATAATAACCTGTTGCGTTAACAGAAGGTATTCCATAGTTCGAGCCTATGGTAATAAAACCTGTAGATGTTGGGTATATATCATCAAGTATATATTTCTCTAAAGGATTGATTTTATTATAAAACTCAACCCTCTCTAAGTTAGATCCGTCGTATGGATAATAACTTGAAATATAATCAAAAGCATTTTTGTAGTATTGTTCCGCAGAGCCGAACTTTACAAAGTTTTCTGGATTTGAATAATCTACGGGTGGAAGAAAATAGTCTTTTTTCTTTAAAGCTAATTCTAAATGCTTCGCAGACTCAATGCCATCACCAAGTTGATTTGGCGATCCAAGCTTTAAGAATTTTCCAACAGTAACGATTTGTTTGTTATTGTCAAATAGTTTTTTTACGCTCATTTATCTTCTTCTTTTATCTTGAACTTGAACACCTCAGGCTGTTCTTTATATCTACCCTGTAAATAGTACGCAAATGTAATTCCATATGCATACCCCGGCTCCAAACAGGAAGTATCTAGTTCAAAATAACTACCGCTCACATCATATGACAATCTACCGAAGTTATTATTAACACTTCCAGTGCCGTATGGGATAACTTCCAAACCGTCTATAACACGATGTACTCGATAATAAGAATCTTCTATAATGTCTGGCATTGTCTCAGCCGTTGCGACCGTATAAATGTTAGGCTGCCAGTCTTTCTTTCTAGCAAATATTCTAACAGTTGGTTTTTGTCCCTGAGTATATGAATCTTCAAGATTTGTTATTGAAGTTATATATTCTTCTGAATAGAGGTTATCTGATGTATCTATTTGTCGTGGCTCATAGGATCCTGTGTAGAAATTAATTCTACTTGCCCCAGAGCCTGTGTGCCAAACGTCGTAGACTGTATCAAATGAGCTTGTCGAAGCAAACGAGGCTGTATAGATTCCAGTCACAGTAGTGCCGTTTTCAACCAAGCGTTTTGCCTTGACGCTTGTTGTCGCAACTCCGTCTTTATCCACAATGGACAAAGCATTTCCGACTGGGGTAGTGGATCCAGAATATAGTTGAACAGCCAAACTATGGTTATCAAGTCCTGGTATTTCTTTTAGCTGACCTCTTACAATATTATAAAGAAACAAGGTGTTCAGGTTATCTTCTGAACTTGCAATACTACTGCTAATATAAAAGTTTCTTCTGTTATCTTTTCTTGTCGAATCCCAGCGGGCTTCGAGGGTTGGCTGATAATGAAAATATTCACTTGTTCTTGAGAAGAATCTCTTGGTATAAAATGAATCAGAGCCAGAGACTGCCGTATCTTGGAACTTAATCAAGAAACCATAGTTTGTATCTGTTCCGTCAATCCATCTTGTAACAGGGTCAGTAACATCGAGTGATATATTCTCAAGCCCAGTATCGAAGTAGAGTGTCTTTTGTGCTGCGGCGGCGTCGATAATATCTCCACCAGGTTTTGTCCAGTCGTTGCCTGAGCTTTTTTTGATCCAGTTGGATACCCCTATATCTGTGTAGTTTTCCATGTCCAATCCACGACCTTCAGTCCAGGCTCCAGCTAAGGAAAATACGTCTAGAGTGTAATCAAGTGGGGTAGAGTCGCCGTGAGGGGCATTATATAGGTTCAGGTGGAACTTTATCTTACTGACATCTGATGGCAGTTCCCCTGAAGCCATGTCTGCAATAATGGTCGAGATTGGGAACTGAATCATTATTCTGCTTTGTTCGGCAGCGTTAGCATTTCCCTCGGACTGTCCGGCAGAAAGACTATCATTTGTTTGACCGTGAATGACAAATGCTTCTAAAATATCAGAAGCACCCATATTAGATCCAGTACCCCTTGTCAACAGGTTGCCCTTGAAGGCATTTGTAATGGTATTGTCTTTTGAAGCGTAATATTTTTTTATGCTCATTTTATATCACAGCCCCCAATATGTCTGTATCTGGAAGGAGTACTTCAACGGCTGCGTCTTCAGGTACTATCAAAAATCTTCCATCGTCAGAAAGGTTTGAATCAATATTCAACACATAGTTGCTATAAAGACCGCCGAACTTATTCACTAGTTCAACTTCAGTTGTATCTACAACCCCAGGGACCTCATTCAATAGTTTGTATATTTCAGAGATATAGATAGCTTCACCAACATTGAATTTGATATTGATGTATTCATCTTTAAGTTTCTGCACACAAGCATCTAAAAGCTCGTATCTATTGACATCTAGTTCTGGTAGAACCTTGAAGTTTATTCCGATATTTATCACTTTACCACTTAACACATCTATAGTATCGTTGATCATTCTATATTTGTTTAGCCAAACAGCAGCATTTTCTTTTAAAGATTCGTTCGACTCAACAAGATCACCGTTTGAATCCTCAGACAAAAGATATACATTAAGGTTGCGTTTTAGTGAATCAGCATCTCTAACAACATTTGCTCTTTTGACTTTGCCAAACTTTGAAGGCATTCTATAAATAAGATTGATATAATCTACTCTAGTAACTGCACGGTTCTGAGAAGCGAATGTTCCGAAAGCTCTTTCTCTGATCTCTTCTGCCGTTGGGATTGAAGTATCGCCAAGGATTGGATCTTCGTTTGTTACTTCTAAGGAAGAGATAACATTTACTACTTCCCCTTGGTTTAGTGTTGATTGGTCTCGGAAAGACAGTACAGGGGAAATCAGTTCACTCAAGCCGTTGACAGCTAAGTTAATGGTATCTGATGTATTCGCTGTATATTCAATAGTCAACGTAGTATTTGTTGGGACAACGCCGAACTTATCACTACTGATTAAGTTTGTTGGATCAAAAGTCTGGTCTGTTACATAAGTTCTTCCACTGACATCTAATATAACATCGGAAGGATCTGCAATCACGTCTGTGGTTATATTGTCCTCAGAGCCGTAGCCGAACTGGACAAATGTCTGACCTTCTGAGGTGAACTCTGTAACGAACCTTCTTGGGACAGGTTTTAGTTTCATTATATATGGAACAACCTGTCTATCATCAGAAGTATTCTGGAACTCCTTTACAATAACATCTTGTGTCAAATAGTCAACTTGATAATATTCATTACCTTGGCTGTCCTTTATTGACAATATTTCAGAGACATTATTATCATCTACCCTCAATCTCAAGAATCTTTGATAGTTGTCGATCGAGACTGTTTGTTGTCTTCTCTGTCCAGAAACTACCTGACCAAAAGCTTTGATGGCAAAATAGGTTGGATTACCCGTGGTATTATCAACACGAGCCACAGTCACCTGATTATTAGGGTCTGTAAAGTCAACGTTCTCAATAAGTGTAAAAACAGCACCAGAGTTTGAAGATATTAAGCTTCCTCTCTGGAGGATTGGGAAATAATCAAGATCTGGACCTCTAGTATTGGCGTCGGCTGGGACTATAGCATAAATTGCAGCCTGTCCCGTTGACTTTGCTGCGCCAGGAGTTTTGTACCCAAGTGTATTAGATAATCGATTTACACTATCATATGTGATAGCACTGTCAAGGAAACTTTCGTTTGCCTGGAAATCTGCATAAAATGAAAGCTGATCGCCGACATATGCCACCATATCTAACATCATTGAACCAAAAGATGCTTCACTGAAATCTTTGAACGTTGTTGGATAATATCTTTGAGCATAGTTCTCTAAGTCGTTCTTAATCGACTCAAAGTCTCTACTCGTATAGTTTATTGGTCTTTTCGCCATTTATAAATCCTCGTCCATTAAGTAGTCATGGTTGACGTTATTAGTAGCTCAGCATCCTCATCTAAGGGCAAGATGTTATATTTTATGCTTACCCTTACTTCGTTGAAAGACAGAGATGGGTCTTCATCTGACGTTAGGAAATCAATATTTTGTAGGTTTATCATAGGCATATATGTTTGTGTCTGTTCCGTCAAACGTTCGACGAGCGCATCAAATGTATTACCATTGACATTTTCAAATAAGTAACCGTATAGACCAACTCCAAACTCTGGGATCATAATCCTTTCGCCAGGCATTGTGAGAACCATATTCTTAAAGTTTTGCTTTATAGTTTCCCCAAGAGTCCTGTTTAAACGATAGGGCCCGTCTATAACATCGTAGGATAATGGTATTTTTGGCGAGATGCCTTGTCGGTTCGTCACTATTTATAAGCTCCTACTAAAGTTTTTAGTTCATTATATTCAGCGATAAAGTCACTATAATTATCATCTTCATAAGATTTGTTTACTTCAGATATGAATTTAGAGATAACTTGTTCGATATTAGCGTGCCCAACTATTTTATATTGAGGGGGTACCGACTGTAGACTACGGCTATATAGTTCCTCTATATCAAAACCTGGGAACGATAAGAATGTATCCGGATCGATAATCTTATTCTCAAAGAATTGTTCATATGAATTCTGCAAGAAAGGTGCAGAATCTTCATTCAACGAAGTCCAAGATAATATTGAAGGAAAGGATTGTTCAATGGAAGGTAACGATCCATCTAACACTTTTGAAATAAAATCTATTACCACCTGTTGTGAATATATTTTATCGACTTGTTTCGGAATAGAATCTCTGAATAAAGCTAATTGTGTATCTTGTGCTGGGAGCAGCCGGTCCTGTCCTTCCATTTCTAAAAGAGTTAGGAAGGTTTGAGTATTGTCTAAGAGAATATTCTTTTCAGCCAATAGTTTCTCGTTCCTAGTTGCCAAGAAAAGACGCAAATGCTGAGTGAAGTAATCGCTGTCAATACCCAAGATAGACGCTAGTTCCTCAAGTCTATTCTGAGCTTCCGTGACTGAATAATATGTTTTCAAGACCTCTTGGTCGGAATTAACACTGGGTATATTGAGACTATAGGGGAACCCGACGTGTTGAGAAGAATACCTTGTTACATCTTGTTCTACTATAGATGATAATATTGCATCATCTGCATTGGCGATTTCTATAAGGCTTCTATAATGACTATGTTTAAAATTTCTTGTTATATTGACCAAACTATCAGAAGTTATTAAGTATTCAGCGATCAAAAATCCAATTGGGAAATAATATGCACCATAATAAAACCCTTCTGCTGTCGGTTCTCCGTTTTCATCTAAAAGATCGGTGGTAATAAAATCTGAAGCTGTTTGCATTCCTGTTCGGGACATCCCAAATAAAGTTGAGCCTTCACGTTCGAGCCTAGCTGCTATAAGTAATACAAGTACTTCATAAAATCTTTTTATTAGACCCGTATATCTATCCCTAGTTACTGAACGAGAGTATGGAGATGTATCGCCTCGGCGATGGACATCTTCTGTTACATTTACAAGCATTGTAGAATATATTTGCTCTACTAAACTTCTTATATATTCCCTTGGATTATCTTGATTAAAAGATGAGATACCATTTTCGGGATTATCAATATAAACTTTCTCAAAAATATCTGCATACTCGAAAATTAGATTAGATAAGCCTCTTGTCTCTAAATCATCATATATTTTCCTGAATAAATAATCAGTAACGAGTTTCTTGGTACCGAAACTGTTCCAATGAGGAAAAGGAGATGCCATAGAAACAACGTTCATAAAGAATCTTTGCATTCGTGCCTGGATCGATAATGCTATTGCATTAGCAATGGACACTTCCTTATTTGTAACACAATCTTCACTATTTGGTTGATAAAGAGGCTTATTTGTTCCTTTCAGGTACAATCTCATTCTTGCTTTACCAGTGTCGTTAGAGAAAGAGAAGTTGATATTTTGATCAATGAAATATCTATACCCCGAAATAGATACGGACTCATCTTCTGTGTCTAAGGCGTTGCCGTCTACTCCAAAGTCGCTGATGGCGAGTCTGTATCTGTTCGAGACGCCGGATTCAGTGTCAGCGTTGGATTCGGAAGTTGTAAGTCTATAACTTTCAAGAATTGTTGAAAGTTGTGCATTATCATAAGTTCTCACAAGAGTTGTGAGACTAAAAGAACCATTATTGTCGATGAGCCCAAACATAGAGGAATCCAAAATATTTCTTATTAGTGCGTCATTTCTAGAAGGCATTAGAAGTCGATTCCTTGGTTGAGTAAGGATTGGACCACCTGATAATCTTTGTCCTATGTTTGATAAAAGTCTATAGTAATCTACAGATTCTTGGTCCGACTCTATATCTCCTGGCTCAGGAATGTATTGAGCTATTGTTTTTTGCTCTATTATGCCTTGTTTGTTTTTTACTGCCCTTCTGATTTGGACTCCACCAGCATCAATATTTTCTATAGACATCAAACATCGTGCATTGTTTGTTGGGCCATCGCTGATCCACTGATCAGGTCCGTTAGTTTGATAAGAGAGTTTCAGATATTCATCCAACTGATCATATAGTTTATCCCATTTCGCCACGCCCCCTCCGCCGCTGCGAATTGTTTGGATGAAAGGAGTCCTAAGAACCGGTGGACTTGTTCTCAGAGCATAAGATGATTCGCCGTCTTTAGGTCTTGCTAATTCATCATCATATTTACCGAGTGGAAGCCAATGGGTGTCATCATCAATGACATCAGGCGGCGGATATGGCAACATCAATGGTGAACTATCCCCCACTTGAATCCTCGTACCACTGGTTTGGACACTTAATCCTTCTAATTGTTGATACCTATTCCGGGACGGGGCTGAATAAATGAAACCATCGGATCCTGAAGCAGTTCTAAAATTTGCTGCCATAACCCTGGTAGAAATTAATTTTCTGATTGTATAATATAAATCTTTCCCAAGTTGTGTTGAATAGAGGTTTCTAGTGACAGTGGCGTCATCCTCTACCTCCTCATCCCACAAATCAGCCCACCATTCGGATAAAGATTTCCATAACATATTAGAAATCTTGGCTATGAATTCCAATAAATCCTCATACTGCTTCATCAACGGAAGATCATTCAAGAGTTCTTCTAAGCCCTTAAGGATGTTCTCTAAGTCTTTTAGCCAATCACATAAAGCATTTATCTTATTTATTTTATCTTCCGCAATACTGGCATATTGTGCTTCGAGTTGTTCAGGGCTGATACTGAACCCTAGTCTATCTAGCCCGATGTTGGGCTCTAAATTAGAACAGTACGCATCGAGAGGAGAGATATTCATCTGAGCGAGGTCTTCTATGTTCTCGTCTCTCATAGCGTCGCCTAAAGCTATGAAGAAGTTCTTGATCTTATCTTTTGTGAACTCAAACGACCCATATACCGTAGGATCGATTGTTCTTGTAATCCGCTCTTCTTCGCCGTTAGGGTCAATATCACTGTCCACAAGGAAAGTAATAACACCATCAGTAACAGTTTCTAGAATAAGCTCATATAAAACATTATCACCAGAGCCAAATATAAGCTGGTCGAGTTCTCTTGGAGTACACATGTTTGATATATCTGTGATAAGAGTAGATAACTGAAGATTTGTTGGATCAGTCTTTGTTATTTGTTCCGTTCCGTCAACCTCAATTGTGGAAACGTTGACAAGATCTACACTTTTTGCAATCTCAATAAGATCTAGACTATCAACATATTGATTTAGGTCTAATAAACCGTACTTTAGATCTCTTAGGGCATCATCAAGTTGGTCTGAACTATTGTCGTTTGGTCCGCACCCCAATACTGCCTTGATAACGTCCTTACCAATACCAACTGCTATAGATTTAAGATAAGCAGTGACTATTTTTATGATTATACCCTCATAAAGATCTCCGTCTTTTGAGAATAGGCTTTTCTGCGTCCCTTTCCATCCCTTGGGAACTTGTAAGCCCACCTTTAGTGCATTAGTCGCCATTGCCGCCGGTGTCGGTCCAGCCGCCGTTTTAGTGGGATTCATATCTTTGGGATCTAGGAATGATGTTTCTATAACATTCCCTAGCACATCTAGGGAGCAAAAGATTTGTTCATTGATTTGTTTTTCAATATCACGTATGAATAACTGTGGGTTTTCTTCTGCTTGTATAGCTTGGGTCAAATAAGCCCTTGTAACAGAATCTTTGACCACCTCGTCTCTAAGAAGTAAAATAGCTTGGCGAATTTTACCTCTTATGGATATTTTAGAATCCATTAATGACCAAATAGACATTACATCTTTTAGTGCCGCAGCTTGTCCAGTATCACAATCAAGACTTGTAATAGCTCGGCCTATTTGATAATAAGGGTTCCTACTTGTATTGATACGTCGGTAAAAGTCTTCTACTTCTTTTCCCTCTTTTGCAAGTTGTGAGACTTTTGTGAATATACTTTTTCTTCTATTCCTTCTTGCTCTTGTTTTGGAGCTTGCCGACTTCTTCCTTATTTTCTCCGCAGATAGCTCAACGGAGGGATATAGATAGTCATTGAAAAAGTCAAGCCAAGGCTTTAGGGTATCCTCACTCGTAATACTGTAGTCGTTATATATTCTATGGCTATTATGTATAGCGCTAAATGTAGTTGGGGTTGAATCTGAGAAGGTGTTTAGTATCTTCTGTGCCTTATTTGGTTCGACCCCCTCTTCTTCTTCGGGATAGAAGTTTTTATTGCCGATTGCTCGGGTCATGAGATAACCATTGAATGTAAAATATTCAAACCCATAAGAATCCGTGAATGAGAACTCTATAATATCTTCGTCGTCTAGCCGGACCTTATTGTAAATACAGGCAAGTGCCAGATCATCAACAAAGCCATCCAGGAGCCTAATTTCTCTACCTAGATCTATTCCTCGTAGATCCTCTGGTTGAATATCTTCTTCCTGTAGTTGTTTGGCGTATGTTAGGAAAGTTCTAGTAACTCTGGGGAGGTGTATTACTAGGTTTTCTGCTTTTATTAGGGTCTTTATTGATGATTTGTTCTTTTCTGGGTCGAGCAAAATAGTAGCTCTCTCCAGGGGCGTCAGTTCAAATTCATCATATGATATAAATACATCATTATTCTCTGGAGCCATTTCCACTATACTTCTTGGTATTCGGATAGCATACATCCACCTTGATCCAGGTCGGACATCCAAGTGAGATAAAAAGTTTAGTTTTTCATCTTCAGCAGGAAGACCAACACCCATAGCAAGGATTCTATTCAAGTTAGCAGTGGAGAAGCGACCAGTGTGCTTCAAGATCTCACTGACACCTTTCTTTATAGCTTTTATCATCTCTTGAGATGCGTTTTCACGACCTAGTCGAGACCAGTACCCTTGGTCAAATAACTCACTTGAGGATGAGTCTGTTCTTTCTGTGAAATAGAACTTATCATCTACACTATTGTAATAGATCTTACTTGTTTCTGTTCCAGGTCCACAGTTTGAACGCCAGTCATATATGTCTACATTTTCATCGTTATTGATGTAGGCGTTAGCTACTGTAGATAATGATAACTGTTCAACACTCTGATAGTCATCTAGTGAAAGGGCAAGTTCTTCCCCTATCGATTTATATATTAGTTTTTTATATTCCGAAGAATGGAACGGTAAGATAGCAACGAGTTTTGTATAAGCGGTGGTTATAGAAGTGCTATTGATGTTTTCTGGAAGTATAGCAGTAGGCGATGAGTTTGTAGTATAAAGATCTAACTGACCTCGGTCGTCTAGTTTATTCACTAATGCTGAAAGTTTGTCGTTTGCGAGAGTTTCCCCTATCAGTTCAAGTTCTACTGTTTCACCTGCCTCGATTAGGTTGCAGTTTTGCGGATACAGAAAAGAATATGCCCGTAGATCTTGTGCTGTGATAGTAAGATCGGGAGTTTCTTTCTCTATCCCCATGGACTGTAGTTCTTGTACTGATAGTTTTAGAATCTTATTTTGCGGAAGAAAGTTGAAAGAAGAAATATAATATTCGTGTATAGCACTTATAACAAATAAGTTTCTTTTATTTGAAGTAAAATCATATTCTATGTCTTCTAGAACATATGGATTGATTATGTTTTTTTGTTGTCTATTGATAGTCATATTTTTAGTTCACGTTATTATGTTTGCTTCGAAAATCAAAAGCTGGTTTTAGGAGAGCACGGGCGAGGATCAATGCAGGCTCGTCTGTTGGTGCACCTATATTGTACTTAAAGAAAACAGAGTTAAGTTGGTGTTTGGCAAGCTTACTTATTAACTCAACACCATCTGTACCTAAGGTCTTTATTATTGCGGGAATAGATGCCGCCATATAGGGATTTGGTAATGTTATTGACAAGTGCTTCATTTGTAGCTTGAATATAAAGACTATAAACTCAAACGCTTGTTTGTGCATCTCATGCATCTCTAATAAAGCCCTCTGTAGATCATCGCCCTTCACCATAGGTTGTAGATCTTTATCATTGTTGCCGGCGATTAGATCAATTCCTGGAATGTCATCACCTACAAAGAAGCCCGAGCCGCCGGCAAATTTATCGGAACCAGTAACAATCTTGATACCTTTACGACCGATTACTCGGACTGAATCTGCTTTTACTACAATAGCTGATTCATTTATAACCCTCCCAACTTTACCGTCGGCAATATGAAAGTATTCTTCTGAATCTATATCTCTTGCCTGCTGAGTCATATAGATCCTTGCCGAATCTAAATAAGGATTAGGAGAAGTTTCTAAATTTTCACTGGTTCCATTTGTTTCTTTGGCGGCGACACCACTTAGGCCAGCTATAAGATCAATCCTAGCTGCACCAGTTTTTGGTTCTGTTCCCCAGCCGGTATTTATATCTCCTGGTCTATCTTTACCGAAGATAATAAAACAGTTTGTATTTCCTGACCCAAGTACAAGAGATTCGTTTTTTGATGTTTTGTGTTTGGGTATAGCCTCAAGCATCGGAGTCTGACCGTAGCCAGATTGCTTTTCTTCTACTACCCCAGGATTTTCCTTGAGTCTTCTTTCTTTGCTTTTTTCAAGATTTTGTTTTGGTCTTGTTGGTCTGCTAGTCATTATTTCTTCTCAAATTTATTAAGGAAAAAATCATCTATTGGGTCAACTGCTCCGCCAGAAATAACTTGACCAACTGTTGTCCAGCTAGGGTCGTTTTCATATATGACCTCAAAGTGAAGATGGGGTGTTGTTTTAGAAAAGGTATCAAGACCGTTTGAATCTCCAGATAGTGCTATTTGTTGACCTGCACTTACTTTACCACTAATCATAGTACCCTTGGTAAGGTGAGCATAGAATGTCCAAAATGCACTGTTCTTAGTTGGAGCTTTATATATTGTGTGTTTAATTGCTACGACATATCCGTAACCTTTTATTTTACCGTTAATAGCATGACCATCTAAAGCTGCCTTTACTGGAACACCTGTTGTTATAAGACCGTTTTTCTCTGTTCGAAGATCAATACCTTTATGGGGAGATCCGCCTTCATTCCTCGCTGGGAATGGAGAGTTAATGTTCCCTTTTTCTCCTGTTATTTTTTTCTTCCTTTCATCTCTAGATAGGGTTCTCGTGCCATCGGTGTCTACTGCCCTCTTACCAGTTAGAGGACTCTTAGGGAATTCTCCTCTTGTTGGTCTTGGCGGCTTGGTTGTTGCTATCTTTATTTTTCTACTAGATGATCCACCACCAGCAGTATTTGCAGAGCACCCCTTTACTGTCGTTCTAGCATCACCGCCTGGTTTGGGGATATCTGTAGAACAGTTTTGAGAGAAACTTTCTATTGTAGCATTTCGATCAATTATTCTATCTATGGTTCCAGCAATATCAGACGCAAACATTGTGCGATTATCATCCATTCTAACCCTGACTATAGCACCAGGACCTAAAGGATCTTTATCGGCGATGGGACCATCTCCTGGTAGAATAAACCTAGTGAAATGAAGATCTGTTATATTATCATCTATGCTTACAGGTTCTGGACAACCAGAAGTCCTATGATCACTTATAATCCTACATAAATATAGAGTTGATCCTGCCTCTGTTATACCAAGATTGGTAAGTGTTTTTTCGAACCAGCTTGGTTCAACAGTTAGTTTTTTAAGTACCTGTGCTGTAGGACCTGTATTGTTCTCAGATTTGCCACGTTTCCTGATAAAAGCAGTTGACATTCTGCTCACAAGGTTTTGACCGTTGTCATTTCCTACAGAATAGCTTGGATCATCAAGGGTTATTGGCGCTGAGCCTTCACTAGTTTTTTCTACTATTATTGGATTAGACATACCCTACTCCTTATTTAGAAGATCAAACAACTGGTTCTTGTCTTCCTCACTTAAACCTTCTTGTTTGGATACGGTTTCCTTCTTATAGACCAGGGTGGCGAGCTTTACTAGTTGCTCGTTACTTCTTTGTAGAGTTTCAACAAACTTTGCAGCCACAGGACCACTATCAGAGTAGCGGTCTTGAGCGACTGACATATGTTCTTGTAAGTTGGATAACAAGTCTTCAGTGACTTGTCTATCTTTATTTATGTTATCGAGAGCTTGCTCGATTAGGGATTCTAGGTTCTTTTTCATACAGTAAATAGGAGGTTACTTTATTTCTCCCTCATTCCACTTACTCTTGAAAGTCCTAAACTTTTCCCGCATTTTGTTGAGACAACTGACGATCTGTTTGGTATTGAGACCTGTTATTTCTCTCATATACAAATAGATTGCCTTCTTATTGAAGATTTCTATCTGATCGACATTCTGCATAAGAGTCAGAATTGCATCCAACACCTTTTGTTCATTTGGTTTTAGGTTTGGGTTTTCCCAGCTTTTTATTTCTACCAGCAAAAACTGCCAAAACTCTCGATCTTCTTGTTCGTCGAAAAGGTCCTCATTGTCACCAGAGGATACAGCTTCGATCTCACGAATCATCGAGTCATATTCAATCTCTCGTCTGTTTTTCTTAGTCTGTTGTTTTGCCTTGTGAGTGAACCAGTTCTTCGTTACAACAGAGAAATATGAGAATGCCTTAGTTCCCTGAGATGGGTCAAACTTACCCAGGATAGTTGTGAGCCAAACTTTGCAATCTTCTTTTAGAACATCAACATTTTCAAGGGACGTAAACTTATAAGTATAAACAATCTTTGTGACCAACTCATTGAAAGCTGGCTGAATATGTTCAACATACAACTGAGTTCTTGTATTCAAGTTGTCTGTCGCACAGTAATCAATGATTGCCTGTTCTGTTACCTTTGTAAAATAATGATTCTTCTTCGACGATCGCTTAGGCATCCTCATCTCCGTATATTAAGTTTTGGTTTATCTCAATAAAGTCCCCAACATCACCGCTCAACTGCTTAGTATGATCCAAGAGAGATTTCAAGGTCTGGTCACCATAAAAGGTTTCCAGTCCATAGACTTTCTTCAAGTGCTCCTTGAATGAATCAACTGATTCATAGAGACTTTTCATGTCTTGCGTTGTTAGATTAATGAATTTTACTAGGTTCCGGCAATACCATAAAAGAACGATATTTGAAACAAACGAAACTACCAAAAGCAAAGTAAGGATTGTACTATTCATCTTTTTTCCTCTCTTTTGATAAAGTCTTTCTTGTTTTCTCTAGTTCTCTTTTACCATCATCGATTGCCTTATTGACTTCGTACCCGACTTTATTTTTTGATACGTTGTTATTTTGCTTTACAGAAATATTGACCTTGTTGCCAAGAAACCTGCTAACCGAGGGTGATTCGCAATGCGAACAAAGGATGCCCTTTTCACCATATTTATGACGTAGTTCAAAATCTTTCTTGCATTCGTCGCAAATATAGTGATAAAGGGGCATCTATTCTACTTCAAACTTATTTTTAGTTGGCTCTTCTGTTTCAGCAGAGATGGTTGGTGCGTTCAAGACATAAACCAAATCATCCTCTACATTGAGATCCCAATCCGATAATAGTTCTGTAATATCAACTTGTTCTGCTAAGCATTTTTGTAATGTCATTAGCAATGCGCCTACAGCTTGTTGTGAAAGTTTCATTTTATTCTCCTCTTCGTATCCTATTATATGCAGATATCGTTATAATGTTTAGTTTTATCTATTATCTTTACGGTCGCCGAGATGATAAGCTGTGGCTTTGGGGTTGAATGAGATAGGGAAACCATAATCTCGGATAGCCAAACTCCACATAACATCTGGACAGAACTGAAATAAGCCGAACGGCTCTATCTTAGCCAATAAATCTCTGTGAACAACACAGTTAGCAACGTAAGCAGTATCTGATTGTTCTATTTCCCCTGTTTCAATATTATAATTTAAGGGTCGATGGGGTAGACCTCTGATGGGATCTGGAAATTGCATCCAATCTTCCCCCATCTCATGACGCTTACCATTACCGTCTATTAGACGAAACCCGTATTGTCCAGGTTCCTTATCTTTGAGGAATGTTGACATCTCTTCTAACCAGTCGTCCTGCAAAAGGATATCATCACCGAGTAGACAAATCCACTCTTCGTTCCTAGTTGAAATCCCCTGTCTCCACTTCCTTGACATATCTCTTTCCCAGGCTGTGTATTCTGAGAAGGTTCCTCCAAGAAGTTCAACTTGAGTTTTCATATCTTCATTATAGCTAGACACTAGTGTATAGTTACCATTTGATACTTCTATACAGTGTGGAATGATCTTGTTCATTAATAGATCTTTTCTTTTAGTGTCTCCACTGCTGATCTGTACTATACCTAAATCTAAAGAACTCATTTTTGCTTCTCCGAAATATACTTAATTTGATTACCTAAGTTACTCATTACTGTTGCATGGCTAATTGCGTGTAAAGATTTTTTATCCATATCCCCGGTATCTATCTCCGAAGTTTTCTCCACACTGAAGGAGGAATCTGTAATTTTCTGAAATACGCTCTCCTTAGTAAAAATAGATCTGATGTGTTTACCTAGGTGTTCCGCATCTTTGGAATAAACACGCCTTGATGTAGCGAGTTCTCTAACCTTTTTTCTAAATGCTTTCATATCAGGGTATGCCCATTTTGCACCCTCATTGATCAGCCCAGGCATAAGATGTTGTTTCTTTACTTTATCAATAAGATAAGGCACCTTTATAAATAGGTTTTTTACTTTTGTTTTTTTGCTTACCTGATTTATAACGGGAGCAGAAAGAAAGTCTAAATGTCCGGACCAAGCAGTAGCAACAACTGGAATATCTGAACATACTGCATTGAAGATCGGTATACCGAAGCCTTCACCGTGTGTAGCAGAGATATACCCTCTTATCATATCTTTGTCATACAAAGAAGACATTTCTGTTTCTGTCATATTTCCGTGCAAGAGATATACTTTACACTTCTTATCTTTTGTTACAGTCTTTACAAATGTTTCAATATTTCTAGTCGTCTCATAATGATCAATAACACTATTGTTTTGAATATAGCTTTTTATTATAAGACCAACATCCGAGTCGTCTTTGAACTCTTGTACAAAGTTCGTGACCATCTCGTACAGATTTTTTCTTGGAGCAATTTGTGAAACACACAAGAAGTTATTATCAGTCGTCACCGCTTCGTAGCCGACAAATTTTTCTCTATCACTGGTGGCAGGCAGGTTGTTATAAAACGGAATAACTTCAATAGGTGTAGTGATCTTCTCATCGTTTTCACCCACAGCATTCTCAAGATTCTGTTTAGCGTGTTCGGAAACAACTAGAATCTTCTTCATACCATTACAGTTATCAATCCACTCAGCCGGAGCAGCAGTAGTTTCTAATGCAGCAGTCACCCCTATATCATAATCAGTGACCTGCTGGAACTCGTTCGGAGGACGCACCTGATAACAGCAGTCAAAACCTTTACCCATTGGAGTATTCGTAGAGTGTAGATACCGCAAGTACACCTGAGATCTTGTTATACACTCTTCATACTTTTCTTCGTAGGTGCGGCTTCTAGTTGTCTTAGCCCACTGAAGATCTATAATATAAGTTTCGAAGTCTTCATCCTCTAGGAACGCATCTGCAAACATTCTTGCATGTTCGCTATATCCGCTAATGTTGCAGATAGGACCCATTATAAGTATTTTCTTTTTTGCCGTCATAATTCCACCATTCTCCAAGCTTTATATCCTTTTCGTTCTTCCCAAGATCCGTATTTTTCGTGGACTTCTTCGAGAAGATTTACCCAAGTCTTTTTGTAGTCTTCAAAGTTATAGTTCTTAAGGACGTGGTCACGACCTTTTCTGCCTAACTCAGCAAGTTCATCTTTTGGCATTGTATAAATCTTATTCAAGGCAGCGATAAAATCTTCCTTGGAAATACGATCTTCATAAATATAAGGAACTGTTTGAGACCCAATAAGAGCCTTTGACGCTGGCTCAATACCAACACCAAACCATTCTTTACCATCAGTTACTTGCTCTTGTAGACCACCAGTCATTGTTACGATAATAGGAGTCTCAGTAGAAAGGGATTCAAGTGTTGCTAAACCGAATCCTTCTGCGTCTGATATGTTGACTGTACAATCTGCTATGTTATAGAGTTTTGCAAGTTCCGCTGCTGGCATCTTCTGTGTAGAAAAGATTACTTCGCCATTTGATACGCCAAAGTGCTCCGCTAAATACTCTAGTGGCTGACCATGTTGGTCTGATGTGTCTGTATGCATCAACAGACAGACCTTTGTTCGATCAATATGCTCTTGATTGAGGAAATCAGCGAACCAATGGATCAAACTGCCTGATTGTTTTCTTCGAGCGTTTCTGTTATTCCAAAAGAAGACAAACTTATCACGAAGCATTGGGTTATTCTTTAGTATTTCTTGTCTATCTGACTCTGTAATCTTACCAAAGACATTCATTGGTACCGCATGAGGAACATAGACCTCGTGGACTTCAGGGGAGACATTCCTAACGATATCGCTAGTAACTTTTGAAATAGTAGCTATAACATCATTAGAATCGTACATTTTCTTGTTATATTCTGGATATGGATAGTTATCCCAAACGTGATAATAAATCATAGGGACGTCAGGGCGGATATCATCTTCAAACATCCATAACCACTCATAATACCTAGGATCTGTCATAAACCAAAGAAGATCTGGTTTATAATCCTTTATAATCCCAAGTACTTTCTGTTTGTCCCCATACCCATCGACTGGTAAGACTCTCCAGTTTTCATTTATCTTCATTAGGTTGTAGTTTGGATGTTTAATTGCTCCACCAAGAGAAAATACATCATATTTCCCACTCTCTACGAGTGCTTCGATCATATATTTTGTTTGAGTCCCAACCCCTGAAGATAGTAGGGGATGGTCACCTAATGTTAGGACTTTTATTTTCTTCGTCACGTTTTCTCCTTACTTACAATGTTCTGTCCTATAGAACTCGCATGTACCAAATCGATCTTTGCAATCTACGCAAGCACTTCTGTTCTTGACATAGTTTTCTTTGTTGATATTATGCAATGCTTTTACAAGAGCGTTAAGGGCATCCGAAGTTCTTTTTTTAGCAGCAGTTACTCGAACAAACTCTGCTTTCTTGCCAGCTTTAGCTGTTCGCTTTAAAAGAACAAAATGACAGTCAACATCTTTTGGGTCAACTTCATATTTACGGGCATAAAAATGCTTATAATAAACTAGTTGGTAAGCCAGTATAGTATCGCTCTTCTTTTCCCGCTTCCATCCCCAAGAACAAGTCTTCCAATCAATCAGGTGAATCTTCTCATCCTTTTTGGAGTAGACTACAAGATCGATAAATCCCTTGAACTTCTTTTCTGCTTCCGTGAACTCTGTGATAGGTACATAGAGCTTTTCTTCTGCTTTGAGTACTTCCCAGTCTTCACCTAGTTTACCAAACTTCTCTACTAAGCAACGGTAAAGGTCGGGAACAATCTCCAAACCACTTACAAGCCACTCTTTGAGTTTGAAATCACGTTTAGCTCTCTGTTGTTCATCCTCAGGCAGAGCCTTGAGTTCTTTCAAGAACTGCTCTTTAACTAGCGCATCAATAGCACCGACTTCCCTGTACTTTTCGGGGGAAGTCAAAGTATATTCACAAACCGTATGAAGGGCTTTACCAAAGGCTGTGAAAATGTTGCCCTCGAACTGAGTTACTTTATCAATGTAGGTGAGTTTGTGGTAGTGCGGGCAAATATGCCAGTTCTTCCACTCCGAATAGGAAATATGTTTTCCAGCCAATGTAACCTTCTTTCTATTTAGAGGTTATGGAGTTCATTTATCTTCTTATATAATACAGGACATAGCTTAAAAAGCAAGTCTTTTTTTCCTAAATAATAAGCCTCAAACCCTGTAGCGAAATATTCCCTCAGAGATACTGAAGCATAAGGTCTTACAAAATCACTTGCCGTGACCATCTTTAGCATATTAGATCCGACACGTTTGTATAAGAAATCATCAAAGTCTTTATTGTATTGAATATCTGAGAAGTTGTATTTATCAGTCCAATACCCCTCTGACTTCAACTCAAAGTTTAATCTTTTTCTTTTTTCCAAGAACTCTTTTTTTATGCTGCCATCAGAATATATCATTTCATTATGAGATACTTCAATATGATGAGCCATTTCATGGATCAAATCATCTAGTAAATCTTTCATTCCGTCTTGCTTATTCGATATAAGCAACCAGTTATCTCTATACAAGGCTGAGATGTTGCGATCGTCGAATTCTTTTCGATGGGCAATCTCGACACCTTCTAGATCTTTAAAATAATGAGGAGGAAACTCTTTCTCTAATCTCTTAAATATTGGGGAGTAATCTGAGACATTATCACCATCATCTACTTGAAGGACTGTAACGTTTCCAAACTTGAAGTGTTTCGTAGTATTTTTGATTTTTTCTTCAATGTAGTCTCTCACAAGATCTCCGATGCCAAAGTCGCTAGTTTTGAACGCTCACCTTTTGTAAGAGTGACGTGACCAGCTATGTTATATTCCTTAAACTTCTCAACAGCGTGAGTAAGACCGTTAGAAACAGAGTCAACATAAGAGTTATCTATCTGTTGAATATCCCCTGTAAGAACTAACTTGGTCCCATGCCCCACTCTTGTTATTATAGTCTTTAATTCGTGTGCCGTTAAGTTCTGAGCTTCATCTACGATCATAAAAGCATTCGCAATAGAGCGACCACGGATATAAGTCATAGCCTCGATTTCAATAGTTCCTTGTTCTACTTGCATATCTAAAGCTGTTCGATCACCAAACAGATGTTCTAAGTTGTCTCGAATAGGAGCAATCCAAGGCATCATTTTTTCTTCTAATGTCCCCGGAAGGAATCCAATATCCCGACCCATAGGTTGAACGGGTCGAGTAATAATGAGCTTGTCATACCCCCCGTTAGAACTGGTTGTGTTCATTACTTGTTCTAAAGCACAAGCAGTAGCTAATAATGTCTTACCTGTACCAGCAGGACCAGTTAGGGATATAATATTGACATCTTTATCAAACAAGAGGTCCATTGCATATTGTTGCTCTTTGTTTCGTGCTGAGAAACCCCATATATTCTTATACTTATTCACTTTCCTGAGGGGTGTATTATGATTAACAAATCTGCAAATAGCTGATTTGTTAGAAGCTGTGTTCTTAAGAAGTAAAAACTGATTTGGGAAAAGTTTTATTTCCTGCTCTTCTAAGCAGAACGGGTCGCCGCTATAAAAGCGATCTATAGTACTATATTCAACCTCAAGTTCCTGAGTCCCTTCAAACAGATTATCAACTGACTGAATAACTTTCTGAGGCTGGTAATCCTGGCATTTTATTCCATGTGCATCACATTTGACTCTCATATTGAGATCTCTAGAAACTACCTCCACTATATGACCTTTTTCTATAAGTCTAAGGGCAATAGCGATAATCTTATTATCTGAGTCATCTGTTTTCATCCCTGGCGGCATATATTTCTCATCGAAATGAGCAGCGAATACATTACCTTTGCCCTCGCCGAGTGGAACGCCATCCATAAGACTCCCGTTTTCTCTGAATGAATCTAACATTCTGTTCATTGTACGGGCATTAAGACCTGCTGTGTCCTGTCTGTGTTTATGTTTGTCTATCTCGTCTAAAACAATGGTTGGAACAGCAATATCGTCCTCGCCGAAAGATAAGATGGAACTAACCTCTGTGAGGTATACGTTTGTATCTAGAATAATAGTTTTTTTCATGCTTTCCCCGAAAAATATGGGTTTAAATAACTAGTTTGGAGAGCATACTTAAAGGTAATAAAAAAGCCGCCCGAAGGCGGCTGGTGGAGGTAGGGAGAATCGAACTCCCGTCTTGTCTAGCTCCATAAAAAGGTCGTTCACAAGGTTAGGTCTGTTTTTATCGTCGGACAGCCCACTTGACTAGATCATTTTATTTGCGGCAAAAATAATCAAAAGCACTTAGAATCGCAAATACGACTTTCTGTTTTTTGGCTGTCGTCGCCTCAAGCGTAGCCAGGTTTTTAAGCTGCTAGTGCTAGTTCTGCGTTATTGTTTGCAGTTATTATGTTAAGCGTTTTTAGTGAGCCACGCTTCCCTCACCCTTGCACCGTTTTTACTTCCCCATCAGTCGATACCGGTTACCCCCATTGATAATATTATACAACAACACGTAATAGTTGTCAATTTATTCATAAGTATTATGTTAAAAGCTATTAAAGCTGTTAAGAGTTAGAAAAGCTAAGATAAAAGTAAGAAAAAGTAGAAAAGAGTTTTTTTCGTTGTTTAGCAGCTTGCAGCTATTATAACCAAGGATGAAAAAGCGTTAAGAGTAAAAGTGATCTTTTTTTATAAGTCTAGACCGAGATCTGAAGTTTCTTCTTCATTATCAACTGCTTCTGCTGAATCTTTTTCTTCTTCATATTCTGGGGTAGTTACATCTGGAAGCGTTGTGGATAAATCTGATTCAAACTTATCAAAATACAGGAGCATATTCGTGACCAAGTAATCATAGAACATGTCTCTATCCTTATCATCTGCTAACATATCATAAGAATCTACTATTTGTTTCTCTACTCTTTTAAATGTTTCTGCCGCAAAGTTACGACCGGTTTCATTTTGGTCTTCTATGGAAACAAACTCGTCTTTTTCTTCTTCTTTATCTATATCAATAAACTCATCTGACAATCCAAGGTCATCAGACCCTAGTTCATCATCTGTCATATCAATTGTTACTTTCTCAGTAAGAACATCAGCATCTATTTCAAATACAATATTTTCACCCATTGCATCATCATCTTCAGCTTGAGCAGTTACTTCGATAGGTCTTAGGGAGTTTTTAATCGCATGTACTAAGTGATTTCTAAAAGAATCTCTTTGTTCCTTGGAGGTGGTCAGCATAGTATAATCATCTTCAATGGTTGGGATGATATTCCTTAATAGATCAGCAAGAACATTTATACCAGTATAGGTGCTGGGCTCTTCTGTTCCAGTCTCAGCTTCCATTATAAGAAGTTTACGGACAGAGGCTCTGAGACTTGCTTCATTCTTAGCGGTCTCAGTAATCTTAGTTTTAATTCTTTCCCGCACATACTCTCTTATGAGTTGTTCAGCAATCAAAGTGTTACGATCAAGTATAGTCATAGTATTCTAATTATCTCCGTCTTTGACGTTTTCCACGATTTACTTTAGGTTTGTTTCTTTTTCTTTTGTTTGCCTTGGGATAAACAGGCTTAGCACCTAGCGGTAAAGGATATCCGCCGACAGCACCACCAGCCACTGTACTCATCTCTTCAATAGCATCATCAATCAAGCTATTTAAACTCTCTTCCTTTTTGGTCAAAGTATTCCAGAGGGCATCAGCATCTGCGCTTTCAGGAACATAAGATAAGAACTTTTCTCTGTCGCCATCATTAATAGCTTGTCTCATATCACGAGCACTATAAACAATACCACCATCAGATTGAATGGGGTCCTCGACAATATCATCCACTGTTACACCTGGGTTATGTTTATCAGCGTACTGTTGTGCTCTGTTGAATCGGGTATCCCCAACATCCTTACTGCTCTTGACTAGAAGAACTGTATCTCCATCTCTAGCTGACACTGGGTCAGCCACAAACTCATATACAGCTTGGACAGGACTTCTATAGTCTGCAATCTTTGCAGTGATATTTGGCTCACCATTCTTAAGGTACTCTTTCCAAATCGCTAGTGACTGTTCATTAGTGACCTCTGGGAAATCGACGGGAGAAATAAGAATAATAACTTCATCCACATCAGAACGCTTAGCAATCTGATTTACATAATCAAAGTGACCTCTATGAGGTGGTTTGAACTTACCAGGGAACAGAGCAATCCTGCGGTCTTCATCCTCAGTAATAACTTTATTGCGATCTAATGATTCAGTTTGTGTAGAGGATGCATCAGATACTTGCTGAGTCATCTCTCTCCCGATAGTCTGAGAGTCTTTGATAGCTTCTGAACCAGCATTGATAGCTTGGCTTCGATCGCCGTAAGTGAAATAGTTATCAATATTATCGGAGAGCTTCTTGGTTGCATCAAAAATATCTTCAACGGACTTACTTAGTGAATCCATATGTTGAGCCGCTATTTTTACGATTCTATCAGGAGAAACAGGCAGTTCACCAAGTTTTTTGTAGTTTGATATTGTAGTATCAAATTTAGGCAATTGTTTGGCACTAATGACCCATTGTTTTCCGCCTCTTTTAGCCTCAGTAAGAAGGTGTTGTTCTATCATTTTTCGGTTTTCTTCGACCGTTATGATTCTCTTGCCTTCTTCTTTTACTTGAGTGTCTTCGGCATCTCTTTCCGCTGAGGGTGCGTTCATAGCTGCTTCTTGTTCTTCTCGGGATTCAAGATCGCTTTGAGCTTTGTTTATATCCTTTTCCCTTTGTGCAGCATTATAACCATTGGTCGAACGATATATCTCGTACTTTTCTTCCCAGGTTTTAGCTCTTCTCAGTTTGTTCAGCGTTGTTGAAGCTCCATAGCCCCCACGACCAAACAACTCATTCTGGGCAGCTTCCCTACGACCTTGGGTCAATAGTTCAAATACGTTATCTCTTGTGATTTTAAACTGCTCTAGAAGAATCTCGTCTTTTGCTTTTCTTGCTACAATATAAACCATTCCATCAGTAAATTCGTTTAAGGAATCAATAAGGTTTGTATAACTGCCATGGATACCACCTTCTTGTCTAAGGAGCTTTAGACTGACTGGTACCTCTGCTGCACCATCTATGTTTGAAAATGCAATCAAATCTTGGATTGGAAGGTTTCCCTTAGCACTTATTTCCGCCTCTTGTTTTCCTCCGAGCATCGCAGCCAGAAAACCTTCAAATACAAATCCGGCAGCAGAGGATGAGAAACTATTAATAACAGCACTCAAAGATTCTAACATTATAAGAGTACTAATAATACGCCTTGGAGACGTCATTTTTACTTCGTCAGATGCTCGTCTTTTTAGATCCTGTAGGCGAGCCTCAATGCTTGCACCCCCAGACAAAGTTGAGAAGATTTTCTCAACCTGTTTTCTTTCCATAGAGTCAGGCTTACCCCAACTTTCTGTTGGAGTAAACTTAGGGAGCGAGAGAACAAACTTTTTAGCTCGGTCAGTCTTTATGTTCCCCTCGTCTTCTGATAGAATACTTTTGTTATTTTCTATTCCCTCTTTGGCTAGGATAGGAGTCCCACTTCCATATCTGAACATCCCTAAAATCTGATTAAGAGGGGAAAAGTTACCAGCAAACTTGTAAGTATGACCGTTGTAATCGAAGACAACAGCTTCAACTGGTGTTGTAATCTGAGAGAAATCTTTTATCTTGTTTAAATGCCTTTGCATTACTTCCATAGCAGCAGGATCCTCATGTCCTTTTGCCGTTATTTGCTTTACTGCTTTTGAAAGCTCATCCTTGAG
>UEXM01000010.1_pt2 | contig 45789 bp, 42 predicted proteins | sample 1796661 | NCBI WGS metagenome assembly UEXM01 (sample SAMEA4772469, study PRJEB27181) | metagenome | reverse complement strand
GCTACACGCTACACGCTACACGCTACACGCTACACGCTACACGCTACACGCTACACGCTACACGCTACACGCTACACGCTACACGCTACACGCTACACGCTACACGCTACACGCTACACGCTACACGCTACACGCTTGGATAGGGGTGCCGGAAAAGTTCCGACGGTTTTCCTTTTCAACTTTTCACTTTGAACTTTCAACTCAATCTTCGCGGGCAGAGAGGCTATCGTGTGGCACCGCTCCCTGGCCGCGTTGCCGCTTGCTGCGTGAACCGTGTTGCGGCCGCAGAGCGGCATAAAAAAGCCCGGCAAAACGCCGGGCTGAAGGCAGACCCCTCACGGGGTAACAACAATCGAACCAGAAGTATCCTTACTTAAATGAGACGATTCCCTGTCCGCTGGTTAACAAGATGGAGGTTCAGTTCCTGGACGCTGATGCCGAATTCGATGCCGTCATCATCATTGAGATTGATGGTCTGGAAGGCATCGAAATGCACGGGGGCACCGTGAACACTCTGCAGAATATCGGGGCTGCGTGGCATGGCAGGAATGATGTTTTTCGAGGCAGGCATGGCGTTGGTTGCGGGAATACGGGCGCTGACTTGATCCGGGGAGGTTGTCTGTACTTCAACAGCGGTGAGTACCAGCAGGCAGCTGCACAGACACAGCAGTGACAGTATTTTCATGGTGGTTATCCCCGTGTTGTTGTTATGCGGTCAACATTACGGGGGCGTTCGTTCCAAACCTATGGTGGCTTGGTGGAGCTTCGGTGTCGAGCTGTGACGGCGAGTAACGCTGTGTAAGGAAAATATGCGAACCAGTGCACAATAATTGTGTGCACTGGTGGCTTGCAGTTGTGGCGTTCGGCAAGGCTTCAGGCTAGAGGGTGATTTTTACATGGGGGGAGTCGTTGAGTGCCTTGTAGATGGCTTCTACCTGCTCCCGGTTGCGCATGGTGACCTGCGCGGTAAAGGAGATGAAGGTACCTTTACTGCTGGGTTTGCTGCTCAAGTGTTTGCCAGCGTCGAAATCATCCAGATGCGTGTTCAGGATCTCGATCAGGGCGTCTTCGAGCGGGGCGTCAATGGCGCCCATGACCTTCAGCTGCATGTCATGGGGAAATTCCCACAGGTGTTCCTGGATAGCCATGGGCTGCTCCTGTCAGTCTCGTGTTTCGGGGGTATCAAGCCCGCAAAGCCGGCGTTTGTGCTGGACGTAGTGCCGGGCCAGGCTCTTCCATTGGGGGCCTGGCTGGCCGTTACCTATTATAGCGTCGTTAAGGTGGGTCACGGGTACCACTTCCTTGGTGGAGCTGGTGATCCAGATTTCATCCGCCTGGCGTAGCTGCATCTCGGTGATCTCCCGTTCTTGCAGCGCAAGCCCGTGTTGATGGCACAGCGCTACCACCAGGTCCCGGGTGATGCCACCAAGAATGGCATGGCTTTTCGGCGGGGTCGCTATGTTGCCATCTTTGACCACAAAGACATTGCTGGCCGAACCTTCAGTGACAAAGCCGTTGCGCAAAAGAATGGCTTCGGCCGCGCCGGCGGCCACGGCCTGCTGGCGGAGCAGGCTGTTGGGCAGCAGGGAAACGGATTTGATGTCGCACCGGGCCCAGCGAATATCATCCAAGGTGATGGCTTTGACTCCGACGGCGGTATCCGGGCTGTCGGCGGCAGGCACCGCGATCGGGCTGGTCATCATGAAGACGGTGGGCGTCACGGCGGGGAAGGGAAAAGCATGGTCGCGCTTTTCCGCGGTACCGCGGGTGATTTGCAGGTAGATCGAGAGGTTGCCGTCGCCATTGTGGTGGAGCAATTCGTCGCACAGTGCTTGCCATTGCGCGCGACTGTGGGGGTTGCGAATACCCACTTCGGCCAGCGAGCGTTCCAGGCGAGCCAAGTGTTCTTCGAAACGAAACAGCACGCCGTTATAGGCAGGAATGACCTCGTAAATCCCATCAGCAAACAGAAAGCCCCGGTCCATCGGAGAAATCTGGGCATCTTCAGGGGCCATAAAACGGCCATTGAGATAAACCTGGGACATGGTATGCGGGCTCGACGTAAACGTGACGGTACTAGTGTAGCGCACCTGCCAGGCCCAGATGCAAAACCGACGCAGGGCTGGCTCGATGAACGAGACGGACTGCGCCGGTTTTCTTTTGCATCAGGCTCTTGGCGTCAAGCGTTCTGCGTTATCAGAACAGGCCTTTGAAGAATATCAGCAGGTGGTGCCAGAGCTTGGTGAAGATGCCGGCTTCATCTACCGGTTCAAGCGCGACCAGAGGTTTCTTGATTAGCACATCGTTGTTCAGGCTCACGGTCAGGGTGCCGTACTGCTGGCCTTCCAGAATGGGAGCTTCCAGTTGCGGGGTGACACTGATTTCCGCTTTCAGGTTTTCATGGCTTTCGCGGGGAATCGTCAGCACCAGGTCTTCAGCCAGGCCCAGGCGAAGCTGATCCTGTTTGCCCATCCACACATCCACGGTATCGAGCACGTCACCGGCGCTGTAGGCCTTGTAGGTTTCGAAGAAGCGGAAACCGTAGGTAAGCAGTTTTTGGGATTCGCGGGCGCGGGCGCCCTCAGACGCGGTGCCCATGACCACGGCGATGAGTCGCATGTCGCCTTTTTTGGCGGAAGACACCAGGCAGTAACCGGCTTCGTCGGTGTGGCCGGTTTTCAGGCCGTCTACGGTCGGGTCACGCCACAGCAGCAGGTTGCGGTTCTGCTGGGTGATGCCGTTGTAGGTGAATTCCTTTTTGGCGTAAAGGTCGTAGTGGTCGGGGAAATCGCGCACGATGGCCCGGGCCAGAATTGCCATGTCCTTGGCGGTGGTGAAATGGTTTTCCGCCGGCCAGCCGGTGGCATTCATAAAGTGGCTGCTATCCATGCCCAGGCGATTGGCGTGCTGGTTCATCAGGTCGGCGAAGGCATCTTCGGAGCCGGCAATGTACTCAGCCATGGCCACGCTGGCATCGTTACCGGACTGGATGATGATGCCCCTGAGCAAGTCGCCCACCGGGACACGGGTGCCTTCACGGACAAACATGCGTGAACCACCCATTTGCCAGGCTTGAACACTGATCGGCGCCATATCCTTTTCAGAGATATTGCCTTTCTGCAGCTCTTCTTCGGCAATGTAGGCCGTCATCATTTTGGTCAGGCTGGCCGGGGGCAGGCGTTGCTCTGCATTATGTTCGACGATGATCTGGCCGCTGGCGGCATCCATCAGCAGGTAACCCTTGGCTTCGATCTGTGGCGCACGGGGGACCATTTGCGCCTGGGCCTGCAAGGAAAGAGCGGTGCCAAGCAAGGCACAGAAAGCAAAAACGGTGAAGCGGAAAGACTGGGGACGCATGGGTATCCTGCCTGTTTGGTTGTCCTTGGATGGTTCAGGGAATCAGTAATGCGCCGGTCGTGTCGTGGCGCCGCCCGGGAAAGAGCCCGAAGGGGGAGTTGGACACGGAAAAGGCAAAAAATTCCATAAAGGCCATCAAGTTGCGTTATGCCATCACTTGATGGCTGCATTCTAGAGGACTGGGGAGGACCTGTTAACCGGAGAAACGGCTGATATGGGCGTTTTCAGGGGCTAACGGGCATAGGGCGGTCAAAACCGGCACCGGCAACCGTCTCGCGCACTTGTTGGCGCTGTTGGTTACTTTCGTAGGGGCCGATCCAGACCCGGAACAAGTCACCGTTCGGGTTGAGGATCCGGGTTTCTACTCCCAGCTGATTGATCAGTTCCTGTTGCAGCCGCTTGGCGCTGGAGCGATCTTGAAAAGCCCCAGCCTGGAGAAACAGGCCGTCGCCGCTGTTGTTTGCGGCGGTGTCCGGTTTGCGGGCTGCCTGGTCATTGGCGCTGCGGGTTTTGCTATCAGCTTGCGAGGGCGGTGGGCTCTCCAGTGCGGCGCGTACGGCGGTGGGGACGGTGCTACTGGGGCCGCTGGGTTGCTGCTGGCTGCTGATGGCTTCGACCCGAACCCGGCCGGTGCCAGACTGTTCGATGCCCAGGCGTACCGCGGCGGCCCAGGACAGATCGATGATGCGATCTTCGTGGAAGGGCCCCCGGTCGTTGACCCGTACCACCAGGCTTTTGCCATTATCCAGGTTGGTGACTCGGGCATAGGTCGGCAGAGGCAGGCTGCGATGGGCGGCAGTGAACTGGTACATGTCGAAAGATTCACCGCTGGAGGTGCGGTGGCCGTGGAATTTCTGGCCATACCAGGAGGCTTTGCCTTCTGCCACGTAGCCGTCGGCCTTGGGCAATACCTGATAGGTCTTGCCCCACACGCTGTAGGATTCCGGGTTGCCGTAGCGGCTTGGTGGCTCTTTTTTGGGTACAGGTTCCGGCAGCTGGGAGATATCCCGGCGCTCTTCTGGCGCGGTGTCCTGGTGGATACTGTAGCGATCCGACCCTGGTGCGCCATTATTGGCAGCAGGAGTGTCGCTGTCGCCAGCGGGCCCGGGTGCCGTGGCACAAGCGCCAAGGAAGGCTGAGGTAATCACGGCACAAGCCAGACGTTTCATTGATTATCCTCCAGTGCGGCTGCCAGTTGACGTGACAGTTGTAGCACGGCCATAGCGTACAGGCGACTGTGATTGTAGCGGGTAATCACATAAAAATTGTCAGTTGCCAGCCAGAATTCCGCACCGTCGGTGCCGGTCAGGTCGAGCAGGGCGACCCGGGTGCTGGCGGGCAAGTCAAAGCAGTACTCACTGACCAGTCGATCATCGTTGCAGCTGAGTGCGGAGACGCCGGCTTTTTTAGCCTGTGCCAGAGTAAAGGAGGGCTTGTAGCCTTTCTTGGCGAGCGGGACGTAATCGGAGCCATCCAGGTGTGCTCTGGCAGCTACGGGCAAGCCGGGTTTCCAGTTGTGCTCGCTAAAATAGTTGGCCACGGAACCGATGGCATCCACCGGGTTGTTGACCAGATCGGTTACACCGTCGTTGTCAAAATCCACCGCGTAAGCTTGGTAGCTGGTGGGGATGAACTGGCCAAAGCCCATGGCGCCGGCGTAGGAGCCGGTGATGGTTTTGGCATCGATGTGAGCGTTATGTTCCAGTTCAAACAAGGCTTTAAGTTGCTTGCGGAAGAAGCTGCCCCGGGGTGGGTAGTCGTAGCCCAGGGTCGTGAGGGCGTCGACTGCTCGATAGGTGCCCATGTAGTCACCGTAGCGGGTTTCCACGCCAATGATGGCGAGGATGATTTCCCGGGGGATGCCGTAGGTCTGCTCTGCACGGGTCAGGGTGTCGGCGTGGGTGTGAGCGAATTCCACGCCTTTTTGTACCCGGCTCTCCTGCAGGAAAATTTTCTGGTAGGACGCCCAGGTATGGGTGTGCTCCGCCGGTCGGGCAATAGATTCGAGAATCTTGGGCTGACATTCTGCGCTGCCTAGCACCTCACGCAGCCGCGTCTCGTCTTGCCCTTGTGCAACCAGTTCGCGAATCAGTGCCTGGGCCGGTTCACGCTGCAGGTAATCGTTGTTTTCCGGGCAGGCGTGTTCGGCCAGGGCTGACTGGGAGGTGAAAGCCAGTGCTGCGGCGACAATGCTGGAGTAGAAAATACGTGAGTAAAAAATGCCAGGATAAGAACGGCGCAAAGGGGAATCTCCTGTTTTCATTATGTCCATGGACTGCGTTGTCGAGGTGAGGGGCCCGACAAATCGGGCTTTGCTCGCCATTGATTCAGTAACTCATCAGCCGCCGGTGGGTGTGAATCGACATCAGCATCCCGAAACTGGCCAGCAGTGTCACAACGGACGTGCCGCCGTAGCTGATCAGGGGCAAAGGAACACCTACGACAGGTAAGAGTCCTGAAACCATCCCAATGTTCACGAAAACATAAATAAAAAATGTCATCACCAGGCTGGCGGCAAGGAGCCGGGCGAAAGTGTCCTGGGCTTGCCAGCTGATAAAGAAACCGCGTCCGACAATCACCAGGTACATCATTAATAGAATGCTAACGCCAACCAAGCCGAACTCTTCGCTAAGGACCGCGAGGATGAAATCAGTGGACGATTCCGGCAGGAAGTCTAGCCGCGATTGGGTGCCGTCGAGCCACCCCTTGCCGTTGACGCCGCCGGAGCCGATGGCGGTTTTCGACTGGATGATGTTCCAGCCGGTCCCCCGAGGGTCGGCTTCCGGGTTGAGGAAGGTGTCGACCCGGTTGCGCTGGTAATCGTGCATCACGAAGAAATACATCAGCGGCGCGGCGGTGACCACGATGATGACCGCCACGGCGATCAGCCGCCAGGACAGCCCAGCCATGAACAGCACCACCAGCCCACTGGCCGCGATGAGAATGGCGGTGCCCAGGTCCGGTTGCAGACCGATCAACATGGCCGGGATGCCGAGCAACAGCAGGGCGGCAATCACATCCGTGAGTTTAGGGGGTAAGGTGCGCTCACTGAAATACCACGCGACCATGGCGGGTACGGCCAGTTTCATCACTTCTGCCGGTTGAAAGCGGCCCGCCCCGGGGATTGAAAGCCAGCGCTGGGCCCCTTTGGCTTCTGTGCCAACGACCAACACCAGTACCAGCAGCACCAGACCGATGGAGTAAATCACCGGGGCCCAGAACCGGTAACTGCGGGGCGGAATCTGGGCCAACAGGAACAGCACGGTAAGGCCGGCAGCAAAACGAATACATTGGCGTACCACTAGGTCCATGCTTTCGCCGCCGGCGCTGTAAAGAACGGTGAGTCCGCCGAACATAAGCAGCAGCAGGCCCACCAGCAACGGCGGATCCAGGTGCAGGCGGACCGCAAGCCCCGGAGACAGAGAGGCGCCGGTCTGGCCCGGCATCTGGCGGATAAATTCGCGCTGGCTCATGGGCTATCCTCGTTACCCGAATCATTGGCGGCGGCATTGGACGGCGGGCTGGCCGGGGTGTTGGCGAACACTGGAGGCACGTTCAGTTCACCCTGTTGATCAAGCAGCCAGGCGTCCATGACCTGGCGCGCCACAGGCCCGGCGGTAGAGCCGCCGTGGCGGCCGTTTTCCACCAGCACGGCGACGGCAATGGCGGGGTTCTCGGCGGGCGCAAACGAGACCAGCAGTGCGTGGTCCAGCAGGCGCTCTGCCAGCTCGTCCTCGTTATAGGTTTCGTCCTGGCCCACGGAGAAAACCTGAGCAGTGCCGGATTTTGCCGCAATGTCGTACTTTGCCTCTGAGGCCATGGCCCGTGCGGTGCCGCCGAGCTGGGTGACACCGACCATCGCCTCGGTCATTTTTTCCCAGTTGTCCTGATCATTCAGAATGATGTCTGTTCGTTCCACCGGCTGGTGGTCTTTGGCGAGTGTGGGAACCACTTGCCTGCCGTGGCTGGCCATGATCGCCGTGGCATTGGCCAGCTGTAGCGGTGTGGCAAGCACGAAGCCCTGGCCGATACTGGCGTTGATGGTGTCGCCGTGAAACCAGGGCCGTCCGCGGGCGGCTTTTTTCCATTGCTTGGACGGCATGATGCCACTGGATTCGTTGTACAGGTCGATACCGGTGGGTTGTCCGAGGGAAAACTGGTTCATGTAACTGTTCATGCGGGCAATGCCCAGTTTAAAACCCATGTCGTAGAAATAGGTGTCGCAGGACTGCACCACCGCGTCGCGTAAATCGACACGACCATGGCCCCAGCGCTTCCAGTCCCGGTAGCGGTGAGGATCATTTTCCAGCTGATAGTAACCGGGATCGAAAATGGTGCGCTCCCAGTTGGTTACCCCGGCATCCAGCCCGGCCAGACCGTACATGGGCTTGATGGTGGAGCCCGGCGGGTAGCGACCCTGCAAGGCCCGGTTGAACAACGGGTTGTCGTGGTCGTTGCGATATGCCGAGTAGTCCTTGTAGGAAATACCGGTGACGAACAGGTTGGGGTTAAAGCCGGGACGGCTGACGAACGCCAGCACGCTGCCATCACGGGGGTCAATGGCAACCACGGCGCCGCGGCGTTCACCCAGAGCATCGTAAGCGGCCTGTTGTACGCGCATGGAGAGGCGCAGGCGCAGGGGCTTGCCCGGCACCGGTGCCTGCTCTTCCAGCACTCGCAAAATCCGCCCGCGGGCGTTGGTTTCCACCTGCCGGTAGCCCACTTCGCCGTGCAGGGTGTCTTCATAGAAGCGCTCGATGCCACTGCGTCCGTAGAAATGCGTGCCGGCATAATCGCGCTGCTGGTCCAGGGTCATGGCGTCCAGGTCCTGGACGTTGATCCGATTGACGTAACCCAGCACGTGGGAAAAAAGAATCCCGTGGGGGTAGTGGCGAATTGGGTCAGCGGATATGCGAATGCCGGCCAACCGGTGCTGGTTTACCACCAGGCGGGCGATTTCCTCTTCTGTGAGCCGGCCGCGCAGGGGGACTGGCTCCCAGGGGCGGCGGGCGGTGCGGCGGCGTTTTTCAAAGCGCTCCCGGTCGCCTTCGTCCAGCTCGATCAGTGTGCCCAAATCCACCAGTAACTGGTCCAGGTCGCCGGCCTGTTCAATGATCACTTCGAGGGAAAAGTCAGGGCGGTTATCGGCAAGGATTTCGCCGTGGCGGTCGGTAATCAGCCCACGTGGCGGAGCCACGGCCTGGGTTTGAACCCGGTTATTGTCACTGAGGGTGGTGTAGCGGTTGTGTTCAATGACTTGTAGCCAGACCATGCGCCCGAGCAGTACACCGGTGAGCAGTAGCACCAGAATAACGCCCACGACAAGACGCACGCTGAAAATGCGCTGCTCGTGGTGATGGTCTTTCAGCGTTAATGGTCGGCGCATGTTGGCGTCTGTGTGAGGCGATAACGATCAGCGATGATAGGGGTGCCCGGTCAGTAGCGTCCAGCCCCGATAAAGCTGCTCGGCCAGCAATACCCGAACCAGTGGGTGTGGCAATGTCAGGTTCGAGAGGCTCCAGCGCTCTTGGGCGCTGGCAGATAATTGCGGGCACAGGCCGTCGGGCCCGCCTACCAGCAAGACCAGATCCTGCCCCACGTCTTTTAACTCGCCCAGTTTACGGCTGAGTGCGTGAGTGTCCAGCGCGCGGCCATTCACTTCCAGCGCCACGGTTTTGGCGCCCGGGTATTTGTCCAGGCGTTTGCGCAGGGCGTCGGCTTCTGTGCGAATTTGGCTGGCACTGTCTCCCTTGCCGCGTTTGGGCATGGGGACTTCCTCCAGCAGCATGCGCATATCCGGGGGCATGCGCTTCTGGTATTCGTTGAAGCCCTCGGTCACCCAGGCTGGCATGCGGGTGCCGATGGCCAGAAGAACAATGCGCATGGATCAGTGATCTTGCTGTTGGTCGCGATCCGGGTGGTGCTGGGGGTTCTTCCACAGCCGTTCCAGGTCGTAGAACTCCCGGGTGGCGGGCAGCATCAGGTGAACAATGACATCGCCCAGATCCACCAGAATCCATTCGCCAGTGCTTTCCCCTTCTGTACCAATCGGTGGGTAGCCGGCTGTCTTGGCGGCATCGGCGACGCTGTCGGCCAACGCTTTCACATGACGGTTGGAGGTACCACTGGCGATAACCATGTTGTCCGCGACACTGGTAATTTCACGCACATCCAGCGGGGTGATGTTTTGGGCTTTGACTTCTTCCAGGGCGTCGATGACCAGTTGCAGTAGCGGGGTGTCAGCGCTCATGGGGCCTCATGATTCGTTAAAGGGAGTGAGTTTTGCCACATTATACAGGTCGTGGCGATGAATATGCGTAATCACGGCGTCATCCAGTGCCGGGCAGTGTCCTTTTTCCGCCAGTGCCTGGCGAATGGCGGTGGCCGAGACGTCCAGAAAGGGGCGCTTGAGCATCAGTCGCAAGCCGCCGGGTTGTTGCTTCAGGCCAGCGGCATTCGTTTCCGGGAACGCGCCAAGCACCGCATCATCCGCCAACGGGCTGTCCGGGCGAGGAACAATGGCCAGGTGGCATAGTGACACGTAGTCGCGCCACTGGTGCCACTGGTGCAGGCTGGCAAAGCTGTCGGCGCCAATCATGAAGATTAGTGGCCGCTCGGGGTGCTGTTGCCGAAAATGCTGCAGGGTGGCTAGGCTGTAACTGGGGCCGGGCTGTGCTAATTCCCAGCCGTTCGGATGCAGGTTGGGGTGGTCGGCACAGGCCAGTTCCAGCATACGCAGGCGCTGCTCACCGCTAGCCAGAGGTTGCGGGCGGTGTGGCGGCACCGCATTGGGGAGCAGGTGCACAGGGGCGTCACCAAGCACCCTGGATACGGCCCGGGCGGCACTGATATGCGCCCGGTGGACCGGATCAAAGGTGCCGCCGAAGAGAACCAGAGGCCGGACGCCAGATGCCGGATGCCCGACGTTATGCAAAACACGCCTCCGTGTTTGTCGTTAGGCGTCTGGCATCCAGCATCCGGCGTTTACAGCCGTATATGGCCATCACCCAGTACCACCCATTTCTGGCTGGTCAGCCCTTCCAGGCCTACCGGGCCGCGGGCATGGATCTTGTCGGTGGAAATACCGATTTCCGCGCCCAGCCCGTATTCGAAGCCGTCGGCAAAGCGGGTAGAAGCATTGACCATCACCGAGCTGGAGTCCACTTCGGTGAGGAAGCGGCGGGCCAGGGTGTAGTTTTCGGTGATGATGGCTTCGGTATGGCCTGAGCTGTAGCGATTGATGTGCTCAATGGCTTCATCAATATCCTTGACGATTTTCACCGCCAGTACCGGCGCCAGGTATTCCTCTTCCCAGTCGGCCTCAGTGGCTGCCTGAATGTCGGTTAAGCCCATCCCTTCCAGAAGGTGGCGGGCCTGCTCACAGACGCGAAGTTCCACGCCAGCTTGTTGATATTGCGCCGCTAGTTCGGGCAATACCTGCCCGGCGATGGCATTGGCGATCAGCAGGGTTTCGGTAGTGTTGCAGGTGCCGTAACGCTGGGTTTTGGCGTTAAAGGCCACGCTGATGGCTTTGGCGATATCCGCCTGCTCATCAATGTAGGTGTGGCAGTTGCCATCCAGGTGCTTGATGACCGGCACACGGGCGTCGTTGCTGATGCGCTCGATCAGGCCCTTGCCGCCCCGCGGCACAATGACGTCCACGTATTCGGGGTGGGTGATCAGTTCGCCAACGGCGGCGCGATCGGTGGTTGCTACCACCTGAACCGCGGCTTCCGGCAGGCCGGCGGCGCGCAGGCCTTCGCAGATGCACTCAGCGATAGCCTGGTTGGCATTAATGGCCTCGGAGCCGCCACGCAGGATAGCTGCGTTGCCGGACTTCAGGCATAAGGCCGCGGCATCAATAGTCACGTTAGGGCGTGATTCATAAATGATGCCGATGACACCCAGCGGGACACGCATTTTGCCGACTTGAATGCCTGAGGGGCGGTAAGCCAGGTCGGTGATCACGCCGATCGGGTCAGCCAGACCGATGATTTGCTCCAGGCCTTCCACCATGCCGTCGAACCGGTCCGGGGTCAGTGCCAGGCGGTCAAGCAGGGCGGCGTCCAGGCCGTTGCTGCGTCCAGCGTCCAGGTCTTTCTCATTGGCGCGCAAAATGGTGTCGCGGTGGCTGCGCAGGGCGTTGGCAATGGCGGCTAGCGCCTGGTCTTTGTCGCCGGAGCTGGCGCGGGCCATGGCGCGAGAAGCCTGACGGGCCTGCTCACCAAGGCGTTGCATGTATTGCTGGATATCCATAATTCTCTGCGGTCAGTTCTCTGCGTTAGATCTGTTGGTGTCCTGGCGGTGAAACGCTACCTGGCCATTGTGGGGCATAACCCTGCCTGGCCGGTAGGGGAAATCTGGTGATCAGGGGCTCGGTAGCGACCATGGCCTGCATCAGCGGCCAGCCTGGACTGATTTTTCCGCCAGCGAAAGGCGGCATTATAGCGACAACTGGTGCTTTACGCTTGCTCACAAATGGTTAAGAATTGAAATTCTTTGCTACACAGATGCCGTTAAATGGCCAATTTTATTGGCACGATTGTGCCATTTTTGTGATGCAGTTAATGACACAGTTTTTAGTGTCATAAGAAAAAAGAAAGATCGGCGCCGGGCACAGGCGCTACATAAAACAAGAACAACGTGGGCCAAATGGAGCCAATCACTATGGGCTTTCAGTATCAGGAATACACCCGTTCAGCGATTAAGGCCGAAGCGATCCAGCTGTGGGTCGGCAAGTGGCGCATCGATTACCTGGCATTTTCCAGCCCTGCTAACGCACATAAGCCGCCGTTATTGGTGGTAGGCGGGGCCTTTCAGAACTTCACTTCCTACAAATATTGCGTAGAGCGCATCTACGAAGACTTCCCTGTCATTCTGGTGGATTTGCCGTCGCTGGGTAACAACACCCAGATTGCCCCGGATTTGAGCATGGAAGATCTGGCCGATCTGCTCTATGAGTTCAGCCTGCAATCCGGCCTGAAAAAAGTGCACTTGATGGGATTGTCGCTGGGTTCGGCCATTGCCAGCACCTTTGCCTATAAATACCCGCAAGCCACCGACAAGTTGATCGTGGCGGGAATCGTGACCCGTCCGCGTAAGAGTTGGCGAATGCTGGTGGAGGAATCAGTACGGGTGCTGGAACAGGGGCGCATGGATGAGTTCAGCCAGGCGGTGGTGTTGTATCTGGTCAACTATGATCGCATGGAAGATACAGGCATCAGCCCCACCGCTCGCAAGTTGTTCTACCGGCAAATGAAGCGCTTGTCGGATAACGAGTGTGAGCGTTACAAGATTAACGGCCGGCGCTTGCTGTCTGTGGAAGGGCTGCTTGGCTACCCGGAATGCGACACCCTGGTCACCACGGGTGAGTTCGACAGCTTTACGCTGCCGTGGGAGAACGCCTCTTTTGCGGAAAATTGTCCCAATGCCCAGTTCACGTTGATTAAGGGGGCAGACCATCTGCCGCAGCTGGAAAAACGTGAAGTTTCCCTGGATCTTTTCTCGACCTTTCTGCGCGGTGAATCATTGCAGACCGTTGGTGGCATCCGCCGTTTCAGCAAAGGGGAATACAATCTGATCGAGCGCCGCCGGGCGGAACGTCTGGTGCCGTGCAATAACCACGGGCATGTGACTAGCGAATCCCGTGTGGGTGACCGGTTCCGTTTCAACAAGCCTGTGGCTGTTGTGGATATCAATTTCTTTGGCTGTCTGTTGAAACTGGATGAGCCGGGTTTCTCCCTGGCCGATCACGCGCGGGACTGTACCTTGTACATGGAGAGCCCGGACCTGAAGCTGGAACTGCTGGTGTTTGATTATGATGGCGCAGGATACCTGCGTTGTTTGTTCAAGCACGGCAACATACAGGCAGCAGAGCGGTTTACCCAGCTACTGAAACAGGGGGAATATTTTCTGTGTCGGGATCATGACGAAAAGGTGCGGCGTATTTACGGCTAGTGCCTCAATGCCTGTGACCCAGTATAAAAATACCGGCCTTGTAGGCCGGTTTTTTTATCCGTCCATGCGTTTCAAAAGACCGTACCTTCCAGAATGCGCACCATCGGATTACCCCGGGTTTGGGGAATGGGGAGCTGGCCGTAAAAATCAGCAGGGTTGTGTACGGTGAAGGCATCAAAGCCCAGTTGTTGGAAGTGGCCGATAGTCTGCTCGTCGGAATGAAAATGGAAACCCACCTGGCTGCGGGATATCGCGCCGAGCAGGCGCCCCAGGCCCTTGAGGGTATGGTAGAACGGCATGCCCTGGTAGAGCGGGTAATTGTCGGTCAGGTAGGTGCCCTGCGCAAAGCGTTGCAGGGCGGTGGCCAGTTTGCGCCAGAACTCGGAAATAACGGCTAGAGGAAAATAATTCACCAGCCCTTCTGTGATCACTACGACCGGTTTGTTCGTGTCCAGTTGCCCCAGCACGTGGGCCAGGCTGAGGTCGCCGTCGTCTGCAAAAATATTGATCGGCATGACCTTGTGACGCTCGCTGAGGACATGGTGTTCGGTGAGCAGTTGTTGTTTGCGGCGAGCCATGTCTGGCAGGTCGGTTTCGATGTAGGTCAGCTGTGGGTATTGCTGGCAGAAACGGTGGCCACGAGGGGATAGTCCGCAAGCAATTTCCACGACCTGGGTGACGCCATCCTCAATAAGCTGATGCAGGCGATGGTCGATCAACAGATGGCGTTGCAGAAGAAAGGTGCGAATGTTGCCGCCTGCGATCTGCCTGCCCACATATTCAAACGGTGCCAGTGCGCCATACAGAAAGGCGCCACCGCGAGTTCGAAAAAAGGGCGCAGAGAGCCCGTCTTTGGCCCAGACGTGGCCAGTGTAGAGGGCCGTGAAGCTGATTGACGAAGTGTCCTGCGGTTCGCTCATTGTTGTTCTGGCTCGACAAAAAACAAGAATGACAGGCTAGCAGAATGTTGCCATTGGTGGGTGGCAATTTGTGCCAATCGTGGATGCGAGCTACGAGCTACGAAAATGGATAGGGTAAGGCGGAAAAGTTCACGGGGTTTGCTCTTTTCAACTTTTAACTAAATTCCGCGGGCATGGCGGTTATCTCGTGCCACCGTGTTCAGCCCGCATGGTGGCTTGAAGCTACTCGCTCGCCGCTGTTTTACCGCTCCATGCTGCGCGGTAGCGGGTGGCCGGCCAGGCGCAGGGCCAGAGAGGTGATGTGTTTCCAGGGGTCGCCTTTGGCCATGCCTTTGACGCACTGGTCGGCGCGAATGGCACAGGCCTGGGCAATGCGCAGTTGCTGGGGATTCAAGCGCTGGGCCTGGTTCTGCATGGCGCGCACCCGTTGTGGGGGCAGGCGCGGTGGCGGCCCGCCGCCGAGCATGCCGTCGAGCAGACGGATGTCGCGGCTCAGGGCCCACAGCAGTACCGGTGGCTCTACGCCTTCGGCCCGCAGAGTCTGGATAATGTGCATGACGCGTTGGCTGTCGCCTTGCGCGGTGGCTTCGGTGAGGTCGAAGGGCGAGTAGCGACTGGAATCGCCCACCGCCTGCTGGACGTCTTCCGGACCGACCTGGCCGTCTTCTACCAGTAAAGCCAGCTTGTCCACTTCCTGGGCGGCGGCGAGCAGGTTGCCTTCGCTGCGTTCGATCAGTAGCGCGAGGGCGTCTTCACTGGCGCGCAAGCCACGGCTGGTGAGGCGTTCCTGCAGCCAGTTGCGCAGGCCGTTGCCTTCCACTGGCCAGACTTCGATCACTGCGCCCATTTCATCCACGGCTTTTACCCAGGCGCTGTTCCAGTCCTTGCGCCGGTCCAGCCGTGAGCAACGGATCAACAGCAGGGTATCGCTACTGCCGCCGGCTTTGAGGCCGGACAGCACGTCGCGCAGGATCTGGCTGCCGTTTTTGTCCGGGCGCTTGTCATTAAGCACCAGTTCGAGAATGCGGCGGCCGCCAAACAGGCTCATGCTTTGCGATTCATTGAGCAGGGCATTCCAGTCAATGCCGGTGTCACTGGAAAAACGCTGGCGTTCGTCGAAGCCTTGATCGCGGGCGGCCCGCCGTAAATCGTCGAGCAGCTCACCCTGTTGCAGTGGCTCATCACCGGCAACCAGGTAAACGGGCAGCAGCGTCGCGGACAGGTGTTTGCCGAGCTGTTCGGGACGCAAGCGCATCAGTAGGTCTCCCACCCCTTGGAGGCCACGGCGATCTGGTTGATCAGCCGGAAAGTCATATCTTCATATAAATCGTCGCGTACCAACTGCTCTTCGTCGGAGGACGCGATAGCGTTTTCCGGGTACCAGGGCAGGCTGCGCAGCGCCATCATGCGTTTTGGGGTGGTCAGCAGCGCGCCGGTTTTTACATCGCGCAGATGCCAGTAGAGGGTGTAGCGCAATTCGATTTCCGCCTGACGGCCCTGATCGTCCACGGCGGAGGTGCGGCGCATCCACTCCTCGTCGTCGATAATCAGTTCGTAGGGGGATTCGTTGTGCACTAGCACGCCCTGGTTTTCCAGTTCATCTTCCAGGCTGTATTTCAGTTCTGTACTGGCGCCAATCAGGGTCAGGCTTTCCATGGTAGGAACGCCGGTGGTGCCACGCAGTTGCCAGCCGCAGGCTGAGATCAGCAGGCTCAGGAGCAGAATGGTAATGGCGTTAACGGTGACCCTCATGTGCGCGTGCTCTCTTTGTGTGGATAGGGGGCTGGGCGGCGGAGATGGCCGGTGGCCATGTCCGCCCTACGCTCAGTTGGCGACAATATTGACCAGTTTACCCGGCACCACGATCACTTTACGGACGGTGTTGCCCTCGATGAATTTCTGCACATTGGGCTCGTCCATGGCCAGGGCTTGCACCGATTCTTTGTCCGCGTTGGCGGGGACGGTCAGCTTGGCGCGGACTTTGCCGTTCACCTGGACCACCAGCTCGATGCTGTCTTTCACCAGGGCTGTTTCATCCACCGTTGGCCAGGCCGCGTCGATAACAGCACCGTCATGACCGAGCGCCTGCCACAGGCTGTGGGCCGCATGGGGAATGATGGGCGAGAGCAGCAACACTGCGGACTCAAGGGCTTCGTGTTTGACGGCGGCGGCACCTTCGCTCTCACTGGAGAATTTGCTGACCTCGTTTATCAGCTCCATAACAGCCGCAATGGCGGTGTTGAAGGTGCTACGGCGGCCATAGTCGTCGCTGACTTTCTGAATGGTTTCGTGGGTCTTGCGGCGCAGCGCTTTGCCGGCGTCATCCAGGCTGTCCACGCTCAGGGGGCCTGGCTTGCCGGTTTCCACATGCTCCGCCACCAAACGCCACAGACGTTTGATAAAGCGGAATGCGCCTTCTACGCCAGCATCATTCCATTCCAGTGATTGTTCCGGTGGTGCGGCAAACATCATAAACAGGCGTACGGTGTCGGCGCCGTATTCCTGGATCATTTGCTGCGGGTCCACGGTGTTGCCCTTGGATTTGGACATCTTGGCGCCGTCTTTGAGCACCATGCCCTGACACAGCAGCTGTTTGAACGGCTCATCACAGTTCACCAGCCCGGTATCGCGGAGCAGCTTGTGGAAGAAGCGCGAGTAGAGCAGGTGCAAAATGGCGTGCTCGATGCCGCCAATGTATTGGTCCACGGGCAGCCAGTAGTTGGTGGCGGCCGGGTCGAGCATGGCGGTGTCGCTCTGCGGTGAGCAGTAACGCGCGTAATACCAGCTGGACTCCATGAACGTATCAAAGGTGTCAGTTTCGCGCAGAGCGGGCTGGCCATTGAAGGTGGTTTTGGCCCACTCCGGGTCCGCCTTAATGGGACTGTTGACGCCATCCATTTCCACATCGGTGGGCAGCACTACGGGGAGTTGGTCTTCCGGGGTGGGATGCAGGGTGCCGTCTTCGGTTTCCACCATGGGGATGGGGGAGCCCCAGTAGCGCTGACGGGAGACGCCCCAGTCGCGCAGGCGGTAGTTCACTTTCTTTTCGCCCAGAGAGCGTTCACTCAGCCAGTCGGCAATTGCGTTGAAGGCGTCGGCGGAAGACAGCCCATCGAATTCGCCGGAATGCACCAGGGTGCCTTTTTCGGTAAAGGCTTCCTGTGCCAGATCGATCTGCTCACCGTTTGCGGGTTCAATCACCTGGGTGATGGGCAGGCCGTATTTCTGTGCAAACTCAAAGTCACGCTGGTCGTGGGCGGGTACCGCCATGACTGCGCCGGTGCCGTAGCCCATCAGCACGAAATTGGCGACCCATACCGGCACCGCGTCACCGCTGATCGGGTGGGTGGCGTTCAGCCCGGTGTAAATGCCCTTCTTTTCCATGGTCGCCATATCGGCTTCGGCGGTCTTGGTGTTCTGGCACTCTTTCACGAAATCAGCGACTTCGTGGTTGGCGGCCGCGGCTTTTTGCGCCAGCGGGTGGCCGGCGGCCACGGCCACATAGCTCACGCCCATGAGCGTGTCTGGGCGAGTGGTGTAAACGCGCAGGGAATCTTCACCTTCAATGGAGAAGTCTAATTCGACCCCTTCAGAGCGGCCGATCCAGTTGCGCTGCATGGTTTTGACCTGCTCCGGCCAGCCGTCCAGCTGGTCCAGATCGTTGAGCAGCTCGTCCGCGTAGTCGGTGATCTTGATAAACCACTGGGGGATCTCTTTCTGTTCCACCAGAGCGCCGGAGCGCCAGCCACGGCCATCAATGACCTGCTCGTTGGCTAGCACGGTCTGGTCTTCCGGGTCCCAGTTCACTGTGGACATTTTCCGGTACACCAGCCCTTTCTCATATAGCTTGGTGAAGAACCACTGTTCCCAGCGGTAATATTCCGGGGTGCAAGTGGCCAGCTCCCGGTCCCAGTCGTAGCCGAAACCCAGGCGCTGCAATTGTCCGCGCATGTAGTCGATGTTTTCGAAGGTCCACTTGGCCGGGGCCACCTTGTTCTTGATCGCCGCGTTTTCCGCGGGCAGGCCGAACGCATCCCAACCCATGGGCTGCAGGACGTTCTTGCCCAGCATGCGCTGGTAACGGCTGACCACATCGCCGATGCTGTAATTGCGCACGTGGCCCATGTGCAGGCGGCCAGAGGGGTAGGGGAACATGCTCAGGCAATAGAACTTTTCCTTGCCGGCATCCTCGGTGACCTTGAAGCTTTGATTGTCATCCCAGTACTGCTGGGCTTGGGCTTCGATCTGATCGGGGCGATACTGTGCGTCCATCGGCTCTCTTTTCTTGACCATAAAAACAAACGGGAACAGGGCGACCTTGGGGAACATCCCGGTCGTGAAGGGGACATAGGATACATGAGCTTAGCCCGGATTTCTCAATGCGCGGGTGTCCATATGCGCAATCTCAACGATAAATACCGCAGGCGGGGGCGCCTGCCGGGTGCGGATGTGGTGAGGGCCGGCCCATGGTGCTGACGTACCTGATGCTGCTGGTACTGGTGGGTGCGAGCCTGCCGGCGGTGGTGCGTAGTTTCCTGCCGCCGTTGCCACGCCGTAATTCCGGCATCACTCCACAGGCAGTGGTGGTGCTGGGGGCTGGCCGGCGCCAGCGCAATGGCCGCTTTTCCCTGACCACGCGTGGGCTGCGGCGTTTGAAGCTGGCGGCAGAGTTGGCCAATGAGCACGGCTTGCCGTTGCTGGTCAGTGGCGGTATCAGCCAGACCCCCATGCATGACAACGAGCCTACCGAGGCGGACCTGATGGCCGAGCAGGCCCTGCGGCGCTGGCCCGGGTTGAATGTGATCAAGGAATCCCGCAGCCGCACCACTTGGGAAAACGCCTGCTACAGCAGTGAATTGTTGGGCGAGCGCGGTATGGATGAGGTGATTCTGGTCAGTGATCGGTCGCATCTGCCGCGGGCGCTGCTGTGTTTTCAAAGTCAGGGCGTGCTGGCTCAGGCTGCCTGGAGCAAACGGTTGCCTGCACAAGCCTGGCTGCCATCGGCGGGGGCGTTGTCCATGGTGCCGGAGATTTGGTACGAGTGGTTGGCGTTGGTGTGGTATCACGTTCGGTATTTGTGAGGGGTAGATGCCTGACGGCAAATACCGGATGCCAAACGCCCAAGATACAACCTGAAACCCCGGGGAACGTTAGAACCAAGACGTCTGACCTGTCAGGCGTCCGGCGCCGTGCGGATTCCCCCCAGTGCCTTTACCGCCTGATATTGGCTGAGGAAAACCTGGCCGGTGAGTCCGTTCAGCAGGTCGGTTTTTTTCAGGCGGTCCATCACCGGGCCTTTCACTTCCGATAAATGCAGGCTCACGCCGGCATCCTTCAAGCGTTGATTCAGGCTTTCCAGGCTTTCCACCGCACTGGCGTCCAGGTGGTTGATGGCGGAGCACATCAGCACCACATGGGCGACGCCCGGACGGGCCATGGTGCGGTCGTAGAGCAGATCTTCCAGGGGCCGGGCATTGCCGAAATAGAGTGACTCATCCACCCGAATGGACAGTATCCTGTCGGTGACAATGGCGTCGTGGCGATCAATGTTGCGGAAATGTTGAGTGCCGGGTACCTGGCCCACTTCGGCCACATGGGGCTGGCTGGTGCGCCACAGAAACAGGGCTACCGACAGCCCCACGCCGATGAGCAGGCCGGTTTGTACATTGATCAACAGCACCCCGAGCAAGGTGGCAAGCATGGCGATGCTGTCCGGGCGGCTGTATTGCCACAGTTGGCGGATTTCGCCCAGTTCGATCAACGGGATAATGCCCACCACGATGATCGCGGCCAGGGTCGCCAGGGGCAGGGCGTGAAACAGCCCGGTAAAAAACAGGGCGACCAGGGCGATACCGATACCGGTCAGCAAGCTGGTCATGGGCGTGCGGGCTCCGGCGTCGAAGCTCACCGTGGTGCGGGAAAAACTGCCGGTGACCGCGAAGGAGCCGGACAGGCCACTGGCCAAGTTGGCCAGCCCCAGGCCCATCAGCTCCCGGTTGGGGGAAATGCGTTCACGACGGCGTGCAGCCAGTGCCTGGGCCAGGGAGATGGATTCCACAAAGCCGATCAATGCAAGCAACAGCGCAGGAGTGATGAGGGTTTTCCAGTGGGCCCAATCCATTTGCGGGGCGGCCAGGTGAGGCAGTCCGCTGGGGATGCCGCCGACAATGGCGAGCCCGCGTTGGTCCAGCTGGAAGAAGAACGCGAGCAGAGTGGTGACCAGTACGGCCACGATGGGGCCGGACTTGCCCAGAAAGGCGCTAAGCCAGCCGGGCAGGGGGCTGTGCTTAAGCGGGCCGGCCAGTTGTTTGGGTACCAGCAGGCAGACGATGGCGATGGCGCTGATGGCCACGGTGAGCCAGTGGCTGTGGCTGAGCTGGGGGAGCAGGCTGCGGCCTAGTTGCAGCACGTTTTCGCCGCCGGCCTCAATAGCCAGCAGATGTTTGAGCTGGCTGCCGGCGATCAAGATGGCACAACCGCTGACAAAGCCGATGATGACCGGGTGGCTGAGCAGGTTGGTGAGCCAGCCGAGTCGCAGCACGGCCATAGCTACCAGGAAAACCCCGGAGAGCAGGCCCATGCCGATGGCGGCCTGGATGAACAATTGTGGGTCGCCCTGGGCCAGCGCGCCGGCGGCGGACGCAGTGATCAGTGAGGTCAGTGCGGCAGGCCCAACGGACAGGCTGCTGCTGGTGCCGAACAGGCCGTACAGGATCAGCGGCAGCATGCTGGCGTAAAGCCCGGTTTCCGGGGGCATGCCGGCGAGCAGGGCGTAGGCCAGCCCCTGGGGTACCAGCAAAATGGTGACGATGACAGCGGCCAGACCGTCTCCGACCGCGTCGGCGCGGGTGTAGCGAGCCAGCCAGTCGCTGGCGGGCAGCCAGCGCAGCAGGCGAAAGGCTCGCGGCATACTATTGGCTCCGGCGCTGGTCGAGCCGGTCCGCCAGGGCGCTCAGGTCGTACCCGGCCAGTTCGGCGGTGGCGATAATGCTGCCGTTGTCCTGCTCGGTGGCCTGGGTCAGGGCCCACAGGGTGGTGCTGCGCGTGCCGGTGCGACAGAAGGCCAGTACCGGGGTGTCGGCCAGGGAGACGATGGCGTCGAAGCCGTCGATATCGGTTTCGGCGATGTTGGTGCCCACGACCGGTTGGTGGGCGTAGGCGAGGCCGGCGGCTTCGGCGGCGACAGCCATTTCATTGCTGCTGGGCTGGTCGGCCGCTTCGCCGTCCGGGCGGTTATTGAGCACCATCTTGAAGCCGGCTTTTGCAACGTCTGCCATATCTTCAGGCTGTAGTTGCTCGGAAACGAAGAGAGATTCTGTGAGTTTTTTAGAATTAACCATGGGGGCTCCTTGATAGTTTGATGCCAGCTTAACGGTTTAGGGCGAGTCAACACAGGGGGGCGCATTACAAGAAATCGACGGTGTTAGCTCAGACATTCCGGTGCCAGAGCTTCTATGGCCTGGAAGTGCGACAGGAAAAACTGGCCGTTGAGGGCTGCCGGAAACTCTGAGCGTTGCAATTGATCCATTACTGGACCCTTGATTTCGGAAAGATGGAACGTGATACCGGAGTCTGCGAGTCGTTGGTTGAGGCTTAGCAAACTGTCCACCGCGCTGGCATCGAGATGATTGATTGCGGCGCCCATAAGCACTACATGCTCTGTTAATGGACGCTGCAAGGCGTAATTGTAAATCAGATCCTCCAGACGGCGAGCGTTGGCAAAGTACAGTGATTCGTCAATGCGCAGTGCCAGAACGCTAGGCGAAACCTGAACATTATGCCGTTGCACGTTACGGAAATGTTGAGTGCCGGGGACGAGCCCGATTTCTGCCACGTGAGGTTGATTGGTGCGCCATAGATAGAGCCCCAGTGATGCGACGACGCCAGCAAAAACGCCAGCCTCTACTCCCCAGCCGAGCACGCCGATGATGGTGATTAGCATGGCGGTAAAGTCCAGCCGGGAAAAGTGCCAAGTATGCTTGAGTGCAGCTATATCAACCAAAGACAGCACTGCCACCATTATGGTCGCAGCCAAGGTGGCCTTGGGAAGATAGGTGAACCAGCCGGTAAGAAACAGGGCTGTCAGTGCAATGCCGATGGCGGTGAATACTCCTGCCATGGGCGTTTGTGCACCTGCATCAAAATTGACGACAGAGCGTGAAAACCCTCCTGTGACAGGAAAGCCGCCGCTAAACGCACTGGCTAGGTTAGAGGTACCAAGGCCCATTAATTCATGGTCGGCATCGATTCGCTGCCGGCGTTTGGCGGCCAGGGTTTGGGCCACTGAAATAGACTCCACAAACCCAATCAGACTGATCAGGAGAGCCGGAATAAAGAGTTGCTTCCACAACTCGGGGTTCAAGCTGGGGGTGACGAAGTTTGGTAAGCCTTCGGGAATATGGCCGACAATTTTCATGCCTGCCTCGTCCAGATGAAGGGTCGCGGTGATTCCAATAGTGACCATTACCGCCAGTACGGGGCCTGCTTTGCTTATTAGGTCTGCCCAAAAGTCAGGCATGCCTGTTTTCAGGAGCAACGGTTTGAATGATTTGCGTACCCAGAAGAGAAACGCTGTGGTCAGAATGCCTAGACTGGCTGTGGGCCAGTGAATATGAGCGAGCTGGTCGCGCAGGGAGAGAGTGATCTCAAACAGGTTATGTCCGCTTACGGGAATGCCGAGTAAATGTTTGAGTTGGCTGGCGGCGATGAGGATGCCAGAGGCCGTAATGAAACCACTGACCACTGGGTGGGAAAGCAGGTTGGCGGTCCAGCCTAATTTCAGTAATGACATCGCCACCAATATTAGCCCTGATAACAGGGCGAGAATGATGGCTGCTGCCAAGTATTCAGGGCTCCCTGCGGTGGCCACTTGGCTGGCCGCCGCCGCGGTCATTAATGAGGCCACCGCGACAGGCCCCACTGCCAAGGTGCGGCTGGAGCCAAAGAGGGCATAGGCAATCAAGGGCAGAATACTGGCGTAAAGTCCCACTTCGGCTGGAAGCCCGGCAAGCATGGCATAAGCCAGGCTTTGTGGAATCAGCATGATGGTGACAATGATAGCGGCAACACTATCCTGGGCTGCCGCTTTTTTATTGTAGAGCGGCAGCCACTGTGATGCTGCTAACCAGCTGGGTAGTTTCATTTTAGAGCTTAACCGGTTTGGCTAACCACTCGTGCCCCTTGAGCATCATGTCGAAGTAAATGCACGGCATGGCATAACGCTTGAGCAACCACATGCTGGTGCGAGCCACTGCTGGATTAACAGGGAAAGAAGGTTGAAGCTTGCCTTGATAGCCAAACTCGGCCATAACCACCTTGCCTTTTTCTACCGTCAGAGGACATGCGCCGTAGCCTTCATAGCCTGCGCTTAGTGGTTTTTCGGCGAGAAAGGATAGTAGGTTTTCTGCGACCACAGGGGCTTGTTTACGCACTGCCGCGGCGGTCTTGGCATTGCTGGTACCGCAAGCATCGCCAAGGCTAAACACGTTGTTGTACTGGGTGTGCTGTAATGTCGACTCGTCCACGGCGATCCAGCCTGCATCGTTGGCGAGCTTGCTCTCGCGAACGACTACAGGTGCCCGCTGTGGCGGGACTACGTGCAATAGATCGAATGTTTCTTTTCGCTGCTGTTGGCAGCCGTCTGCCGTTGTATCCATAAACGTTGCGGTTCGAGTGGGGCCATCCACGGCGATCAGCTCACTGCTAAAGTTGAGCGTGGCGTTATAGCGTTTGATGTATTCCATCAGTGGAGGGACGAAGTCGGCAACGCCAAACAGAACGCCTCCGGTGTTATGGAATTGAACATCGATGTCTTTCAAGAGACCAGACTGCTCCCAGTGGTGGCAGGAAAGGTACATGGCCTTTTGTGGCGCACCAGCACATTTGATTGGCATGGCGGGCTGGGTGAAAAGCGCTCGCCCTTTTTTTAGGGTCTTTACGCATTCCCACGTGTATGAGGCCAGATCGTACCGGTAATTGCTGGTGACGCCGTGTTGGCCCAAGGTGCTTTCCAGCCCTTCTATTGCAGACCAGTTTAGCTCCAGGCCAGGGGCAACGACCAAGGTTCGATATGACAGATTTTGCCCGTTTTCCAGTTCTATGCTCTGGTTATCTGGATCCAGTTTTGTGGCACGTGTGCGAACCCATTTTGCATTAGTCGGAATTAACGAGGCTGTTGCCTTATAGGTCTTGGCAGGATCGAAGCAGCCGCCACCAACCAAGGTCCAGGCGGGTTGGTAATAGTGCCTGTCGCTGGGCTCGACAATGGCGACGGATAAGGACGATTGGCGTTTAAGCAAGCTGGCGGCAGCGGCAATGCCCGCAGCGCCGCCACCGATGATCACTACATCCCAGGCAGAATTATCCATTGGCATGGTTGGCTCACTTACAAGTTATTGAGTGGAATCTTCAGGTACTGGACGCCATTGTCTTCCGCTGGCGGAAGGTGGCCGGCACGCATGTTGACCTGTACTGAGGGAAGAATAAGCCGGGGCATATCCAGGGTGGCATCGCGGGTCTCACGCATGCTGACAAAGTCGTCCTCGCTGGTGCCTTCGTGGACATGAATGTTGTGTTTGCGCTGCTCGGCCACTGTGGTTTCCCAGACAAGCTCGTCTCGTCCCTCCGGCAGATAGTCATGGCACAGGAACATGCGCGTTGCATCGGGCAGGGCCAACAACTTTTGGATTGAACGATACAGGGTGCGGGCGTCACCACCGGGGAAGTCGCAACGGGCGGTGCCATAATCGGGCATGAATAGGGTGTCGCCGACGAAAACGGCATCGCCAATTACATGACTCATGCAGGCAGGGGTGTGGCCAGGGGTATGGATGGGATAGGCGTCGATGCTACCGACCTTGTAGGGCTCACCATCTTTGAATAGGTGATCGAACTGGCGGCCATCACGGGCGAACTCTGTCCCAGCGTTGAATACCTTGCCGAACGTTTCTTGAACTGTGCAAATGTGCTCGCCAATCGCCAGCTTGCCGCCGACCTGTTCCTGAATCCATGGAGCGGCAGAGAGGTGGTCAGCATGGACATGGGTTTCCAGCAACCAGTCTACGGTCAACTGATTTTTTTTCACATGATCAACGATTTGCTGGGCGCTGGAGAGAGAGGTGCGCCCAGCATTGGGATTGTAATCCAGAACAGAATCGACAATCGCACAGTGATCGGTTGCTGGGTCGGTGACCACGTAGCTGACAGTGTTGGTCTGCTGATCAAAAAAAGCAGTGACGTCTGGGCGTGACATTCCTATCTCCTATAACGAGTTGCCATGATCTCGTTATAGGCGCTTTGCTGCCTGATGTCAAATTTGTAATAAGCTTATATCAAAAAGAGATATGTCAGTAATTACTTGTTCCTCAGCATGAATCCCAGCCAGATCAGTAGTGCCGAGAGTAGCAGCCAGGGCCACACTCCGGTGGCCATGAATGGGGTGATGCCGGTGCGCGGACGGTATTCGCTGTAGAGCACGTCACGGGTGAACTGGGGTAGGGCGTCGATGACCTGGCCGTGGTGATCAATCACTGCGGTGACGCCGTTGTTAGTGCCTCGCAGCAGCCAGCGCCCGGTCTCCGCGGCGCGCATGCGCGCCATCTGGAAATGTTGGAGGGGGCCGGCGGAGGTGCCAAACCAGGCATCGTTGCTGATGGTCAGCAGCACATCGGCATCGTGGCTGCGGGTGGCCACTTGTTCCGGGTAGAGAATTTCGTAGCAAATAAACGGCGCCACGGTGTGGCCCAGGGCGGTCAGATTCGGTTGCGTTGGGCTGCCGGGGGTGAAGCCGGACATGGGCAAATCAAAGAAAGGAATCAGCCCGCGGATCAGTGATTGCAGGGGCACATATTCGCCAAACGGCACCAGTTTTTGCTTGTGGTAGACCCGCTGGCTGCCATTTCCCGGATCCAGCGGGATCGAGGCGATGCTGTTGTGGTAGGTCACCCCGCTATTGCTGGCCGTGCGCCAGGGAACCCCGGTGATGAAACCGCCATTGCGCTCAGCGATGTGTTGCCCTTCCTGTTCCAGAAACCCGGACACGTTTTGGTAGAAGTTGGTGAGCGCAGACTCCGGCCAGATCACCAGGGTGTCGGCGGGAATATCCTGAGTCAGATCCTGATAGATCTGCTGGGTCCGCTCCCGCATGGACAGCTGCCACTTGATATCCTGAGGGATGTTGCCCTGTACCAGCGCAACTTTCTGGCTTGGCCCGCTGGGTTGGGTAAACGTAACGGTATGGGAAACGGCAGTGAGAGTCAGCAGGGCGCAGGATGCGGCCAGCCCTGTGTACCAGCCTCGGCGATGGGTTACCGGACGCACCAAACAGGCACTGATCAGCACGGCGCTGAGTGTCAGCAGCCAGACCCCACCGATGGGGGCGAGGGTGGCAAAGGGTGAGTCGATCAGGGCGTAGCCGGCATACAGCCAAGGAAAACCGGTCAGAAATACGCCGCGTAGCCAGTCCAGCAGCAACCAGCTACCGGCAAAGGCCAATGCCGAACGGCCCAGCCGCCAGCTGGCGTAAAAAGTGAGGCCGTAAAACAGGGCCAAAACGGCGGCAAAGATGCCGGTGAACGGAATCGCCATCCACAGTGGCATGAAGCCGTAGTCGTGCATGGAGACGTGCACCCAGGAAATGCCGAAGGCGAACATGCCGAACCCGTACAGCCAACCACGCAACAGTGCTTCGCGGGCAGTGCTGGCCCGCTGCTGGCACCAGTAGCCGATTCCGATGCTGACAAACAGCAATGGCCACAGATCATAGGGGGCAAAGGTCAGGGGAAAAAGCAGGCCGGCAATCAGGGCCAGCAGACGATCGCGCATGGATATCCTCGTTTCGTACTGGCGAGCAAGCCGCCTGACGGTTTGGGCTAGAGCTGGTGCAGTAATACGAATAAAGTATCAGGCTAAATAGTGTGACGGTTTCAGGTCGCGAGCCGGATACGGGATGAGTTGAAAGTTTAAAGTTCAAAGTTGAAAGGCGCGAGAGGTGTTGGCAGCAATCGAAACCGCGGTGCCCGCGAATCATCCAGTGGGATGCGCGGTGGGACGTTATTCATTTGGCTGCGGTTTTGATTACGCCTTTCAACTTTACACTTTGAACTTTTCACTAAAATCTGGGGGCATCATAGTGAAACACCCATGTAAGTACCATCCGGGAACGGAGGCGATATGGTATTGCGTCCATGATGGATTGCATCTGTGTCAGCAATGTGTGGATGGGGATGAAGATCAGCGCATGGAGGCCCGTTGCCTACTGTGCAATCACGACCTGTCCCCGGCGGGGGAGAGCCAGGTGGGACCGTTGTGGCAGCGCCTGGACAGTTATCTGCGCTTGCCTTTTTCATTGCAGTTGTTGCCATTGCTGGCGATCTGGCCGGTGCTGGCGGCGTTGTTACCACCGTTATGGACAATGCTGCCGGTGGCGTTGGTGGCGGGACTGCCAACGTTCGCTTTTTCAGCAGCCTTGATGGCGTTGCGGGCCGGCCCGCGCAAAGGCCGCAAAGCAGCATTTCCCGGCTGGGATTGTCTGGGAGAATCTGACGTTTGGAAAAGTGCCCTGTGGCAGGCCTTGCCAGCGCTGCTGGTGATCGGTCTGGCCGGGTTCTTGATGGTGGCGATATCGGTACCAGCGGGGTTGCTGGTCGCGGTGATCGGTATGCTGCTGGTGCCTGCCCTGTGGCTGGCGGTGTTGGTGCAAGGGCCGGAGCCCGGAGCCTATGCCGCGGCGGCGACCTATATCGTGTCTGCCCCCCGGGATTATGGTGTGGCCGCCGGGTTCGCGTCGTTGGGCTGCGTGCTGGTGGTGGCGCTGGTGGCGGTGGCCATGGACGTGTTGCCGCAGCCTCTGGTGCAGGGCGTGGCAGGGCTGCTGGCAGCCTGGTGGTGGTTGGCGTTGGCGGGGCTATGTGGTGATATTGCGGTCCGTCATGGCCGACTGTGGGGGCTGAATCAGGGCGGACGGCGTGTCACCCAGCCGTTGGCCGAGCGCCGTCAACGCACCCAGCTGTGCGCGGGGAGGTTTGACAAGGTGCTGCTGACTACCACGAAAATCATCAAAACCAAGAAAGCTACGGTAGCCGACTGGCACCACCACGACCAGTTGCTGGCGGTGCTAGGTAAAGAGGATGAGCGGATTGCTCTGGCAGAGCCTTATCTTGATTGGCTGATACGTGCCCAGTCCTGGAGCGATGCCCTGGCGCTGGTTGCCCGGCAGCGACAGCGTGACTCGCAATGGTTGCCTGACGCGCCGGTGTTACGGCTGGCGCTGGCGGAAGGTATCCATGAGCGCGAGCCCAAACTGGCGGTTGGCCTGCTTAAGGACCTGCACGACAAACACCCGGATTTTTCTGACCTGGGTGAGGCCTACCTGTTGTTGGCCAGGGTGCTGGCTGAACAGTTCGGGTTGGCCGGCAAGGCCGAGCAGTATCTGCGTTTTGTGGAAAGCCATTGCCGCGATGCCCGTTTGCGCCAGAAGGTGGCGGAATGCCGGGTGGCCTGGGGGTGAGCGCCCATGGCTTTGCTCTTCTCATTCAGCGTGCCTGTGGCCTTTAGGGATCAGGGGTAGGTGCTGTGGTATCGCGTTTTCAACGTTTCGGTTAGTGCTGTCATGCTGGTTTCCGTTACGCGAAGGGTTTGGCCTGCTAACGAAATGTCGACGGGTATGGCGACTTCGGCTGCAGCCGCTGCCACTTTTTTGTAACCCCCGAGCAGGTAGAGATTGGCCTGGCTTGAGGTTAATTCGTTTGCACTTACCTGGGCCGCACTGAGCATTTTTACCGGATCGGTAATGAATGCGCTCTTCATGATTTTGAGACCTGTCATTACGTTGGCATTTTTGAGGATTTTGGCTTCCCGAATGATGTCTGTCTGGTTACTGGAGAAATCGTTGGTGGCAAGGTAAAGGTCGAAATGCACCTGGCTTTTTGCCACAGCAAAGTTCGCCATCGCCTGGCGGAATGATTCAATATCCCGAATAGCTTGTGGGTCATTTCCGCTCAGCGTTTTTTCGCGCCAGCGGTCTGCCAGTGCTGTGTCAAAATGGGCAATAAAGTCGGCATAGCGATCATCGCTGATCATCGTTTTTTGTGACTGGGTGTCAAATAGCAGGTTTTGACTATCCAGTGCAAAGACGCTCAAGTATTCAGCTGCAGGGAATTTGTTCTCGAAGCTATCCATCTTGAGAATGAAATACGGATACTGACGAGGAACATTTTCGCTAAATTGTATTTTCGTTTGTTTATCCCAGTGACTGTCCCTGTTCATCAATGAGAAGACATCAGCACTGACTCCATTACAATCCATGCTGTCGACCTGAGATGGTTGAGTTCCGTTCATTAGCCGTGTTGTTGCCGCATAGAGGCCATGGCTTTCTGGTAGGGTTTGTTGGTCTACACGAAGGCTGACAATCGGAGCGATGCCCTTGCCGTAGGTGGCGGGCAAACCGGACCAAGTGCCGGGGTGGAAATACGGATCCACATAACTAATGAAGTTCATGCAGACGTCTGCCGGCAGGGATGGGTAGGGGCGTTTCTGAGTGACCTCTCCTCGCTCATTCATGGATAAAATGGTGGGCTCAAGAACAATGCTCACTCCGCTTTTTGCCAGCTGATCGTTCATGGCCTGGTACAGATAGAGAGCGTAAAAACTGGTTTTCTCCAGCGTTTGTTGTAGCGCTTTCGGGTTGACGTCCAGCTGTCGCTTGAACTTGGCTACCATTTTTTGTTCTTGTGGCCCGGCCATGCGCGCCATGTAGGGCGTATGGTCGGCAAAGTGTTCAGCAATGGCGTCTTTGTGTTCAGGTGCTATCCCTGCGGGATAGCGAATACTGATGACTTTGTTCTGGTAAGCAGAATCTGCCAGAGCTGGTGCGGGTTGGTAAAAGTGATCGGGCAGGTTGTTTTTGGGAATGTCCGAGCTAATACAGCCGGATAGAGCCAGTGACAGCAAACCAACGGCGGGAAGGGCCTTTTTCATGTGCTTTCCTTGTCAGGGCTCAGAGGGTCAACGCTTTTGCCCGATGTGAAAGCCCCTCTTGTTCCAGGGCCTGTCGTAGAGCCTTGATGGCATCTTGGCCATGATCGTGTTTATCAAGTTGTTTGACCAGAGCTTCTGCCTGCTGAAATTCTCTGGCCTGGGACAGGGTGTGGACCAGTTGCCAACCGGTACTGGTGCTGATTGATGGGTAGCTGCGTTGACGATACTGCTTCCAGTGTTGGCTGATTTGAGCCGCCTCTGCGGGCCCTGCAGCGGGACGACTGAATAAGGCGTCTGCGGCGTGCTGGCATGCGACGTTATCGCTGAGCAATTGTTGCGCGGTGAATTGCCCGGTGAGCGCGTCGAAATGATCCGGCTCGGTGGCGAGAATTTGCGCGAAGGCGGTGCTGGCGGCGTCGCCGTTCAGTTGCCCCAGTGCGTCCCAGCCCCGGGTCAGCGAAGACAGTTGCTGTGGGTCCGGGGCGTGGCTGTTGTGCTGCTGTGTATCAGCGGGTTGCGGGCGCATGATCTGAACCAGCAGCAGCCCGCCGATAAAGGCGCAGAGGCCGGCGCTGAGGTTGGCGAGCAGCGGATCGCTGAACAGGGCAAGGGCAGCGAGGACCGCCACGGGCAGGGGCAGCAAGGTATAGGGCGACACCGGTAGGTGCCGCCAGTGTTTGTGTTTGGGATGCCAGAAAGGCAGCGATAGTGTATCGCGTTGCAAGCCAAAGAAAGCGCCGAACCAGACCAGCATTGGCGCCGTGGCGCCGTGGAACGGAATCTGTCCCGGGCTTGCCAACAATAGATAGCCAAAGCCACTGAGCAGGCAGCCAAGTATCCACAGCGCCAATACGCGGCCATGGCCCAGGCGGCGTTCCAGAGTGGGGGCCAGCGGTAAGAGCACAAGCAAGGTCGCCAAGGTCAGCCAGAGCGAACCGCCGGTAAAGGGGGCGGTAAAGAAACGGGCCGGTCGCGGTGAGGCATCCGGTAGGCCCCAGCGATACAGGTTGCTGGTCGCTACCTGTGCGGGTATCTGCTCGCGCAGGCGGTTCCACTGTTCGATCTCGGCTGAGGACCAGAAATCATGGGCGCGGTGTTTGCTGTCTGCGACAAAATCCTCGGCGAACAGGGCCGCGCCGTAGACGTGAGGGTCCAAGTCAGCATGTTGTTCCAGGCGTTGTGACTGGGCGCTTTGATTGTTGAAGCGAAGCCAGGAGAGGTAGTTGTCCCACTCCAGGGTTTTCAGGCCGCTGCTTTGGTACCAGTTCAGAACCGGTTGGGAGGGCGTGGCGCTATTGAGTAACTGGCTGGCGAGCAGGGCAATGGCCAAGCAGGCCATTACCCAGGGCGCAGTGCGCCAAGCCGTCGGGGTGGGATCAGTCGTTCTCGGCTCCGTGATTGGTGTGGTCATTGTCGTTATCCCCCGGCGGTGTCACTCGTAACAGTCTTATGGTGCGGCCGTCGGCGCTGAGCACGGTAACGCGGAAGCCTTCCAGGGTGATGCTTTCATCACGGCCCGGCAGGCGCCCGAACTTCTGCATCACCAGCCCCCCGATGGTGTCGAACTCTTCATCACTGAGCTGGCAGTGGAAGTGTTCGTTGAAGTCGTCGATGGGCGTTAGCGCTTTGACGGTGTATTCGTTGTTATCCAGATCCTTGATCAGGTAGTCGTCTTCTTCGATGTCGTGTTCGTCTTCGATTTCGCCAACGATCTGCTCTAATACATCTTCAATGGTAACGAGTCCTGCCACGCCGCCGTATTCGTTGACCACGATGGCCATGTGGTTACGGCTGATACGAAATTCGCGCAGCAAGGAATCCAGACGTTTTGATTCCGGCACTACCATAGCGGAACGGATGTGATCTTTAATCGCAAAACGCTCCATACGGGCGGGATCAAGGATTAACGGTAGTAGATCCTTGGCGAGCAGGATGCCGATGACTTCGTCCGGGTCGTCGCCCAGTACCGGAAAGCGTGAGTGGGCGCACTCGATAATGGTGGGCAAAAAATCCCGAGGGTCCGAGCTGGCCTTGATGCTGACCATTTGCGAACGGGGAATCATGATTTCACGCACCTGCATGTCTGCTACGCAGATGGCGCCTTCGATGATGCCCAGGGTGTCGCCGTCGATGATGTGGGTGTCGCGCATGGAGCGCATCAGATCCAGTAGTTCGCTCCGGTCTCCCGGAGTGGGTGAGAAAAACTGGCCGACACGCTCCAACCAACTTCGGCTGGTACCGTTATCCGAAAAATCGTCCGACATCAGGGATTAAACTCCATGTTTTCAGCTGGCGCCTGGCCATCGTCGTGGCCAGCGCTGTAAGGATCAGGAAAACCCAGCTCGCCAAGGGCGCGGATCTCCAGGGTTTCCATGACGAGCGCATCGTCATCATCAATATGGTCATAGCCTAGCAGGTGCAGAACACCGTGGGTGACCATGTGTGCCCAGTGGGCATCGAGCGGTTTGTGTTGTTCATCGGCTTCGCGGTGGACTACTGCGTCGCAGATGACAATATCGCCCACCAGCGGTTCTACGGCGTCTTCCGGTAGCCCTTCAGGCATTTCAAACGGAAAGGACAGCACATTGGTGGGCGCGTCTTTGTCGCGGTAGTCACGATTGAGCGTGCGGATTTCCTCCTCCGCTACGATGCGCAGGGTGATATCGCCTACCACGCCGCCGGCGGCGATGGCTGCATGGCGCACCCATTCGCACAGGCGGGCTTCGTCGGGGGCGTCCGGGGCATCGCTGGCCCACTGGATATCAACGGTTGGTGTCGGTATCCCGTTCATGACGGTCGTAGGCCTCTACAATGCGTTGAACCAGCGGGTGGCGAACCACATCGCGGCTATCGAACCGGGTCACCCCGATGCCGTTGACCCCATCCAGCACTTCCAGCGTGTTGACCAGGCCAGAGCGTTGATGGCGGGGCAAATCCACTTGGGTCACATCGCCGGTAATCACCGCGCGGGTGCCGAAGCCGATTCGGGTGAGGAACATCTTCATTTGTTCCGGGGTGGTGTTCTGGGCTTCATCCAGAATCACGAAACTGTTGTTCAGGGTGCGCCCGCGCATGTAGGCCAGTGGCGCCACCTCAATGACCATTCTGTCCATCAGTTTGGCCACTTTTTCAAAACCGATCATTTCATAGAGCGCGTCGTAAAGCGGGCGCAAATAGGGATCGATTTTTTCCGCCAGATCACCGGGAAGAAAGCCCAGTTTTTCGCCGGCTTCCACCGCTGGGCGGACCAGCAAAATGCGCTGAATTTCGGCTTTTTCCAGTGCATCCACGGCGCAGGCTACGGCCAGCCAGGTTTTGCCGGTGCCCGCCGGCCCAACACCGAAATTGATGTCGTGTTTGCGAATCTGTTTAACGTACTCGCGCTGGTGCTCGCCACGGGGTTTGATCCGTACCCGTTTGGTTCGGATCAGCAGGTCGTCGCTGGGAAACGGTACGGTGTTGTCTGCGCTGGTGTTGCTGGCATGGTCCGCCACGTTGGATTGTTGCAGATGCAGGTGCACCATTTCCGGTGTCAGCTCGGTACCGTCGCGGGTCTGTTCATAGAGTTCGCTGAGAATCGCTCCGGCCGCATCCACTGCGTCGGCGTCCCCGGCCAGATGAAACTGGTTGCCGCGGTTCAGAATTTCCACGTGCAGGCGCTGCGCGATCTGCTTGACGTGTTCATCCAGGCGGCCACAGAGGTTGGCCAGTCGACGGGAATCGTTGGGTTCGAGGCTGATGTGCTGTGAAACGAGAGGTGTGTCCAAGATGGGAAAGGTGGCCCTTCGGGCTGTTTAGAGAATGTATTCAGAATACCCGGAAGCGTTGTTCTGGGAAAGCGAATTTGCAGGGGCAGCGTAGCCGCCGACACCCGCGGCTGCAAGGAGCAGAGAGCGAATGTCGGACAGTGTGTGGTTTGGTTGCTGAAAAAGCCCGCAGGACGCGCTGGTTACACTTTGTCACGTGATAATAGCGACTTGTTTGCATCCATCCTCCGCGGGCCTGCGTATTACTAGTAGGGCCGGCATCGTGCCCTCCGCTGACTGGTCAGTGGCTCAATTGGGTTGTTATCAATGGATGGTAAGGAGCAACAGGATGAATATTGGCGCACATCGCACGATGGGGTTCACTGCTCTGGCGGCGGCAATTAGCCTCGCCGGCTGTGGGGGTAACAACAGTAGTAACAATAGCGTAACGCCGCCGGAGGTTCGCACGGACCCGATTCTGGTGATGCTCAACGGCTCAACCAATAAGGGGTTAATCAACCGGCTTGATTCAGATCTGAACGTGGACGCGAGCTTTTCATCGGGTGGCAATGAAGGGATGGCGCATGATCTGCTGGGTAACCTGTATGTGGCTGATGACACCAGTACCCCCAGCACCTTTCAGACCATTCATCGCGTGATTCAGCGGGACGATGGTGACCTGACCGATCCGGCCCTGGACCGGGATATCGATGCGCCGGGTTCTGCCACCTTGAAAGGGATTGCCGTGGCCCATCAGGCAGGCTTGCTGTTCGCCGCCAATGTGGGCGGCAACACCATTGAGGTGTACGGCACCGCAGCGGGTGATACCGCCGCGCCGCCGCTGGCCTCTACCGCGCTACCGGACAATTGCTGGGATCTGGTCTATAACGAAACCCTGGATACATTGTTCCTGGCCATGACCAACGGCACCATTCTGGTGGTAGACGATTACGTGGCGGGTGGTTTCGATGCCACTGCAGCACGGACTATTACCCCTGGTGATGGCTCCAGCATTTCCAATATCCACGGTATTGCCTACCGCGCGGCCACCGACACCCTGGTGGTAACGGATGTGGGCGATGCGGCGGTGGCCGATGACGGCAAGATCTATGTGATCAGTAACGCCAGCTCGGCTTCTGGCATGGTGACGCCGGATCGCACGATCGCTGGGCCTGCGACGATGCTAGGCAATCCGGTAGACCTGATCCTCGATGGCGACAAGGCGTATATTGCCGAGAAATCCAACGATGCGATTCTGGTCTACAACAACATCTTTTCCGGTGCGTCCGGTGATGTGGCGCCCAGCAAGACGGTAGCCGCAGTGAAACCGGAGTCGCTGGTGCAAATCAAGACGCCGTCACTGGGTGACGACGTCTCCGATATTGACGACAGTAGTGTCACGATCAACGGCGTACTGGTGTCCAGTAATGCGCCGCTGGCGGGCGATCCTGACGTGGTGATTCTGGATACTGATCTAACCACCGTGCAACGGGATTTCACTGTGGGTGAATCGCTGGAAAGTGTCAGCGTGAATCAGCTGGGGGATGTCTATCTCACCGCCGACGATGGTGCTAATACGGATGGCCGCATTGTGGTGGTTAACCGGTTGGGGACCGAGCGTGATGGCGATATGTTTTCGCTGAGCCGCGATCGCATTGTGTCCGGTGCGGCGACGACGTTGGTCAGCCCGAAAGGCTTTGATGTGGCGGACGAGGCAGGCCTGTTGCTGGTGACGGATAACGCCGACCCGGCGGTGAAAGTCTTTGGTGCCCAGTCCGGTGGCAATGCCCCTCCGTTGTTTTCAACAACCCTGACCGTGGCGCCCTGGGATCTGGCTTACGACCCGGACCAGGATCGTCTCTATGTGGCGCTGACAGATGGCACGGTGGCGGTATTTGACGACTACGTAGCCAATGAAGGCGCGGACGAGGCGGACCGTATTATCACCCCGGCTATCGGCGGTAGTGCCATTACGGCACCGACTAACCTGCACGGTATCGTCTATGTGGCCGACAGCAATGCGCTGATTGTCTCTGACGTGGGCAGTGGGGCGAACCCTACCGATGGCAAGTTATACGTGATCGAAAATGCCGATCGGGCAGAGGGCAACACCAACGTGTCGGTGAACATTGATAACGGCGACGGCACTACCGTTGGCAATACCCAGCTGGGTAACCCGGTGGATATCGCGTTCGATGGCAGCAGCCTGTACGTGGCGGAAAAATCCCAGGATCAGGTGTTGCGCTTCGATAACATTCTGTCCAGCCCGGGCGGGGATGTGACGCCGGATGCCAGCTATGCGCAGACCAAGCCGGAATCAGTGGTGTTGCTGCCGGATTATCTGGCGCCCAGTGAGGAGGATGGTCTTGTCACGGGCGGAACCGCGCCTTGAAGCAACGGCCTGTTAGGTAATGGGGGTGCCGGGTCAGGCAGGTGTGACCCGGGGCCCCAGATTGCCGTCACAGGTGACGGTCTGTAGCTGGCGCGGATGAACAAACAGGGTATCTCCCGGCTGTGCATCCAGCGCTTGCCAGGCGTCCCGACTCAGCTCCACTTCCATCACCTCCGCTGGCCAGCCCAGCGCTTCCAGTTCCAGTGTTACCGTGCCGCCAAACACGCTTCGTGCGCCCAGTTTGACGGGCAGGTTGGCGCTGTCGCTGGGTGCTTTTTTCAGGTCGGCTTCGTGGGGACGCAGGTAAAGGGTGAGTTCACCATCCGGGCAGGCGCCTTCGGTGGTGAGGCGCAGTTGCGCGTTGCCCGCTTGCCAGCTGCGGCCGTCGTAGTGCCCCTTCAGCGCATTGATATGGCCCAGGAAATCGAACACGAATCGGCTGGCCGGTTGCTCGTAGACGGTGAGCGGTGAGGCCATTTGTTCGATGCGTCCCTGGCTCATCACCACCACCTGATCCGACACTTCCATGGCTTCTTCCTGGTCGTGGGTCACGAAGATGCTGGTGACCGAAATCTGCTCGTGCAGATGACGCAGCCAGCGGCGCAGTTCCTTGCGCACTTTTGCATCCAAGGCACCAAAGGGCTCATCCAGCAGTAGCACATCCGGTTTCAGGGCCAGTGCCCGGGCCAGCGCCACGCGCTGCTTTTGCCCGCCGGACAGTTGCGCCGGGTAGCGGCCAGACAGGTGACCGAGCTGAACCAGATCCAATAGTTCGTTTACCCGTTGGCGAATGTCACCACGGGAGGGACGTTGCTTGCGCGGCAGCATGCGCAGGCCAAAAGCCACGTTATCGGCGACGGTCAGGTGGCGGAACAGGGCGTACTGCTGGAATACAAACCCCACCTTACGCTTGCGCACGTCCAGGTTGGTGACATCTTGCCCATGGAACCACACCTTGCCGTGGTCCGCTTTTTCCAGCCCGGCGATGATGCGTAACAGCGTGGTCTTGCCGGAACCAGACGGGCCGAGAAGGCCCACCAGTTGGCCTTCCTGAACATCCAGATTGATGTCGTCCAGCGCGGTAAAGTCACCAAAACGCTTTTGAATCTGTTCGACACGAATGCTCATGGGGTGTCCTGTTCGGTTTTCTGTTCAGTGGCATTGTCCGGGTTGTGCTGTGTGGCCCATTCCAGCACGGTTTTCAGCAGCAGGGTAACCAGTGCAATGGCGGCCAGCAGGCCGGCCGCCGTAAAGGCGCCCACGGTGTTGTAATCCTGATTCCACATCTGCACCAGCAAAGGCAGGGTCAGGGTCTGCCCGCGAATCAGGCCGGAGACCACGCTCACCGCACCGAATTCGCCCACGGCACGGGCGTTGGTGAGAACCACCCCATACAGCAGTGCCCAGCGAATTTTCGGCAGCGTCACATACCAGAAGGCCTGCCAGCCGGAGGCGCCAAGAATGATGGCGGCTTCTTCTTCGTGCTGGCCCTGGGATTCCATCAGCGGAATCAACACCCGCGCCACATAGGGGCAGGTAACAAAGACTGTGACCATGACCATGCCGGGTAGGGCGAACATGAGTTGTACGCCCATGCCGCTGAACCAGTTACCCACCACGCTCTGGGCCCCGTACACCACCAGATAACACAGCCCGGCCACCACCGGGCTCATGGCGAAGGGGATGTCGATCAGGGTGCTGAGCAGCTTGCGACCGCGGAATTCGTAGCGGGTGACGCACCAGGCCAGCAGAATGCCGAATAGCAGGTTCACCGGCACGGTAATCAGTGCCACGACCAGAGTCAGCTTGATAGCACCGAGCATGTCCGGGTTGGTCAGGTTCTGCTGCACCATGGCCCAGCCTTGGCTGAAGGCTTCGGTGAAAATCAGTACCAGTGGCATTACCAGCAGGATGGCCACAGCCGTAAAGGCGGCCAGAATCAGTAGCCATTGGTGCCAGTGGCGGGGACGTTCATGCATGGTCAGTGCCCCTTCCAGCGACGGGTCAAACGGGACTGCACCAGCTGGATGCCAAACAGCAGCACCAGTGACGCGATCAGGATCACCGAGGCCAGCGCGCTGGCGGCGCCGTAGTCGAATTCATCCAGACGGATGTTGACCAGCAGCGACAGGATTTCGGTTTCGAAGGGCATGTTGCCGGCGATGAAAATCACCGCACCGTATTCGCCCAGACTGCGGGTAAAGGCCAGGGCGGTACCAGTGAGTAGCGCCGGCATCAGCTGCGCCAGAATCACCCGGGTAAAGGTGGCCATGGGCGTAGCGCCCAGCGTGGCGGCGGCTTCTTCCACGTCGGGGGTCAGGTCTTCCAGAACAGGCTGCACTGCCCGCACCACGAAGGGCAGGCTGGTGAAACTCATGGCGATCATGATGCCCAGCGGCGTGTAGGCCACGCTTATCCCCACGGCTTCAAACCATTGCCCCAGCCAGCCGTTGGCGGCAAACAGGGCCGACAGCGTCAGCCCGGCCACGGCGGTGGGCAGGGCGAAGGGGAGGTCCACCAGCGCATCTATCAGGCGACGGCCCGGGAAACGGTAGCGGGTGATTACCCAGGCCAGCAGCAAGCCGACCACGGCGTTGATAGCGCTGGCGCCGGCGGCGGCCAGCAGGGTCACGCGGAAGCTGGCCAGCGAGCGCGGGTCGGTAATCACCCCCCAGTACTGGGCCCAGCTCATCTGTGAAACATGGATGGCGAGCCCGGACAGGGGCACCAGAATCACCAGACAGATAAACAACACGCTCAGCGCGAAGCTGAGCGTGAAGCCGGGTAAAACGGAATGTTGGGTTCGCAGTAGCGGCACTGTCTATTGGCGCGGCTTAGCGCAGGCTCCGGGCCTTGGCTTGCAAGCGGTCCAGCTCGCCACCAGACGCAAAATGGGTCTTCTGGGCATCTGCCCAGGAGCCGAAGTAGTCGGCCACTTCCAGCAGTTTTACCGGCGGGAACTGGTCGACGGTTTCTTCCACTACCGTCTCGTTGTGTACCCGGTAGTTGAAGCCGGCCAGCAGGCGCTGGATGTCTTCACTGTAGAGGAAGTTCAGGTATTCGGTGGCGACTTTGCGGGTGCCTTTCTGGTCCACCACCTTGTCCACCACGGTGACCGGGAACTCGGCCAGCACGGAAGTTTTCGGCACTACCACGTCGTAGTCGTCGTTGCCGTACTGTTTGCGGATGTTGTTCACTTCGGACTCGAAGCTGATCAGCACGTCGCCAATTTCGCGCTCGGCAAAGGTGACGGTGGCAGCGCGCCCACCGGAATCGAATACCGCCACGTTGGCGAGAAAGTGGGCCATGTAATCGCGCACCTTTTCTTTATCCCCGTCCAGGTGATCGCTGGTTGCCATCCAGGCGGCCAGGTAGGTGTAGCGGCCGTTGCCGGAGGTTTTCGGGTTGGGGAATACCACGCTGACATCTTTCTTTGCCAGGTCGGCCCAGCTCTGGATGTTTTTCGGGTTGCCCTTGCGCACCAGAAAAGCGGTGGTGGAATAGTAGGGGCTGGAGTTGTTGGGCAGGCGGGTGTTCCAGTCCGCCGGGATCAGGTTGCCCTTGTCGTGCAGCACATTTACGTCGGTAACCTGGTTAAAGGTCACCACGTCGGCTTTCAGGCCCTGCAGGATGGCACGCGCTTGCTTGGAGGAACCGGAGTGGGACTGCTGGATGGAGACTTCTTCGCCGCTCATTTCCTGCCAGTGGGCCTGGAATTTCGGATTCACGGCGGCAAACAGCTCACGGGCGATATCGTAGGAGCTGTTCAGCAGGGTTTGTTGGGCACTGGCGGTGCCGGCAATGGCCAGCAGCAGGGCGGAAATCCACACACGCATGGTTTGTCCTCACAAATGGATCGGCGTTGGTCAACACGAACGAGGTTCAAGTCTATATAACCAGACGCTAATTAAAAGTGGCTCACCTGGAACGAATTGCTATAACGATATGGGCCGGCAAGCCCAGGCGTTTAGCCCGGGTTGCGCGGATCGGTGCCCAGCAGGGAGTTGCTGTAAGCCTGTGCGATGGTCACATCCACGAATTGGCCGATCAGGTCGGTGTCATCGCACTGGAAGTTCACCACCCGATTGTTCTCGGTGCGGCCTTTGAGCTGGCCCGGGTCTTTTTTGGAGAAGCCGTCCACCAGAATGCGCTGGGTGCTGCCCACCATTTTGCGGGAGATGTCCTGAGCATTTTGGCTGATACGCTGCTGAAGAATCGCCAGCCGCTGTTTTTTCACGTCCATCTCCACGTCATCGGGCAGGTCCGCCGCCGGGGTGCCGGGGCGGGCGCTGTAGATAAAGCTGAAGGACATGTCGAAGCCGATGTCGTGGATCAGATTCATGGTGTCTTCGAAGTCCCGGTCGGTTTCGCCGGGGAAGCCAATGATGAAATCCGAGCTGAAGGAAATGTCCGGGCGGATGCGCTTGAGCTTGCGCAGCTTGCTCTTGTATTCGAGCACCATGTGGTTGCGCTTCATCATCGCCAGAATGCGGTCAGAACCGGATTGCACCGGCAGGTGCAGGTGGCTGACCAGCTCCGGTACGTCTTCGTAGACCTGGATCAGCGCGTCGGAGAACTCCACAGGGTGGCTGGTGGTGTAGCGAATGCGGTCGATACCGTCAATGTCACGGATCAGGCGGATCAGGTCGGCCAGATCCAGCGTGTCGCCATCGGCGCCCACGCCTTGATAGGCATTCACGTTCTGCCCCAGCAGGTTGACCTCGCGCACGCCCAAGTCAGCCAGGTGCTGGATTTCCTTGAGCACCGGCTGTACCGGGCGGCTCACTTCCTCACCGCGGGTGTAAGGCACTACACAGAATGTGCAGTACTTGGAGCAGCCTTCCATGATGGATACAAAGGCGGAAGGGCCGTCCACGCTGGGTTCCGGAAGATTGTCGAACTTTTCGATTTCCGGGAAAGTCACATCAATGGCCAGCTCGCGGGTGCTGGCGGCCTGAGTGATCAGGCCCGGCAGGCGGTGCAGGGTTTGGGGGCCGAAGACCACATCCACGTAGGGCGCGCGGTCGCGGATGGCATCGCCTTCCTGGCTGGCTACACAGCCGCCTACGCCGATGATCATATCGGGCTTGGCGTCTTTCAGCTTTTTCCAGCGGCCCAATTGATGGAAGACTTTTTCCTGGGCTTTTTCCCGGATAGAGCAGGTGTTGAGAAGCAGTACATCCGCTTCTTCCGGGTTGTCGGTGGTTTCCAGGCCGTGGCTGGATTCGAGTAGATCCACCATGCGGGTAGAATCGTACTCGTTCATCTGGCAGCCGTGGGTCTGGATAAACAGCTTACGTGACATGCTTGCCTAACCGTTGAATAGCGTCAAAATGGGCGCGGATTATACCGCTGACCGACGCAAACTGCGAACCGGAGAATTCATGCGAAAACTGCTGTATGTGCTGCCGTTACTGGCAGCGTTGGTGCTGGCCGGCTGTGGCAAGCAGGAAAGTGACTTGCCGGTGAACACCCGGCTGGGGGGCGATTTCACCCTGACCGATCAGAATGGCGCGCCTTTTCAGGCGGAAAAGCTGAAAGGAAAGGTGTCGATTCTGTTCTTCGGCTACACCCATTGCCCGGATATTTGCCCGGCGGTGTTGGCCCAGGTGGCGCAGGTTTACCGGCATCTGGAAGAGGAAGGGGTAGCCGATCAGGTGCAGCCGGTGTTCATTACGTTCGACCCTGAGCGGGACACGGCAGCTCATCTGAAGGAATATCTGCCCTGGTTCAAGGCGGATATTATCGGCCTGACGGGCAGCCTTGAGCAGATTCGTGAAGTGGCCAAGCAGTACGGGGTGGTCTTTATCAAGGATGAGGACGCTGAGGAACAGGGCTACCTGTTTACCCATAGTGACTACATTTACCTGATGGATGATCAGGCACGGGTGCGCAAGCTGTACCCGGCGGATTTCAAGATTGAGGAGGTAGTAACGGATGTTGAATCGCTTTTGTAAGCTTGTTGGGCAGGGCGTGGTGCTGACCCTCGCCATGTCCGCGGGTGTCGCCAGCGCGGATGTGCGTATTAGTGATGGATGGCTGCGGGCCGTACCCCCGGTATCGCCCACCATGGCCGGGTACCTGACGGTGACCAATGAGGGTGACACCAGCGTCACAATTACCGGCGTCCGTAGTGAAATCGCCGGCAATGCTATGCTGCACAGCATGAAAACCCTGGAGGATGGCACACGCAAGATGGGGCATCTGCATCACATCATGCTGTCGCCGGGTGAGTCTTTTTCCCTGATGCCGGGGGGGGATCATCTGATGCTGATGAATCTGCAGCGGGTGCCGCAGCCCGGGGAATCGGTCACTGTCTGTTTGACGCAGGCTGAAGAGGCGGCGGTTTGTGCCGACTTGCCCGTTTTGCGTGAAGCGCCCGCTGACGCTTGATTCCCAATCACAATTACGGATAATGCCACCCTTTCGTCTTAGTTTAATATTAATGAAAAAGACGAAGTTTATTTGGGGGAGCTATGAGAAAGGCATTATCCGTCGTGCTTGGTGCGTCGCTGGGTATCAGCCCGTTGTGGGCGGGCGCTGCTGAGAGCGATGTGGAGCAGACGCTGCGTGATTATCAGCAGCGGCTCGAGGCACTGGAACAGCAGCAACTCGACAGTGAGCTGAAAGAGCCGGATAAACTGCGTATTAATGGTTTCCTGTCTGCCGGCATGAGCCGGGCGGAAGCCGATACCTCCCTTGGGGAAAACGGTACCTATATCGATGGCTCCGGTGATACTTGGAGCCATGATTCCCTCACCCGCGCCGGGGTGCAATTTAATGCTCGCCTGACCGATAAAGCGGAAGCGGTGGTGCAGCTTTTCGCTTCCGGTGCCGACGACTTCAATGCGGAAGTGCAGTGGGCCTACCTGGACTATGACGTGACTGACAGCGTCAGCGTCAAAGCGGGCCGGATTGTCGCGCCGTTCTACCTGCATTCCCAGTATGTGGATGTGGGTTATGCCTACCCCTGGGTGTCGCTGCCTTCCGAGGTATATCAGCTGGCGCCGATTAAAACCATGGAAGCGGTGGAAGCGAGCTGGGCGTTTAATACCGGCCCGGTGAGTCACCGTCTGGGGGGCTTCTGGGGTTCCAGCACCGTGGATGGCGGCTCGCGGGTTGGTAATGCCCAGTACCAGGCGGATGACCTGAGCGGCATTAATCTGACCAGCCGCTGGCGCGACTGGACGGTGCGGGGGGCATACAGTGCGGCAGCCGTGTCAGTGGGGCAGGACGATCTGGATGCGCTGATTCCTGCCACCGCATTGGGACTGTCTTTCGATGAAGTCTATACCTACTTTGCAGGTTTGGGCCTGCAATATGATGACGGCAGTTGGTTCATGTCTGCGGAAGTGGCGCGCCTGGACTTCGGTAACTGGTATCCCAGCAGTCAGAGCGCCTATGTGAGTTTGGGCAAGTACATGGGCAAATGGATGCCGCTGCTGACGTGGGCGGAAGTGGATCCCCGTGATTTGGATTCTTCTCTGCCTGGTCCGATCAATGATGGCCTGGCCGAGCAGCAGAAAAGCTGGACGGCAGGGTTGCGTTACTCGCTCACCGATTCCATCGCCCTGAAAGGGGAGTTCAGTTACTATTACGACTTCTCCGATGCTGAGTTCAGCACTACCGGGTTCTTTGTCTCCGAGCCTGGTGCCGAGATAGAAAATGATCATGCCACCATTGTGCGTCTTAGCGCTGATTTGGTCTTTTAAAGGAGAATGAAGATGAAGAAATGGATAATTTCATTGCTCCTGACCCTGTCTGCCACATTGCACGCGGAGCCGGTTGTGGTGGTTTCAGCCAGCAGTGACGTGACGATGCTGACCCAAGACGAAGTGCGTCAGTTGTTTAATGGGTTGACTCGCCGTGCTTCCGGAGTTGCCTTGAAACCTTTGGACTTGCCGACCAAAAGCTCAGAGCGCACGGGCTTCTATCAGCTGGTGATGGGGAAAAGCGCGGAGCAGATGAAAAGCTATTGGGCCAGAATGATTTTCACCGGCCGCGGCATGCCGCCCCGGGAAGTCTCCAGTGATCGGGAAATGGTCATGCTGGTCGGCAGTAACCGAAACTTTATCGGTTACGTGGATGAAACAAAGGTCACCCCACAATTAAAAGTGGTGTATCGCCCCTGAATGTGTTTTTTGACCCGCCTCTCCGGCGGGTTTTTTTGGCTTTGTTGCGGGCTGACGATATCGGCGAAGGCCGATTTCCGCCGTTACTGCAAAAGGAAAAAAGCAGCGGGGTGCGGATAAACGTCGCTTCCTACAGAAGAATGGTGTCGGATTACGGCTACGCCTAATCCGACCTACATGCGCTTGCGCCTGTGCCTCTGTTGCGCAGCTGACGACACGCCTACACTGCCTGCATGCGTTTATTGATCCTGATTACCCTCATTATTTTCCCGTTGCTGTCCCCGGCAGATTGCCAGCGGTTGGCGCCTGCCCGTGGCGTGCCGGCTGCGTCTGATCAAACCTGGGCACTGGCAACCCTGAACCTGTGGCGTTGGCGCGATGATCGCAAGAACAGCGAGCTGGATTCCCCGGTATCGTCCGCCGTGCTGGAAGCGCGGGTGAATGCGGTTGCAGAGTTTGTTGTTGCTAAGCTGAATGCACCGCATGTACTGGCGTTGCAGGAAGTGGAAAACCGGGCGGTGCTGGACCGTCTGGCGGACCAGATGGCGCAACGAGGTTACCGGTATCGTTCCGTGTTGCGCGAAGGCAATGATCCTTCCGGTATGGATGTGGCGGTGCTGTATCGCTCACCGGTAAAAATCGGTGCGGTGCGTACGCTGTTTTCCGATCAACAGTTTCATGGCCATGCGTTGTATTCACGTCCGCCATTGGTAGTTGCACTTGAGGCGCCGCTTGCGGCGAATTTGGTGGTGGTGCATTGGCGTAGTGCGCGGGATTTAAAGAAAACCTGGGTCCATGAAAAAAGGCAAACCCAAGCGGCCTTGCTGGCCAATTGGGTAACGGCGCAGACTCCGCCGTTGATTGTCGCGGGGGACTTCAATACGACCTGGGACGCGGGTCGCTTCTCCGACAGTTATGAACGGTTTGAACAATCGGGGTTGTTGAATCTCTGGCAGTCTTTACCGGAAAAGGAACGCTACAGTTTTCGCCACCGCTGCCGCCCGCAAGCGCTAGACCATATCTGGGTGACGCCCGGATTAAAAACGTTTGTTAGCAAGGTCGCGGTAAGTCGTGGCAACGCGGGCCGCTACGACAGCCTGTATGGCAGCAAGGGGGTGGCGCCGGTGTCCGACCATGATGCACTGGTGGTGTACTTTGAACGCTAGGAGCCGGATTAGAAGCCAGAAGATAGAAGATAGAAGATAGAAGATAGAAGATAGAAGATAGAAGATAGAAGATAGAAGATAGAAGATAGAAGATAGAAGATAGAAGATAGAAGATAGAAGATAGAAGATAGAAGATAGAAGATA
>UEXM01000413.1_pt1 | contig 45906 bp, 39 predicted proteins | sample 1796661 | NCBI WGS metagenome assembly UEXM01 (sample SAMEA4772469, study PRJEB27181) | metagenome | reverse complement strand
GTAGCGTTGCCATAGCAGTTTCGCTCGCGCGGAGAAAATTGCGATACTGAGAAAAAATCGATCGCAACCATCTTAAATGGTTTCAAACTAAGAACATACCCAAGACAATTTATTAAAAATTAGTTTTTACACAGTCTGTGCCAATTGCGGACATTGATAGCAACGCTCAATTAAGGTGTAAGACACACGATACTGATGCTGTCACATACCCCTTAATCATTAAAACCGACGCATAGTAAAAATGCCATGCGTGCCGAACCCCTCTTAAATTGTGTTAGGTGTGTTCTAAATTAGTACTTTTTGAAGTTATCTAAGCTTCTTCCACCTTCACTGGATATATTTAAAATACGGCAAACAACTTCAAAATACTGAGGCTCAATACCTTCGATTTCTTTGTATTCGCCATGATCGTTAAGTGATCGAATCGTCGGGTAGTTTCCCCACAAGTTATTGCTAGTTATATAATCATTTACTTGTGTGTGTTTTGAGAACCCATTTGCCTTAAAGATACCTATATATTCTTGAATTTCTGAATTCTCGCCTTGGCTTAAACTCATCCCTTTCAAAACGCTATTTGCTCTATACTTTGTACTGTACTCCTTATAAAGTAAATACTGTTTCTCGAACTTAGTGTTACCACATGAGACTAACAGTTGGAGTTGGTGCCAGCTCAATTTCACTATATTTGTAATGTGTATTGTTGAACTGTGCCCCTTTCGATTCGTCATCTGAACGATTTCATTTACCTTAAAGAGCGCAATTTGGCGGTAGACCACCGGGTCATACTTGAATTTTCTTTCAGCTGCTACCGCTGTAGGGAAAAGAGCTTTATGTTGCTTAGTCGATGAAACTTGAGGTGTCACAAGTCGAGCAGTCACTCGTTCAGGCTTGGGGGCTGGGTCAGATTTTAATGCTTCTTCAATCGTTTTTCCAATCTGCAATTTTCCGAGTACTTTTTCTGCAGCCGTCCGACTAAATTCTTGATGGATTAACTCTCCATTTTGAAAAATGCCATAATGTGTCCCAAGACTGTTACTGCTAATTCTATTAATTTTAAAACTCATTCTTTAACTGACCTCATGAACACTTAATGCCGCCAGCACGCACGGTTTTGTAATGGTGGCGAAGCCGCAACGAAAAGTAGTCGCTGTGCCTGGCCTTGTTAGCTTTGTCCCGAAAGCAAATCATATAAATGCGCTTTGAATTCATCTGTATGAAAGCATTGTGTCGTAATGTCTAAATACTTATATGCTGCCTCTGATTTTTTTAGAAGCCGTTTATCCCTCGATACTACACACTTAAAATAGGACCCGTTAAATGCGTGACGACTATCAGCTAAGCGTGAACCTTTTTTGTACGTCCTCTTTGAGTCACTCCAGAAGCCGAATGTATCGATAAATGAAAACAAACTAACTAATTTACAGTTCCGTAGATGAGATTCTATATTTGCGCCCATTGACTCCCATACCTGGGAGAAGTGCTCTCGCATATTCTGCTCAGAGTAATCCAACATATCGTTAAGCGTTCTCGGAGGATCTATTTGTCCTTCTTCACGCTCATACTCGTAATTTGATAGCGCCGAGTTTATCTTGGTAATCGCTTCTTCAGCTGATAGGTTATTTAGGTCATCCGTTGACAGGCCATAAGCAGTTCTAGCCTCTAACTGCTGCTCGAAAGAAATAAAATTAGCAAAATCAGCTTCCCAATTTTGAGATAATGAAACTTCGTTTATTGTTTCATAAACCTGAGTAGTAGACTCAGTACGAAATTGAAGACTATTGATACTGTGTTCAAAATAAACATTACGGCTTAAGTCAGATAACAGCATCAGCCTAGATTCGTTTCTAGCTTGCCTTTCGTTGTCTGTAATTTCAGAAATTTGCTCTGCGGAAAATGGATAACAGTATGGTCCTTCATAAATGCTCCTCATGACTAGCCCAAGAAGATCGTTCTCGCGCCCATCGGCCATATCAATGATGACATTACTATCCAAGTAAACGGGAACTCTTTCCACGAAACCTCCTGGGGCTAACCAATTTAATAGTGCGCTCATCGCGCATATTTCCGACGACTTAACGCTCATTTATCTACTTTATATAGTTTTAACAAATTACTTAAGGTATTACTATCACTAAGTTTTCTAAAACTTTAAAGTAAGTTTAATAGAATAATACGCGTGCATTGTTCATATATTATTAGCATATGAGCAAAGAACAATTTGAACAATCAATTTACTTATATTTAGCCAACCTCAATGACCGGTTTTCGCTCAAAGCTCTTCATTCTGAATTAAAAGCTAACCAATAAAATCTGAGGGTTTCACGTTGAAAATCACTTAATATAATTGATTATTAATTCTAAGCTTTCATAAATTATGATTAAGATGATATGTTTAAAGACCTCTACTCTCACAGCGACTTTTTACTACATCGTTTTGATTCTTTTGTAACTTTGAAATTTTTTCTGCTCTAGTACATTCCCAAGCATCTACAGGATACATTTTATCCCACGCATTCATTAGCTGGCTTTGTGCTTTACTCATGCTGTATCGTTTATAGGTGTTCTCCATATACAGATAAGTACGCGCAATTTGCCCTCTAGCCATTTCAGGTGGCTCAGCTTTGCTGTCGTCAATCTTCATCGCACAACGTCCAAAATCGCTTTGAGCCGCTGGAAGCATAGTAAAGTTATGATTACTTCTCAGAGCATTCACGGCACCAATGGCCGGATAGAGGTTGAACATATCAGCTTGCATAAAACGGTATTCAGTATTTACTTTTTCTGCACATCTTCGACCCTTAAATGACTTCCCCTTACTATTTACACACTGCTTATGTCCATCTCGCCATTCGCTAAAAGTACGACCAAAGTTTTCTGCTGGAACAACATGCTCCCATTCAATTTTTTTTGCTCGTTTGACGTACTTTGTTGTAGAAAAACCCTTTGGTGCAGTTACTTTTTTATTAACGTCAAATGTCGCACCACAATAAAGTGTAATGCGGTGATTGTTATAAACCTGCTTTTCTAGAAGTCGTTTAGCTTTGCTAAATGAGTCAATTTCTTGGTTTGCTGAAGAGGCAGCAGAGAAGATAAGTGTTGCTAACAGTGAAATTGTGGATGCTTTCATTATGATTCTTGGTACCTATTTCAGTTTAAATATGTCACATATAATAAATGAATTAATAAGCTAGTTCTCACTTGTGGTGACTGATAATTTTAATTTTTAGAACTCAGATACTATGCCATTAAAATTTAATGGGAAAGCTATTTCCCAGTCTATGTATTGTCATTTTGATACTGTCCAGAGCACAGCACACCGAGCAAAAGAAATAAGAATATCCTTTTGTATTTTTTACGGTTTTGAGAACTCTCTCCTTTAGCGCCTCGAAAAGATGCGCACGGTTAGTGCATCTCGGCCGAAGCCTTGCTGCTTCGATTTGTTAAGTGTTAAAGGCACGATACTAAAAACTCTGGGTTGAAGTACAATTTTACCCGCCCCTTTCCAGATTCATATACCACTTTCTCCAAAAACTTTATAGGTTCTTTTTTACCTTCGAACTGAACCATAGCCTTGGAGAAAGCAGAGGCAGCCCTTTTTATGTCTCTGTATGGATTTTCCGACTCAATAAAAATTTCTTGCCACTCACTTGCAAAAATTGTTACTGGGTTGGAGATGCCAAACAAATAACTTAGAGGCTCTAATTTCGACAATGCTAATGTTCTCAAGCGCATGGCGCTGAGAGGCATATTATAGGAAGCATTAATTAATTTGTTAGGCATATTAATCATGGTAATACTTTTCTCCTGAAGTGAAATTTTTTATATCTTTTCACTTATCGAAACTAAAGTAACGACCATTTGACGCAATACCTTAATAACTCCATTAATATGCCGGTTAACAATGTTATGGGACAGATTAAGAGTCAAATCATCAAAACAAAAACAAGTTTAACTTTTCTATATCTGGTTATCGCTCAAAGCTGTCATTCTTCTTCTAAATTCCAACTTTAAGCTGATGAGAATATCAGCTAGGTGCTGTAAGCAAGTAGAAATATAGCCATGCACCATGATAACGATGATTATTTTACAGATCTAATGCCGTGGGGGGCTTAGCTAGACTTCGATTATAGCTAAGCTGTCTGTACACACTTCATCACTTTGAAGTAGGGGAGTCTGAGATTAAAATTCGCTTGTCGTAGTTGCTTACCTAATTAGCCTTCAAGCTTACTCCAAGAAAGTATCAATTTTCCTGAATTCACTAGGCGCTATACCCACTGATTTTTTAAACCGTTTAGAGAAATTAAATATATTAGGATACCCCACGTAAACGGCAATATGTGCAATAGGCCAGCGGGTATTTAATAATAAGTTTTTAGCCCGCTCTATTCGTAAATAAATAAGCTGTTGTATGGGGCTTTTACCAAATTGAGCTAGACATAAACGATGTAAATGCGGCGGTGAGTAATGTGCATACTCGCACATTTTCTTTATTGTCCAACCAAACTGTAAACGCTTATCTACCTCTTCAAATAAACCAATTAAACGATTATGCGCCGCCCCCTGAGAGTTGTTTTGTAACGTAGTATTTAAATAATGACTTAAAACAGGCGTTACGCTTTTGCGTAAGTTAGCGTTGGGTTCGCTGTATAAAAGCTCCATAGCAAGATGCAACGACTCAAGCTTTTGATCGGTTAATACCAATGCTTGCGCAAGGTTTAAATGCTTCCAACGTTTGGTGTTTGCAAGGTTTAACCAAATCACATCCCAATGTTCCCCATCTATTTTAACTTCAAAGCTTTGCTTAGCTGGTAACACAATAAGTGTATTGGCATTAAGCGTGTACTGCTCATTTTGTGTGGTTAATTTACCTTGCCCCGCAAGCGTATAAAAAAGCGTATGTTCTAAGGGGGCTGTACGTGCCACGCAATAACGCCCCAATAGGTTTGAACAACCTGCTAGCGCTATTTCTAGGTTTGGCATTTGTGCGAGCGTTTGTGAATCTATAAAGCGCTCTGTGCAGTGCGGGCCAATATCGAGTATATCTTTAATGTTGTAGCGCATAATACAATGATAGCTTTGGATAAATAAATGAGAGCTTTAAGCATAACCCCTGTGATTATTTTTAGCTATATTTAGCGCATTATAATTGCCCGCTTATGCAACAGGAATAAACATGACCTCTTTACAGCACATAATTAATCGTCGCGATTGGGAAAATCCAATTACAGTACAAGTTAATCAAGTAAAAGCACATAGCCCACTTAACGGCTTTAAAACAATTGAAGACGCCCGTGAAAATACACAGTCGCAGAAGAAAAGTTTAAACGGGCAGTGGGATTTTAAATTATTTGATAAGCCCGAAGCGGTCGATGAGTCGTTATTGTATGAGAAGATAAGTAAAGAGCTAAGCGGCGACTGGCAAAGTATTACTGTGCCTTCTAACTGGCAACTACACGGCTTTGATAAACCCATTTACTGTAATATTAAATACCCATTTGCAGTAAACCCGCCATTTGTACCAAGCGATAACCCTACTGGTTGTTACCGCACTGAATTTACAATCACACCTGAGCAGTTAACGCAGCGTAACCATATAATTTTTGAAGGCGTTAACTCGGCTTTTCATCTTTGGTGTAACGGGCAGTGGGTGGGGTATTCACAAGATAGCCGCTTACCGAGCGAATTTGATTTAAGTGAGCTTTTAGTTGTCGGTACTAACCGTATTGCCGTTATGGTTATTCGTTGGAGTGATGGCAGTTATTTAGAAGATCAGGATATGTGGTGGCTAAGCGGTATTTTTCGCGATGTTAACTTACTTACAAAACCGCAAAGCCAAATACGCGATGTGTTTATAACCCCCGATTTAGACGCTTGCTATCGCGATGCAACGCTACATATAAAAACTGCGATAAATGCGCCAAATAACTACCAAGTAGCAGTACAGATTTTTGATGGTAAAACATCACTGTGCGAGCCGAAAATTCAAAGCACTAACAATAAACGTGTTGATGAAAAAGGGGGGTGGAGCGATGTCGTATTTCAAACAATAGCAATACGAAGCCCTAAAAAGTGGACCGCCGAAACGCCGTACTTATATCGTTGCGTAGTAAGCCTGCTTGATGAACAAGGCAATACAGTCGACGTTGAAGCCTATAACATTGGTTTTAGAAAAGTAGAAATGCTTAACGGGCAGCTGTGTGTAAATGGCAAACCGTTACTTATACGGGGTGTTAACCGACACGAACATCACCCAGAAAACGGCCATGCTGTTAGCACTGCCGATATGATTGAAGATATTAAGCTGATGAAGCAAAATAACTTTAATGCCGTACGTACAGCTCATTACCCTAACCATCCACTTTTTTACGAGCTATGTGACGAGCTAGGTTTATACGTGGTTGATGAAGCGAATATAGAAACCCATGGCATGTTTCCTATGGGGCGTTTAGCAAGCGATCCGCTATGGGCAGGTGCATTTATGTCGCGTTATACGCAAATGGTTGAGCGCGATAAAAACCACGCCTCAATTATTATTTGGTCACTTGGAAACGAATGCGGGCACGGCGCAAATCATGATGCTATGTATGGCTGGTCAAAAAGCTTTGACCCTTCTCGCCCAGTGCAATACGAGGGCGGCGGTGCAAACACGACAGCTACCGATATTATTTGCCCAATGTACTCCCGTGTAGATACCGATATTAAAGACGATGCGGTACCTAAGTATTCAATTAAAAAATGGCTGAGCTTACCGGGTGAAACTCGTCCACTTATTTTATGTGAGTACGCCCATGCTATGGGTAATAGCTTAGGTAGCTTTGACGATTACTGGCAGGCATTTAGAGAATACCCACGGCTGCAAGGCGGCTTTATTTGGGATTGGGTAGATCAAGGTTTATCTAAAATTGACGAGAACGGCAAGCATTATTGGGCTTACGGCGGCGACTTTGGTGATGAACTAAACGACCGCCAGTTTTGTATAAACGGCTTATTGTTCCCGGATCGTACACCGCATCCTAGCCTATTTGAAGCTAAATACAGCCAGCAACATTTACAATTTACACTGCGCGAGCAAAATCAAAATCAAAACCAAAACCAATACAGCATTGATGTATTTAGCGATTACGTATTTAGGCACACCGATAACGAAAAACTCGTTTGGCAATTAATACAAAATGGCGTGTGTGTTGAGCAAGGCGAAATGGCACTTAATATTGCTCCGCAAAGTACGCACACTTTAACCATTAAAACTAAAACAGCGTTTGAGCATGGTGCGCAATATTACCTTAATTTAGATGTAGCACTAATTAACGACTCACACTTTGCAAACGCTAATCACGTTATGGATTCAGAACAGTTTAAGCTTATAAATAGTAATAATTTAAACAGTAAATCATTTGCATCAGCTACAGAGAAAAGCGTTATAAGTGTTAATGAAACCGACTCCCACCTAAGTATTGAAAACAATACATTTAAACTTGTTTTTAATCAACAATCAGGACTTATAGAGCAGTGGTTACAAGACGATACACAAGTTATTAGTAGCCCACTGGTTGATAACTTTTATCGTGCCCCACTTGATAACGACATTGGTGTAAGCGAAGTGGACAACCTAGACCCTAATGCATGGGAAGCACGCTGGTCGCGCGCAGGTATAGGGCAATGGCAGCGCACATGTAGCTCAATCAATGCTGTGCAATCAAGCGTTGATGTCCGTATTACTTGTGTATTTAATTACGAATTTAATGGCGTGCTACAAGCACAAACACAGTGGCTATATACGCTCAATAATACAGGTACTATTAGCTTAAATGTTGATGTGAACTTAAACGACACCCTACCACCAATGCCGCGAATAGGGTTAAGTACAACGATTAACAAGCAAAGCGATACAAAAGTAAACTGGCTAGGGTTAGGTCCTTTTGAAAACTACCCAGATCGTAAATCCGCTGCACGTTTTGGTTATTACAGCTTGAGCTTAAATGAGCTATATACACCGTATATATTCCCAACTGATAACGGTCTGCGTAGCGATTGCCAATTACTGAGCATTAATAACTTAATCGTGACTGGCGCGTTTTTGTTTGCCGCCAGTGAGTATTCGCAAAATATGCTAACGCAAGCTAAACACACTAACGAACTAATTGCTGATGATTGCATTCATGTACATATTGATCATCAACATATGGGTGTAGGTGGCGATGATTCGTGGAGTCCAAGTACCCATAAAGAGTATTTATTAGAGCAAAAAAATTATAATTACTCGCTTACACTTACTGGGGGGATTACAACTTAACCTGTTTACTTATCATAAATTCATAGTAAGTAGATTATGTTTATTCAGTAATTTAATTAAAAGGAAAGTATTTTGATTGCTAAAGAAAGAAATTCTTTACAGAGTATCCAGCTTAGTGATGGTGAGAACTTAATTGCAGAAATAATACCATTCGGCGCAATAGTAAAAAGTATTAAATTTAAAAAACAGGAGGTTACGCTTAGTGTAGATGATCTCCAATACTATGTTGAAAACCCTTTTTATTTAGGTGCCACTATTGGCCGGTATGCAAATCGGATTGAAGGGGGGTGCTTTAATTTATCAGGTACACAATATAAGTTAGCAAAAAACAATGGTCCAAATAGTTTGCACGGTGGCATAAAGGGTTTTAATAAAGTGCTTTGGGAAGTGAGCAAGCAAAGTGCTAATGAAGTAGAGCTTTATTATTGCTCTGCAGATGGCGAGGAAGGGTTTCCTGGTCAGCTGCAAGTTTGGCAAACCATTACCGCAAACAATGGTCAATTAGTCTTGAGTTTTAAAGCCGTCAGTAATAAAGAAACTCTAGTCAATTTTACTAATCATTGTTACTTCAACCTTGAAGGTAGCGACACTATTGAAAATCATTTATTACAAGTAAATGCCACGCACTTTTTACCTATTGATGAAAACAATATTCCAATCAGTGAGCCTATTCCTGTTGCTAAAAGCTGCTTTGATTTCACTCAATCTAAACTGGTGGGTAGCGCACTTGAACAAAGTCATCCGCAGTTAGACATAGCTTCTGGAATCGACCATTGCTATGTATATGAAGATGATAATAGCCTCAAGTTAATGGCTAGCTTAACATCCACTCTTACTAATATTAATTTAACGCTTTTTAGTACTCAGCCAGGTATGCAGCTTTACACTGCTAACTTTGTTGACTTACCTTTTAAAGCGCGCCAGGCATTGTGTTTAGAGGCGCAAAACTGGCCTGATGCACCAAATAAAAAGGGTTTTCCTAAAGCAAATTTATTGCCAGGTGAAACGTATGAACAAGTTATCATTTATGCATTTTCATAAAAACACACTGAATAATGTTAATTTAAATGAGTTAAAAGTTACTCAAAGTTAAGTGAAAGGTTGCGCTTTAAGTCAATTTAAAGTATTTATAGTATAAATACTATTTGAAGCAATTCAGACCACACGACAATAAAATGACTACACACAATCAGGAGTTTTTTAAAAATGGTAATTAACAATAAGTTATCGTTCAACAAGAAAACCGCACTCAGTATTGCTATCACAGGTATATTGGCAAGCGGAACTGTTGCGGCTCAAGGTGTTGAAAACGACACACCTACAGTCGCGAATAAAGATGTTGAAGTTATCGCAGTAACAGGTATTCGTAGTAGTTTGCGTTCATCGATGTTGGATAAAAAAGCATCTAATGTGGTAACCGATGGAATTAAAGCAGAAGATCTTGGTAAATTCCCTGATTTAAACGTAGCAGAATCTCTGCAACGTATTACAGGTGTAGCAATTGACCGGAGTGGTGGTGAAGGACAAGCGGTAACTATCCGTGGTTTTGGTCCACAATTTAATACTGTACTTGTTAATGGCCGTCAAATTGCAACAGACAGTGCAGGCCGTGAGTTTAATTTTGATGTATTAGCTGCGGATCAAATCACCGGTGCTGATATTTATAAAAGTAACACAGCAATACTTCAGGAAGGCGGTATTGGTGGCACTGTTAACGTAACTACAGCTCGCCCTTTTGACTTTGGTGGTTTGCATGTTTTAGGTTCAGTTAAAGGTATGTACGAAAGCCTTTCTGAAGAAGTCTCACCGTCAGCATCATTTTTGATAAGTAATACGTTTAATGATGACAAGCTAGGTGTTCTTTTTGCTATCACTAACCAACAACGTAAGCTTCAGAATAATCAAATACTAACAGCAGGTTGGCGCGGCGGCCAAACAATATCTAATCCACAAGATGGCGTATTGTTTGACAATGCATACATTCCACGCAACTGGGACCAAATAGTTGATGAGCAAGATCGTGAACGTACGAACGCAAGCTTAGTACTTCAATATGCGCCGTCGGAGGATGTCACAATCACTGTTGATGGTATGATTTCTAAATTTGAAGTCGATTCAACGGTACGAAGTTTAGCATCGTGGTTTGAACCTGATCGCGTTGGTAGCGCAACTATCGATCCAAAAACAGGCACGCTTTTGACCTTTACTCAAGAAGTTGGTTTAGGCGCACCTAGTGGTGACCCTGCAAGTGACTTTGTATCAAAAACAAGTAATTCACGCGATGTAACTAATAAAGCATTTGGTATTAACGTTGATTGGCAAGTAAACGATTCATTAAAAGCAAAATTTGATGTTTCTCGTTCAACGGCTGAAAACGACCGTGCCGGTAAGGATCGCTCTAACGTCGTAGGTATTATTAATAGCTATAACTTTGATGGTACAGGTAGTATACCAACAGTCCAACATGATGGTTTCGAAAACGGGGCATTACCAGATCCTAGTCTTGCACGCCTTCATATCAACGTAAAGGGTGATCAATTTACAGACGAAGATGAAATTACTGAAGTAAAGGCTGACTTCGAATATGTGCCCGATAAAGGTCCTGTTGAAAGAATTAATTTTGGTGCTTACCGTCAAGAGCGTGAAAAGTCGAGTTTCCAAATTTATGGAACTCAAAATTATTTTAGTGGGTATAGAGTTCCAGCACCACTTGATGCTATTGATTTTGAAGCCTACTCTGCTAGTAATTACTTCCCAGGTTTAATTGATACATTTTATAGCTATGACGGCGATAAGCTGGTTAGTTATTTAGCTGAACAAGGTTTTCCTATTGAGCCAACGCTACAAAATAACCGTTATACAATCAACGAAGATATCACTAGCTTATACATGGACTTTACACTTGGTTTTGACCTAGCTGATATGCCTGTAACTGTTAACTTAGGTGCACGTTATTCTGAAACTGACATTGATGTCGCAGCAGTACAAAGTTTTATCAGTGATGTAGTACCAACTCCTGATGCAACATTGTTTGCTAACGTATTTGGTCCAGCGACAAATATTGAACAAGGAACTAGTTACTCAAACTTACTACCATCTCTCAATGTGAAGCTTGAACTACAAGAAAATATGATACTACGCTTTGCTGCATACGATAGTATAACACGCCCAACCATGTCGCAGTTATCTCCTGCTACAACATTTAATGAGCCACGCCGTCAAAACTTAACAGCCAATGGTGGTAACCCTGCACTCAAACCATTCCAATCAGAAAACTGGGATATCTCTTATGAGTGGTATTATAACGATGCAAACTTATTTAGTTTTGCAGTGTTTAGTAAAGAAGTTGATGATTTCATAGTCACATTAACAGGTTCTGAAACTTATGAAATGGCTGACAGAACAGGTCCTGGCTTTGCATGTACTACATGTACAGGGCAAATCGATGATGAGCTAAATGGTAGTTCAGAAGTATACACTACCACTCGACCTCAAAATGGTGAGTCAGCGAAAGTAACAGGTTACGAATTTGGTGTAACTCATATGTTTGAAAGTGGCTTTGGCTTTATAGCTAATGCGACCGTAGTTAATAGCGATATTAGCGTTGGTGCTGACACTACACAAACATTCGCACTTGAAGGGTTAGGCGATTCACAAAATTTGGTGTTGTTTTATGAGCAAGATAACTGGCAAGCGCGAGTTGCATTTAACAACCGTGAAGGTTTCTTACGCTTAGTTGATAATGGATTTAATGGCGAACCTGTGAATGTTGAAACCTACGGGCAATGGGATATTAGCGCAAGCTATGATATCAACGAGAACTTTACTATTTTTGCAGAAGGGATCAACATTACTGAAGAAGAGTTAGTACAAACAGGTCGTTTTGCTAATCAAATTTATTCTATAGAAGATAATGGTTCGCGATACGCGTTTGGTATTCGAGGGTCGTTTTAACTAATAATAGAGGCAAGTACTTTGCCTCTGATTATTTTATTAGAGTGCTACATGTGCTAATGCCAATAAGTTTGGCTTAGCCATAGCGCCCAACCCTAAGAAATTACGTCTATACAGCAAATGCCCGTTAGGGCATTTGCTGTATAGACGTTACTAGAAAGCGTTCAAAGAGCAGTTCATTATGAATAAAACAATAAAAACAGTCGCGGTAATTGGTGGCGGTACAGCCGGATGGCTAAGTGCTGCAATTATAGCATCACATCACCAAAGTCAAAATGGTGATGGCTTAAAAGTGATGTTGGTTGAATCCTCAGATATTCCAACTATTGGCGTAGGTGAAGGTACTTGGCCCACGATGAAAAATACACTTCAGCAAATAGGTTTGCGTGAAGTTGATGTTTTTAAAGCCTGTAATGCCACTTTTAAACAAGGCGGGAAGTTTGTAAATTGGACCCATGGCAATAACGACTTCTATTACCATCCATTTACTGTACCACTAGGTTACGGACGTATAGATTTAGCTCCTTACTTAGATAACGTTGAAAACTATGCACAACAAACTAACTTCCAACATGATATTTGTGAAGAAAACCTAGCACCACGCAGTATTACACAAGGTGAATATCAAGGTGATTGTAACTATGCTTATCATTTCGATGCAGGTGCCTTTGCTGATTTATTAAAGCAGCACTGTAAAAATAACCTAGGTGTTGAGCATATTATTGGCACAGTTGATAAAGTAAAGCTTGATAATAGTGGAGAGATAAACGAGCTTACTCTGAAAGATAGTACTCATACTATAAACGCCGATTTATACATAGATTGCACTGGTTTTTCATCGCTGTTGTTAGGTCAAACGCTTAACGTACCATTTAAAAAAATAGACCATGTATTGTTTAACGACAGTGCACTTGCTATGAAAGTCCCTTACGGTGAAGATGATCAATCCATTGCTAGTCATACTATTGCTACCGCTCAAAATGCAGGTTGGATTTGGGATATAGGCTTAACAGACCGCCGTGGTGTAGGTCACGTATATTCAAGCAAATTTTTATCGGATGACGAAGCTGAGGAAAACTTACGGAACTATTTAGGCGATGCAGCGAAGGGCTTAACCGCTCGCAAAATAAGCTTTGAATCAGGGTATCGTGAGAAGTTTTGGCATAAAAACTGTGTTGCTATTGGTATGTCGGCAGGATTTGTAGAGCCACTTGAAGCAACCGCAATTATGTTAGTAGAGATTTCAGCTCGCTTCGTAGCAGAACACATGCCAACTGATACACAGGTCATGCCTATTATAGCTAAACGCTTTAACGAACAGATGGATTACCGTTGGCAGCGTATTATCGATTTTTTAAAACTGCATTACATGCTGTCTAAGCGTCCAGAACCTTATTGGCAAGCACATGTTAAACCTGAAACTATTCCACAAAGCTTACAAGAAGACCTGTTGGTTTGGGGAGGGCGCGGTCCACTTATTCAAGATTTCCATGGTTCATTAGAGTTATTCCCTGCTGCTAGTTATCAATATGTTTTGTATGGTATGGGTTTTAAGCCCGACTTTACTAAGCAAGCGTATTTATATACACAACATACGCAAGCAAAACAAATAATTGAACGTAACACTCAATTAACACAGCAGATGTTGCAAACTTTGCCGCCACACCGTGCTTACATAAACCAGTGGTTGGCAGCTAACTCAATTTAAGGATGTGTGAAGATGGCAATTAAAAAATTATCAAACACAGAACATCAAGCATTAAAAGTTAACCCTAATGCTGCGGCAATTTATGCATCAACCAAGCATTTACTTAATTTAAGAGCAACAGAAGTAGCTAAAGTAACGTGCGATCTTCCTGTGTTTTTTGCACGTAATGCACAAAATGGTAGCTATACAATTTCAGCCCTAACCAGTTTTAATGCTAATAAAAATTTATTAGTAAATAACACAAAATGGCACGCACTTTATACACCAATGTGTATGCAATCATATCCACTTTATTTATTAACACACGATGCTAATAGTAGTGATTACTTTGTTGCTATAGATGAAGAAAGCTCAGTAGTAAATATAGAGCAAGGTGAAGCGTTATTTGATAATAAAGGAACCCCAAGTTTATTTTTAAGCGCGCAGAAAAAACTACTCGAAGCTGATTTAAAAAACGATTATCTCACTTATAAATTTACACAAGAGTTAGTGCGTTTAGGGCTTATAAAGGATATTGATATTATTTTGCAGTTCGAACAAGGCGACCCTCAAACTATTCAAGGCTTGAGTACCGTTGACGAAGATAAGCTTCAAGCACTTGATCATGACACTATTGTTAACTTACATAAGCAAGGTTACTTAAATGTGTTAAATAGCATGTTAATTTCACTTTTTCAGCTTAACGCCTTAGTAAAAATTCATAATCAGCATCCAGAACTCAAGCCTTTAAAGCAAATTAAATTAGAGCTAAGTCGAGATGCGCACGCATTTTAGCGTGTCTGTTTTCACACACATATAAGAGACACACACATGTCAGATAACATTTTACAGTTAGTGGTTTTTGTTTTTGTCACCGCATTAATTGGTGGCCTTACTTATTGGAAATGTCGAGGTCAAAATCGCAATAACGGACAAAGCCAAACCAAAGAGTATTTTTTAGCGGGCGGTGGCCTTACTTGGATTTTTGTTGCAGGTTCGATCACATTAACTAATCTAAGTACCGATCAGCTTGTAGGTATGAATGGTAACCAAATGGCGTTACTAGTTTGGTGGGAATTAGCATCAATTATTGGCTTAATTATTTTAGCTAAAGTGTTTATTCCAGTTTATTACAAATACAATTGTACTACCACGACAGAGTTATTGGAAAAGCGCTATAACAACAAGCATATTCGCGCTGTTATTGGTGGGTTGTTCTTTTTAGGTAATGCACTTATTTATATGCCAGCGGTAATCTACTCTGGTGCGCTATTTATGCAAACCATGTTTAAAGTTGATATACCATTAATGTACATAGCAACCGCTTTTGCTATTATAGGTGCCATTTATGCCTTTTTTGGTGGGCTACGTGCAGTTGCTGTATCGGATACATACAACGGGCTACTCGTGCTAGGTATGGCAATACTAGTCGTGTTCTTAGCGCTTAACGCAATTGATTACGACTTTAGCGGTATTCCAGAAGAGCGCTTAACGTTAATTGGCGGGCCTGATTCGCCTATCCCTTGGCCAACGCTACTGACTGGTATGATATTCATTCAGATGTTTTACTGGGGAACTAATCAAACGATTACACAGCGCGCTATGGCAGCACCTAATGTCAAAGAAGCGCAAAAAGGGATATTTGCGGCAGCAGGTATTCGCCTTTTGATTGTTCCGGCAATCGTGGTATTACCGGGTATTATTTCGTTTAAGCTTTATGGTGATATTGGCGACGCCGCTTATGGTCGAATTGTGGGCGATGTAATACCTACATGGTTAACAGGTGTGTTTGCCGCAGCAATGGCTGCAGCAGTGCTTTCAACTTATAACAGTTTACTAAACTCATCTACGGCATTATATGTGTGTGATATTCACGAAGCATATTTTAATAAAGAACCAAGTGTTGTAAAGCTAAGTGGTTATGTAACATTGCTACTAACAAGCTTAACGCTTGTACTTGTGCCTATTTATCAACAGGCCGATAGCATCATTAATTTACTGCAACAATTGAATGGCCTGCTAAGCATGCCTATATTTTCTATTTTTGTTGTGGGCTTGCTATTTAAAAATGTTGATGCGCGAGCAGGTATTGCAGCTGTAATCTTAGGAGTTACTATGTACGGTATGCTGACCTTTAAAAACTCACCATTACATACTGATTTGCATTATATTCATGTAATGCCTATTACCTTAATTGTATGCGTAGCTTTTGCATTGATTGTAAATAAGGTTGTATTTGGCTTAACAGCTCAATGGGCTGGTAAGTCACCTGCAATTGAAGTTATTGGATCTGCTCAAGAGCAAAAATAAATTACCAATTGTTAAAGCTGACAAATCGGTCAAGGGGGTGCTCTGGCCGATTTTTACTTTTAGAAGCCTTATTAAGTACAGGAAAGTTTGTGATTTAGGTGCAATAGTCTATTAACAATTTATTTGTATGATATATACTATTATTAATTATTCCCATCTGATAGATTATGCCTTGAGCAACGATAGGCATATAAACTCAGGATATAACTAATATACCTTCATTATATTTACAACTCACACAATGGATAAAAGGATAGGAGAATCATGGCTGACACTAAATTATTTTATCGATTAGACAGTGCAAATTGCACTGTAATTTTCGACTGTCAAAGAAAAACACCTTCGTTACTATACTTTGGTAAAAAATTATCAGAGCAAACTACAGAAACTATGTTAGCTCAACTTGCTACCCGCCAAGAAGTGAAATGTGCTGTAGTTGAAGAAGCACCCATTTCCCTTTCACCATTATTAGGTGAAGGTTTTACTGGTGCACCAGGGCTTGAGTTAATAAATGATTCTATTGCTTGGTCAGTTGGTCCACAGCTTAAAGAAGTTCGCCAGCCTTTAAATTCAACAATTGAGTTTTTAAGTGTAGATACATTACGTGGTATTGAATTACTGCACAGTATTACGCTCGATAATGATACCGATGTATTGAGCGCGCATACTGTACTAACTAATTTAGGCGATTTGCCATTAAACGTTAACTTCTGTGCTGCACCAACATTTCCGTTACCAGATAGCATAAATAAAATTGTAAGCTTCGAGGGTCGTTGGGCGAATGAGTTTCAACGCCAATCAGTTGATTTAACACTAGGTAGTTTTGTACGTGAAAATCGTAAGGGTAAAACATCACACGACGTATTTCCTGGTTTATTAGTACATAGTGAAGGCGCAGGAGAGCAGCATGGCGAGTGTTATGGTTTCCACTTAGGTTGGAGTGGTAATAATAAATTGCGTGCAGAGTTATTACCCGAAGGGCGCCGTTACGTACAAATGGGTGAATTGCTATTACCTGGTGAACTTACTCTTTCTAAAGGCGAAACTTACCAAAGCCCTAATATTTATAGCTCATTCTCAAACAAGGGGTTTAGCGCGCTTTCTCGTAATTTTCACCGTTTTGTTAAAGCAAATCTACTTACTCAAGCACAACGTGAGAAAGCACGTCCGGTGCATTATAATACATGGGAAGGAATTTACTTCACCCATGATGTAGATACTCTTAAAGAGTTAGCTGACAAAGTTGCTCCATTAGGTGTTGAGCGCTTTGTACTTGATGATGGTTGGTTTAAAGGGCGTCATGACGACAATGCAGGACTTGGTGATTGGACTGTAGACTATGATGTGTATCCTGATGGTTTGTTGCCAATAATCGAGCATGTAAATGGCTTAGGTATGGAGTTTGGCCTTTGGTTTGAGCCTGAAATGGTAAACCCAGATAGTGACCTTTACCGTGCTCACCCTGATTGGGTGTTAGGCTCAGAAAATAATGAGCAATTAAGCTTCAGAAATCAATTCGTGCTTGATTTAACTCGTACAGAAGTTATTGAGTACTTATACACAGCAATCCACGATATCTTAGTTGAGTACCCAGCGATAAAGTATATTAAGTGGGATATGAACCGTGATATTAACCATGCAGGTAACTTTTCAGGAAAACCTGCGGTGCATCAACAAACACTTGCACTTTATCGTTTAATTGACCGTATTAAAGCCGCGCATCCTGGGCTTGAAATAGAAAGCTGTTCATCAGGTGGTGCCCGTGTAGATTACGGCGTACTTGCACATACAGACCGTGTATGGACGTCAGATTCTAACGATGCGCTTGATCGCCTTGAAATTCAGCGTGGTTGTTCGTTCTTCTTCCCATCGTCGGTAATGGGGGCTCATGTAGGTCCTCGGGATTGTCACATTACAGGGCGTAACGTAAGTATTGAAATGCGTGCTGCTGTATCAATGTTTGGTCATATGGGCATTGAAATGGACCCACGTGAATTAACTGATCACGAATACAGCGCACTTAAAGCAGCTATTTCTCTACATAAAGAGCATCGTGACTTTATTCATGCTGCAGATTTATACCGCCTTGATAGCGACGATTTATCAATTAACTTTGGTTTAATCGATGAGCGAAAATCAAAAGCATTATTTGCTTATAACAGCGTGCGCGAAACACCGCGTACAGCGCCTAATAAGCTTCGCTTTGTTGGCCTAGATGCTGATGCGCAGTACACACTTAGCTTAGTATGGCCTGTTAAATTTGAAGAGTATCGTCCATCTTCTATTGCTGCGGTAAATGGACAGAAATTCACAGGTGAAGCGTTAATGCAATTTGGTCTACAAATGCCAATATCATTTCCACAAACATCACTTGTTTTTGAACTTAATAAAATTTAAAGTTTAAAGAAAAAGTAGCAAAAGGGAGCAAGTAAGCTCCCTTTTTAAAGCCTTCAAAATATTAAACTAATCTAGATTCAATTAATTCAAGGGCTTCTTCTAAAATTGTTTCTACTGCTTTTTTAGCTCGTTCAGGGTTGCGTGATTTAATGGTATTTAAAATATCTGCATGTTTTGCTACATCAGCACCAGGCACGCCTTTTATATGATTTGTATAACGAATGCTTACGCGTAAAGCTGTACTGATAAACTCAGTTAACTGTACAAAAAATCGATTATTACTGGCAACTAATATACTAGTATGAAAAGCAATATCTGCTTCCAGCGTATCATCCAATCCTTTGTCAGCATCTGCCATACGCGCTAATGCATTATCAATTTCTGCGAGTTGCTCAGCTGTGGCACTTATAGCTGCAAGGGCTGCAGCCTGTGGCTCAAGCGCTACACGTACTTGGGTGAATTCTTTTAACAATGAAAGTGACGGGTTACTGCTTAGAATCCAGCGTAATACATCAGTATCAAACATATTCCAGCTACTTTCAGGTAGAACACGAATACCTTGTTTAGGACGAGAAGATATTAACCCTTTAGCTGAGAGCATTTTTACCGCTTCTCGAGTTGCGCTGCGGCTTACATCGTATTTAATACATAAGTCAGCTTCAGAAGGCAGCCCTTCATTTATAGGGTAAATACCACGCACAATAGCAAACCCTAGATCGTGAGCGAGTTGTTGCGTTAAATTTTGACGAGGTTGGCTTTTCATTACGCAGAATTCCGAGTTGAGATATTACTTTATTATATAGCATATATCATATTAATGTACGTATAGATATGCTATAAACTTTTATTAGTAAATGTTTAACACAGTGATAAAAGCTCTGCTTGGTTCATTATAGATTTATTATGGTGTTAAATAGGAGTGAATATACACTGTATGGAGAATCTAATTTGAACACCTTAACCCAATATCATAGCCTTAGAGGTAAAGTTATCTTTATTACTGGCGGTGCTTCAGGCATCGGAAAGGCAATGGTTGAATCGTTTGCTAAGCAGGATGCTAAAGTGGCATTTATAGATATAGACGATGACTCCGCACGAGTGCTTATTAACAGCCTCCCAGAGGCTAATTTATGGTATAGACAAGTCGATGTAACAGACTCATATGCTCTGCAAAAGTCACTAGTTGATGCGAGTTTAGTTCTTGGTAATATTAATGTACTAGTTAATAACGTAGCAAACGATCGTCGCCAAGCAAGTGAAGAAGTTACAGTTAATGATTGGGAACAATGCTTACAAATAAATTTAAATCCAGCCTTTTTTGCCTCTCAAGTCGCAATGTCTTTTATGCAAAAAGAGAACTCAGGTAGCATAATAAATTTTAGCTCTATTAACGCTATTATGGGGCAACCCCAAATGGCAGGCTATGTAACCGCTAAAGCGGGTATCATAGGAATGACTAAAGCATTAGCTCGAGATTATGGTGAATTTGGTATTCGAGTAAACGCTATTTTACCTGGTTGGGTCGCCACAAAGCGGCAACTAGCAAGCTGGTTTACTGAGGAAGAACAAGTAAAATGGATGGCAGCTATGGCATTAAAAAAATTAGTTACACCTGAGGATGTTGCAAATTTAGCACTATTTTTAGCTGCAGATGAAAGTAGTATGATCACCGGGCAAAGTATTAAAATTGACGGCGGGAGGCTTTAAAACTTGACTGCTTCACCATCTTTTATTGCTGTTGACTGGGGAACGAGCCATTTACGTGCTTATTTATGTGAAGTGCAAACGCAATCAACATTTAAGTTATTAGCGCAACGCGACGGACCCGGCGTAGTAAAAGCTAGCCAACACTTTGGGCAAACCTTAGTTGATACAGTTGGTGACTGGGAGCAAGAGTATGGCAGTTTACCTATTTATATTTCAGGGCAGATCACCTCGAATATTGGCTGGCATGTAACGCCTTATTTAGAGTGTCCAATTAACCCTGAAGAGTTACTTAATTTAGCAGTGAGCTTTAGTTATGCAGGACTTACTATAAAGGCGTTACCTGGTACAAAGTGCATGCTGAAAAATAATTTATTTGACGTAATGCGTGGTGAAGAACTTCAAATTCTGGGGTTTTTAAAAGAAAACCCCGAATACCAGCATGTTAAAGTGCTACTTTGTTTGCCGGGTACCCATACAAAGTGGGTGTTATTAGACCGCGGTGAAATAATATGCTTTAAAACAGCAATGACCGGTGAATTATACGATTTATTATGTAATCAAAGTGTTTTAATTCCTAACGATTGCGCAAAAGGAGAGTTTGACTGGGAATCATTTGAACAAGGTTGTGAGCTTACTTTAGGTAGTGATAACGGGAACTTGGCGCATGGTATTTTTAGTGTGCGTACTCGTCAACTTTCAAAGGATTTAACTCCAGTACAAGCAAAAGCATATTTATCGGGCGTCTTAATTGGCAGCGATGTAAGAGCATCTCGCCATGCTAGCGAATGGCAATTATTAAGTGATACGCAAGTAGTAGTTATTGGTACAGAGCAACTTAATAAATGTTTTATTACAGCACTGAAGCAAATCGGTGTTAAGAGTATTGGGGTTGATGTTAAAGCAGCGACGCTTAGTGGCTTTAATTATTTATTTAATTTAGAGATGAAAGAATAGCCCCTCTATTATGAGGGGCTATATGACTGCATGTTATTAAGCACTTTTAGCTGACTTGTTGTACTCAATATAGTGATTAAGAGTAGTAATTTGTTCAGGATTGAAACGTAGTCCTAGCTTTGTGCGTCGCCACAATATGTCGCTTGTACTATTAGCCCATTCATAATTCAATAGATAATCCACTTCTGCCGCATATAAATTATGACCGAAGTTTTGACCTAAATCACTCAACTGCTTTGTGCTACCTAAAACATTTACAGCACGCGTACCATAAGTACGTATCAAACGATTTAAGAGTACCTCTGGTAACCACTTATAGCTTGATTTTAATTGTTTTTTAAGTGTTTTTACAGAGCTAAAATCACCACCGGGCAAAACATTATGTTTCGTCCATGGTTTGCCTATTTGCGGATAAAAGCTTTCAAGCTTATTAATTGCAGCTTCTGCAAGTTTTCGATAAGTGGTAATTTTACCGCCAAATACACTCAGTAACGGCGTGCGCTGACCGTCACTTGAAAGTTCTAATTTATAGTCCCGAGTAACAGCCTGTGCATTAACCGACTCGTCATCAAGTAATGGCCTTACCCCAGAAAAGGTATGTACTATATCTTCACGTTTAATAAGCTTTTTAAAGTAGTTATTAGTAATATCGATAAGATAATCGATTTCTTCGTCACTTATTTTTACATCCTGTGCAGCACCATTATATTCAACATCGGTAGTACCAATTAGAGAATAATCATCCTCAAACGGCAACACAAACACAATGCGATTATCTTTATTTTGTAAAATATAAGCATGTGATTCATCATGAATACGCGGTACAACAATATGACTGCCCTTTACAAGGCGAATATTTTGTGGCGATTTCTCTTCAAGTGTTTCATCAAACAGTTTAGCCACCCAAGGACCTGCTGCATTTACAATACCTTTAACTGAAATATCATAGTGCAGTTTAGTGTCTTGCTGTTCTAGGGTTACTTGCCATGTGTCTTGCTCGCGGCGCGCTTTCACGCATTTTGTTTGCGTGGCAATAACAGCGCCTCTTTCTTGAGCGGCTAATGCATTTAAAATGACTAAACGAGAGTCATCAACCCATCCATCTGCATATTCAAAGCCTTTAGTGATTGAAGGCTCCAATACACTATGTTTGCCAAATTTGATACTTTTAGACGCAGGTAAGGTAATCCGTTTAGCTAAGTTGTCGTACATAAAAAGACCAACCCGAATCATCCAAGCAGGGCGCAGATGTTTCTGATGTGGCAATCTAAAAGTAAGCGGCCACATAATGTGAGGAGCATTTTTTAGAAGTACTTCACGCTCAGCTAGCGCTTCTTTTACTAATCTAAACTCGTAATGCTCTAGGTAGCGTAGTCCACCATGGATCAGCTTGGAGCTATTTGAAGATGTTGCAGAAGCTAAATCAGACTGTTCGCACAAAAGTACTTTAAGCCCTCTTCCTGCAGCATCAGCTGCTATGCCAGTGCCGTTTACGCCACCACCGATGACGAGTAAGTCATATTCATTATCTGCTAATTTCACCGATCACCTTCTATTTATTATATGAAAACATTGAATTTACTGGTCACAACTATCATTAGTTAAGCAAACTTGAGCAACACAGTGCTGCCATTTTGCATATAGATCGTTACGTTCGTCGACGCTCATTGTTGGTTCGAAACGGTGATCACATGTCCACATTTTAGATAATTGCTCTGTTGACTCGTAAACCCCTGCTTGAAGACCTGCTAAGTAAGCGACACCTAGAGAAGTTGTTTCGGTTACTGTAGGACGCTCAACTGTCGCACCTAAAATATTTGATAAAAACGCCATTGCCCAATTATTTTTAACCATACCACCATCAACACGCAGTACACTTGGGCGCAAACCATCACGCTCCATCGCCTTTTGTAAATCTTTAGTTTGATAACCTACCGATTGCAACGCTGCGGCAACGATGGTGCTAATACCTGAGTCACGTGTGAGGCCTAAAATAGCGCCACGCGCATTAGGATCCCAATACGGAGCGCCAAGCCCTGTGAACGAAGGAACTAGGAATACGCCATGATCCAGTGGTACATCTTTTACTATCGACTCACTTTCACCAGCATGGCTTAGTAGTTTCAAGCCTTCAACAATCCACTGCATGGTTGCGCCAGCCATAAAAATACTGCCTTCAATAGCATAAGTTGGTTTGCCATTTAAGCGATATGCAACAGTGGTTAACAAACGATTTTCAGAAGTAAGTGCTTTTTCACCGGTATTAAGCATGAGAAAGCAACCTGTACCATAGGTGCTTTTTGCCATCCCTTGTTCGAAGCATGCATGACCTACAAGTGCGGCTTGTTGGTCACCTGCAATACCACAGATACGGATTGGCGAACCAAAAATATTATCACTCGTTGAACCAAATTCATCTGCAGAGTCCATCACTTCTGGCAGCATAGATTCTGGAACCTCAAATAAATCGAGTAATTCTGGATCCCACTGTTGAGTATGGATATTAAATAACATGGTGCGCGATGCATTCGTTGCATCAGTACGGTGTTCTTTCCCACCGGTTAGGTGCCAAAGTAAATAAGTATCAACTGTCCCAAAAGCAAGCTCGCCGGCAAGCGCTTGTTCGCGAGCACCTTCCACGTTATCTAAAATCCAACGGATTTTAGTGGCGGAAAAGTACGGGTCGAGTATCAAGCCTGTTTTGTCGCTTATAGTTTGGCAAAAATCATCTGTACTTAAGCTTTCGCAGTAATCACTGGTGCGGCGATCTTGCCAAACAATCGCATTGTAAATAGGTTTTCCTGTTTTTTATTCCACACCAAGGTAGTTTCGCGTTGATTGGTTATACCAATGGCAATAACTTCTTCAGGCTTCACATTGTTTTTAGTTAACACTTCACGGCTAGTACTAAGCACTGTTTGCCAAATATCGTAAGGGTCGTGTTCTACCCAACCATTTTTTGGAAAGTGCTGAGAAAACCCTTGTTGTGCTGTACCAAAAACGTCAGCATCCTTTGTAAACAAAATGGCCCGAGAGCTTGTGGTTCCTTGATCAATCGATAGTATGTATTTAGACATAATTATTAATATTATTTATCTTATTTATCTTATATATAACTAGATTGCCTTTAACGCTAGCTAATGGCAATGGTTTTTCTTAAAATATTTGTATAAAAGTAAAATATGCTTGTTTTTAAAGATAAGTTTCTTATATAAAAGCTGTTTTACTTTAGAGGATTTTTAAGTGTGAACACGACTATTTAAACAAAAAGCAGCTTTGAATTTTCACTACTTACTGTGAGGACTTGTTTGTTGCCAGTCCATACCGGTAGAAAAGCGATTATCAAACCCACGCCACTGTGGCAGTGGCTTGCCATCAACAACAGCTTGGTCGCCGCTTTGTGGTAAATCTAAGTATTTACATTCGCTGGCGATACCTTTTACGTGGCAATCCATCATAGCAAGTACAAAGTGTTTATTGATTTCGTTTAGCGTGCGCATAGACCACGATGGCTCGTAGTAATGACCTATATCTAACTCACTGCTACTTTGTGCAATAGCTGGAGCTGGGTGCGGTGCAATATTATGGCGTGCATTTTTGTAAGTAAGCATGTACTTATTTTCGCTGCCCGTTTGGTTATAAAGGCTTTTAATACCTTCATACCCAGATATATCATCTAAACTACCGGATATATAAAGCGAAGGTACTTTAATATTTCCCATCGCTTTGGCATCAAATATATCGTGCTGTCCGCCCCAAGGCGCAAAGGCCACCATCGCTTTTATACGTGGGTCTACTTTTGGATTTTGGTATTGCCCACCAGCACAGCTGTTTAGTAATTGTTGTACTTTTTTAATTTGAGCTGGGTCTTTCATACCCGTAAACATAGCCGTAGTTTGCTCATTAAAAGCATAACAACCACCAATAGTATTTACCGCGCCATAGCCACCCATTGAGTAACCAATTACGCCAGCGTTTTTGCTATCTACTTGCTTGCTTGCAAAGTTTTTTTGCTCGTTAAAGTAATTAATAACAAATTGCTGATCGCGCGAGCGATTTATAAGCGTGCTAAAAAAGCCCGAAAATGGTGCGTTTTTAAAATCAATATCAGCATTGGTTGAGTCGGTATGATCAATTGCTACAACAATGTAGCCATTCGAGGCTAAATGCTCACCAAGGTAGTACATAATGGTGCGATAGCCAGTATAGCCGTGAGAAAGCACAATAACAGGGTAATGCTCTTTATTATTAATGGCTACATCGCGCATAGCATCGGCTTGCAGAGTAAATTTTTTACCTGAGCGAGTTTGATCGGTGTAGCTGGTAAGTGGCGTTTGTGCTGTATTTGCAGCCGGATACCATACCTCGACTTTTAGAGGACGATCATTTTTACGTTGTGTAGCTGGGTCAAATTGCTCAGGGTTAACTAAATCAAGTGTTTGCACTCCTACACTATAGCTACCTTTGGCTGCAAGCTCTGGGAGTACTTCGCTAGTGATTGGAGGATATAGTTGCTCTGGTTTATTAGACTCAGCAAAGGTTACACTGGCAGATAAACTACACGTAGCGAATAATATAGCTTTTGAAAGCGCTTTGAGTGCGTGTGTCATTGTGTGTCCTTGTTGTGTGTTTTTATTTTGTTAGTTCAGCCGACTCAATAGCGTAGTTATATTTCAGTTGCCATTGTGCCCGTAAGGTATCCATTATGTTCATAACTCGTAAGCAAGTACTTAGTGGTAACACGCTGCTTTGCGTCTGTTTTTGTAATATACACTGCGTAACATGTGCAATTTCAAACTTAAAGTTTTCATCATCACTAAAGCCGTATTCAAAGTGTTGCGAGTCTTGGCCATATATATGGAGTTCTATAGATTGTGCGCCTACAAATTCAGGAATGCGAATGAAGCCAAGCTCACCATTAATACATGCCTCAGTTGGGCCGCTTTGTTGGAGTGCACTAGCAAGAGATGCAAACTGCCCGTTACCGTAATCAACTATAGCAGTGCTTCGCTCATCAACACCGGTTATGCTTTTGTGTACAAAAGATTTGATTTGTTCTGGGGCTTTATTAAATACCACATCAGCAATAGAAATAGGGTAAATACCTAAATCTAGCAGGGCGCCACCCGCTGTTGTAGGGTTCATTAAACGATGCGTGCTTGCAAAGCTGCCAGGTAAGCTAAAGTTCGCATTCACGCTATGTACATTACCAATAATATCTTCGCTTAGGAGTTGCTGTAATTTTACTATTGCCGGTAAAAAACGCATCCAAACGCCTTCCATTAAAAAGCAATTTTTCTGCTTTGCAAGCTCGGTGAGGCTTTCCAATTGCTGAGCATTAACAGTAATTGGTTTTTCGCTTAGTACATGCTTATTGTGTGTTAAGCACTGCGCTATCGTTTTAAAATGTTGCTCATGCGTATTAGCAATATATATAGCGTCTATATTTGGGCATTGCATAAGAGCTTGATAGCTTTCATAACCTTTAATATTGTACGGTGTTGAAAATTCTCTTGCGCGCTGCTTACTCGTTGATGCAGCGCCAATAAGCTGAGCATCGCTGCAATGCGCAATGCTTTTAGCAAAGGTGTGAGCTATATTGCCACACCCAATAATTCCCCAATTAACCTTTGCCATGCTTATTCCTTAATAGTGTTTAAAAAGACGTAACTTGTAACCCTGAACCCGGTGAACATACGTAAATATCGGCATTTAAGTTAAAACGTTCAAAGTAGTGCTGCTCAACGGCAGCTTTAATAAGGGGAACTTCCGCATCACGACATAAACATACAATAGCACCACCAAAGCCGCCGCCGGTCATACGAACTGCACCACGATCTCCCATGGCTTCTTTACAAATCTCTACTAGGCCATCGGTAGCTGGTACTGTTACTTCAAAGTAATGCTTAAGTGACTGGTGCGATGCAGCCATTAGTTCACGTAATGCGTCAATATCGTTATTTTGTAGCGCAATAGTAGCGGCAATTACACGCTCGTTTTCACTAATAACATGGTGCGCACGTTTGTATTCGTTTTCACTTAAGGCACCTTTCGTTGCTTCAAGCAAAGGCATAGTGGCTTTGCGAAGCGTAGCTACATTCATTTTTTCAGCTGCTTGCTCACAGTCAACACGACGCTGGTTATACTCGCTATCCACCAGCTTACGTGGGTAGTTAGAGTTAACAATAACAATATTTAAATCATCCGGTACTTTTACTGACTCAGTTGCTAAGTTTTCACAATCAATTAAAAGGGCATGGCCGCTTTCGCCTTTTGCCGAAATAAGCTGATCCATAATGCCTGATTGACAATGCATAAAGTCGTTCTCGGCTTCCTGACCCAGCAATGCAATTTTTTCTTCACTTAAACCAAGCTGTGCAATATGGTTAAACATACCACCTATAGCTACCTCTAATGCAGCTGAAGACGATAAGCCACTGCCTTGTGGTAAATTACTGTCGATAAGCAAATCGGCGCCGCGTAAAGTATGGCCTGCGCGCTTCAATACAAATGACACGGCACGAATATAGTTACCCCATTGCGATTGTCCTTCGCTGATAGCTTCATCAACACTAAAGCTGTCTTTTTCGCCTGGATAACTTAACGAATGTACGGTAATAATATTGTCGTCACGCTCTTTAAACATAACTTGAGTACGAAACTCTAAAGAACACGGAAATACAAAGCCATCGTTGTAATCGGTAAATTCACCAATTAGGTTTACACGTCCGGGTGCTGCAGCAACACCTTGAGCAGGTGCACCGTACAGTAATAGAAATTGTTGTTGAAAATTGTTAAGCGTCATCGGTGTTTCCTGCTGTATGTTTATAATGTTTGGTAGTGGTTGCTTTTAGAATAGAAGCCGCAGTTTCTGCGCTTAAATCACGCTGACTTTCGCCTAGCATTTCATAGCCTACCATGTGCTTTTTAACGGTAGATGAGCGAAGGAGTGGCGGGTAAAAATGTGCATGTAAACGCCAATGCTGCTCATCTGAATCACGATTAGCCGGTGCGTTATGCCAGCCCATTGAGTATGGAAAACTACAATTAAATATATTGTCGTACTTAGTGGTTAATACTTTTATTGCTTGTGCGAGTGTATTTATTTGTATATCGTTCAGCTGGCTAAAATTTTGAATATTATCTTTAGTTAATAGTATTGTTTCAAACGGCCAAGCAGCCCAAAACGGGACAACAACAAGCCAGTGTGCGTTTTCAAATACCACACGTGTTTTATCTGTTTGTTCTTTTTGTACGTAATCGGCAAGCATTGCGCTGCCATGCTTTTTATAATAGGCAAGTTGCTGTGTATCTTCTGCTTCTATTTCGGTAGATGAGTGCGAATGAGCCCATATTTGGCCGTGTGGATGAGGTTGCGAGCACCCCATGATTTCACCTTTGTTTTCAAAAACGTGTACACATTCATAGTGCTGTGCAAGTTCAGTGTAGTTTTCTTTCCAGGTTTTTACTACTTCATACAGGGCGTCGAGCTCTAGCTCAGGTAATGTTTTGTTATGCTCTGGCGAAAAGCAAATTACACGGCATTCGCCGCTTGCTTCATCGGCAATAAATAAATCGCTGTCTGACTCTAAGCTTTGAGATTGATCGCTGGCATTAGGTGTCAGTGCGCCAAAATCATTTTTAAATACATGTGTGTATTCGTAATCTGGATTGCTGTCGCCATTTGCACGGGTGTTACCTGGGCAAAGTGGGCAGCTTTCATCGTGCTTAGGCAGTACGCTTTCATTTACTGCTTCTGTTGCGCCTAACCATGGGCGGTTATTACGATGCGGTGACACTAACACCCAACGACCCGTTAGTGGGTTTTTACGTCTGTGAGTACTTTCTAATAAAGCCATGTTAACTCTCCAACCCACGAGGATAATTAGTTTGCCAGCGCCATGTATCGTTGGTCATATCGCTAAGTGTTAGTTCTGCGTGCCAGTTAAGTGTATTTTTCGCTTTTGTGGCATCGGCGTAGTTGCAGGCAATATCGCCTGCTCGGCGCGGTGCACTCTTATACGGAATATCTTTATTGGCTGATGCACTAAATGCCTTAATCATATCAAGCACTGAATAACCTTGGCCTGTGCCTAGGTTGTAAGCATGAAAGGCGGTATCTGTTTTATGCTGCATAAATGCCGCTACATGGCCTTTAGCTAAATCTAAAACGTGAATATAGTCGCGCACGCCTGTGCCATCTTCGGTGTCGTAGTCGTCACCAAAAATATTAACCACGTCGCGTTTACCTACCGCCGTTTGAGCAATAAAGGGCATTAAGTTATTAGGAATACCATTAGGGCTTTCACCTAATAAACCACTTGGATGCGCACCTACTGGGTTAAAGTAACGCAGCGCTATGCCCATAAATTTACTATTGGCATTACATACGTCTTGCATGGCTTGCTCAACCATGACTTTGGTCCAGCCATATGGGTTTGTTGCGCGTATAGGGTGTTTTTCGTCAATAGGGAGGTAATCTGGTTCGCCATACACTGTAGCTGATGAGCTAAATATAATATGGTTAACTCCTTCATCTTGCATGTTTTGTAACATGCTTAATGTGCCCGAAACGTTATTTTGGTAATAACGCAATGGTTGTTCGGTTGATTCACCTACCGCTTTTAGTGCTGCAAAGTGAAATACAGCCTCAGCTTTAGTATGTTTAAGCGCAAGTTTAAATTGTTGCTCGTCTTGAATATCACCTAGAATAAATTCAAAGCGAGTGCCAGTAATCTTTTCGAGCTGGTCAAGTACCCGAGGGCTAGCATTAGACAGGTTGTCGTAAATAACAGGTGTAATACCCGCATCATGTAATGCAACGCATGTGTGGCTACCTATATACCCCATACCACCAGTAACTAAAACTCTCATACATATATCCAGTACTATTTATATTATAAATAGTACTATTTAAGCTGTGCAAAAACAATAGCCAAAAATACATTCGATTCGGTATAAAAAATAGATAACCCACTGGCGCCTACTTATTAAAATGACCCTTTTAGAAAGTAGAGCCTGTGATATAATAAATATCGAGTCAACACCATCAGAATTTAAAATTAGAAGCTGTAATTTAGGTGTGATACTGGGCAAAATAAACACAGATAATATGTCCGTACTTCATTATGTAGGGTTGTTCTAAACACACAAACTTAAACTAAGTATGGAGCAAAAGCACAAAGTTACTTTGAGGCATCAAAAAATGCACGAACAAAACAAAGATGAAAATACCGAAGTCACATTTCTCCCTGCAGAGCGTACTTTTGAAGTGTTAAGTGCGGAGGCTGCTGGCACTGGTGTAAATGGTATTGAAAAAAATCCTGCTGTTTCATACTTAATGGGCTTAAGGGCTGAAAGTAGCCGGCTAGCCATGAGGTCGTTTTTAAACAACATAGCTAAAATGATGGGCTATCATGATTTAAGAACCTGTCCTTGGGGTATGCTTGAGCGGCACCATGTACAGGCAGTTTTGACCATGCTCACTGATGCGGGAAAAGCACCGGCCACTATAAATAATTACTTGGCGGCAATAAAAGGTGTAGCCGTAGAGGCATGGACACTTAAGCTTATTAGCACCGATACTTACCAACATATCAAGTTAGTTAAGTCGGTTAGAGGGTCAAGAATACCTAAAGGTAGAGCCCTGGCCCCTGCTGAAGTTAAGAAATTATTTTTCACATGTGAAAGTGATAAGTCTGCTATTGGGGTTAGAGATAACGCTATTTTATCTGTTTTAGTCGGGTGCGGATTACGAAGAGCTGAAGTTGTATCCCTTGATTTTTCTCATTATAACCGGCATAACCGCTCGCTAAAAGTGCTAGGTAAAGGTAATAAAGAGCGCATGGCCTACTTGCCAGATGGCGCATTTCAAAGGCTTGAAAGCTGGATTGAGGAAGTGCGAAGTGATATTCCAGGGCCACTATTTAGTCGTGTTCGTAGATACGATGATGTTACCTCAGAGCGCATGACTAGCCAGGCAATTTACCATATTTTAAACAGTAGATCTGTCGAGGCCGGTATAGAAAAGTGTGCCCCGCATGACCTAAGAAGGACATTCGCTTCGTCAATGCTAGAGAACGGCGAAGATCTAATTACAGTTAAAGATGCAATGGGCCATGCAAGCTTAGCAACAACGCAAAAATATGACTTTAGGGGTGATGAACGCCTAAGAGCAGCGAGTAAACGCTTAGATATTTAGGGGGAAGAATGTCACAACAGAACAATTTTGGTGAAGCACTTACATTTTATGCTGATAGGCATCCAGAACCATTAAAGCGCACAGCTATGAACGTTCAGTACACATCTAGTCGGCTTGGTTTGCAGACGTTAAGTATTGAAATGACCACCATTAACTCCCCTGGAGAATCACCAGACTGGACAAATAAAACAATAATTCAGCTGACTAAAAGCGAGTTAACCGGGTTGTGCGGCGTGTTATTTGGCTTGAAAAGCGAAGTAAAAGCTTCATTTCATGGCGAGAATAAAAACAAAGGGATTGCAGTGTATAACAATGGGGCACAGGGGGCTGCTGTCACTATTTCAGTAGCTGGCCGACATTTACATCACTTTTTATCACCCGAAGATAGACTTGAATTAGGTGTTTTTACTTTACGCAGATTGTCGGACGCGTGGAAAGTTACACCATCTGATACCTTAGCAATATTACGTCAAAATGAGTTGATAAGAAGGAGCCAATAATAATTTAAGTGATTATAATAATGATGGATTAATCTAAAGTTGAAATGTTAAGGGGGTATCGGGGTGAGCTATTAGAGCTAAAAATGTATATAAAAGCTTTTGCTGGGGCTCAAAATCATTTAAGAAACTACCCTGACACAGAATTTTGAACGCCCTCTTACTTGATGAATATTGTGCTGGCCGTGGACTTCCAGCCTTTCATTATGTAGTGGTGTAACAGGGCAACATGGATTGAACAAAGTATAAAACTGAGACAAACAAGCTTAGAACTTTCTGGGCTAGTTTAGCGGCTGCTAAGTGCCAGTGTAGGTCAGATAAGCGTGACTCGTTTCTGCCCCAAGACGTGTTAACGTAATTACTCTATAGGTCGGCTTTGAGCGATAACCGGTCATTGAGGTTGGCTAAACACAAGAGTTAGTTGATTGGTTAAACTACTCTTTGCGCATATATTCATGAAAATGAGCGATGCGCGCATATTGTTCCATTTAACTTTACTTAAAAGTTTTAGAAAACTTAGTGATAGTAATACCTTAGGTAATTTGTTAAAACTATATAATATAGAAAAGTGAGCGTAGCGTCGGCAGAAATATGCGCGATGAGCGCACTATTAAATTGTTATCTACTTCGAGGAAATGGATATTCTTAAAGTTTTATTTTGGATTCTTCTTGTTTGGACTTCAATAACTCTGCTAGTAAGAGTCTATTGGTACAAAAAAGAAAAATATGGGTATGCCAGTTGGTTTTTTGAGTGGCTTTTAACCTGCGTGTCCTGCGCTGGAGTTTATGTCGTTGCATACAATACACCACTACTTAATCAACTCTTTTGGTGGGTGGCTTTTTTTGCTGTGTTGACAACAACTTTGTATAGAGTTCGAAGTAAACGCTTTAGAGAGCAAATGGCCCAACTAAAAAATTCACAAATACTGTTTGTTAAATTGCTCATGGGGCTTTTTACTCTGCCGATTGCTGGTATTCTGCTTCTTAACGCAACAAATTTCACTGGCGTATGGAATACGTAGATAACAAGCCGTTTAACGCATGTGCCAGCAAACAGCACTGGCACGGACTCGCAAACTACGCTCGCCCGTTAACGGAGCGTTATATGTACTTAGATATGGAGTTTCTAAATTGAAAGAAGTTGTAATAGATATACTTTTCGCTGGCTTATTTCTCATCCCATTAGCCCTTTATTTTTCTCCAAACCTGACTGATAAATGTATATCGACTTTTGAAAAGGCTATTGCTAAGAGTAATAACTATCTTCTTTCATTGCCTATTTCCGTATACTTAATTTATGAATTGTCTACTAAAAGTAATTGGGCTGCACAAATAGGCTTGGCAGTGGCATTTTTTATTTTCTTTACAATCTACGCGTCTGCTTTGTCATTCTTATTTAGATTCGCAGATACATATAACAAGCGCCTTAACTCCGACAATGATTAGTTGTCATGGTTTTGGCAAACAACGCAAAAAGCCACGCCAACACATTGCGTGTTAGGCGGGCGTTACAAACGTCCGCAATTGGCACAGAGCCGTCATTCGGCTCTGAAACGTTTTTGTCCATCGACGATTTATCAATATAACTCACCTTTGCCCCAAAATGAGTTAACATAATTACTCTATAGGTCGGCTTTGAGCTATCAGATACAGTCTGATTCATCTAATGATATTGGCTCTACTCATAATCTGATATTCGACTAACTTTTATGTTGGTGATGGCATAAATAACTGTATAAAAACACAGTTTTATTATTTTGCTCCCATATTCAAGAAAATGAGCGACGAGCGCACTATAAAATTGTTAGCTCCCTTATCTCAACTTTTAACTTTTTTGAGACAAATCCTAATTTTTAATATACTCTTATCTCAATTGTTCACAATTTTGAGATTACGATGATTACTTCTCCACCAAAAGAACTTATCACTAACCCCTTGCAGCTCGCCCTGGAGGAGCACAGTGAGCACCTGAAAGAATATATCGAACTTTTGTCTCCTACCGATAATAAAGGAAGATATCTTCATTATGACCAGCTTCGTTATAGATTTTCCAAAGAGCTAGATAAAGATTTAGCATGGTCAATTGTGAAAACTGCTAGATTGAGGCAATTAAAAAGAATTCTTCCTCTTGGTGATTCGAATGAAGTGGGGCGTTTTTTCCTGACTCCCTTCATTCAAAAAGCGATAAGTGAAACAGACAGGAATACAACAAGCGCTTCTCTCGAGTGGATGTGTTCAAAAATCGGTGAAGAAAAGCATCTTGAATACTTATTAAATGATTTGGTCGAAGATGAAGCAATAAGCAGCAGTCAACTCGAAGGGGCTGCTACTACTACTGAAGTTGCAAAAGACTTATTGAAAAGGAAACGCAAGCCTAGAAGCCTAGATGAGAAAATGATCATCGGTAATTTCAAGATGATGAAATTCGCATGGGAGAATAGAGAAAAAGACCTAACATCTGATTTTATTATGGACTTACATCAAATCGGCGTCGATGGGATTGACGATGACAACTACACACCCGGTGTGTTTCGGAAAACTGACGATGTAAAAGTTGTTGATGCTGAGGGTAATATTGTTCATCAGCCACCTTTAGCAGAGAACTTGAAAGCTCGTTTGAAAAAAGTCTGTAGTTGGGTAAATAAATGTCATCACGATACAGATAATCGTGACTACTTCCATCCATTGGTAAAGGCAATTATAATTCATTTTCTCATCGGTTATGAACATCCATTTAGAGATGGAAATGGGCGAGTTGCGAGGGCGCTTTTCTACTGGTATATGTTTAAAAATGATTTTTCTGCATTTAGGTACATCACTATAAGTCTGCTATTGAAAAATGCACCAGTTCAATATGGGAAAAGCTATCTTTATACAGAATCAGACGAAATGGATTTGACTTATTTCATTGATTATCAATGCTCAATCATTATTAGAGCGATAAACAAGTTTAAGGATTCTTATCAACGGACTCTAAAAGAAGCTGAAGAGTTTAATGTTTGGCTATGGAAATCTGGTTTATATAAAAAATTATCTGATAAACAGCAGAAAATATTCCAAGTAGCACGGAGCGGTGTTGCTCATTTTTTTACGGCTTCGAATGTAAAAGAAAACTTAGGATGTTCCTATAATACCGCATCTTCTGCACTAAATGGCCTTGTAGATATGAAACTCTTCAAAAAAGAAAAACAAGGTCGAGAATGGGTTTTCAGCATGGTTAGCCAAAAGAAAATCCTTAAAAATTGGAATGCGAAAAAATAGATCGGGAGCTAACAATCACATTAAGTCGGTCGCAAGTTCTCTGGGGCAGTAACACGTGGGCTCTGTCGCTTCGCTCGGATTTTAGCCCACGCGTTACCGCCCCTTATGTGGGTGTTACCAAATAAATACTCTAAAACGTTTTTGTCCAAAAACGAGTTTGTATGGACGTCTGCTTCTCGCTCTAAGCTGCACTTAGAAAAAGTGCAAAAAGAAAAAGGCTCCCCCTTTTGGGGTAAAAAAGTTTCTGAATGGCTTAGGGCGTAAAGCGGATATTAGCGATTTAACCACAGATAGCTTCTTAGAATCTAAAGCCACATAATACATACAAAGATAAGTCGGTAAATGCAGCTATTATTTTCTGCATTTACCATCTTCAACTGAGTTTAGAAATTAATGTGAATGACCATGTTCGTTCTTGAACATTTTTTCATCTTTAACATCCATAACTTTGCCAGCTTTACTTACGATAAATAGAAGCGTTTGACTATTCTGCGCATTTGTCGCTTTCAGCAGAACAGCATCACGAGTTTCCTCTACAACAGTAAAGTTGTCCTTAGTAACTTTGTTCCAAGAGCTATCTAGTTTGCCAACTGACATACCTTTATCTTTAAATGTTAAAGCTTTAGCAGAGGTTTGAGCTGCTTGTATAATTTTACTTTTTTCAACCTTTCCATGACCTTCGGAATGAGCCATTACAGAAGTAGTAAATACAATTATTGTAATAGCAGCTAGTTTAATTAGTACTTTCATTTTGTTTCCTTATTAAAGTTTATTTAAGACCTTCGATAACGTAATCGCCATTGAAGATAAGTTGAATGCTAATATCTTGATTAGTTGTATTTTTCCAATACCAACCATGAGAACCATCAAATGGTACTGTAAAGCTACCTTTCATCTCATTTACTGTGGCAATTGCATATGATTCAAAATAGCCTGTAGTGTCTCCTTTAGGCTCTCCATGTAAATCAACAAATAACTCTGCGCCATCAGTTGTCCATTCATAGGTTGCTTTTTGAAATTGCTTCATATCAAGTTTGTACTCGATACCTTCACCTGCGGGAACAGTAAGGATCACAGAGTCTTGTTCACCATCAGAGTACTGTTGCGCTGAGGGCGTTGAAGCCTCATCATTAAATACCGTTAAGCCAAGCTTTTCACCAATACCAGTAGGGTCAATGTTGTACTCCGCTGGCAAAATGAATAATACAAGTGTAATTATCGCTACCAAGAATGAAAGAATTGTCGCTTTGATTAATGAGCGACTGGTTTTATTTGATTCCATAAATATATATCTCATAATAATTAACTAACAAAATATCCGGTTAGTTGCATACCAACTAACATGAAGCCACCACACATTAATGCTGTATTTGTAGCTTTGGCAAAACGGTTGAAGCTTTCGAATTGACGCCAAAAATTAATAGCTAGAAGAATAAACGCCAAAGCTAAGAATTGACCAATTTCAACACCAATATTGAAAGATAATAAGTTTGTAGCAAGCCCTTGCGACGGCAACTCAAATTCTTGAATTTTGGTTGCTAGACCAAACCCGTGGAACAGGCCAAAAATAAGCACCGCTTTTTTAGGATTTGGTTGCTTTCCAAAGAAGTGTTTGAATCCACCTAAGTTATCAAAGCCTTTGTAAACAACTGATAAGCCGATGATTGCGTCGATTAGATAAGCATTAACTTGAATATTGGCAAGTACTCCACCCATTAACGTTAAGCTGTGCCCAATCGTGAACATACTGACATAAAGTAAAACGTCTCGACTGCTGCGTAAGAAAAACAATACACCGACTAAGAACAACAGGTGATCATAGCCCGTTACCATGTGCTTTGCGCCTATGTATATAAACGGCAGAACTTGCACACCCGTATTATTTTGTAAAAAGTTGCGTGTACTATCATCAACCCCATGTGCGAAGGCTTCAATTGAAGCCATCGACAGTAGAATCAATAACGGGTACAGCAAATAAGAAAGTTTGAATTTTCCAAACATTTATTTACCCTTTATTTTCTAGTAATTGATTGTTATTTTGCTCAGCCAGGCTTTCGTCTTTTGAATGCAATAGACGATATAACGCAGGTAGAACAAATAACGTTAAGATTGTTGAAGAAATCACTCCTCCTATTACGACAGTAGCTAACGGCCTTTGCACTTCTGAGCCAATACCCGTATTTAACGCCATAGGTATAAACCCTAGTGAAGCGACTAATGCAGTGGTTAAAACTGGCCTTAATCTGGTTAAAGCCCCCTTAATAATGGCAGTTTCTAAATCATAGTTTTTCTTAACGAGATCTCTAATAAAGGAAACCATGACTAGGCCGTTTAATATCGCTATACCCGATAAAGCAATGAAGCCTACTGCCGCTGAAATAGAGAATGGAATGTCACGAACTATTAAAGCGAATATTCCACCTGTTAATGCCAGTGGCACGCCTGTAAATATAATCAATGAATCTTTCAATGAACCTAATGCAAGTAATAGCAAACCAATAATTAAGACTAATGTTACGGGGACAACTATGCTTAATCTTTGCGAAGCTGATTGTAGTTTTTGATATGTGCCGCCATACTCAATCCAATAACCAGCAGGCAATTGAACATTAGCATCTATGGCTTGTTGCACATCTTTAACAAAGCTACCTAAATCTCGTCCGCGAACATTAGCTGTAACCACAACTCTGCGTTTACCATTCTCACGATTCACTTGATTTACGCCTAGAGCCATTTCGATATTCGCTAATTCCTGTAGTGGTAGATAGCCACCGCTTGGCAAGGTAATTGGTAGCTGTGAAAGAGCATCTACATCTTGTCTTTGCTCCTCTGGTAAACGAACCACTATGTCGAAGCGCTTATCACCGTCGTAAAACTTACCTGCAATCTCACCTCCCATAGCAACAGCAACTTGATTTTGAAAATCAGAAATACTTAAACCATACAATGCTAATTGTTCACGCTTAGGGTCGAAAGTTAATACAGGTAAACCTTTAGTTTGCTCAACTTGAATATCACGAATGCCTTCAACACCTTGAATCGACTTTTCAAGCGCTTTTCCAAGCTCCGTTAAAGTATCAAAATCGTCTCCAAACACCTTAATAGCAAGCTCAGCACGTACTCCTGCTAATAATTCATTGAAGCGCATTTGAATCGGTTGTAAAAACTCGTAACGGTTTCCCGGAACTGGTGTTACTAAAGCTTCGAGCTCTTTAACAAAATCTGCTTTAGGTTTATCTGGATCAGGCCATTCACTACGAGGTTTCAGAATTATAAAATTATCGGCTACACTCGGTGGCATAGCGTCCGTTGCAACATCTGGCGTCCCCACTTTTGCAAAAACGCGTTCAACCTCAGGTAATGACTTTATTCTGTCTTCTAGCACCTTTTGCATTTCAATAGATTGGGTAAGCGACGTGCCAGGTATACGTAAAGCGTGCATAGCAATATCACCTTCATCTAGATTTGGTACAAACTCGCTACCTAACTTAGTACTCATAACACCGGCAACAGAAACTAAAGCAACAGCACCAATTACCACCACCCATCGAGCTTTTAGTACCAAGGATAAAATAGGCTTGTAAAGTGAAACACTGGCTTTCATGATCACGTTTTCTTTTTCAACGACTTTACCTTTGAAGGTTAATGCGATTGCAGCAGGTATGAAGGTGACCGATAGGATCATTGCACTAACCAGCGCAATTACAACGGTAATCGCCATAGGGTGGAACATTTTCCCTTCTACACCTGTTAAAGCAAAAATGGGAAGGTACACAGCAGTGATAATAAAGACACCAAACAGTGCCGGACGAATCACTTCTCGTGTGGCTTCGTACACAAGCAGTAAGCGTTCTTTTACTGGCAATGCATTACCATTAGAAGCTTGGCTTAAACGGCGAAGGCAGTTTTCAACAATAATAATGGCACCATCTACAAGTAAACCAAAATCAAGCGCCCCTAAACTCATTAAGTTAGCACTGGTACGAGTTTGGATCATGCCTGTTACTGTCATAAGCATGGCAAAAGGAATTACAAGCGCTGTTAAAAATGCTGCTTTAAAATTACCTAGCAGCAAAAACAACACAACAATAACCAAGATAGCACCTTCAATAAGGTTCATTTTTACTGTATCGAGAGTTTTGTTAACCAATTTAGTTCGGTCATAAACGGCATTAACAACAATACCCTCAGGTAGAGATTTATTAATCTCTTTTAATCTTTCACCTACGCCTTTGGCAACCTTTTGGCTATTTTCACCTATTAACATGAAAACAGTACTTAATACGACTTCGCGGCCATTTTGTGTCGCCGCACCAGAGCGAAGCTCCTTGCCTTCGGTTACCTCAGCAACGTCTTTAACACGAATAACTCGGCCACTAGATGACGGTAAAGGAATATTTGCTAGTTGCTCAACAGTTTCAATTTGCCCCGGTAAACGAATCAACCATTGCGCACCACTTTTCTCTATAAACCCAGCCCCTTTGTTTTGGTTATGTTGATTAATAGCTTCAATTAAATTCTGCTGAGAAAGGCCGAACATTAATAACTTATCAGGGTTCAAGGCGATAAGTATTTCACGCTCATATCCACCGATAGGGTTTACCTCGACAACGCCTTCAACTTGCATAAGCTGCGGACGGATAACCCAGTCATGAACAGTTCTTAGATCTGTAGGAGTGATCTCACTACCATCTTTGTTTGTTGCCCCTTCACGCGCATCAACCGTAAACATAAAGATTTCCCCAAGCCCAGTAGAAATAGGGCCTAATTCAGGCTCTAAGCCAAAAGGGAGCTCAGATTTAGCGGCGCCTAAACGCTCGTTAACCAACTGCCTTGCAAAATAAATGTCAGTCTCATCTGTAAATATAGCAATTACTTGAGATAGGCCGTACCGTGAGACTGAACGAGTATATTCAAGGTTTGGCACACCTGATAGAGCTGTTTCAAGCGGGAATGTCACCCTTTGCTCTACTTCCAGAGGGGTATAGCCGGACGCTTCTGTATTAATAACTACCTGAACATTGGTAATGTCAGGTACAGCATCGATGGGCAGTTTTTGAAAGTTCCAAACGCCCAACATACCGACAGCAAAAACAAAAATGAGTATTAATTTGCTTCGCTCTATGGAAAATTTTAAAATCGAATCCAACATATCTTCAATTCCTTAGTGGTCGTGTGATGCGCCAGACTTTTCAATGTCAGCTTTAATGATGTAACTATTCGTTGTCACATATTCCGTTCCTAAAGGAATACCACTAAGTACTTCTACCCATTGGCCTGATTTGCGACCGAGCTCTAACATACGCACTTCGTATTGGTCTTCGAACTTTCCGTAAACTACCGTAAAGTCACGAAAGCCTTGCAAGCTTTCTGCTTTAACCGCCATATCAACGGTATAGCTATCTACTAAAACTTGTCCTGTAACAAACTGACCTTGGCTAAATCGGTTATCTGAATTATCGATAACAGCGCGATAGACTTTGGCTTGTTCAGAGGTCAATTGATAAAGTGTGTCTGATAGTGATGTCTTTACTGCATCTTTAAAGCCCGGAATATGAATATCTACTTCAGTACCTAATGTGATCTTGCCCTGATCCATAGGGTAAACATTTAACTCAGCAACTAGCTTTTTGGTATTAGTAATGGTTAATAAAGTTCGACCAGAAGATTGCTCACCGATACCGACGTTTTGTGATGTAACCACACCATCTATTGGCGCAATCACTTTATATAGTTGTAAGCTTTCATTTGCCTCTATAGTCATCAAAACCTGCCCCTCTTTAACCGGCTTACCTAACTCAGTATTAAGCGATTTAATTTCTCCCGGAAAACGTGCTGAGATATTGCGAATAGCATTTGGTGGCAGAGTAAGCTCGCCATAAACCTTTAAGCGCTCTTCCATTTCTCGACTAGCAATAATTTCTGTTTCAATCCCCATTGACTCAGCCATGACATCAGCTATTTGTGTACGGCCTTCGTAATTGTCATAAGACCACTGATAAGTTTTACCTTTATACTTTGCCGTTACTGTCACGAGGAACGAGTGCGGCTCATAAATTTCCATGTCACCACGAAGATAATTGTTCTCAACATAGAAGTTAATATTGTCAGTGCCATCTCCTAAACGAGAAAGTTTAACGTTTAAATCAACATCGTTTGGGTTTATAGCGCTCCCAGCCTTAGTTACAAAAACACGAAACTCTGGTGGTACTCCCGTTTCAAAAATGGCAAGCTCGATAGCAAAGTCACCATTACGAAGCATACGACCATTATTAGGTCCTTTTTCTACTTCTTGTACAGCTTCAACATTATTTTGTGCACATGTGACAGGGCTATACATAGATAGCCCTAACCCTATTTGAGTCAACGCAATTACAGCGGCAATAGATTTAAGTTTCATCATTTTCTCTCTTACATTGACACAGATGTGCCTGTTAATCGTTCTAATTCGATATTAAATAACTGAATATTGGTATACGCATCAATCAAGTCCGATTGTGCTTTCACTAACTCTTGTTGTACGACGTGCCAATCGGTATAACGATAGCTGCCGAGGCGATATGCTTCTTCTGCCTTTTTGCTAGCTTCTTCAAGGTATGGAATAGATTTGTTTGTTAAAGCGTCTATAACATGACGATTGTGTTTAAGTTTATGAGTCAGCAATAATGCTTGTGTTGAAATACGCTGATAAAGCGCATCTGATTTAGCTTTACTTTGATTTTGCTTAGCTTGAAGAGAAGATATTTGACCTCTATTTCTATTATTTCCTCCTAATGGAATTGAGATCCCAGCAGTAAATGCAAAGTCATCTACCGCTTCATTTCTTCTAATACCAGTAGAAATCGACCATGATGGTTTTTGTTCGACAATCGCCAAGTCAATTTCGGATTGCATCACATCTTGTTCAATCAAAAAACGTTTTAGCTGTGGATTAGCCTTTAAACCTTCTAAAGCGGTATTTAAGTCCTTTAAGCTTGGAATATTCGCTAAATTACCATTGACTGCAAAACGAGTATTTCCTTCCCACTGTGCTGCAAGTTGAGACTTAGAAGCTTCTATTTCATGCGCTAAATCTTCCACTTCTAATTCAACTAGTGATAGCGCAGCTTTTGCTCTTAACTCATCAACAACAAAAGAGCTACCTGCTTTAACTTTACGTTTAATTTGCTCGAGAGCTTGTTGAGATTGTCTCTGTGCTAATTTTGCCAAATCCAATTTCATAATCTGTGAAAGCAACTTGATATAGATACGAGCCGTCTCTGATGCAACATCAATCGCTTTGACTTGTTGTTCAATAGACGCAGACGATACCTTGGTATTTGCCAACTTTACTCGCGAGTCAATGTGGTCTTTTTCTAACAGCCAAGAAATACTGAGTGTAGTTTGTAGGCCCTTAACTCCCGAGTAACTGCCTGTACCAAACGCATCTTCAGCTAAAGCGTTAACTATCATAGGAGTGCCAACACTTGCTTGTTCAACTAATGCTAATGCCGATTCTTTTTTATAAATGTAAGACCTTAGTTCTGGATGCTTTTTAAGCGATAAACTTATCGCTTCATTTAATGAAATTGTATTTTTTGCATGAGCAGATAACGTAGCGCTAAACAAACCGATACAACTAAACACCCTAAAAAACCGACTTACAATCGGTTTTTTAGTTGGATTTTTTCTAAAAAACATAAGTTTACCCTTTTAGACTTACTACCCATAAAACCGACCTTAGATCGGTTTTAAACTTAAAAAAATAAGCCACTTAGTGACCAAAGAAGGTTTCCATAAAGTGATGAATACCATCGATTGAAGCTGAAGAAACAATCACTAAAACCATAACTAACGAAAATGTTATACCTTTGTGAATTGGTTCAAGCTTCAATTTATCAAGCAGAAAATATATACGCTGCTCTAGTACATCCGCACCAAAATTTACCACTAAGCTTTTATTTTTTAATAGATCGCTTTGCGCATTAAGCTTAGCAACTTTTACTAGTGTACTGGCCACAAATAGTTTTGAAGTACCGCTTTTTATTACTGCGTTGTCGGCTTCTTGCTCCATTGCTAAAATCATATGTAGCTTCAGCCTTTGTGCTATCGGTTTTATAAAAAATAAACATAACAGGGTAAAAAGCCACTTCTTCGCAGGATCATTTGTCGCAATATGTGCCCTTTCATGTTTAATAACTACGTCGTACTCTTCACAAGTGGTTTGCTCAATAAGGGCAGTAGTGACAAAGCACTTTTTTGTAAAGAAACCACTCGTAAATGCAGATGCATCATCTGATTCTATTTGATATATATCCGTTTCTATATTCGTTGAAAAGCACATCAATGATTCGATTTCTCTTTTGTGGTTCCATAAAAGGCGCCCTTGACTTATTAAGACATACATTACGAAAAACAGCGCAACGCCAACGGTAAAGCCATGCCAGCTAAACCATTCAAAATGAGTCATATGGTGCCAATGTAAAAAAGCAAAATCATATAGGCTATCCCCGGTGTGGAAGGCCTGAAGTATTAAAATTGCTAGTACAAAGCTGAGGGCCCAAGGCAATGATACAACTGTCCAAAGCAAGAACTTACGGGACTTAACTTCAATTTTTATAATTTGCTGACCAATGAGCGAAAAAATCGCTGACAAAGAGACATTTGCCACAATAAAAGTAATTGAAAAGATAGCTAATAAATTAAAAAAAACAGACATATTTTTAAGCTACTCTTTTTCACTGTTGAGTTTTTGCTTTTGCTCTTCGATAAGTGATTCTAACTTATCCAACTGCTCAACATTGAAGTCTTTAGAAATTGAAGTAAAAGCTGCTATGAGGCTATTATCGTCTTCTGTTATAAAATCGCTTGTTACCGATTTAATAAGCTGGCCTATTAACTCATGCCTTTCAACTCTAGGCTGATAATGAAATGCATAGCCAATTTTCTCTCTAGACAAAAGCTCTTTCTTAAACAAACGATCTAACGTGCTTTGGTAAGTATTCAGACTTCCACCACGTAGCTTTTCAAAATGGGTATAGACTTGCTTCACATCTGAGGACTTATGCTGCCACAAATATTGAAGTACTAATTTTTCTAATTCACCTAACTTCATATGAGCCTCAATTTAAAACCGATTAATGATAGGTATTAAATCAAAAGTAAAACCGATGTTCAATAGGTTTTATTTAAATAATTCTGAAAAATAATACTTTAGTGAACAATTTGTAATTAACATACCATTGAAAAATTTGATTTATGAGCTTAAAGACCGAGCCGGAAAAGGCTTCTAAAGTGATACGAATTTACCTTTTCGCTCCAATAAGACCCCGAAAAGTGGCTCGTATAGCTACCTAGGTTAATGCTTTCAAAAAACAGAAGTATATTTCCGATAACTACCTTTGAAGTCCTAGAAACGGAAGCTTACTTCCGTTTTGTACTTTAAGATTATAAGCCGGTATCTAATGAAAGCTCGGAAGTCCAACTCGTTTCTGCCCCAAAACGTGTTTAGGCGAATGCCTCAAAAGAGCGAATAAGCGGTCATTCAGGTGAGTCGTCCACAACTTAGTAGGAATAACAGAAAACTTTCCTCTTTTTTACATGTTTATATATGCCACAGAAAGCATAATATTCATATCTGGCAATCACTTACGTTATTTGCTATTAATATAAGTTAATAAAATAGTGACGTTTTCGAGCTAAAATAGGGAAAATGTCCTCTGATAAAGTTGTTGGATATAAAAATGAACATAGTACTACGAAAATTAACCAAAGTAGATTCACCCGTATTTTCAATGCTTTGGCAATTCTATCAATATCACCAAAGTGCTTTTGATAACGAAGATATCAATAGTTCTGGCAGATTTGATATTGATGAAGAATATCTTAGTGATGTCGCTGCTGATGAAGAAGATTGTGACGCTTACTTAATCTTTGTTGAGGGCAATATCGCAGGGTTCATTACTGTGGAACCAACAGAGATAGTAGAACGTGAAATGCCTGAGCTGTCAGATCTTTTTATCTTACCTAAGTATCGAGGAAAAGGTATCGCTTTGTATGTTGTCCGCCAGTTAATGTTAGATAATTCATTAAATTGGCATGTAGCCGTTTATGAAAAAGACCGTGAAGCATTAAAGTTTTGGGATAGACTTTTTTCGATATTACCAATCGTGAATGTAATAAAAGTTGAGCCATCTGAGACTGAAGGCTTTCATGAATTTGTGATTACAAATAAGTAAAATATGCAGGATGCGATGAATATCACACTGGAAAACGTTACAAGTTCAAATTATGAAGCCGTATGCGACCTAGACGTCACGGATGAGCAACAGGACTATGTTGCGAGCAATATATGGTCGTTGCTTGAGTCACATTACTGCCACGGGCATACTTGCAGAGCGATCTATCAAAACGATAAACCTGTCGGTTTTTTGATGTGGGTATCTGAAACGCCTGCAAAAGTGTCTGTTTGGCGCTTTATGGTGGATCAAGGTTTTCAAAAAGCGGGTATTGGTAGGGCTGCGCTAAATTTGGCCCTGAATGGGGTTCTAGGGATTTTCCCCTCTAAAGTAACATAAATCGCCACAACCCTCGCAGTTAATGGCTTGTGGAGCTGGGTTACCTTTCATTTTAGACTTCATTTTCAACAATAGGCCTAGTTATTTCC